>Ga0007854_10001137_pt1 | contig 17186 bp, 12 predicted proteins | sample CryBogCBH12Aug08_FD_60382 | JGI IMG/M metagenome (GOLD analysis project Ga0007854, IMG submission 60382) | Freshwater microbial communities from Crystal Bog, Wisconsin, USA - CBH12Aug08 | ecosystem: Environmental > Aquatic > Freshwater > Lake | place: Crystal Bog, Wisconsin, USA | collected...
CCGCTCCAGAAACTGCCGCGCATAGGCCGACAGCGACTCCACATAGCGCCGCTGCCCCTCCGCATAGATCGTGTCGAAGGCCAGCGACGACTTCCCCGAACCCGACACGCCGCTGACCACCGTCAGCTTGCCGTGTGGAATCTCGCAGGAGATGTTCTTCAGATTGTGCGTCCGCGCGCCGCGGATAATGATGGCATCGTTCAAAGGGAAGGCACCGGAAATGAACAGAAGTTGTCCGGGGGCGCCCCCGTCCCCTTTGCGAGGCTCAGAGCACAACCGGCCATTCTTCATTATAGGGCGCAGCGGGCATTGAAAACGGTATTCTGTCCGGTCAGCCGAATGCGAATGAGGTTGTCTCTTCGAATCGCTTTGTCGATTTCAGATTCTCAAATTGCGTAGACTGATTTATCTCCTGCTGCCACTATTAAGGCACTTCGCTGGGAGTTCTGGTCACTTCTGCTCGCTTGGTCGGTTTCTGTCTTTGTTTTTGCGATCGAGGCTAACAGGCTGCGAAGAAGGCCAAGTTGTTCTTGCAGTCTTTCCCACCGACTACAATCCAGCTTGATAGTAAACACAAGATCGTATGCGCCGGATGGGGTTGTCCCACAAGTAGTTTGCAGGCACGTAGATTTCCTTGCGTGCTGGCGCAAGTTCTCCGCGCACTTCGTGGGGAAAAGCTATGCCGCTAATGCGGATAGTGGAGCGCAGCCTAGTTCCGCTTTGTCTTGGAGTTTGCGGTCCAGCACAGTGGCCAGTCCGATGAGGACCGCACCGGCGCAGGCTGGACATTGCGAGTAGCAATTGCCGATGGTATTGCAATTTGGGCAAAGGTAGGCACTGGTCAAGGGAATATGTTGCATTGAGAGAAATGTCATGTCATCACCCCGTCTGTGCTTTGGCGGGGCAAGAGGCCCGCTGGTACCGCCCCCCGATGGCTCTTGCCTGCCGCGATGGATGGAATCAGCCTTGGCGGGGTTCCTGTCCCCCGTCCGGTCTTCAATAAATACATCCTTCGATTCCTTCTGTATTTGTTGCGCGTCAAACTTTCAGTCGACTCTGTCCTTTCTGGCCAAGCCTCTCACAGTTAAACTGCTAAATGAGGTATTTCGTGCTTCGTATCGTTCTCTTTGTTCTACTTCTGGCTTCGGTTCCAGGATTTGCCCAGGAGTCATCCTCGAATCCGGACGGGCAAGCCCCGGCCGCGACACCGGTTGACACCAAACCCCAGGAAGTTTCAGAGCTGGTAATTGCCGCCGAGAGCGCCATTGCAAGTTCCGACTGGAAGACCGCTGAGGCCAAGCTGAATCCTTGGCTTGCCTCCCATCCACGAGACGCGCGGGCTCTGTTTGACGCGGGGTACGCTGCCGACGCGCAGAACCGGTTGGACGAGGCAGCAGAGTTCTATCGCCGCGCAGTGGAAGTTAATCCAAAGTCATTCGAGGCCCATCTCTCCTTGGGACTGCTGTTGGCGAGGCAGAAGAGGCCAGTGGATGCTCGAACGGAGTTAATTGCGGCCACGAACCTAGACCCTGAAGAGGCTGGACCGGCCCTTAAGGCACGCGCCTGGCGCGCGCTAGCCCAGATTGACCGCCCCGAGCCGGGAAAGCCCGGCGACACCAAGATGGCATCGAACGACCTGCTGGAGGCACTCAAGCTCTCCATTGAAACCCCGGCAGATACGCTGCTGGCCGCCAACCTGGCAGAGCAGGCCGGTCAGTACGACGAAGCCGAAACTGCTTACCGGCGCTTGATTGAAAAGGATGCAAAGCTGCAGCCTGCCATTGCAGGGCTGGCTCACTTGCTGATGATGAAGAAGCAGTATCCAGAAGCGGAGACACTGCTTGTCGAGGCACTGAAGCAGGCACCCGACGACCCGGCGCTGACTGCGCAACTGGCCACCTCGCTGGCGGCACAGGACAAGGCCGAGGCGCTTCCGCTAATCCAGAAACTGCACGAGGCTCACCCGGCTGACCCCGCCATTACGCGCATGCTGGCACAGGTGCTGGCGCAGGCGGGGGACGCCGCCGGATCCGATAAGTTATACAGCGGTTTGCTGGCAGCTGCTCCCAACGATCCTGCGCTTTTAGTGGAGCATGGGCAGAACCTGGTGAGGCAAGGGATGTTTGCCCCGGCTTTTGCGGCATTTGACAAGGCCACGCAGATTGACCCGGCCAGCGGCGATGGTTGGAGCGGGCTGGCGTTTGCGGCTTCACGCATGAGCCAGCCTGCGGTTACGCTGCATGCGCTCACCATGCGATCAAAGTTCATGGCTGAGAATGCCTCAACCTACTTTTTGTGGGCGACGGCCTACGATTCCCTGCACCAGAAGATGGAAGCGGCGACCTATTACAAGTACTTTCTAAAGGCCGCGGGGGGAAAGTTCCCAAATCAGGAGTGGCAGGCGCGGCAGCGGTTGCTGGTGCTGGAAAAGTAGAATGTTGGCGGTTAACAGGATTATTTTGTACCGGAAGCCTCAATGAGTTCCTCCGGGACAGGTGCCTATATTCTTCCGGAGACAGTAAATGGCGTCCTGACATAGAGCTTTTCTTTGACTTTCCCCCTTGCGGATTTTTCTAAAATGCGCCTAGTATAGTCACACCTTGGGGTTGGCCGCGCAGCGGAGGTGCCTCATGCGAACTCTGGTTCCAATCACCGTGATTCTGGCTCTGGGCATGACAGCAGGGCCGCCATGCGCTTCCGGTCTGCAAGACAAAGCACCGGATCTGCAAAATATAGAAGCGCTCGAGGCGAGGGCCATTGAGGCGCAGCCACGTGAGCAGTGCTTTCTCTATGCCGAACTGGTGCAGCAGTTGGCTGAGCTGAGCCTGCGGCAATACACGGCTGGCGATGTGGCGAAGTCTGCCGATATGCTCAAGCACATTCAGCAAATTGCACTGAAGATTCACACGTCGATGGCTGACAATAACAAGCGTCTGAAAGATGCGGAGATTTTGTTGCGACGCACGGCGTTTCGGCTAAACGAAATGCTGCATGCCAGCAGCTTTGAAGACCGTTCGCTCGTGGAGCAGACGCTGGCGCAGGTGAATCAAGCCCAGAACGATGCCATGTTAAAGGTCTTCCACAATCGATAGAGCAACGGCTTGGGCGGCGCAGGGTTCGCCCATCAAAGCTGGGCACTTTCGCGGAAAGGATGCTCTGTGCTTGAATGGTAGCGCCGGAATGTGAGAGCCGATGCATCCTATGCGTTGCTTTGCCGTAATTGTGATTTGCCTTCTGGTTCTGGCTCCCCTGCCAGCGCAAAAGCAGAAGCGCGAGCCGCTGACCGAGGCGCAGATCGATAAAATCGCCGAAGCGGGTATCGATCCAAATGCGCGGGTTGAGCTCTACACGAAATATATCAACGAACACGCCGATGCAATCAAGGGGCTGGGCAACCGCGCCAAATCCGATGCGCGCGTCCGGCGGCTGAACGACGCGCTGGAGGATTTTACGGCGCTCATGGATGAGCTCGGCTCGAACCTTGACCTTTTCTCGGAACGCAAGGCAGACATCCGCAAGAGCCTGAAGGCACTGACGGAGGCCACTTTGCGGTGGCAGAAGATTTTGCGGGCGCTGGCCGGCGAACCGGGCTTTGACCTGGCGCGCAAAGAGTCCATCGAGAGCGAAGAGGAACTGGCTGAGCAGGCCAGCCGCCTGCTACGGGAGCAGACCGACTACTTCAACGCGCACAAGGATGAAGAGGGGCAGGACCGGGTGGAGCCAAAGTGAAGGTGGAGAGATTGAGAGTTGCACTGACAGTCCTTGTTGCGGGATTGCTTTCGATTGTCGCGCCCGCAGATGCAGTGGCGGCTTCAAGAAGCGAGACCGCGGTGACGATTGCAGGAGACTCATTCCTTATCAACGGGCGGCCGACCTATGCGGGACGGACATGGAAAGGCCACTCGATTGAAGGGCTGCTGCTGAATGCGCGCATGGTACAGGGCATCTTTGACGATCTGAATCCAGCAACGGCGTCCCAGTGGATTTATCCGGATACTGGCAAGTGGGATGCGGAGCGGAACACAAACGAGTTTGTGGCTGCGATGCCGCTTTGGCGTCGCAACGGAATGCTCGCGTTCACGATCAACCTGCAGGGCGGATCGCCTTATGGCTACTCGAAGGACCAGCCATGGGAGAATTCCGCGTTTGATGGCAGTGGGGCGTTGCGGCCTGCTTACATGGCGCGGCTTGAACGCATTTTGAATCGGGCGGATGAGCTGGGCATGGTGGTCATCGTCGGATATTTCTATTTTGGGCAGGACATGCGGCTCCGGGATGAAGCAGCAGTGATCAGAGCAACGGAAAATGCGACCCGGTGGCTGCTGAAGCATGGATGGCGCAACGTGATGGTAGAGGTGAACAACGAATGCGGGCCGAGCTTTCATCACGAGATTTTGAAACCGGCTCGGATTGAGGAGTTGATTGCCAGGGTGAAAATGACGAGGAGGAATGGACGCCGCCTGCTGGTGGGCACCTCATTCCGCGGTGGCGTGATTCCAAACGTGCCAGAGGTCCGGGTCTCGGATTTTTTGCTGCTGCACGGGAACGGGATTGCAAAGCCGGAGAAGATTGCGGAGATGGTGCGGAAGACGCGAGCCGTAGCCGGCTACACGGTCAAGCCGATTCTGTTTAACGAGGACGACCACTTCAACTTTGATGAGCCGGAAAATAACATGACGGCGGCGCTGGGCGAACATGCATCGTGGGGCTACTTCGACTACCGGATGAAGGGCGAGGGCTTTGAAGATGGCTACCAGAGCGTACCAACGGACTGGGGCATCGGCAGTGCGCGAAAGAAGGGCTTTTTTCACCTTCTAGCACAGGTTACGGGCTCAGAGTAGCTGCGACGCCCGTTGTGCTAACCTCCATCTTGGTGAATGCAGAATTTGTGTCGATTTTTGAGGTAGAGTACCGGGCCTTGCGACCCAGGGCACCGATGCCGCCAATCGCGGTGCGTTTCAGGCGGTTTACCTCGCTGAATACGACGATCCGCCTGCGCGAAGGTCAGATTCGCGTGAGCCTTTCCGATCTTTTGGAAGGCGCGCCAGAGACTGTGATTCGCGCTATCGCGCACATTCTGCTGGCCAAACTCTACAAGAAGCCGATCGACGCCTCGCACAACCTGCGCTACAAGCGGTTTGCTTCAAGCGCGGCGGTGACGCGCCAGACTGAACTAATTCGATACGCACGTGGCAGCAAGCGCTTTTTCGGGCCTGAGGGACGTTTTTACAACCTCGACGAGGTGTTTGACGCGGTGAATATCCGGTTCTTTGGCGGACTGCTTGGGCGGCCAGAGCTCACCTGGAGCGAGCATCACTCCAAGCGGTCATTGGGCCACTACGACGCGGCACACAACACGATTGTGGTGAGCCGCGTGTTCGATCGGCCTTCGAGTCCACGGTACGCCATCGAATATCTGCTTTACCACGAGATGCTGCACCTGAAGCACCCGGTAACGATGCGCGGGGTAAGGCGCTGTGTGCACTCACGCGCGTTCAAAGCCGAGGAAGCGCTGTTTCCGCAGATGGCCGAGGCTCTGGCGTTTATCAAGCGGCTATAAGAGAAGGCAAGACGCCAGATGCTCGGACGGCCTTATGCTTCTTTTCCAGCAGTTTCCGCAACTTCGTCCGGGGCGATAACCGGGCGTGTAGCAGCCCAGGTGACGAGTACAATTCCGGCAATCACTGAGCCGACGCTGGCGAGTTGCGCGTTCGATAACCCCCAAAGAACCTTAGGGTTGCGGCGTACAAATTCAACCAGAAAGCGAGCAATGCCGCTAAGCACAAGATACTGACCCACAATGGCGCCGGTGGCATGTGGCTTGCCGCCGCGCCGCCATAACCAGAAGCCGATGAGCAGGCCGGCAGCCAACTCATAAAGAGGCGTGGGGTGAACACGAGACAAGGTGGGCTCGATGCCGTTGGGAAAGCTCATGCCCCAGGGGAGATTGGTAGGCAGGCCGTAGCAGCCGTCGCCAGAGAGAAAGCAACCGATGCGTCCGATACCGTAGCCGATAGCCGCAGCTGGGGCTGCGAGATCGAGCGTGCGCAGACCGCCGATCTTGGCCCACCAGCCCTGAAAGAGCAAGGCAGAGATGCCAAAGACAAGTCCGCCGAACCAGGCAAATCCGGCTGAATCCCAAAATACACGCCATCCTTCTTCGCGAAATTCGATGGGGGTGTCAATGACGTGCCACAGTTTGGCGCCGAGAATGCCCAAAACTACGGCTACTGCCACGATGCCCACCGCGTCGGCTGTGATGCGGGCGCGGCGAAAACCACGGTCCATTACAAAAGCAGCTGCTACGGCGGCGAGCCACAGCATCAGGCCGAAAGTCGGCACGTTGAGTCGCGCGATGTGCAAAAAAGGCAGCATGTCTTTTCAAGTATAGACGGGCAGGGATGTCACACATAACCAATGGTAAGCAAGCATGCAAGAGAAGCGGCCCGGATTTGCACAGACAGCCCGGCCCCAATTCGCGCGATACTGGTTGTATGGCAACCACAATGTACCAGGGCCTTGAAGTGCTCTATTCACGCCAACAGATCGCCGAACGCGTCGCGGAAATGGGTGCCGAGATTACCCGCGACCTGAACGGAGAGAAGCTGGTCATGATCGGTGTTCTCAAGGGCGCCGCGCCTTTCCTGGCCGACCTATCGAGATCGATACAGGCCGATGCCACTTTTGATTTTGTGGCCACTTCCAGCTACGGCAAAGAGCAGAAGTCCTCTGGCGCAGTAAAGCTGATCAAGGATCTGGACCACTCCATCGAGGGGAAGAATGTGCTGGTAGTTGAGGACATTCTCGATACCGGGCTTACGCTGTCATACCTGCGCAAGCTTTTTCTGCAGCAAAAGCCCAAGAGCCTGCGGATTGCCACGCTGCTCGACAAGCCATCGCGGCGCATCGAGAAGATTGAGGCAGACTACGTGGGCTTCTCCATTCCGAACCTCTTCGTCATCGGATATGGAATGGACTACGCAGAGCGCTACCGGAACCTGCCTGATATCTGCATCATGCCGCCGAATCACCCGGAATAGCGGATGCCTGTATCTCCGGGCCACAGCGCTTCGATGCTCTTTTGAGCCGTGGCATTTGGTTCCGGAGTGAGGAAAGCACTATACTCAACACCCGGAGACTGCCCGGCAAGCCGGCGTCGAGAGTGGCGTTGCACGGGCCAGGAGCAAGTAAGATGACAGTGCCCACACCTATCGCGCAAGCGGACCTTGAATTTGATAATGGCAGCTTTGATTCTGCCTCTTTTGCTGCTCATGCGCTAGGCAGTTGGCAGGCGCTAGCGGCGGTGATAGACCACACTCTGCTAAAACCGGACGCCACCCGTGCGCAAGTCGAGAACCTGTGCAGCGAAGCTCTGCGCTATCGCTTTGCCTGCGCCATGGTGAACCCCATTTGGGCCTCAACCGCTGTGGGCGCGCTAAGTGGCACCGGGGTTCCGGTAGGCGTGGTGATCGGTTTTCCGCTGGGCGCCTCGCTGGTTTCAACACTGCGCCAGGAAGCAACTGCACTGGCCCGGCTGGGCGCGCGCGAACTGGATATGGTGATGCCGATTGGGTATCTGAAGAGCGGCAACCACGAGGCGGTGCATCACACAATTCACGCGGCAGCCAGCGTGGCCCATCACAACGGAGCGCTGCTTAAGGTGATTCTTGAAACTGCCCTGCTGACCATGGAAGAGAAGCTACGCGCATCAGAGATCGCGATTCTGGCGGGAGCTGACTTTATCAAGACTTCAACTGGATTTTCTTCTGGCGGCGCAACTCCGGCAGACATAGCGCTGATGCGCGGCGTGGCCGGCGGGCGCTGTGGCGTTAAAGCTTCAGGCGGTATCAGGACGCTGGCAGACGTGCGGGCGCTGCTGGAAGCAGGCGCAAACCGCATCGGCGCGTCGGCGTCGGTCGCGATTGTGCGGGAGCTGGGAGCGGATTAGAAACAGCTTCTAGCCTCTCGCGGAATCTTGCTTGCCTTTCAGCAGCTACCCAAACTTGAATCGAATGTTCCGATTGGGACGGGGTTGCGCTGAAGCTGAGACTAGAGGCTGATTCCTATCCCCTCAATCCGTTATGATTCCTTTCGATAGATATGAATGCAACTCCCCCATCTCCGGCTGAAGGACACGATTTCGAGGGCGACTATCGCCCAGCGGAAGCTGCGCCTCTTGATCCGGTGAACGCACGCGTGGAGCCAGCGGATGTGGCCTACCTGATGCGGCTGACCGACGCGCTGAATACCACGCTTGATCTGCAAACCCTGCTGAGCCGGACATCCGAGCTGGTGCGGGCCGTTATACATTACCGCATCTTTTCCATCTTGCTGCTGAACGACCGCACACACGAGTTGCGGATGCGTTTCCAGATTGGGCATACTCCGCAGATTGAACGGACGCGGATTCCCGTAGGCAAGGGCGTGGTAGGGCAGGTAGCGCAGACCCGCCAGCCCGTGCTGCTAAACGATGTAACGACGGAAGAAAACTACATCAACGCCAATCCTGAAGTGCGGTCGGAACTGGCAGTGCCGCTAATCGCCAAGAACCGGCTTATCGGGGTGATGGACCTGGAGAGCGAGGAGGCTGGCTACTTCCAGCCAGAGCACCTGCGGGTGCTGATCTTCACCGCCTCGCGCATTGCACAGGCAATTGAGAACGCCCGCCTGTATGCGCGTGTTTCGCGCCAGGCGCAAACACTTGAAGTGCTAAACGAAATTGCCGTTGAACTGGCATCCATCCTCGACCTGGGCTTGCTTCTTGAGCGCGTGGGGCAACTGGTGCGGCGCTTGATCGACTACCAGATGTTCACCATCATGCTGCTGGACGAGAAGGGCGAGACGCTGATTACACGCTATGCGTGGCGGTTTGGCTCCGCGCATGCGCCTAAGCGCCGTATTCCCGTGAACAGCGGCCTGGTGGGCGCGGCGGTACGAGAGTGGCGGTTCATCAATGTGCCCGATGTACACAAGGATCCGCGCTACGTTGCAATGAATGAAGAGACACGCTCCGAACTGGTGGTGCCGCTGTTCTACAAAGGGCGCATTATCGGTGTGCTGGACATGGAGCATACGCGCTCACACTTCTTCACTGAAGAGCATGAGCGCGTGCTGACGACACTGGCGGCGCAGGTTGCCATAGCAATTGAAAACGCGCGCCTCTACCAGGCTGTACGCACGCAGGAACGGCAGCTTGAGCGCGACATTGCCATGGCTAGGGAAGTGCAATTGCGCCTGCTGCCGCATGAAGCGCCTTCGCATCCCCACGCCGAGATGGCGGTGCGCTTTTTGCCTGCGCGCTCCATCGGCGGCGACCTTTACGATTTTCTGGATTATGGTCCGGGCCGCACCGCGATTGTACTTGGCGACGTGAGCGGCAAGGCCGCGCCTGCAGCCCTGTTTGCTGCCCTGGTAAGCGGCATTATGCGCGCCGCGGCGGCGCAACAGCCGGCGCCTGCGCAGATGCTGGCCCTGCTGAACGACGCCCTGCAAGAGCGCAAGCTGGAGTCGCAGTACGTAACCATGTTGTTTGCACTGTGGAACGACGAAACGCAGACTTTGCAGGTGGCCAACTCAGGCGCCATACAGCCTGTATTTTGCCGCTCAGGGCAATCGAATACCGTGCAAGCAGAAGGCTTTCCACTGGGGCTATTTCCCAACGCAACTTACGAGGAACTCAGCATTGTGGCGCAGCCCGGTGACGCAATCGTGTTTGTCTCAGATGGAATTCTGGACGCTGAGAACGACAAGGAAGAGATGTATGGGCCGGACCGGCTGGCTGGCCTGCTGTGCGCTAGCCGCGACATGCCAGCGATGGAGATTGCCGACGCCATTCTGGATGATGTGGCCCGTTTCCAGGGCACGCAAGACCGTTTCGACGATGAGACCATCATCGTGCTGCGCGTGAGGTAAGACGTCCAAGCAGCAGGCTTGGACCTTGATTTCCCATTAATCGAAGTGATTTCAATTCCCTGTTTCGATTCCGGGGCTGGATGATGATATATCCAGCCCCGGCGTAAGTAGTTACTGATTGAATGTCATGGTCATCTTTGTGATGCCGGTGTAGGTGACATCGACAAAATTACCCTGCGGCTCCGCTGTAAAGCCCTTGGAGTCTGCGTCGATGTGGACGGTGAGTCCGGGAAGAGTCCACTCCCCTGCCTTGGCATTGGCTGCGGTCATGCCGGGCGCGCTGATGCGAAAACTCACATCGCCAGTAGCCGTGATGACGATTCCCTTTTTATCCGCGGCCGCATCGATCATGGGGCAGCGAATAAGCTGAATCCAGCCGATCTTGCCGGGCGCCTGCCACTGAACAGTCACCGGATGGAACTGGCTGCCCGGACCTACGTCGCGGGTGTGGCCGGTTATCTCTCCACCGTAGATAAGATTCTTGCCGATCCAAGCTGTAGCAATGCGTTGGTCGGCGATGGGCCGGCGGACCTCGTGCTCGGGTTGCAGGCCCTTGAAGCTCTTCATGGCGTCAGCGGGGATCCGGGTATCAAGAACTACTATGGGTGGAACAAACCAGAGGTCAGAGACATGATCGACGGGCGGGTGATCGAAGCCCGTTAGCGGGGCCTTGTCGGCATCCAGCACGGTGCGCAACCAGAGTCCCGCGACGCTGACGTAGCTCTGCATGTCCATTCCGTAGGAACGGTCGTAGGGGCCGGAGATGTTGCGCAGGTTGGCGCTGTAAAGATCAGCAGTAGCGCGCCATAGCCCGGCTTCCATTTCGCTACCGATGCTCCGCATGCGCGGAGTGAATCCATAGTCGCGCCAGAGAGCCAGGCCGAAGAGATCGGCGCCAGCGTAGGTGGGCGAGTTGTACTCCCAGAACGCGTCATGCTCCTTGTACAGCTTGTAGGTGTCTTCCTGCCACTTGGTGGCGGGGGCAACCCACTCTGGATGATTGCCTTTTACGGCTGCATAGCTCCAGAGGAAGCCATACATGAGCGAGATGTTGGTGTAGGAGGGCAGCAGGCGCCCTTCCTTGATTTCACCGGCGATAGCGTAGTTGATTGACTCGGTCAAGGCCGGCGCAAGGTCTGCAGGGATGCGGTCAGGATACTCGATCAGAATCTCCGCAAAGGTGGTACCTATAAACTCGCGCCAGTTGGGGTCGTACGCGCGCCACATGACGGCTTTCTCACCCGGCTGAGGTTCATCAGGATAGCGGCGGAAGGTGCCGTCCCATGGCTTGCCGGGATCGCGATATTGCTGCTTCAAAACCACATGCAGAATTTGCGCTGCTCGGTCACGGTCGCCCGGTTGGTCGCGCAGCAGAAGGCCGACTGCGTACCAGGTGCTGTCTCTCACCATAAAGGAACCGCGGGCGTGCAATTCCGATGTAAAGACAGAGGCTGGCGCACTACAGAGTTGAGCTTGAGCGTCCCAGTGCTTATCGCCCCACTCCATGGATGTAAGAAAAATCTCGCGGCTATTTTTGCTAAGCGAGTTAACGTTTGGATGCCGTGGCTTGGCCAAAGCCGGCAGAGCCACAAGAGCACAGCACAAGAGAACCAGGGCAACATTGGCCCGAACTGAAAGACGAATCATGGCGATCCTCAGGAACAGTCTGCCTATGGATTTCCGGCCCTGCCTGCGGGTGCAGGCAGGGCCGGAGATCGAGTTTAAATTCAATCAGTCGTTTCGATAGATCAGAAGGACAGTTTAGCTCCGAACTCGACGGTGCGGCTTGACCCGTTTTGCCCGGTGATGGTGCCGATGGTAGTTGCGTTGCTTTGCGCAGCGTTCGGCGTGCTGAAGTTAGGGTGATTGAAGACGTTGAAGGCATCCATTCTGAGTTGCAGGTTGACCTTCTCCGCCAAATTGGTGGACTTCTGCAGGTTCATATCCCAAACCTGGTAGCGCGGACCCCATAGCATGTTGTAGCCCGAGTTGCCGTAGGCATAGCCTGCCGCAACCGTTCCACCTGCCGTGGGCGCCGCAAAGGCTGCCGGATTGAACCACTGTGTACGGGTCTTCTTGCCCGGATACAGTGGAGCGCCCGCAACCCGGTCAGCGCGGCCACTTACGCAACCCGTACCGGAGCAGGAGTACGATACCGAGAACGGCTGACCGCCCTGGAAGGTGCTGATACCCGAGAATTGCCAGCCAGAGACGATCTTGTTGGTCATGCTGTTAGCGGTTCCGAGGAACTTCTTCCCCTGCCCGAAGGGCAACAGGTAGGAATAGCTGACCACGAGTACCTGCGGGGTGAGACCGCCGATATTGCCCTTTGAGTCGGAGATGTTCTGGGGGTTCATGAAGTTCTCAGTGCCGATAACGCGGGTATAGGAGTACTCGGCGTTGATGCTGAGACCGTCACTGTACTGCTTGTGCATTCCCACCTGAAGAGCGTTTTCCATGGAATGGAAGATCGGATCCATGTTCATGGCAATGCTCGACCACGGCTGCACCGGACGGCGAGCCTGCACGGCGGTGTTATTGATCGTGGTGGGATAGTTGATGTCCGGAGCCGTGTTGCCCGGTCCGCTGGAGTTGTTCTGCTTGAGGTTGTGCTGCCCAACGTAGCCGACGCGAAGCGAAAGCCCGCGTGCCAATTCACGTTCGATGGCGACGTTGTACGACTCTGTGTAGGGCGTCACCAGCGGATGCTCAGCGTTGATCGAGGGGTTCGCATTGAAGGTCCCAGTAGCCGTAAACGGGTTGCTCATCGAGAACGAAGGAGCAAGTTGTGTGGTCGAGTTCCATGTGGGCTGTGAGTAACTGTAGGTCAACTGGTAGGGAATGTTGCCTGCCGCTACGTTGACTGCATAGGAGCCAGGAATCAGGTTGTAGTAGATGCCAAAGGCGCCGCGGATAACGGTTTTGGGCAGGACGTTGTAGGCAAAACCGAGGCGAGGAGCAAAGTTGTTCTTGTCCTGGCCCAGGTAATCCCACAGGCTGGCCTTCAAGTTGGCCGCAGAGGCAAGCACGATCGGAAATGTGCTCACAGCGGATGAGATGGTGGGAACCACTGAGCCGGAGGCGGTGTAGGCATTTTCAAAGACCACCACCTTCTGCAGGCTGGGAACATACAGCGCGTCGTTGCCATAAGGGCTGGGACGGAACTTCTGTACGTCATAGCGAAGGCCAGCATTGATGGTCAACTTCGGCGTCACCTTCCAGTCGTCCTGGACGTAGGCGCCATACTGAGCCATCATGTTGCGGGTAATAAAGTTGTTGGGGCTGGTCTTGGATGTGGCAGAGGGATAGCCGAGCAGGAAGTCCGCATAGCCGATGCCGGTGTACTGGGCATTGAATGTGTACGAACCACGCTGCGGGCTGGTTGCGCCGTCGTTCCAGTGGTTGTCATATAGGAACGAGAAACCAACCTTGATGGTGTGACGGGCCAGAATTTTGGTCACGGACGTGTTTAGCTGCTCGTCCTGCGAGAGATCCTTCGAGCCCTGCTCTGCCACGCCCACGATGTTCTTAATCGAGAGTTGAGGCGCGCCCTGAATGAGTTCGACGCCGAGTCCGGGGATCATTGAAGTGAAGTCAGTGTTCACATTCTGCGGCGTGCGGTAGATGGGAATGTGGAAGTAGGAGATGGTGGTATCAGCCAGCAGCGTCGGCGAGAAGATATGTGTCCAGCCGATGATGTGGTTGCTCAGGTGTTCGCCGATACCCGACATGCCGCCTTCAAGGCTGTTGGCGCCGACGGACGGGTTGGGGCCGTAGAACGCGCGCAGATATGTGCCGCGAATCGAATCCTTGTCGCTGAATTTGTGGTCGATGCGGAACGAGATGCGGTGCGCAATGCTGATGTAAGGAACGTTTTCGTAGGTGTTAGTGCCCGTTCCGGTGGTCGTCGGCAGGGGGAACAGCGCCTTTTGCAGTGCCAGAGAGACGGAGTTCAGCTTTGCCGTCGGAATCGTTGTGCCGTAGCTCACGAGGGTGGAGGGGTCAACAATATTTGTGGAAGTACCAAATTCCGAGAAGTTGCCACTACGCATCAACACCGTCGGCTCAACGCTGCTGACTGTCGACGCCTGATGCAGGTTGAAGTTCTCAAAGTTGAAGAAGAAGAACGAGCGGTCGTGACCGTTGTATACGTTGGGAATCCAGATCGGCCCAGAGAAGTTGCCGCCATACTCATTGCGGATGTACTTGGGCTTTGCCAGCGCGCCGGCAAAGTAACTCTTGGCGGCCGTGGCAGCCACGCGGTTGAACTCAAGCAGCATACCGTGGAAGTCGTTGCCGCCACCCTTGGAAACCACAACCACCTGGGCTGGCTGGTTGAATTGGGCAGGCACGTCTGAGGTGAGCAGTTTGAACTCGGCGATGCCGTCCAGCGGGGGCACTTCGCCTGAGCCGCGTTCAAGGCTGGCCATCATGTTGAGTGCGCCATCCAGCGTATAACCGACGCCGCCATAGGAGTTGCGCGAGCCGGTTCCGATCGAAGGAGTCACACCGTAAACCGGCATCTGATCCTGTGCGCCTGCGCCCTGCACGCCAGGCGCCAGAGCCATAAGGCCCATGACGCTCAAACGGCCATTCAACGGGGTATTGACGATCGTCTGAGCCTCGATGACCGCACCAATTGATGAGTCTTCCGTCTGGATGACCGGAACATCAGAGGCTGTAACCGTAATACGCTGTTGCTCGGTACCCACCTGAAGTTGCACGTTGATGGTGGCGCGCTGGCCAATGACGAGCACAATATTCTGCTGCTCGTATGGTTTGAAGGTTTGGCGATCAATCGAAAGGTTATAGCGGCCTGGGGTCAGTTCCGACACCACAAAGTTGCCGCTGTCGAGCGAAACCGTGGCGCGGGCAATCCCCGTTTCCATATTCTTTACGGTAACGGTGGCGCCGGCAACAACTGCGCCAGACTGGTCGGTAATGGTACCCGCAATAGTAGCTGTGGTTCCAACCTGGGCATAACCGGCCTGGAATGCCGGAAGGAGCATGAGGGCAGCCACCAGGACTACGGTAATAAGGAGAAGCGGCCGCACGGCGATACTGCGGTTCTTCATGAAATGCACTCCTTTCATTGGCGATGACCATGCTTGAAGCGTGTGCGTGCAACAACTGGCTGAAGTCTTCATTTGAATGTTTCCTCCTGGTTCGGCAGACGGTGAACTTGTCCGCGGTAGCGATTCCAAGGTCTCACAGGGCGAGTTCCAAAAGTGCAGAAACTGCCTCGTACAGTGGCCATTTCTGCTGAGGGCATTTGAGTCACCAGTTTCAAAAGCAGCTGGATTTCTCCGCCGCCAGACATAGGACACCCTCAGCTTGGTGTAGGCCAGCCGAACCACTTTGAACGAAGGGGAGATTTATGGGCAGACAATTTAATGCTACGATAATCGCATTAACATATTTTTACGTTAAAAAGCTTCAATTGCAATGCGTTGCAGACATTAGTTCGGATTTTTCTTGTCAATTTGAAGCCCCGTCCCTCATAATTGGCGCGTTTCTCAGGATGATTGGATTGTGATAGCGAAACCCAGAAACCCGGAAGATTTCCAGCTCGAACAATCGACCCTGGAGGCCGACCCACGTTGGGAGATAGCTGGGAGAGCTGCACGCAGTTCTGCGCTGTCGCGCGCCACACAGCTTCGGGACATCCTGCTGTTTATTGTTCGCCAGACTATTCTGCAACCTGATGAGCCGATTCACGAGTTCGAAATTGCGCACCGCGTTCTGGGGCGCCGCAAGGACTTCAACCCGCTGGACGATAACATCGTCCGGGTCCAGATGGCGCACCTGAGAAAGAAGCTGGATCTCTACTTCTCAACGGAAGGCAAAGACGAAGAAGCGGTGATCACAGTTGCACTCGGCAGCTACAAGCCAGTATTCAGCCACAGAACCAAGGCGTCGTCTGCATCCGGCGTCGCCGACGCTGAAGGTGGGTCCGCAAAGTATGGCTATGAAGGCCCGCATTTTAACCATGCCGGGCACTCCTCCAGCTTCCATGCAGAGGCAGCCTCTGTTCAGGCTTGGACACGCTGGATGGCAACGGGCTTGGTCGCCACGCTGCTGGTTGTGCTGGCCCTGGCTATCGCCTGCGCCGCCTTGTGGACCAAGAACCGGGACGACCAGCATTCCATTGAGGACCTGCACAGGTCGCTTTCCCCATGGAGATATCAGCCCACGGTAGCCTCACTCTGGTCCGGCTTTCTGGACTCCAACCGTGACACCGATATTGTAGTGGGCGACGATTCCCTGCTGCTCGTTGAGCAAATCACCAGCCAGGAAACATCTTTCAGAGACTACCTCAGCCGGAGTTACATTGCTGAGTCTCGCCTGCGAAGCTTCAGCCCGGACAAGCGGTTTGCCATGGAACTTTTCGCGTCAAAAGGCCTGGGAAGCATGAGCGAATTCAAGCTCGCCCGCCGGATTCTCGACCTTGATCCTCGGAACCAGAGAACGCATTTCTATAGCGCCCGCCAGTATATGCCCGAATTGGTAAAGCAGAATAACGTAATTCTGATTGGCGGGCGTATCTCCAACCCCTGGCAGGAACTCTTCGATGAGAAGTTGAATTTCATCGAAGGCATGAAGTTTGAAGGTATCGGCACAAGCTCGGTTATAAATCGCAAGCCCCAGCCGGGTGAACAGGCATCTTATATCTCTACCGGTTCTGTGGGATATTGCGTGATTGCTTATCTGCCCAGCCAGAACCATGAGAACGAGGTACTGCTGTTGGAGGGAACCGACGCCGAAGCCACGGAGGGAGCAGGCGACTTCATAACTTCAGAAGAGCAGTTGTCCGGCTTCCTTAAAAAGCTCCAAACAGCCACGTTCCCTCCGTTTGAAGTTCTGCTCAAAGTCTCCAAAGTGCGCGGCACGCCGCTCGGGGCGACAGTTGAGGCATACCGGACCTATCCCAGCCCGCATTGAGGCAGGTGAAAGCGCGCGCGGCCCAGGTTCGATAGACTTATATAGACCAAAATACTGCTCCGGAGCCCCCTTGCACACAGCTGCCCAGGAACGCCTTATTCGCCCCGCCCGCAATGTACACGGAAGCCTTCGCCTGCCCGGCGACAAGTCCATCAGCCATCGCTACGCCATGCTGGGCGCATTTGCCGAGGGCACCTCTCACTTCAGCAATTTTTCTACCGGCGCAGATTGCGCCTCGACACTCGCATGTATGGAAGCCCTCGGTGCCAAGGTGAATAGGCTGGGTGGAGATGCGGTTGAAGTTACGGGAGTGGCCGGTCGAGTAAAGCCCT
>Ga0007854_10001138_pt1 | contig 17167 bp, 15 predicted proteins | sample CryBogCBH12Aug08_FD_60382 | JGI IMG/M metagenome (GOLD analysis project Ga0007854, IMG submission 60382) | Freshwater microbial communities from Crystal Bog, Wisconsin, USA - CBH12Aug08 | ecosystem: Environmental > Aquatic > Freshwater > Lake | place: Crystal Bog, Wisconsin, USA | collected...
TTCGGCCGATCCGATCATCGAGAACGGTATGAACCCTAATTTCAGCTTTCGCCTTTCGTTACGCGACAGTTTGGCGATGCCAGCCATGATGCGCCGCGCTGACAGGATTGGAACCAAACGGGTCGGATTGTTGCTGACCAACACGGCTTGGGGGCGCAGCAATCTGGCCGCCGCCGAATCCTACTTTGCCGCTGGTGGCAAGCCGGTTGCGGTCGGCACCGCCTGGTATAACTGGCGCGATAAAAGCTTGATCGATAAATATGAAAGTTTGCGCAAGGCCGGGGCCGAAGCAATCATTCTGGTTGCCAATGATGATGAAGGCGCTGTTCTGGTTCGAGAAGTTGCGGCCCTGCCGCCCGACCAAAGGCTTCCCATTATCAGCCATTGGGGAATTACCGGCGGCACATTTTTCGAACAGGCTGGACCGGCTCTGCAGGATGTCGATCTGACTGTCATTCAGACATTTTCCTTTTTCCATGTGCCTAAGCAGAGGCTCGAATCCGTCCTGAAGACAACCGAACGGCTGTTTGGTATTTCGCGTTTTGAGGATATCCAAGCTCCCGTTGGTTTTGCGCATGCCTATGATTTAACGCATATTCTCGCTCTTGCCCTTAATCTTGCCGGCAGCGCGGATCGTGGCAGGGTTCGCGAAAGCCTCGAGAAAGTCACGAACTATCCTGGTCTGGTGAAAAGCTTCGCGCATCCTTTCACCGCGGACAATCACGAGGCTCTTGGACCGAAAGATCTGATTATCTGTCGATATCGTTCTGACGGCGTTCTGGTCCCTGCCGAATAGCCATGATGAGGATGGCGCCACCAAGCAAGCATCTCTGGTTCGGAAGGGGTATAGGGCTGCGCTTTGCGCTGGCTACCGCGATGCTATCCGGTTTGGCGGTTTTGTTGGTTGGCTGCATTTACTGGTCGCTATTGCTACGGCAAATGGATGCGAATGCCGAACTGTCCTTGCAAAAAGATGTCGCTGCTGAAGCGGCCCGGCTTGGCGGCATCCTGAATGGGATTGGCGATACGATTCAGGCCTTGTCAGAAAACAGTCTATTCGCCTCGGCCTTGGTCGATAGTGCCGGACGCGAGACCTATCTGGCGCCGTTTCTTAGCGGATTCCGCCGCATTCAGCATATTCCCATCGACATCATCTTTACCGATTTTGCCGGTCATCGAATCGCCACCAACGGGGCCCTGGACTTGACCTCCGAAGAGTTGGGCTGGCTGTTGAGCGCCATTGCCGGTGGAACTAGACAGGCGGTTTTACGCACGGATGGTGCCGGGCGTTACATTTTGGCTGCCGAAATGCTGTCCTATGATCGGACCAAAACGCCTGAGGGATGCCTTGTCTATCGGCTGCGGCTGGCAGATCTGCATTTAACCGAGCATGGCAGCCAGGAAGAGGCCCCTGACGGTCTTGAGCAATCGAAGCGAAGGGCGCTCATTCCAGCCAGCACAATTTTCCAGAGCCTGAATTTAGAAGCATCTGTAAGCGTTATTCGGGCTAAAGCCATGCAGGATTTACATCATGCCTTGGCAGGATTAATTGCGGCGGCCTTGGCCGTCATGCTGTTGGTTCTTCTTTTGAGCCGGGTAGCTGGCCAGCATTTGACCCTATCGCTCCGCAGCCTGGATAGGCTCGCCCGCTCAGTCGCCCGGGACGGATTAAAACAAGAGAGGGTTCAGATCGATAGTCAGGATGAGGTCGGAAGTCTGGCTAATTCTTTCAATAGGATGATGGATTTTCTTAGTCATGCCTATGAAGACCTGGAGGCCAAAGTGGTGGCCAGAACCGAAGATCTTCAGCAGGCTTTGCTGTTGATGGATCGCAGCGAGAAGCGATATCGAAGCCTTTTTTCTGATGCTAAAGCGGCGATGCTTCTGGTGGACCCGTATGATGGCTCGATCATGGATACCAATCTGGCGGCGGCGGATTTTTATGGCTATTCCCCAGAGCGTTTGAAGACGATGAATATATCGGACATCAATCAGCTTGCCCCCGAGGAAGTGCAAAGAGAAATGGATGCCGCCCGCCAGGCCTCACGCAATCATTTCTTTTTTCGCCATCGCCTGGCCAGCGGCGAAATTCGCGATGTCGAAGTGCATGCCGGCACTGTGGAAATTGATGGCAAGGAGCTTCTGTTCTCAATTATCCACGACATAACCGACCGGTTGCGCCTTGAAGCGGAACGGAAAACCCTGGTCCAAGCGATTGCACAGAGCCCGGTTTCCATCGTTATCACCGACATCAAAGGCGATATTGAATATGTTAATCCCGCCTTTAACAACATAACCGGCTATAGCAATGCGGAAATTATTGGCGAAAATACAAGAATACTTAAATCCGGTAAAACCACCACCCAAGAATATGCAGAAATGTGGGCCACCCTTATTTCAGGGAATTCCTGGACAGGAACTTTTTATAACCGCCGCAAAGACGGCAGCTATTATTGGGAAAACACCCAGATTTCTCCGGTAATCGATGATTCCGGCCAAATATCCCATTTTGTCGGCATTAAGGAAAACATCACACGTCAAATGCAAGATGAGCAGAGACTTAGGCAGCTATTGTCTGAACAAAAGGCAATGCTGGAAAATGATCTTGTTGGCATCGTTAAGGTGAAAGATAGGCTGATCACCTGGACCAACCCGGCATTTGATACCATGTTGGGCTTTGACCCCGGTGAGTTGACGGGGCAGCCGACCCGTCTGTTATATCCCAGTGACGGAGCCTATGATGCCTTTGGCACCCAAGCTTACCCGGTCATGAATGACGGCAAGGTCTTTCGTTGGCAAATGGAATTGATCCGCAAGGATGGTGGGATCATCAGTGTCGATGTCAGCGGGGACATTCTTGATGCTGAACTGGGCACGTCCCTTTGGGGGTTCCTTGATATTACAGATCGGGTTCGCCTGGCCAATGAGTTGAAGGAATTGTCACGGACGGATGTCCTGACTGGACTACCGAACCGGCGTGCCTTCGGTGAAACTGTTCAAGCCGAGTTCCATCGCAGCCAGCGGTTCTTTTCTTCGGCGGCTTTGTTGATGATCGATATTGATCATTTCAAGGTGATTAACGACAGCCACGGCCATGAAGCGGGCGATCGTGCCTTGCAGGCTCTGGCTAAAACATTAGGGTCAATGGCGCGCAATACCGATATGGCCTGCCGTTGGGGCGGGGAAGAGTTTGTTTTCCTTCTGGTTGGGACAGACCTGTCTGGGGCAGCCGAGACCGCTGAGCGGATCCGCGAGGCCGTTGCTCAGCTTGAGGTCGACTGGTCGACGGGATCATTCCATTTTACAGTCAGCATTGGGGCCGCCATTTTTGCCCCCACCGATCGGGACTGGACGGAAAGCCTGCAGCGGGCCGATAGGGCCATGTATCAGGCCAAAAATGGTGGGCGCAATAGGGTTGTCGCCAGCACAATCGCTGTTGAGAAATTAAACTAAGCTTTTTGATTCAGTCACAATCCGAAAAACTCTCATTGAGAGGCTTTGGAGTTCAACTTTGCTGGCTCCAAGGCAACCCCATGCTCGCCCTTGGGAAGGGTCCGTAAGGGTCAAGGCCTGTAACAAAGCTTTTTTATATGTTTCGTTTTGTGGTTTTTGTGTATCGATAGATTGCACGGGCGGTTTGAAAGGCTGGGCTGATCGACCCGGGAAAAAGCCCCTAAGCGCGAGTCTCAGCGACCATCATGTTGTTTAACAGTCTGCCCTTCCTTCTCATTTTTGCGCCCCTGGTGATATCCGGATATTGGTCTCTCGCAAACCGGGAAAACCTTCGTCTGTGGTTCTTGATTGCCGCGTCGATCACCTTTTATGGCTATTGGAATGTCCGGGATGTTCCTCTGCTGCTCCTGTCGGTTGGCGCAAATTGGCTGGCCGCCGGCCTGTTTGCTGGGAATAAGCGACGGAGTATCGTAATTCTCGCGGTGGTCGGCAATCTGGCGATTCTCGCTTTTTACAAATATCTGGCTTTTTTCGTTACGATCCTCAATCAGACGACAGGTACGGATTACCATGTAAGTTCAGTTTCGCTGCCGCTAGGGATCAGCTTTTTCACTTTTCATCATATTATCTATTGGGTCGATCTCTGGCGTGGGCATGCGCCATTCTACCGGCTGCGAGATTACGCACTTTATATTGTCAATTTTCCCCAACTTCTCGCGGGTCCCTTGGTCCGCAACCGGGAGATTGTGCCCCAATTTAGTCTGTCACCCTGGCGCGAGGGCTGGGAAGAGCGTCTTGGCCGCGGCGTAATCCTGTTTTCAATTGGTCTGGCCAAGAAAGTTTTTTTCGCTGACAGCCTGGCAAGCTCATCAACAGAAATGTTCGCCAAAGCCAACCAAGCCTCAGTATCCTTCCTGGAAGCCTGGAACGGCTGTTTATCCTTCGCTTTCCAAATCTATTTTGACTTTTCCGGCTATTCCGACATGGCCATAGGCTTGGCCCTAATGCTGGGCATGGCGCTGCCGGTTAATTTTGATAAGCCCTATAACGCCGTCAATCTCCGTGAATTTTGGCGTCGTTGGCATATGACCCTGTCATTTTTCCTGCGTGATTATTTGTATATTCCTCTTGGCGGCGGACGGCAGGGTCCCGTTAGACAACTGTTCGCCCTGATGACCACCATGGTCCTGGGGGGATTATGGCATGGGGCTGGCTGGACATTTGTACTTTGGGGCCTTTTGCACGGGTTTGGGCTGGTTGCTTGTGTCTTATGGCAGCGCTGGTTTCCACCGATGCCGGCTGTGCTGGGTTGGGCCTTAACCCTTCTTTTTGTTTTTATCGGTTGGGTGTTGTTCCGGGCCAACAGCTTGGAAGCAGCCTGGAGCATGTTCAGGGGAATGTTTGGGGCCACTGGCTTGGGTCATTTTGGCCCCTGGAGGACATTAATGATTGGGGCGGCGGTTGCTTTATTTGGATCCTCAAGCATGGTCGCCGCGGCCCGAATTCTCCCCCGCAAAATCTTGGCGGTGGCCTTGGCCCTTGTCGTTGTGACTTCGCTGTTCAAAATTGGCGGGGGAGAATATGAGTTCATTTACTTCCAGTTCTGACCCCAGGCAATGGATCCGCTTTCTGTCTACATTCCTCATGGTGTTTTTGTTCACGACGGCCGGTCTGTTAGGATCGCTTGTCTTACTGGACCCCTATGATACGGGCCGCTTTGCGCTATTTTCGTCCGTTGGCGTGCCAAAAACCGACTCCCGCACCGCCAACGCTAGTCGGGGACGCGACAACAACTTTAATTGGGCCATCATCGGCAATTCCCGAACTCAATTGCTAAGTCCGCAGCGGCTGAACGCGGCGACAGGTCAAAATTTTGTCTCTCTGGCCATCCCTGGCACCTGGCCAAAAGAGCAATTGATGGTGGCACGCTGGGTGGCGCGACATCATGCCAGGGGACTTGGCGGATTTTTAATTGGACTCGATGCAAAATGGTGCCGAAAAAACGCCTTGCTCCTTTCGCAGAATCCCTTTCCGGATTGGCTTTATTCTGAAGATTGGCACGACTATCTTCTTGGTCTGGTGCGATGGAAAACCCTGGAAATGGGCATTTCCAAGCTATCCTTATTGGCGGGGATTGGCCAACCGGCCCGACCTGACGGCTATGACAATTACGAAAGTGATCGCACTTGGATCCAGGAAGAGGTTCACCAGAGAATTTTGGAAACCGCCTCGAGGGAAGCCGCAATAGACGGAAAGGATGACCACGCACCCGGGCCATTTCCGGCGGCCGAAGCGTTGGACAATTTTATTGGGGCCTTACCGACGTCCACCCTCGTCATTTTAGTGTTTAACCCTGCATTTTCGACGGCGCTGCCGCCAAATGGGTCGGCTTGGGCGCTTTCTTTAAACGCCTGTAAGCAACGCTTTACAGAAATCTCATCGCAGCGCCCCAATACGGCGCTGTTGGACTTTTTTGAAGACAATGCGCTGGCGCGGGAGGAGAGTAATTTCTGGGACGCCATTCACTATCGAACGAATGTAGCGGAGGTTATAGAGAGGCGGATTGCTGATGAAATCAGGGCTGTTGGAACGCTTAAGGGAGCCGCACCATAATCTGCCCGAGCCTACAGACAGGCTTGTCGTTGCGACCAAGCGGGAGAAGCAAAATTGGGGTGCACGCAAAGATTGCGCGTGATCCGAGCCAGGGTCCGGTGGTAATATCCTCAGCAGGTACAGGTAGGATAAACAAGCTATATGAACATCGTATCTGCAAAAGTTAGCGAACTTGCGGACCGTCTTGCTCGTCTGACAGGTGAAGATGTCGAGACCGCGCTGGAACACGCGATCGAGGAAAAGTTGTTGCGTGTCATTGATCTGACACCGACGCGCGATCGACGAGCAGCATTGCAAAAGTTCTTTGATCACATTTCCAAAATGCCGCTCAGGGACGCTCGTCCGATTGACGAGATCATTGGATACGGTCCCGACGGTTTGCCGACGCGATGATCCTGGATAGCTCGGCCATCGTCGCCGCTCTGACCAGAGAGGTGGGTGGCGATGTCTTCCGGCAGGCTATGCTGGACGCCCCATCATTGGCGATTTCATCCGTAACGGTGCTGGAAGTCCGGATGGTTCTGCATTCTCGGTACAACGCGGAAGCTGTTCTTGCGTTCGACGAAATGCTTGAACAATCCGCCATCGCCGTAGTGCCTTTTGATGACGTTATGTCGCGCGTAGCCTTTGATTCGTTTTGTAGATATGGCAAGGGGCAGGGGCACCCGGCACAACTGAATATTGTCGATTGTGCTGCCTACGCCCTGGCGAAAACCCGCGGCGAGCCATTGCTTTTCAAGGGAAACGACTTCCTGAGGACGGATATTCTCTCCGCCATTTGATGTGACGCCGCATTGCCTTGGTTGGGCGAGCGGTGGATTGATGTCTGTGCGTGATGGCCCTGATATTGTTAGCAAATGTTGGGGTGGACCCGAGGTTGTTACCTATGTCTTAGGAACAAACTGTTACCTATGTGTCCGGTATGGACATTTGTGCGTTGGCGGATGGGGTGGGATTCGAACCCACGGTAGGCTTGCACCTACGCCGGTTTTCAAGACCGGTTCCTTAAACCACTCGGACACCCATCCATGATTGGTTAGATCAGTCAGTGGCGGGGTATATACAGCCAAAGACGCCCTGACGGAAGAGGGTCCGCAAAGATGTATCTGCTCACAAAAATGGTGGGGGCGGTGGTGGCGCCTTTGACCGGAATGATCCTATGGCTGCTTCTGGGCTTAGGATTATTGTGGACAAGACGTCATTGGAAAGCCGGCAGAGTTGTGCTGAGCGCATTGGCGCTGACCTTAGTCGTTACGGTTGTTTCGCCCTTGCAACCATTTTTGACGGAAACTCTGGAAAACCGCTTCACCCGCAATCCGCCACTGCCAAACCATATAGATGGCATTATCGTTCTTGGCGGCTCAATAAATCCGCAAATTAGTTTGGCCAGGCAGCAGATCTGCTTCGAAGATTCTGCCGAACGATTGGTCGAAGCCGCCGTGCTCGCCCGGCGCTTCCCTTCAGCCAAGTTGTTGTTTTCCGGGGGCAGTGCGGATCCGTCGGACCCAGAGGCAAGCGAAGCGCCGCTGGCAGGAAAGCTGCTGCGCGCCCTCGGGGTTGAGCCAGAAAATCTGCTGCTGGAAGGTCGTTCGCGCAATACATTTGAAAACGGCGTTTTCAGTCAACAAATCGCCAAGCCGAACTCGGGCGAAATCTGGCTGTTGATAACCTCCGCACGTCATATGCCGCGCGCGGTAGGCGTATTCCGTCGGATTGGTTGGCCGGTGATCCCGTGGCCGGTGGATTTTAAGAGCGGCGGGACGGTGAACTGGATCAATATTGAGTTTCCCTTGGTTCGATTAAGGACCTTATCTTTAACCATGCATGAATGGTTGGGGCTGCTCTATTACCGCCTGCGCGGATGGAGCGATTCCTTGTTCCCCGAACCATGAGCATTGCTCCACCGGATTGGCTATGGCAGAAGGGGCTCTGTAAAAAAGCATAAAGGGCATGAAATGACCGGTCGTTGGTGGATCCGCTGGGTGGTAGGCGTGGTATTGCTGTTCAGTTTGGAGAGCGGTGCCAGGGCTGAGCCACAGCAGGATTTCGAGAACTGGCTCAGTGGATTTAAGGCCGATGCTTTGGAGAAAGGTATCACCCAGACGACCTTGGACACCGCGCTGGCAGACCTTCAACCGATCGATCGGGTCATAGAACTGGATCGGCGGCAGCCTGAATTCACCATGACCTTCCCGCAATATTTGTCCCACGTGGTTAATCCAGGTCGGATTAAGACCGGCCGGCAGCACCTCGCGCGCCAGAAGAAATTGTTGGCAGAAGTCTCCAAGCAGTATGGCGTTCCCGCTGCCGTCGTCGTGGCCATGTGGGCTATTGAATCGGACTTTGGTCGCCTCACTGGCGGTTTTCAGGTGGTGCCCGCCTTGGCCACTTTGGCCTATGACGGCCGGCGCAGCCAATATTTCCGAGGGGAATTACTGAACGCTTTACGAATGGTGGATGGTGGTGTGCCCGCTGCACGCATGCGTGGCTCCTGGGCGGGTGCGATGGGGCAATGTCAATTCATGCCGTCAACCTATTTGAAATTCGCAAAAAGCTGGGATGGGAAGGACCGACCGGATATTTGGTCCAATGAAGCCGATGTTTTCTCCTCGGCGGCGAATTATCTGTCGCAAATCGGATGGAATTCTAAGCAATCCTGGGGAACAGCTGTAAAACTGCCAAAACATGGGATGGCCACGGCTTTGTTTGGACTTGAGCATAAGCGGTCCTTGCGGGAATGGAACAAACTGGGTTTACGCCGAGTCAACGGCAAACCTTTGCCTGGGGGTGATCTTCAGGCGTCTCTGATCCGTGCCGAAACCGGCAAGGGCAATGACATCGGACAAGGCCAACCCTATCTGGTCTTCGATAATTTTCGCGTCTTTATGAAGTGGAACCGCTCGGTCTTCTTTGCCCTGGCTGCGGGAACTCTTGCAGACCGGCTTGTGAGCAAGTAGTCTACCACATCTGTGACAGAGGTAATTTGGGGACCACTAGATGATGAGAGCCAGCCGTCGGTCGGCGGTTTCTTTGCTGGCCTTTTTGGCAAGCGCAGGGATTTTGGCCGGGTGCTCTGAACTGAACTTTGCCTCTTATGCGATTAAAGAGGCGGGCGGACAGGAAAAAAACGGTCCTTACAAAGTTGGCAAACCCTATCAAATTCAAGGGGTGTGGTACTACCCGGCCGAGGATTATGACTATGACGAAACCGGGGTCGCCTCTTGGTATGGCCCGGATTTCCACGGCAAGCTCACCGCCAACGGCGAGGAATTCGATCAGAATGATGTGACTGCGGCGCATCGCACTCTGCCGATGCCCTGTTTCGTTCGCGTAACGAATCTCGAAAATGGCCGGGCCTTGATGGTCCGCGTCAATGATCGCGGGCCATTTGCGCATGGACGAATTCTTGATTTGTCCCGCCGAGCCGCCCAATTGCTAGGAATTGAATTGAAGGGAACTGCCCGGGTCCGCGTCCAGATCATGGCCGATGAAAGCCGGGCTTTGGCAGCCAAGCTAAAAGTCGGTGCGGAAGTTGCGGCAATTGACGCAGCACCGCGCCCTTCAGTTCAAGCGGAAACTTTGCCGCCGCCAGGAAGCAAAGAGAAGCCGAAACCGATCGTTAGACCGACGGTTCAGGCCAGTGGACATCAGGCGGCGTCCATTCCGGACAAACAGCAACTATCCAGCCAACCGGTCACTATGGTCGCAGTTAAGGCGACCCATCTTTATATCCAGGCAGGGGCGTTCCGGAGCTATGACAACGCCAATCGGACCAGCGCAGCCTTGTCTCCGCTCGGGACAGCCGTTATTTCCCAGGCCAGAACCACCAATGGCTCGCTCTTCCGCGTGCGTATGGGCCCCCTCAGCCGGGTTGATGAGGCCGATGCATTGCTTGAGAAAGTCATCAGTTCAGGCTATCCCGACGCCAAACTGGTGGTTGACTGACCTGATCTGCTTTTTTCGCTCCACACCAATTCCCATGAGGATGTCTTTGAAAATGCCAATCCGCCTGACCAGCCTTTGTGCCTGTGTATTGACGCTATTGTTCCTTGGTCGATCGGAAGCGGGTGCGGAACCCATTGAACTTGCGGCGCGCCAGGCGCTGATCATGGACGCCAACACAGGTACGGTTTTGTTGGAAAAGAACGCCGACGAACTGATGACGCCCTCGTCGATGAGCAAGCTGATGACTGTTTACATGGTTTTTCTGCGGCTCAAGGAAGGCAGCCTTAAAATGACCGATCAGCTTCCGGTCACGGAAACAGCCTGGAAAAAACATTATAAAACCGAAGGATCGCTGATGTTTCTGCCGGTCAATGCCATGGTTCGGGTTGATGATCTGCTGCGGGGCGTGATCATTCAGTCGGGCAATGACGCCTGCTCGGTATTGGCAGAGGGATTGGCCGGCAGCGAGGAAGCCTTTGCTGAACAGGCAACCCGCAAAGCCCGCGAGATCGGCATGACCAAAAGCACCTTCCGCAATGCGAGCGGCTGGCCTGAGCCGGGTCATAAGATGACAGCTCATGATTTGGCGGTGCTGGCACGCCGACTTATCCTTGATTTTCCGGATTATTATCCAATTTTTGCGGAAAAGACCTTTGTCTATAACAATATCAAGCAAGACAATCGTAATCCGCTGATTTGGCAGAACATTCCTGGTGCTGACGGTTTGAAGACAGGGCATACCGAAGAGGGCGGCTATGGCGAAGTCGGCTCGGCCATCCGCGAGGGACGCCGGATTATTATGGTGATGAACGGTATGTCATCGATCCGCGAAAGGGCCGAGGAATCACAACGGGTCATCGAATGGGCGTTCCGGGAATTTGACGACTTTAGCTTGTTCAAGGCGGGCGATCCGGTGACTGATGCCGAAGTCTGGCTGGGTACCAGTAAATCCGTCCCCTTGGTCATTGGCGAAGATGTGACGGTGACCCTGCCGCGTATGGCGCGTCACGACATGAAAGTAACAGCCCAGTTCGTTGGTCCATTGCCAAGTCCGGTGGTTAAAGGAACCAAAATCGGCACGGTCGTCATCACGGCGCCCGGCGTCCAGGATATCAGCGTACCCTTGCTGACCGGTGGCGATGTTGACCGTCTTGGCTTCGTCGGCCGAGTCGGAACAGCCATTCGCCGCATCCTGTGGGGGGCCAATAGTTAATGGAATCCTGCGGGCGGTTCATTACCTTCGAAGGCGGCGAGGGGGCGGGAAAAACCACGCAAATCCGTCTGCTGGCAGAGTTTTTGAGAAGCCGTGCCATCGCGGTGGAGCTAACCCGCGAACCAGGAGGGTCGCCCGGCGCTGAGCAGATCCGCCGCTTGCTGGTGGAAGGGGAAATCGGTCGCTGGCTACCTCTGACGGAAGCCTTGTTGCATTGCGCAGCCCGTCATGATCACCTGCAAAAGCAGATTCTGCCGGCCTTAGCCCAAAGAAATTGGGTTTTATGTGATCGCTTTACCGATTCTACACTGGCCTATCAGGGCTATGGGCATGGGTTGGATATCTCCGTAATTGACCGCCTGACGGAATTGACCGTGGGCGGGTTTGCGCCGGATCTGACCATAATATTCGATATTGAGGTGGCTGAAGGGTTGAAACGCGCGGGCCGGCGGGGCGGCGCCGAGGATCGCTACGAACGGATGGACCCAGAATTCCACCAAAGATTAAGACAGGGCTTTCTGGAAATCGCACAGCGCGCCCCCCGTCGTTGCGTGGTTATCAACGCGGCCGCGGCTATAGAAGAGGTTCATGCAAAGGTGCTCAGCCTTGTTGACGAGCGGTTTGGTCTCGGCAAAAGCCAATAGTGGTTGGAATGGAAGCCGACTCTCTCATTGAGCCACGGGTCACAGCCGATTTATTCGGGCATGAGGCGGCGGAACGGGCTTTTCTTAGCGCCTGGAATGGCGGAAGGCTGGCACATGCCTGGCTGATTTCGGGGCCACAGGGAATTGGCAAAGCGACCTTGGCCTATCGCATTGCCCGATTTGTTTTGGCCGGAGGAGGGGCCCCGGCTGGATTGTTCGGCGAAGCCCCGGACGATTTATCTATCTCTCCAGACCATCCGGTCTTTCGGCGGATCGCCTCAGGAGGCCATGCTGACTTTAAGCTGATAGAACGGAGTTGGGTGGACGAGAAGAAAAGCCGATTACGCACTGAAATCGTTGTTGATGATGTCCGCGCGGTAAACTCATTTCTAAGCCTGACCCCAGCAGAAGGCGGCTGGCGTGTCGTTTTGGTCGATGCCGCGGATGAAATGAACCGCTCAAGCGCCAACGCTATTCTTAAGATCCTTGAAGAGCCACCGCGCAACGCTCTGTTATTGTTGGTTTCTCATAGCCCAGGACGGTTGTTGCCGACGATCCTCTCGCGATGTCGCCGACTGTCCCTTCAGCCTTTGCCGGAGGCGATCCTGGTCCAGTTGCTTAAGCGACACCGCCCGGACTTACCAACAGAGGATGCGTCAGCCCTCGCCAGGCTTGCTGAGGGCAGTTTTGGCAAGGCCTTAGCGCTTGAGGCTGAGGGAGGACTTGCGCTCTACCGTGAAATGATTACGCTTTTGTCCGCACTCCCCAAAATAAATCCCCAAAGCTTACATAGTTTTGGCGATAAGATGGCGCGCGGCGAGGACAATTTTCGCACTTTGGCTGCCTTATTTTCCTGGTGGCTCAGTAAAGCCGCAGCCAATGCGCTTGGTCGTGCAAATAGCGCCGAGGTTGTTCCAGGTGAATCTGCCTTACAACGGCGGCTCGTGGCTGCCGCCGGCCTTGATCGTTGGGTCGAGGTATGGGAAAAGACCAATCGCATGTTCGAACGGGCCGAAGCCGTCAATCTCGATCGTAAACATGTGATTCTCAGCGCCTTCTTGACCCTGGAACGCCAGTGCCGATGAAGCGCTTCCAGGAGAGGAAAGATGACGGGTTTGCCCTGCTTTTACCTGACGACCCCCATCTATTACGTTAATGACAGTCCGCATATCGGCCATGCCTACACGACCCTGGCCTGTGATGTCTTGGCGCGGTTCAAACGTCTGGATGGCTACGACGTTCGTTTTTTGACCGGCACCGACGAACACGGACAAAAAGTCGAAAAATCCGCTCAGGCGGCCGGCATCCCACCGCAGGCCTTCACCGATAAGGTGTCGCAGAATTTTCGTGATTTGGCGAAAATGATGGGCTTTTCCAACGATGACTTCATTCGGACCACCGAACCAAGACATCTTAAGGCCTGCCAGGCCTTGTGGGACGAGCTCTTGCGGCGAGGTGAAATATATCTTGGCAGTTATGCCGGCTGGTATTCGGTCAGGGATGAAGCCTTCTGGGCTGAAGACGAATTGAAAGTGGGAGCGGACGGCACCAGGACCGCACCGACCGGCGCACCAGTGGAATGGGTTGAAGAGCCAAGCTATTTCTTTCGTCTCTCGGCCTGGGGTGAACGGTTGATGGCCTTTTACGAAGCCAACCCCGATTTTATCGCGCCGGTTTCCCGGCGAAATGAGGTCATCAGTTTTGTAAAAAGCGGATTGCAGGATCTATCGGTATCGCGCACCAGCTTCAAATGGGGCGTTCCCGTACCCAACGACGCCAAACACATCATGTATGTCTGGCTTGATGCTTTGACCAATTATATCACCGCCGTTGGCTATCCGGAGACGGATGGTCTGTATGCCCGTTATTGGCCGGCGGATCTTCACATGGTTGGTAAAGATATTTTGCGGTTTCACGCGGTTTTTTGGCCTGCCTTTTTAATGGCCGCGGGCCTTGCTCCCCCCAAACGCGTCTTTGCTCATGGCTGGTGGACCAACGAGGGTCAGAAGATTTCGAAATCTTTGGGCAATGTCATTGATCCGATTAGCCTGATCCAACGCTATGGTCTTGATCAGGTTCGTTATTTTCTGCTTCGGGAAGTGCCCTTTGGCAGCGATGGTGATTTTTCGCATCGGGCCATGGTCAATCGGATGAATGGGGAACTGGCCAATGATCTTGGCAATTTAGCCCAGCGGTCTTTGTCAATGATTCACAAGAACTGTCAGGGACAATTGCCTGAACCAGAAGAGTTTTCCACCGACGACCAGGAACTGCTGAGCGCCGCCGCCGAATTGCTCGAACGTCTTAGAAACAGCATGGACCGACAACAATTTCATGAAGGGCTGGAAGCCGTATGGCAGGTAGTGCGCGCTGCGAACGGCTATGTCGATCGGCAAGCGCCCTGGGCATTAAAATCAAAGGATCCCAAAAGGATGGGAACGGTTCTTTATGTATTGGCGGAAACTGTGCGGCGCTTGGCCATTCTGTTGCAACCAGTGATGCCAGACTCAATGGCCCGTTTGCTTGACCAATTGGCGGTCGCGCCGGACCAGCGCGATTTTACTGCTTTTCTGCGACCCCTGGCTGGCGGTGATACGCTGCCAAAACCGGAAGGGGTGTTCCCACGCTATGTCGATCCCGATGAGGGAGCTTTGGCCTAATGTTGGTTGACAGCCATTGCCATTTGGATTTTCCCGATTTTCAGCCCGATCTCGATCAAGTGATCGGTCGTGCCACGGACGCCGGTGTCGGCCTGATGTTGACAATCGGGACTCATCTTTCCCGCTTCCCGGCCGTCCTGGCGGTGGCTGAACGCTACCCGCAGGTCTACTGCACCGTCGGCGTGCATCCCCATGAAGCGGCCAGCGAAACTGGCGTTACGGTAGAAACTCTTTTGGAACTGGCGAAGCATCCCAAAGTGGTTGGGTTTGGCGAGACCGGACTTGATTACTTTTACGCCCATAGCCCGCGTGCCCAACAACAATCCATTTTTCGTTTGCATATTCAGGCGGCCCGTCAGGCTGGCTTGCCTCTGGTGATCCATACCCGGGACGCCGACACGGATATGGCCGCCATTTTAGAGGAAGAATATGCGAAGGGACACTTTACGGGGCTTGTTCACTGCTTTAGCTCTGGACGAGAACTAGCGGATAAAGCACTTGAACTAGGGCTTTTTCTTTCTTTTTCTGGGATGCTTAGTTTTAAAAAAGCGGATTCATTGAGGCTAATGGCGCGTGATTTGCCATTAGACCGTCTGTTGGTGGAAACGGACGCTCCTTATTTGGCGCCGGTGCCGCACCGGGGTAAACGCAATGAGCCGTCCTTTGTCAGTGCCACGGCAAGCACTCTTGCCGGCGCAAAAGGCCTTGGAATTGCCCAGATAGAAGCGGCCACCACAGGTAATTTTCTTAGGTTATTCAACAAGGTGCCGGGATGAAGTTTACCATTCTGGGAAGTGGCGCCGCTGGCGGCGTTCCCATGGTAAGTATTGGATGGGGGCGCTGTGACCCCACCAATCCCCGCAACCGCAGACGACGGCCGTCAATTCTGGTAGAGGAGGCGGGCCAGACCCTCTTGGTGGACAGTTCCCCGGATCTCCGGGAACAGCTTCTTGACGCGAATATCCGCCATCTTGATGCCGTTCTTTACACCCATGCCCATGCCGATCACCTGCATGGCATCGATGATTTACGCGAGGTCAATCGCGCCATGGGGCGCTCGATCCCACTTTTTGCCAGCGCTGCGACCATGCGCGAGATCGAAGAGCGCTTCGGCTATGTTTTTCAGCCCCTGGCGGCGAATTCCAAGACGATTTACAAGCCTTTGCTGGACCCCCATCTGGTGGAAGGTTCTTTTCAGGTTGGTCCGCTGACCATCACCCCCTTTGATCAAGACCACGGTTATGGCCGCACCACCGGCTTTCTTTTTGGTCAAAAGGCGGCCTATTCCACCGATGTCTTAGAATTGCCGGACCCGTCATTGGCCCTTTTACACAATCTGGACCTATGGATTGTCGGCTGTTTGACAGATAAACCCCATGAAACCCATGCCCATTTGGATAAAGTTGTGGCATGGGCGGAGATGCTGCACCCTAAACTGACGGTCGTAACCCATATGAGCCCCCGTCTTGATTATGAATCCGTCAAGGTTCGATTGCCGCCGGGGGTTATCCCCGCTTATGATGGTATGACAATAGAAATTTGAGAAAAAAATGGCCTTAAAAACTGATTACGGTTCTGTTAGGACGATGGTCGCCATAGAGAACCCAATGGTTCGGCGTGGCACAATCGGCCTTCTTGGTCAGTTTGGGTTTAAAAATATTGTTGAAATATCTAATTTTGTTAAAATACATCAGATTGTTAATGAAGGTGAAATCGATTTAATTATTACAAACGCTAGTATGGGTGACTTTTTTGTTGGACAGATTGTTCGCGAAATGCGAACAGAACTAAAATCAATATCAACATTCGCTATTGTTGTTTTACTTTCTCAGCAAGCCGAGCAGGAGTTCCTAAGAAAAGTTATTGATTGCGGTCCTGATGACGTCCTTTTAATGCCATTTTCTCCGCAACAACTGTTGGATCGGGTCAAGACATTTACGGAACGGCGCAAGCCCTTCATCGTCACCTTCAATTATATTGGTCCGGATCGTCGCAAACAGGGCCGCAATGACGGCGGTGAAGTGATTCCCTTGGTCGAAGTGCCCAATTTGTTACAGGCGCGGGCACAGCAAGCCAGTCCGTCGGCCTTGGCCAATGACTCGACTCAGGCGATTCAGCGTTTGACTCGTTTGCGCATTCAGCGCGATGGCGTGCAGTTCCGCTGGCTTTGTGACGCTGTACGAAAATTGGTGACGGCTAATCGGCATGAGGATCCCGTCATCGCCGACCATTTAAACGGTATGTTGGCCGCCGGCCAGGATTTGAAGCTGCGTACTCAGGACTGGACCAACAGTCGGCTTCCCGGATTATTGGCCGAAAATGAAGCCGCGATTGGCGCGGCCCTAGCCAGTTATGGCCGGGTTGATTTCAAACATGCTGAACGCGCCCTTGAACTGGGCGGCAAGATCAGTGGGGAAATCACGCGCGCCTTAGCCTGACTATAGCCACTGCCATCCACAAAAACCTGCTCCAAAAACCACCAGCCAAGGCGGGGCTCGCCATTGGGTAAGCGCCACCAAAGATATAAGAACAAAGGCAAAATCAATGGGCTGGAAGACACTGCTGATCCAAATTGGCTGATAAAGGGCCGCCAGAAGTACCCCAACCACGGCAGCATTGACCTCGTTCAAGGCCCCCCG
>Ga0007854_10001139_pt1 | contig 17157 bp, 14 predicted proteins | sample CryBogCBH12Aug08_FD_60382 | JGI IMG/M metagenome (GOLD analysis project Ga0007854, IMG submission 60382) | Freshwater microbial communities from Crystal Bog, Wisconsin, USA - CBH12Aug08 | ecosystem: Environmental > Aquatic > Freshwater > Lake | place: Crystal Bog, Wisconsin, USA | collected...
GCGGCCCGCGCGACGGCGGCGCGCGATGGTGGCCGCGCCACGCTTGGTCTTGTTGCGGGCGAGGAAGCCGTGCTGGCGTTTCCGGCGGATTTTCGACGGTTGATACTGGCGTTTCATAAAATTCTAAAAATAATCTCCGGCGCAAAAACCGGAGCGTGGGAGAATAGCAATTAAGCGATTCGAGTCAAGAATGGCTTCGCAGCCTATTTGACGTTCAATTCGCGCTGGATGCCGAATTTTTCGATGCGCTTGCGGAGCGTGGCGCGGGTGATGCCGAGGATTTTGGCGGCGTGAACCTGATTATCGTGCGTCTCGATCAACGCTTGGATCACCAACTCGCGCTCGACGGCGGGGATGATTTTCAATTTTGGATCGCGCTTGGCGATCTGGAAAAGCTGGCGGGCGAGCGTCGTGGCGTCGCTGGTCGTCCCGTCGCTGGTGGAACTATTTGTGGGCGGCGCGGCGACGCCGGTGGCAGCACCGGAAATCTCCGGCGGCAAATCGCCGGGCAAAATCGCGTCGCTCTTGGCGAGGACGTGCGCGCGGCGGATGGCATTTTCCAATTCGCGGACGTTGCCGGGCCAATGATATTTCTCGAACAGCTTGATGGCGGCGTTGGCAATGGACTTCGGCTTGCGGGAATGTTCGCGCGCGATTTTTTCGAGAAAATAATTTACGAGCAGCGGAATGTCGTCGCGGCGGTCGCGCAACGGCGGCAGATGAATGCGGACGACGTTGAGGCGATAAAACAAATCTTCGCGAAATTGTTTGGCGGCGACGGCGGCTTCGAGCGGCTTGTTCGTCGCGGCGATGACGCGCACGTCCACCTTCAGCGGCGAGTTGCCGCCGACGCGTTCGAACGTGCCGGATTGCAGCACGCGCAGGATTTTCGTCTGCGTGGCGGGCGTCATGTCGCCGATTTCATCGAGGAAAATCGTGCCTTTGTTGCATTGCTCGAATTTGCCGATGCGCTGGACGGTGGCGCCGGTGAACGCGCCTTTTTCGTGGCCGAACAATTCGCTTTCCAAAAGCTGTTCGGGAATTGCGGCGCAGTTGACGGCGAGAAACGGCTGTTGCGCGCGGTCGCTGTGATGATAAATGGCGCGGGCGACGAGCTCCTTGCCCGTGCCGCTTTCGCCAGTGATGAGCGCGGTTGTGTCCGTCGCGGCAATCTGGCCGATGAGCTTGAAAACGCCCTGCATCGGGCCACTGCGACCGATGATGCCGAGTTCGTAATCTTCCGATTCAAGCAGCGGCGCGTAGGAGACGACTTGCTTCATATCGCGCGCGGCCTTGAGCGCGTTGGCGATGACTTCCTTGAGCTTGGCGATGTCGAATGGCTTGAGCAGATAATCGTAAGCGCCGAGCTTCATCGCCTCGATGGCAGTTTGCGTCGTGCCGTAAGCCGTCATCAAAATCACGAGCAGCTTGGGATCGGTGGCGCGGATTTTGCGGAGCGTTTCCATGCCGGTCATGCCGGTCATCCGCACATCCATCAACACGAGGTCGGGCTTGAATTTGGGGATGACCTTCAAACCCTCTTCGCCGCTGGCGGCGGTGGCGAGTTCAATTTCTTCCGAGGCGAGAATACGTTGCAGCGAATACCGCACGTCCTCTTCATCATCAATCAACAACAACTTGCTCATCGTGCTTCCATGATAATTGGCCGCGCCGGAATGAACACTGAATTTTGCTTGGATAATTCAGGCAAACAGCTGCGTTGTCCGAATTGACCGTGATGTCGTCGTGCAATCTTTATCCCGCTATGCTCGTGGCCAGATGTTTTTGCTCTTCCACCGGTTGTTCAACCATTTGTTGTGTCCCGATTTTGTGGTTGGCAGTCCGGTTTTTAGACAGCTCGGTCTGGTCGATGAAAATAAAAATGCCGCAGCCGAAGCTGCGGCTTTTGAATATGTCCGGGCCGTTATTGCAGACGGTGGGCCGGTGTCAGCGTGCTCAAGGTGCAGGTCGGGTTCGTGCCAACATTGGCGCAGGCATAGGTGCCGCCCGCCGGGCACGGCGGCAGACTGCCCGCCGAGTTCAGCTTGATGTAGGGCGTCAGGTCAGTGGTCAGCGTGATGGCCGCACCGGTAGATCTGCCGCGTTCCAGCGCGAACTGGTTGGCCGCCGCGTCAATCTGGCGGAGGTTGTTGATGCACGCGTTGGCCTGCGAGGTGGCGCGCGCCTTCACGAAGTTCGGAATCGCAATGGCCGCCAGCAGACCGATGATGGCCACGACGATCATGATTTCGACCAGCGTGAAACCCGCCGGGCGGAATTTCAGTTTGAGTTTCATGGTATTTGCTTTCTCTGCGCGCGGAGGGAACGGGATGCCGGACGGATTATATTTATTATGACAATCGTGTTCCCCTGATTGTCCGGCACGACCGCGCAAGCTTAACGAAAGCAATCGTAAATCCAACCCGCGTTGACAGCACGCAATTGGCCGTAGGAAGCGGACTAATTGTTTTGTAGGAATTCTTCCTACGCCGCGCCGTCAGCGCGGTTGCTGACTTTCGTGCCAGCGGACGGCGTGGAAAATCAACTCATTGATGTTGGCGAGATTCAGCTTTTCCCGGATGCGGGCGCAATAGGCATGGACGGTCTTGAAACTCACGCGCATCTGCTCGGAAACCTGCCGCGGACTGTGGCCGCGTCCGAGCAGTTGGAACACCTCCAGCTCCCGGTCGCTCAAGGTTTCCACCGGCGTCGGCTGGGCCTCTGTGCCTTGGACAATTTTTTGCGCCAGCGCCGCGTTCACGGCGGGGCTGTAAAAAAGCCCGCCGCTAGCCACGGTGCGCAGGGCGTCCAGCACCTTGCTCGTGGCCTCGCGTTTCATGATGTAGCCGGCGGCACCGGCGCGCATGGCGCGTTCGGCATAAAGCGTTTCATCGTGCATGGACAAGACCAGCGTTTTCACCTGCGGATGCTGCGCCTGAATATCTTTGATGAGTTCCAAGCCGGAGCCGCCTTCGAGTGAAATGTCCACCACGGCAATCTGCGGCCACAAACTTCCGACCAGACCCAGCGCCTCGCGCGCGTTGCCGGCCTGGCCGCACACTTCCAAGTCAGCTTCCTCGTTAATCAAATTCGCCAGCCACTCGCGCACGAGCGGATGATCGTCCACAATCATGATTTTAATTTTCGGCGGCATAATTATTTTCCAGGGACGGCGCCATGGGATTCAAAACGCACACTGCCCGCGCGCCGCCGGCGGGCAAGTTCTGGAGGTCGAACGTCGCCCCCACCATGCGGGCGCGGTAATCCATGATGCGCAGCCCCAGGCCTTTTTTCGAGCGGGCGTCCGCCGGCAAACCGGTGCCGTCGTCGGTCACGGCAAGCAAACGGCTTTCGCCGAGGCCTTCCAACGAGATGACAATGTGGCGGGCGCGACCGTGGCGAATGGCGTTGCTCACCGCCTCCTGCGCGATGCGGAACAGATGCGTGCGCGTCCCGGCATCCGCAACCGCCAGCGGCCCGGCGGAGGCGAAGCGGCACGAAACGTTGAACGCCGAGGAAATATTTGCGGCCAGTTGCTGCAAGGCGTCGGCGAGGCCGCCGGCCTCCAGTTCCACCGGATGCAAACTGCGCGCGAGCTTGCGGGTGAGTTCCACGGCCTCCTCGGTCAGCGCCACCACGCGGTTCGCGGCGGCGGCTTCCGCCGGGGATTTTTCCGCCAGCTTTTTGGCGAGGAGTTTGCCGGCCATCGCCGTGGCGGTGAGATGCTGCCCGAGGCTGTCGTGCAAATCCTGCCCGATGCGCCGCTGCTCGGCCTCGGCGATTTCGAGCAGCTCCTTTTCCAGCCGGCCGCGCTCGCGCATTTCGTTCTCCAAATTTTGCGTGCGTTGCCGCACCAGCACCCGCAGTTCGTCGCGCGCGGAAAATAGCACGACGACCAGCACAAAAACCGCCAGCTTGATGCCGAGATTCCACAACGGCGTCCAAATGTCCTTGTAATGGTCGCCCGCCGCGATGTCGGCGGCCAGCCACACCGCCGCCGCGAGCAAGGCCATGCCAAAGGCAAACCCGCGGCCGGCCCGGCGCAGCACGAACAGAATCGGCAGCAGGTAAAAAAACAAGACCGTCACCTGGTTGCCGGTGGCATAATCCGCTTCGCCGACCGCCAGCAGCATCGCCAGGCCGAGGATGACTCCGACGGCTCGGGAATTCGGTTTGGCGGGCGCACCCATGCGTGGAAATGTGGCCGGTTTGCCTGCGTCGGACAAGCGAAAGAAAAAATCAATCCAGCGTCTGCCGGTAGCGTTTCACCGCGAGCGTCAGCATCACCGCCACGAACAGCGCAATCGGCCACAGGTCGGGCGCACATTCGGCAATTCCGTTTCCTTTGAGCAAGATGCCGCGCACCACGCGGAGAAAATGCGTGAGCGGCAGGCATTCGCCCAAGTCCTGCGCCCAGCCGGGCATCCCGCGAAACGGAAACATGTAGCCCGACAACAGCAGCGACGGCAGGAAAAAGAAGAATGCCATCTGCACCGCCTGCAACTGGTTTTTTGCGATGGTCGAAAACGTGATGCCCACCGCGAGGTTCGCCACGATGAACAAAAATGTCAGCGCCACCAGCAGCGGCACGCTGCCCATGAACGGCACGTTGAACAGAAATTTCGCCGCCAGCAGCACGAGCGTCATCTGGATATATCCGACCATGATGTAAGGCACAATTTTGCCGATGATGACTTCGCCCGGATGCACCGGCGTGGACAAAAGATTTTCCATCGTGCCGCGCTCACGTTCGCGCGTGATGGCGAGGCCGGTGATGATAATCATCGTCATGGTGAGCATCACGCCGATGAGACCGGGCACGATGTTGTATTGGCTAATGCTTTCGGGGTTGTAATGCTGGTGCGTGACGAGCACGAATGGCGGCGCGGACGCGCGCAGTTTGGTCAACGGCCCGGTCAAATCGCGATTGATGACCGTCGTCGCGAGCTGGTTCACCGCTGCCTGCGCGAAACCCACGGCGGACGGATCGGTCGCGTCGGCTTCGAGGAGCAATTCCGGTTTTTCTCCGCGCAACAATTTGCGCGAGAAGTCCACCGGCACGGTCACGGCGAATTGAACGGTTCCCTCCGCGAGCCAGTTCTGGATTTCCGCTGCGCTGTGCGCCTCGCGCGTGAGGTTGAAATAGCTGCTGTTGCGCAGCGCCCAAAAAATTGTGCGCGAGAACGGGCTGTTGTCCGCCGCATAAACCGCCGTGGGAAGATGCTTTGGATTCGAGTTAATGGCGTAGCCGAAGAGAATGAGTTGCACCATCGGGATGCCAACCATCATGCCGAAGGTCAGCCGATCGCGCCGCATCTGGATGAACTCCTTTTGCACGATGGCAAAAAAACGTTGGAGGCTGAAGCTCACGAGAAATTATCCTTCGCGGTTTCCATCAGGCTGATGAACACGTCTTCCAAGCCCGATTCAATTTTCGTCCAGCGATGTAAGTTCGTCATGAACGGCGCAATGGACGTTTTTAATTTTTCCGCGTCGCGCCCGCTGACGTGCAAGGCCGTTCCAAACGCGACGACTTGTTCCACGCCGGGCAAGCCACGGATTTTATCCGCGAGCGCGGAAAGATTTTCGCCGGAGACTTCCCACGTCGTCAGCCCGGCGGCTTTCACAACTTCCGCCACCGTGCCGTGCGCGAGCAAATTGCCGTAGGCGATGTAGCCAAGCCGCTGGCAGCGCGACGCCTCGTCCATGTAATGCGTGGTGATGAGAAACGTCAGCCCTTCCGCTGCAAGCTTGTGAATCTCCTCCCAAAAATCGCGCCGCGCTTTCGGATCCACGCCCGCCGTCGGTTCGTCGAGCAACAACAATTGTGGCTCGTGAATCAAACACGCGGCGAGCGCAAGCCGCTGTTTCCAGCCACCGGACAGCGTGCCGGCCAATTGAGTGCGGCGCTCCACCATGCCGAGACGCGCCAGACTTTTTTCCACCGCCGCCTTGCGCCCGGTCATGCTGTAAAGCCGCGCGATGAAATCCAGATTTTCCTCGATGGTCAAATCTTCATAGAACGAAAATTTCTGCGTCATGTAGCCGACGCGCTTTTTTATCGCGGCAGACTCACGACGAAAATCGAGGCCGAGACATTTTCCTTCGCCGCCGTCCGGCGTGAGCAAGCCGCAGAGCATCCGCAGAAAGGTGGTCTTGCCGCTGCCGTTCGGGCCGAGGAAGCCGTAAATCTCGCCGGGCCGCACCTGCATGGCGATGTCATTAACGACGGTGCGTGTGCCGAATTTTTTCGTCACGCCGCGCACGTCAATGGCAAAGGTTTCCATGTTCAGACGCCGCGCTGCTCCGGCGGCCAGATGATTTTATGCTGCTGAATCTGAAACCGCACCGGCAGCGCGTCAGCGATGATTTTCTCCGCGAGTTCCTTCCGCGAAATCGGCGTCTGGCCGGCGGGAACTTTTTTCAGCACCGGATTCTGCTGCGCTGGAGCCAGCGGATGCACCCAGGAAAAAAGCAGGGGACATTTCGCTGCCAAATCGTGCGCGGCAATCTGCTTTTTCGCCCACTCGTAATCTTCCAACGTGCCGATGACAAACTTGATTTCATCCGTCGCCTTCAAATGCGCGATGTTTGCAAAAAGATTTCTTTCGACCTCGCCGCTGCTCGGACATTTCAAATCCATGATACGCCGAACCCTTGAATCTATTGGCGAAATGTCATGCGCGCCGCTAGTTTCAATGAGCACGGTAAAGCCGTCGTCGCAAAGTTGCTGCATCAGCGGCAAAGAGCTTTTCTGCAACAACGGTTCGCCGCCGGTCAATTCGACGAGCGGCAATTTGAAATTTGAAATTTCGGATTTTAAATTGGAAAACGGTTTTGCCAGTCCGTGAACTTTTTCCAAAACTTCCGCGAGCGTTTTCTTTTTGCCTTCCGTAAATGCGTAGGCGGTGTCGCAATACGAGCAGCGCAGGTCGCAAGCGGTGAGCCGGATGAAAACGCACGGCAGACCGGCGAAGGTGCTTTCGCCCTGAAGGCTCAAATAGATTTCGTTGACGACGAGCGTGCCGGTCATGCCCGCAGTCTAGCCGGACGCGCGAAAAATTGAAATGTCATTGCGCGATGCAGTTGGCTTTTCGCAGCGGAATGGATTATTTTGCCGCAAACCCATGCAGAAGTTTTGATGAAGCGCCTGATTTGCCATGCTACTGTCTTGGCCGTGCTGTTGAGCACCTGCCTGACGGCGCGGGCGCAAGCCCTCGACCAGACCGGCGTGACGCTGCTGCGCGCGATGACGACGAACGTGGATGGCTCCGGCATCCGCGTCGCCCAGCCGGAGGCGAATTTCGATCTAGGCACAAATTGGGAGGTCAATCCTGGCGCGGTCGGCCAGCCGACCAGCCGTTTCACCTACATTTCCGGTTCGGGTTCCACCACGAATTTTCCAAATTCCTTGAGTTCCGAGTCCGGCCACGCGGACGGCGTGGGCGATAATTTTTACAGCCCTGCCTATGGCGCGGCCACGAACGTCGCCCATGTGGACAACTACGACGCGGATTTTTTCATCACCAATTATATTTTCAATCTGCTGCCGATGCCCGCCGCCGCGGTGGTGAATCAAAGTTTTACTTTCGGCGCGTTGAGCATCGGCGACCAGCAGTCGGTGGACTGGTATTATGATTATTATTCTGCCGCGTCGGGAATTTTGTTTGTCTCCGCCGCGGACAATGGCGGCAACGTCCACGCGCCGGGCACCAGCTACAACTGCATTTGCGTCGCGGCCTTCGGTGGCAGCGCGAGCGTCGGCCCGACGATTGACAATGGTCGGTGCAAGCCGGATCTCACCGCGCCCGCCGGCGTGACGAGTTTTTCCACGCCGCAAGTTTCCGGCGCGGCGGCAGTGCTGCTGCAGGCCGCGTTGCGCGGCGACGGCGGCGGCGACACCAACGCCGCGTCCGACCTGCGCACCATCAAGGCGCTGCTGCTGAATGGCGCGGTGAAACCGGCGGACTGGACCAATTCAAATTCCTCGCCGCTCGACGCGCGTTACGGCGCGGGCGTGCTGAATGTTTTCAATTCCTACGAACAACTGGCCGGCGGCGAACAAGCTTTTTGCGCGACAAATTTAATTTCAATTGGCGCGGCGCATCCGCCGGTTGGCGTGACCAATACGATTTCCGCTACGAGCGGCTGGGATGCGGAATTTATTTTCAGCGGCGCGACGAACGACGCGGCGAACCATTATTTCTTCAATGTTTCCAACGGTATCGCCACCGCCACGCTCGTCTGGAACCGGCAGCTCGGCGCGACGAACATCAATGATCTCGACCTGTTTTTGTTCAACGCGGCGAACAGCAATCTCGTCGTGTGCAGCACCAGCCGCGTGGACAATGTGGAGCATATTTTTGCGCCGCAGCTCGCGGCGGGGCGTTACGATTTGCAGGTCGTGAAAAACGGCGGCACGAACGTCGTCAGCGACGCGGAAATTTATGCGCTGGCGTGGACGTTCGTTTCGCCGGCTTTGCAAATCGCCAAGGTCGGCACCAACGCGACAGTTTCTTGGCCCGCTTATCCGGCGGGATTCTTGGTGGAAGCGACGACCAATCTGGCCGCGTCGGCTTGGAGCACAAACGCGTTACCGGCGAATATTTTTACGAACAGCAGGAACAGCCTGACGCTGAATGTGACGAACGCGGCGCGGTTTTTCCGGCTGCGCTCGCTGAACTTTTAACTTGGCCGAGCGCGAAGTGGTTTCCGATTTTGTAGCTGTTTGAAATTGCTTCTGTGATGAAGTTTTTTCCAATCTCCACCGCGTGTGGCAAACCGTGGCCGAGCGCCAGCGCCGCGCAAATCGCGGCGGAATAAGTGCAGCCGGTGCCGTGCGTGGAAACGCCGCGCACGAACGGCGCGGACAGCAGTAACTCATTTTCGCCGTCGAAGAAAACGTCAATGGCCATAGTGGAATTCTTCAAGTGTCCGCCTTTCAGCAAAACCGCGCAGCCGTAGCGTGAACAAATTTTCCGCGCGGCCTCGCGCATTTTTTCCGGCGAGGAAATTTTTTGTTCCGCGAGAATTTCCGCCTCGTCCAAATTGGGCGTGACGAGCGCGGCGAGCGGCAGCAGCTTTTCCGTCAGAACTTTTATCGCGGCAGGCTTCAATAATTTTGCACCGCTCGTAGAAATCATCACCGGATCAACAACAAGTTTTGAATTTTGAATTTTGAGTTTTGAGTTTTGGAAAAAATCCACGACCACCAAAATGTTTTTCGCCGAGTAGAGCATTCCGGTTTTCACCGCCGCCAGATTTAATTCTTCAAACACAGCTTCGATTTGCTGGCGCAACATTTTCGGCGAACACGGTTCGACGGCGAGAACGTGTTTGGGATTTTGCGCGGTGAGACAGGCAATCGCGCTCGCGCCGTGGACGCCGAGCGCGGCAAAGGTTTTCAAGTCCGCCTGAATGCCCGCGCCGCCGCCGCTGTCGGAGCCGGCGATGGTCAAGGCCACCGGTAAATTTTTTCGCGCCGTCATTTTTTGGAAATTAACGGAAAGGCACCAAGAGGCAAAGGCGCAAAGTTTCTGACTGGTTTCCATTGTGTCTTTGCGCCTTGGCGTCTTTGCGTTAAAATTGGGGCGCATGGACAAAGACAAAGTGGCGGAAATTTTGGTGGAGATCGGCACGCTGCTGGAATTGAAGGGTGAAAACCCGTTCAAGACGCGCGCTTACGTCAACGGCGCGCGCACCATCGAAGGGGTGAACGAGCCGCTGGCGAAAATCGTCGCGGAAAAACGGTTGGGCGAAATCAAGGGCATCGGCGCGGCGCTGGAACAGAAAATCACGGAACTGGTCGAGACGGGGAAATTGAAATATTACGATGAATTGAAGGCTTCGATTCCGCCGGGACTGCTGGAAATGCTGGAAATTTCCGGCCTTGGCCCGAAGAAAATCCAGGCGCTGAACAAGCAGCTTGGCATTGACTCGATCGAGAAACTGGAAACCGCGTGCAAGGCCGGCAAGGTGGCGGAATTGGACGGTTTCGGCGAGAAGACGCAGGCGAACATTCTGGAAGGCATCGCGCTGAAGCGGACTTACGCGAGCAAGCATTTGTTGAGCGACGCGTGGCTGGCGGCAGAGCCGTTGCTGGAAAATCTGCGCTCGCATCCCGATGTCATTCGGTGCGGCACGGCGGGCAGTCTGCGGCGATTCAAGGAGGTCATCGGCGACATTGATTTGCTGGCGTCGTCAAAAAATGCGGCGGGCGTGATTGAATTTTTTGTGTCGCAGCCGGGCATTGTAAAAATTCTGGCGAAGGGCGAAACGAAGGCGAGCGTGATTTTGGAGGGCGGCATCCAGTGCGATTTGCGCGTGGTGAGCGACGCGGAATTTCCGTTTGCGCTGGCATATTTTACGGGCAGCAAGGAACACAACATCGTGATGCGCCAGCGGGCGATTGCGCGCGGGTTGCGGCTGAATGAATACGGCTTGTTCAAGTCAAAAGAGGAGACGCGCGACGCAAAATTGCTGGTGCCATGCAAGACGGAAGAAGACATTTTCGCCAAGCTAGACTTGACGTTTGTGCCGCCGGAGCTGCGCGAAGATCACGGCGAATTTTCGGCGGCGGAGAAAAATGCTTTGCCGAAATTAGTCGAGTGGTCGGACTTGAAAGGCGCGTTGCACAATCACTCGAATTGGAGCGACGGCCACAACACGCTGGAGGAAATTGCGGAGTTCATGGACGGGCTAGGTTTGGAATACTGGGCCATCACGGATCACTCGAAGGCGTCGTTTCAGGCGAATGGTTTGGACGCGAATCGGCTGCGGGAGCAAATCAAGGAAATCAAAAAGTTGAACGAGCGGTTCGCCGCCGCCGGGCGGGATTTCCGGCTGTTGACCGGCAGCGAGGTGGATATTTTGAAAGACCGGCTGGACTTTGACGATGACGTGTTGGCGGAATTGGAAGTGGTCGTTGCCAGCCTTCATGTGCCGTCGAGCAGCGAAGCGGAGAATACGAAACGGCTGATTCGCGCGGCGGAAAATCCGTTCGTGCATTTGCTCGGCCATTTGACCGGCCGGCTGCTGCTGGAGCGCGAGCCGTATCCGGTGAATGTCCACGCGGTGATTGATGCCTGCGCGGCGACGGGGACGTGGATTGAGCTAAACTGCAATCCATTTCGGCTGGACTTGGACTGGCGGCACTGGCCTTACGCTAAAAGCAAGGGCGTCAAATGTGTCATAAATCCAGACGCTCACCGGAACGCGCACGCGGGATTTTTGCGGCTGGGCGCGGGCGTGGCGCGGAAGGGCTGGCTGGAAAACGCGGATGTGGTGAACACCCGGACATATTCCAGTTTGCGGGAGGAATTGAAACGGAAATGTTACAAACGCAAGTCATAATCGTGTCAATTTGACGAATTTATGGGTGGTCGCGGTGAATAAATAACCGAAAAATGTTTTGACGATGTTCTTGTTCGACTGATAGATTCATAAAGCAATCGACCGCCAGTTTTTTTGAATGAGAAGCATTGTCGGCGGTCTAATATGCCTCACGAAGTAAAATGAAAAGAATTTTTGTCTCGGTCGGACTGGCGGCGGCGGGCGCTGCCGGTTGGTCATCTGCCTCCGCTCAAAGCATGGAGGCCGGGGCGGAGCCAAAGTTTTGGAATGTGTCGGCGACCCTGCGTGGTTTCTACGATGACAATTATACGGTGGTTCAGAATAAAAAGGGCAGCTTCGGTCTTGAATTCATGCCTTCCATCTCGGCCAACGTGGCGTTGAGGCAGACGGATATCGGCGTCAAATACACGTTCGGAATGTATTACTACCTGCAACGTGCCAACAGCGGGATTGACCCGCTGGATATGACTCATCAGGGGGATTTGTGGCTGGATCATGCCTTCAATCAGCACTGGAAACTTAATGTCACCGACTCGGCGACGATTGCTCAAGATCCGCAGTTGATTCAAGGCGGGTCGGTCATCCGAGTGGCGGGCAACAATTTTGCGAACCGTGCCCAGGCGACGCTGAACACGGAATGGACGAAACAGTTCAGCACGGCGGTGCATTACGGCAACAACCTTTACATTTACAACAACAACAGCACGACCAATGCGGCCAATCCCAGCGTGGCCGGGTTGCTGAACCGCGTGGAGCAGGATGCGGGCATTGACTTGCAATGGCACTTTTCGCAGGAGACGGTCGGCTTTGTCGGCTACAATTACAGTTGGGTGCGCTATTCGGGCAGTGGCCAGATTGCGATGCCGTATAATGCAGCTCCGGGGCCATTTCTCTACTATTTCAGCGGCGATCGTGATTATAATGCAAATTACGGATATGTGGGCGTGTCCCATGAATTCAGCCCGAGTTTGAGTGGTTCAGCGCGTATCGGCGTGTCGTCAACCGAAGTGCTGCATACCTTTGAAACCTTGTTGGGCCGTGGCCCTTCAACCACGTCGCTCGCGCCGTATGTTGATTTAAGCCTGATTTACACCTATCGCCCCGGTAGTTATGTGCAGGCCGGTTTTACGCACGACATCAATTCCACGGACATAGCTACGCCGAGCACGACGACGCATCTGTTGACTGAATATCAGGAAAGCTCGGTGGTTTATGGCAACATCCATCACCGGTTCAACCAGAAGCTGACGGGGTCAATCGTCGGCCAGTATCAATTTTCCACCTACAAGGAAGGGGCTTACAATGGCCAGGGTGACACGGATCTCGTTGCGGGCTGCAATTTGAATTATCAGTTTAACCGCTATCTTTCCGCTGAAATCGGTTATAATTTCGATGATTTGATTTCCTCCATCGCCGGTCGGGCCAATACTCGCAACCGGGTTTACCTCGGGTTGAGTGCAAATTATTAAGTGGCGATGGTAACACCCATGGTTTGAACATCACCGGGAGCCGAGTCTGCGACAGGCTCCCATTATTATTTAATTATTTAAGTTAAAGATATGGATCCACTCAAAACTCCCGCGCCGCCCGAGGCGAAGCTGCACTTTTTGGACTACTGGCGCGTGATTCGTATCCGCAAGGCAATCATCATCACCGTTTTTCTCATCACGGCCATCATCGCCACCGCCGTTACGTTCATTCTGCCGGAATCCTACGCCAGCACCTGCCGGATCAAAGTGGAAAATGATATCCCTGACATGATGGCTTCGCAGGCACCGTATGATCCTTATTTCATTCAGACGACGTTTGAAATCATGCAGTCGTCGCTGGTTTTGAGCAATGTTGTCAGCACTTTGAATCTGAATGTCGAATGGGGTAAAAAATATTTTAACGGTGAGACGCTCAAGACCACCGAAACCATGGAAATTCTCAAGGAGCGCATGGCGTTGGCGCCGGTGCGCAATACCAAGCTGATTTCCATCACGGTTTACAGTGACGATGCCAAGGAGGCGGCGCTGCTGGCCAACACTATCGCGGATGCCTACAAAAATTATCGGCTGGATACCCGCAAGCAAGTCACACAAAAGGGGCTGGAAGTTTTGGAGGGGCAATTTTTGTCTGAATCCAACAGCATTCAAGCCGGGCAGGAGCAAATTGAAAAACTCCGGCGCGATTTGGGCATCACCGTGGATCAGGCTGATGCGCCCGGATTCACGCCCACGCTGACCACCGAACAATTGCAGGCGCTGCACAATCAGATGATTGAAGGCGAGCGAGCCTACAAGGAATTGTCCGTGCAACTGGATCAGCTCAAGTTGCTCGACAAAACCCGCCTGCGGGATGTTTTGCCGAATGTGGTCAACGACGGGGCGCTGGGCGAGTTGCTTGGCAAATTGCACGAGGCTCAGCAAAAAATTGCCACCCTCATAGTGGATTACAATGCAACCAATAATTTGAACGTGAAGCGCGTTCAGACTTTGATCGACACGCTCAATCATCAAATTGATGACCGGGTCACCGGCATCCTTTCCGGTTTGGAAAGTCAGGTCAGTTCCAAGAAAGCTGCTTTGGACGCCCTCACCCAGTCTGTCGAGGATGCCAAAGTCAGGGACCAAGTTGAATCGGCCAAAAACCAACCCTACTACGACGCTAAGCGCAACTTGGAACAATTGCGGGATCAGCACAAACTGCTTTATGCAAAAATTGAGTCTGTAAAACTAGAGGCAGATAGTCCGAAAAACTCCATGGTGCAGATGACCGACCGCGCCGAACCCGGCAAGGCTCCGGTCAAACCCAACAAGACGGTCAACATCGTTCTCGGCTTGGTGTTCGGCCTCATCATGGGCATCGGTCTGGCCTTCTTCATCGAATATCTCGACACCAGCGTCAAGACGATTGACGATGTGGAACGCACCTTCCAAGCACCCGTTCTCGGCGTCATTCCACAGAACATCGGCTATCTCGTGGACGAAGGCACCGAGAGCAAGCACGCCGAGGCTTATCGTGTGCTGCGCACCAATTTGCTGTTCTCCCGCAAGGAGGAGACGCTCAACACTATTGTCGTCGTCAGCGCCGGTGCCGGCGAGGGCAAGTCCACCACCACCCTCAATCTGGCGACAGTTTTTGCCCAGGCTGGCAACCGCGTGCTGGTCGTGGACTCCGACTTGCGCCGTCCCACGTTACACAAGCTTTTCAAGGTCACCAACAATCTCGGCCTGACCAATTACCTGCTTAAGCAAAACACTCTCGCGGAGATCGTCCAGACCACGCCGGTGCCCAACCTCGACTTCATGGCCAGCGGCAAATTACCCAACAGTTCCATGGGCATTCTCGGTTCCGTGCAGATGAAGCAGATGATCGCCGAGTTGAAGCAGCGTTACGATTTCATCTTCTTTGATTCACCGCCCATTCTCGGTGTTAGCGACGCCTCCATTCTCGCAAGCGAAGTGGATTTGGTGATGCAGGTCATCCAATACCGCCGCTATCCGCAGCCCATGACCATCCGCGCCAAGCAGATGATCGAAAAGGTCGGCGGCAACTTCGTCGGCATCGTGCTCAACAATATCAATATGTCGCAAGACGAGGGCTACTATTACTACAGCGGCTACTATCACGACTATTATTACAGCCGCAACCCGGTCGAACAGGAAGCTGACAGCAAGTCCGCCGAGGGCGCTGAAGGCAAACCTGCAGATTCCGGAGACACGACGCAGATCAAGAAAAAGTATTGATTACTGCCCACGACCAGCCGACCCATTTGCCGATGAAACTCAAATCATTTTCCCTGTTGCTCCTGTTGCCGGTGCTCGCCTTGGCGCTGCCGGGCTGTGCCCTTTTTTCCAATGCCGGAAAAAGATCCGATGTCATGGCCCAGCCCATTGACGAGTCTGGCACGAACAGCATTGCGCGCCTCCATGTCGGCGATGCGGTTGCCATCACCTTTAGTGGCTTGCCGGATCCGATGGATGCGCAGGAAAAACCCATCAAGGACGATGGCACTATCACCTTGCAGGACATCGGTCGCATCAAGGCCGCTGGCAAGACGCCCGGTGAATTGGAGGACGCCATTCATGACCTTTACGTTCCCAAATATTACACCCATCTGAATGTCACCGTCAAAACTACCGGCGACCGGGTCTATTATGTCCGTGGCGAAGTCAAGGGGCCTGGCCGGATGATTTATGCCGGGGCCATCACCGTCAGCAAAGCCATCACTTCCGCCGGCGATTTCACCGAATACGCCAACCGCAGCAAAGTCTGGCTCGTGCGCGCCAATGGCGACCGCTTTAAGCTGGATCTGAATGCCATTCTGGATGGCGAGCAGCCTGACCCGCCGGTTTATCCCGGCGACCAGATTGAAGTCACCAAGAAGCTCTTTTGATGATTCAATTGAATATTCTTTCCGGCCAGACGGCGGGCGACACCTTGGTCGTCCGCCGTTTTCCGTTCCGCATCGGCCGCGCGCCGGAAAACGAATTGCGCCTTGACGACCCCGGCGTTTGGGATCGGCATCTCATTTTGGAATTCAAGAAGACGGAAGGTTTTTTTCTGCAAGCCGCGCCCGAAGCTTTCGCCGCCATCAATCAGGAGCAGAAAAATTCCGCCCGCCTGCGCAATGGCGACATCATCTCCTTCGGCTCCGCCAAAATTCAGTTCTGGCTCGCCGCCCCGCAGCAGCGCGGTCTGCGTGTCCGCGAGCTTTCCGTCTGGCTGCTGCTCGCCGCCGTCACCGCCTTTCAGTTCTTCCTGATTTACCGGCTGCTGAAATAAAAAACCACGCGAAGAGCTTTCGCGTGGTTTGTGTATTTCGCGGTTTAAAAAATCAATGCCGGAAATGCCGCGTGCCCGTGAATGCCATCGCCATCCCGCGCGCGTCCGCCGCCGCGATGACCTCCGCATCTTTCACCGAGCCACCGGGCTGAATCGCCGCCGTTGCGCCCGCGTCCGCCGCCGCGATGAGCCCGTCGGGAAACGGAAAGAACGCATCGCTGCAAACCACGCTGCCCGCGAGCGGCAATTTGGCCTCGCCCGCTTTCCAAACCGCGATGCGGCTGCTGTCCACGCGGCTCATCTGGCCCGCGCCGGTGCCGAGCGTGTGGCCCTCGCCGACATAAAGAATCGCGTTTGATTTCAAGTGTTTTACCACGCGCCAGCCGAACAGCATCGCCTTCAATTCCGCTTCCGTCGGCTGCCGTTTCGTGACGATTTTCAAATCCGTTGCCGCCGTAATTTTCAAATCGCGCTGCTGTAATAAAAACGAATCCGCGCCCACGCTGCGCACATCCCACGGCTGCGACGTCGTCGGACATTTCACGATTTGCAGCAGGCGGAGATTTTTCTTCTTCTGCAAAACCGCCAGCGCCTCCGCCGAAAATTCCGGCGCGACAATAACCTCGCTGAAAATTTCCGCAATGGCTTCGGCGCACGCGCCGTCAAGCATCTGGTTAACCGCGATGATGCCGCCGAACGGCGCTTGTTTGTCCGTCGCAAAAGCTTTGTCCCACGCCTCGCGCAAATTCGCGCCCTGCCCGACGCCACACGGATTCGTGTGCTTCAGAATCGCCAGCGTCGGAATTTCATTTTTGAATTCCGCGATGAGCGCGGCGGCAGCGGTAAGGTCGAGAATGTTGTTATACGAAAGTTCCTTGCCGTGAAGCTGCTTGAAAAATTCGTGGAACTTGCCGTAGAGCGCGGCGGTCTGGTGAGGATTCTCTCCGTAGCGCAACGGCTGCGCGAGCGGCGCAGAAATCGTCAGCACTTGTGGCAAAGAATTTTTGTCGGCGGCAAATTCCTTTTGCAGATGCG
>Ga0007854_10001142_pt1 | contig 17139 bp, 12 predicted proteins | sample CryBogCBH12Aug08_FD_60382 | JGI IMG/M metagenome (GOLD analysis project Ga0007854, IMG submission 60382) | Freshwater microbial communities from Crystal Bog, Wisconsin, USA - CBH12Aug08 | ecosystem: Environmental > Aquatic > Freshwater > Lake | place: Crystal Bog, Wisconsin, USA | collected...
CCGAGGTCATCAACGAGGACTGGAACCAACCACGGTGCTGGTCAGTGGCTTCGAGATAGAGATCGGCGGGAAATTGGAGTTCAGAACGACCACGCAACACAGCCTCGTGACTCACTCCACTATCGATCCAGACGTCAAGAGTATCATGGCGGCGAACCGAACCCTCAGGTGCGCCTGTCAGGCGGCACCACTCGGCATCATCAAGAGCAAACCAAGCATTCGATCCCTTCTCAGCCACCACCTCGGAGACCTTCGCGATGACTGAAGGATCCAAGATCGGCTCACCCTCAGGCGTATAGAAGACAGGAAGGGGAACACCCCAGGTCCGCTGACGGGAGATACACCAGTCAGGACGGGACTCAACGGTGCCGCGGATACGATTGCGACCCCAATGAGGGATCCAGTTCGTGGCATCGATTTCCCTCAGCGCGGTCTCGCGCAGGGCATCAATCCGAATGAAGAACTGCTCGACGGCACGGAAGAGAATCGGAGTCTTGGAACGCCAGCAATGGGGATAGCTGTGCTGGTAATCTTGTCGACCAAGAAGGGCCCCCTTTTCTGTAAGGATCCGGATGACCTCCTCGTTACCCTCAAAAACATTCATCCCAACGAGCGAGGGAACGCCGCATTCCTCGGTGAACTTGCCGTAGTCATCCACGGGTGAAAGCAGATCGAGACCGACCTTACGGCCAAGTTGGTAATCGTCGTCTCCGTGGCCGGGAGCGATATGAACACATCCACTTCCAGTTTCGAGCGTCACGAACTCAGCCGTATGAATCGAAGAAGTCCGGTCGAGAAAGGGGTGGAGTGCCTTGATCCCCTGCAGGGTCGCTCCTTTGCGAGCATTGCCGTGTTGGGAAAGTTCCAGTCCCGTGGACTCCTTGAATTTATCAGCAAGACCCGCAGCAACGATCAAACGCTCCGTGGTATTTTCAAGCAAGATGTAGTCAAAGTCTTCATGGACTGCAATCGCGAGATTTGCAGGCAAGGTCCAGGGAGTCGTTGTCCAGATCACAACACTCAAAGGCATGTCATTCGGTAATCCCGCAGAAGCAGCCTCGTGCTGGTCCACCGCGAACTTCACGAAGATCGCTGGCGATGTTTTCTCCTGATACTCTACCTCAGCCTCGGCCAACGCAGTCTGGGCGCCTGTGCTCCAGAGGACCGGCTTCTTACTGCGATAAACAAGACCTTTTGCAACGAAGCGTCCGAAGGATCGGATGATGGCCGCTTCATAGGAGGGATCAAGTGTCAGATAGGGATGCCCCCAATCGCCAAAGACACCAAGTCTTCGGAACTGGGTTCGCTGAATATCAATGAACTTCCGGGCATACTCCTCGGATTTCTGACGCACCTGAAGCGGAGTCAGTCCCGCAGAGGACTTCACCACACGGAACTCGATTGGCAGACCATGGCAATCCCATCCCGGAATGAACGGAGCCTGAAATCCGGCCATCGTCTTTGATTTGACGACTAGATCCTTGAGCACCTTGTTCAGGGCAGTCCCCATATGGACATCCCCATTCGCAAATGGGGGACCATCATGAAGAACATACTTCGGCGCTCCCTCGCGAGCCTTCTGGATGGCCTCGTAAAGCCCCACCTTCTGCCATTTAGCCAAAAGCTCCGGTTCACGCTGAGCCAAACCAGCCTTCATGGGAAAGTCGGTCTTGGGAAGGCGAACGGTATCTTTGTAGCGGGACATGGAAATTAGGGGTTTAGGCTCTAGGTTTTTAGGCTTTAGGTATTCAGCCAGGCATCAGGAAGTTTTGATACCGCGAGAGGCTACGTGAACGAAGGCCGTAATAAACCTACGGCGAGCGTACAGCAACGCGGCGCGGCGCAAAAATCACAAGCCTTACTCGGCGGTGTCGTCGAGCCAGGTGAGGAGTTGCGAGATCGTCTCCACGGTTTCGTCACCCATGTTTGAGATGCGGAAGGTCTCGCCTTTGATTTTTCCGTATCCGCCATCGATGATGCAGGCGTGTTTCGCCTTGAGGCGACCGATCCAGGCTGCGACATCCGCTCCCTTGTTATTCTTAACGCAAGTCAACGAGACGGAGCGGTACCCTTCGGGAGCGAAAAATTCCCATCCACGTGCCTTCACCCAATCATGGACGAGGGCGTTGGTTGCCTTGTGGCGGGCGTAGCGATTCTCAAGTCCCTCGGTGGCGATATCCTCAAGCTTCGATTGAAGAGCAAAAATGTGCGAAATAACGGGCGTGCTCGGCGTCATGTCCCCTTCGTGGTTCTTCTGGAACTCAACAAAGTCGAAGTAGTATCCGCGACCCTTGATCTCGGAGGCACGCTTCATTGCCTTCTCGGATACGGAGAAGAGAGCCATTCCAGGAGGCAGTGCGAGGGCCTTCTGACTACCGGTGAGCATGACATCGATGCCAAGCTCGTCCATCGGAACCGGCAGCACGGAGAAGGAGGAGACGGTGTCAACGATGAGCAGGACTTCGGGGAATTCCTTCAGCACGTCGGTGAGCTCCTTGATTGGATTCATGCACCCGGTCGATGTCTCGTTGTGAATGAGGGTCACGACATCGATGTCACCCTTGGAAAGACGCTCACGCAGTAGCTCGGGAGTGATCGGATTCCCCCACTCGACCTGAAGCTTCTCGGCTTCGTAACCACAGCGCTTGGCAACATCATTCCATTTGTCGGAGAAGGCTCCAGTCATGCAGTTCAGGACCTTCCCTTTAACAAGATTGCGAAGCGCACCCTCCATGATTCCCCAGGCAGAGGAAGTAGAGATGTAAACGGGGCGTGTGGTCTTGAAGAGCTGCTGGAGACCGGGCTGAACGGAAGCGTACAGCTTTTTGAAGTCGTTGCCGCGATGGCCGATCATCGGCTTGCTGAAGGCTTGGAAAGTTTTCTCCGAAACCTCAACGGGTCCGGGGCTGAAGAGTTTGATGTGTGAGCTCATTAAGTGGTCGATTTTGCCACAATCACTCAGTTTTCCCAGAGAAAGTTTTCCAACCTCAGTTTGGAAAGTCTTGCCTTTGCCTCCTCAGCCCTCGGGCCACCCTCAGCGACGATCTGACCATAGAGAGCGACTGCATCATTCCATTGCTTGCGGCTTTCGAGAAGACGTGCCGCCTCGAAGGCAGCCTTGTCATGCCAGAGCTGCTCTGGTTCGTTAGTTCTAGGATTCTTATAGGCCTGATAATAAGACGCGAGTGCCGCGTCACCCTCCCCAAGATTTTCCAAAATCAGGGCACTCTTACAAAGTGCCTGATTCCGCCAGCAAAGTGACATCGAGGAGTCGGAGGCAAGCTCCTGCCAGCTCTTCAGAGCCTCGCGTTCCTTGACGGGATCCTTGATCCCAAGCTGATGCAGGGTATCTCCCTTGGCCATCAAGGCGGCGGCGATCAGTTCGGCATCCGGACCGGCGGATCCATTGGTACCATCGGAGCTTCCAGTGCCCTCCGAATTTTTTGAGGAGAGAATCTTGTCGTAGATGGCGAGTGCCTCGAGGGGAAGATTCTGGGCATTTTTCAGCGCCCCCTCCTGAATGCGGGCCTGCCAGACCATGCGATCATTGCCACCTGTCTGGGCAATTCGCTCCAGCAGCATCAGGGAATCATCGATCGACGCCGGGTCCATCGAACGTGCCGCGGACTGAGCCGCGAGAAAGAGAGCATGACGTCCGAGATCAGTTCCCGCATCGGCAGCCGCAAGTTGCTCGAACTCCACCCTTGCCCCCTGGACATCACCGGAGAAGAGCAGTGTCTCAGCGAGCTTCAATCGAACCTCAGGAACAAAGCGAGACTCGGGATGCTTCTCCAAAAATGCATGGGCAGCGACGATCACGGCAGCCCCGTCGGCCTTGCGTCCGGTATCTTTAAGAAAGACATTGAGATACTCCTCCCTCTCCGGTTCCGAAGAGTTTTCGTGAACAGCCTTGCCCAGGTCACTGATCGCAACATCCCCCTTCCCTGATTTCATATTCAGCTCGGAGGCGGCAAGTCGGGCACGGGACTTGATCGATGGATCCGTTGCCTTCTCGGCAACGAGGAGGATCATAGGCAATCCTGAAGCCTCGCCTCTCCGCGCAAGATCCAGGGCAATCTGAAGCTGCATCTCTTCGGAGGGAACGCCGGATTGGCTCTGTACCAATTCACGAGCGGCTTGTGAGAGGTCGAGCGATCCTCTCCCCGACTTTGCAATGAGGAGCGCCTGATTGAAGAGCGCATCATTGGCAAGCGAAGGATCCAACATTGAGGCCTGAGTAAATGCCACCTTGGCCTCCTCCGTCTTTCCAGCTGATGAGGCAGCAAGCCCCCTGAGATAAGCGAGTCGGGCACGGGTCTCAGAAGAAGCGGATACCCTGTCTGCAGAGAGGGCCAGGGCCTCTGTACCCATACCATGTTGCAGCTTCGAGGAGACCAGAAGGATCGTTGCCCTGTCGCTCAGGGGATCCGCGGGATAACTCTTGATCAGGCTCACTAGAAGGGGTTCAGCCACTCCGTGATGACCCAACCTCAACTCCCCTTTAGCTAAGTAGTAGGATGCGAGCTTTGCCCGGGTAGGCTTGGTGGCATCACCGGACCATTTTTTCAAAGTAGCCGTATCGGGAGTGCCTGCCTTTGCATAGAGTTGATCAAGCAAGCGAAACTGCTCATCAACAAGGGGAGCCTGATCGACTGGATCGAGTCGTTTTTCCAAGAGATCGATTCCTTTGAGGGTACTGACCGTGTTCGTCATCGAGGCAAGACAGAGCGCTTCGCCCAGCGTCGAAGCAGAAGCAATCCACGGAGAGACTTGCGGAATCGCAGCAAAGAGTTTTTTGGCATCGGCGGTCTTGCCGGCACGCCATGTGGCGAGGGCCTTCAGGTAAGAAGCGGAGGCCTTTCCTTCCTCGCTTCGGAATCCTGATTGGGGAATTGCTTTCAGCGCCTCTTCAGTCTTGCCTAGGGCGAGCAAATCAGCCCCCCTCTCCAGGAGAACATCTTCGGATACCGGGGAGTCTGACGGAACTTTATCGAGAACGTCTATGGCAGCGGTCGGATCATTGTTTGAACGGAGTGCCCTTGCCAGGGAGAGCGCGAGTGTGTCAGAGGAAACCCCCGAGATGGGAGTGCCCTTCTCCCTCAATGCGGAGAATATTTCCTTGGCCGATGCCGGATCGCCATCCCCAAGCAGGGCAAGCCCCTTCCAGTAGCCAAGGGTTGCATCGTTCAAGGAATCCAGCGGAGCAACGACAACCAAGGCTTCCTCGAAGCGCCCACCATTGACCAGAAGAGCCACAAGTCGCCGTGTCAGTTCGGCTTTCTTTGCCGGATCCTGCTCTTGCTGGATCTGGGTTCGGAGAAGGGCAGCCGATACTTGGGGAAGGTGCTCGAGGACGGCCGTTTTCGCCAGATCGACAGGAGGCGTGGCATTGCTCTCTTGAGCCGAAAGAAATGGTGAAACTGCACTTACCGATGCAAAACACGCCGCAACCAGCATCCAGTATGGCTTCCAGAATACTCGGCCACCTCGTCGGGTGTACCACATACCACAAGGCGGCCTCCCTGATCTCCCCCCTCGGGGCCCATATCGATGATCCAGTCCGCGCATTTGATTACTTCGAGATTGTGTTCGATGACGATGAGTGTATTTCCGCCGTCGCGCAACCTTAGGAGCACTTCGAGCAGTTTCTGAATATCTGCAAAATGAAGCCCCGTGGTCGGTTCGTCGAGCAGGTAGAGTGTGCGACCGGTCGCTTTCTTGGAGAGTTCACTGGCGAGCTTAAGCCTCTGTGCCTCTCCACCGGAGAGTGTTGTGGCTGATTGGCCGAGCTTCAGATAGCCCAATCCTACCTCCTGAAGCACCTCCAGCTTGCCGTGAATTGCTGGGATGGAGCGAAAGAACCCTGCGCCATCGTCGATCGTGAGTTCCAGCACATCGGCAATGTTTTTCCCCTTATAGGAGATCTCGAGCGTCTCACGGTTGAAGCGCCGCCCGCGACAGAGCTCGCACTCGACGAAAACATCGGCCAGAAAATGCATCTCGATCCTGATCATCCCGTCCCCCTCGCACTGTTCGCATCGCCCCCCCTTCACGTTGCAGGAGAATCGAGCTGGGGCATAACCCCTCACCTTTGCCGCAGGAAGACCGCTGAAGAGATCACGGATCGGACCAAAGACTCCGGAATAGGTCGCGGGATTGGAACGAGGTGTTCGTCCGATCGGGCTTTGATCAATCACCACGACCTTGTCGAAGGCCTCATCACCCAAGATCCGCCCGTGGGCACCGGGGACATCCTTAGCCCCGTAGAACTGTCGGGCGAGCGATCGGTGAAGGATGTCATTCACCAAGGTCGACTTCCCACTTCCGGAAACTCCAGTCACCACCGTGAAGAGTCCCACGGGAAAACCGATCGTCAGGTTCTTCAGATTATTCTCGGCGGCATCCACGACAGTCAGCCATCCAGGGCCGGGAGCTGGTTTTACAGGGGGACGATGGCGGATTCTGGGAACAGAGATCTTCGCTTTGCCAGAGAGGAATTGCCCCGTCAGCGAGGCCGGGTTCGCCAGAATTTCGGCTGGGGTTCCGAGGGCCACGATCTCCCCGCCACGAGGACCTGCTCCGGGACCCATGTCCAGGATATGGTCAGCGGCAAGGATCGTCTCCTCATCATGCTCAACAACAACGACCGAGTTACCGAGATCACGAAGTCCTCGGAGAGTGGCAAGCAAGCGATCGTTATCCCGTTGGTGTAGGCCGATACTCGGTTCATCGAGCACATAGAGCACCCCGGCAAGACCGGATCCAATCTGCGTGGCCAAGCGGATACGCTGGGCCTCACCTCCGGAGAGGGTGCCACTTTCACGATTGAGTGTCAGGTATCCGAGGCCCACTTCCACAAGGAAGCCGAGTCGAGCCCCGATTTCGCGAATCAGATCATCCACCACTTTGCGCTCGGTAACCGAGAGCTGCAGGCCAGTAATCACCTCACAGGCGCGGGAAGCGGGAAGAGCGCAGAACTCCTCGATATTCCATTCCCTTTTTTCAGACTCAACGATGCTCTCAAGTGTCACCCCTAGAATCTCGGAACGAAGGCGGGCTCCCGCGCAAGTTGTACAGGCCTTGCGGGCAAAGTAGGCTTTCAGCCGGTTTTTCTTCAGCTCACTTTCGGAGGAGTGCATCTGGCGCTCCACCATCGGAACAAGTCCCTCGAAAGCCTTGATCTGTGGAGCCCGACCTCCCTTGCCGGTATTTCCTCCAAGCTCCAGCATCTTACCTCCTGATCCGTAAAAGAGCTTCTGCTTGAACTCATCGGGTAGATCTTGGAATGGCGCCTCTTGTGAGGCACCTGTCATCTCGCAAAGGGCCTCTAGAACAAGTTTGTAGTACTGCCCCATCCGCTTGTCGGGAGTCCTCCAAGGACGGATAGCCCCTTTAGTAAGCGTCATCTCGGGATCGATGAGCAGTCCGGGATCGCAGAAGGCTTCGGTACCGAGTCCCTGGCAGGCCGAGCAGGCCCCCAAATGACTGTTAAAGGAAAAGTGCCTCGGCGTGAGCCGTGGCATCGAGAATCCGGTCTCCGGATTGCAGAAATCAGTGGAGAACGGTCGCTCCTTCCACTCATCAGAAGAAGAACCGGTCCCTTGATGGAGTACGGTCACCATATTGTTCCCCCAACGCAGTGAAGTTTCCAGAGAATCGAGAAGCCGCTCACGGATCCCCTCACCTTCTCCTTCAGCCCTTAGTGCCAAACGATCGACCACCGCCTCGATCGTATGCTTTTTCGACTTTAAAAGTTTTATCGGCTCCGGTCGCCCCAGATCGATGATCTCACCATCGATCCTCAGACGGACAAATCCCTCACGGCGCGCCCGATCGATGACATCGCGGAATTCACCCGACTCATTCCTGACAAGCGGGGCCAAGAGCATGAGACGAGTCCCCTCGGGCCATGAGAGGATCTCCGTTGCGATCTGCTGGGGTGACTGGCGGCGGATCGCGACTCCCGTTTGCGGATCATGCGGTACGCCGATGGCCGAATAGAGAACACGAAGGTAATCGTAGATCTCTGTCGTGGTGGCGATGGTCGAGCGGGGGTTTGGCGGTGCGATCCGTTGCTCGATCGCGATCGCCGGGGAGAGCCCCTCAATATGATCAACCTCCGGCTTCTGCATCTGGTCAAGGAACTGACGTGCATAGGCGGAGAGACTCTCGACATAACGCCGTTGCCCCTCAGCGAAGAGGGTGTCGAATGCGAGTGAGGATTTCCCGGAGCCGCTTGGCCCAGTGATGACGACCAGTTGGTTTCGCGGGATCTCGACATCGAGGTTCCGCAAGTTGTGCTGACGGGCCCCCTTGATCCGGATGAAGCCAGCTGCCATCATCGTATCAGAAGGGTGAAAAATGTGTAATTGCTTGCCTGGCCATTGCTTCGCATCCGCTGCATCATAAACTCATGAAATCTATACGAAACATAAAACCAGTCCGGCGGCGATTACCTCATGACAACAGGGTGTATTTTTATAATCGATAAGGAGTTGCGGATGTCATGGGGGAATGGTCTTTCAGCAAACTCACGATGAAGGAAGGGGGGGTAGTAAATAAGCGGGTAATTTTGGAGAGGATACATATTTTTGATGAAGCCAAGCAGATGTCCCGGAAGTGATCTTTAACACGCTGATTTACTACTTCCTCTTCCTGTTGCCCGCGGCGGGTCTCTTCCGTGTGGTAAAATCGGATTGGCGTCCGTTGGTGTGCATTGGGGCGGGAAGCGGTTTCTTTCTTTATTTTTCCATCACTCAATTCGGCGGTTACTTTGGGGCAGCCTGCCTGTTGATGTTTGTTTGGGAATCGCTCTTTAGTCGCCTCTACAAAAAGGGTTCTATCTTTTGCCTAATCGGGGTAGCACAGGCAGTCATTTTCCTTTTTATCTTCAAGTACTGGAATTTCTTTACCGGACTCGCCTTTCATTTCAGCAAGGAAAACCCGCTCCGCTGGTCGAGTATCTTTCTTCCGCTGGGAATCTCTTTTTTCACCTTTGAGTTTATTCACTACGCTGTTGATAGGTACAAAGGCACCACAGAGGCCGGACGGTTGAGGGATTACCTCGCGTTCATCCTGTTCTTTCCCACGATGGTTGCGGGCCCGATTAAGCGCTATCAGGATTTCCTGCCAAACCTGCTTCAGCCGAGCACGGATTTTACCCTCGACTGGAACCGAGGCATAACCCGCATCCTAAGCGGATTGATCAAGAAATTCGCCATCGCGGATGTCTTGTCCACCCTGACCAACCACCTGAACCATGCGGATATTGCCGTTGCCCCGCGCTGGGTTCTTATTATTTGGATCCTCGCGTATGGGATTCATATCTACTTCGATTTTTCGGGCTATTCCGATATTGCGATCGGTTCTGCCAGGCTCTTTGGGATCACGGTGAAGGAAAATTTCAACTGGCCTTATCTCCAGACCAACATCGCTGATTTTTGGGCGTGCTGGCACATCACGCTCTATCGCTGGCTTATCGATTACATTTTTATACCGCTGGGTGGGTCGAGGGTAAGTCCGATCATGATCTATCGAAACGTCATGATCACGATGGCGTTCAGCGGTCTCTGGCACGGAGCCGGTCTGAATTTCGTGGTGTGGGGTCTTTGGCACGGAGCACTACTCTGTGGGCATCGCTTATGGAGAAAATGGCGAGATCCCCTACCCGCAGAAACTTCACTCGGCGGACGATTGGCCGGGTGGGCACTGACCTTTACACTAGTGACGCTTGGATGGGCCTTCTTCTGCATGGATATTCACACCGCTCTTTTCTTCTTTCAACGTCTTTTGATTGGATAAGCCCATGGACTGGATCAAACATCTACTTGAATACCTAGGAGGAGAAAAGGATACACCACCAGCCGGTTTCCCGGTTTCGCTCCATTCTTACTGGTGGGGTATCTGGTGGGGGTTACTAGCTTGCGCGATCCTGATTTTCTGTGGGCAATCATCAAAGTTCATCTATATCGATTTTTGAAGCGCCATGACCATCCGCCACTTCTTCGCCAGCCTTGCCGTGGCTCTTGGAGTCATCGCAGCCTTTAATGTTTTTCTGGCGCTGAAGGTCGACTCGGTTCCCAAATCGATCCAACGGAAAATGAAGTCGATGCCGAGGATCGACATCCTGTTTCTTGGGAACTCCCTAATGCAATCGGGGCTAGATCCGGAAAAGTTTACCGCAGGCTGGATAAATCCGGAAAAAGCACCCCTAGCTTTCAATGCTGGGCTGGGATGGTCGTCTCCTGTCGAGCATTATGTCCTTGCCCACCAGAGCATAGAGTATCATCCAGAGATAAGTTGCTTGATCTATGGCTTTCGCGATTTCCAACTAACCTCACCTGAAGGCTACAGTTGGAAAGAGCTGGAGGGGAATCGCTCGATGGCCTATTCGATGGAGCCGTCCGTGTCGGCATCACTCTATGCACCGGGATCGGCATGGGAGGAGTGGCGGTTCCGCCTGATCGGTGCGGTTCCCGCGCTACGCGAACATTCCCAGTTATGGAAGTATGTTGAGTTATTGAGGCGTGATCTCCAACAAATTGGGATGCCGAAAGCAAAGACGAATGAATTCGGAAGAGTTGCCGATTTTCAAACGGTGGCCGAGACCGATCTTGCCCAGTTTCAACGGGAGGGGGAAATGGCTATCGCACGATCAGCACCATTTGTCCCAGCGATTGAGAAACTGATAAAGATGGCCCGCGAGAAAAAAATCCGGGTTATTTTCGTGGAGATGCCGGTGACAGCGGAGCATCGGGTTCGATACTATGCCACTAGCTCGTGGCAGAGATACCAAGCCTATTTAAAGAACAAAATGAGCGCATCGGGAGTGACGTACGTGGCAGCGGATGACTGGGTGCCAGAGACCGCCGATTTCAGCGATGGGCTTCACCTTAACTCGAGAGGAGCAGATCTTTTTTCCCGAAAAATGGCCACTACCCTTACCAACGAATTGAAACCAAAGGGACTTTAAAACGACTCCAAGGCGCGGGTGAAGTGGTTTACTATAACGCTATGTTCGAAGACAATGCGAGGTAGAGCTAGGTCTTCTTAGGAGGCAAGGGTGTCAGATGAGAAGATAGCATTCATTACGGATCAATTAGATTTTAATACCAATTTCTTCGAAAACGATTCGCTTCAGTTAATACAATAAAAAACGGAGTATAATTAATTTAACCGATCCAGTGCGAGCAAAGCGAGGTTAGATCATAATCTATTGTGCGTTATTGAATCTCAAAAACCGACACCGATTCGATCTCAGCGGTCTGTGGGAACATATCAAGCGGAGTCACCTGAATGATGCGGTAGCGCTCGGCGAGTCTCTTGGCATCTCGGGCAAGCGTCGCGGGATTGCACGAGACATAGACGATCCGGGAGGGAGGCTGATCAAGAATGGCTTCAATCGCCAATTCGGCCAATCCCTCGGAGGGAGGATCGAGCAGGAGTACGGTTTCCTCAGATTTGCCAGCACCCAGTGCCTCTGCCAATTTCAGCTCCACATCTCCTGCGAGATACTCCTCGTTCTCCGCGGCCTGACGGCTGGCCATGGCAACGGAGGCGATGGATCGCTCGATTCCGATCACCTTGGTGAAGAGAGCCTGCAACTCATGGGCAAAGAATCCCGCACCGCAGTAGGCATCAACGAGGAGGCCTGAAATCGGATTGGCCTCGTCGGAGGGCCTGACAGCTTCGCGAACTGTCTTCTTGAGAATCTCCGCCACGGCATTGTTCACCTGGCGGAATCCCCCGTAGCGCTTCTTCTCGCCGATCAGGTAGTCACCATCCCTTGGGCGCTCCTTGAGCAGATCCTGGAATCCGGCATCGACCTCAGGCGAAGCAATCAGACATTTGCTCACAGGCACTACGCGGTTCGATCCCTCGGCGAAAAATCCGGCCTTACCGTCACGCACATGGACCGCGATACGGTTGCGGTAGCCGTAGGGTTCTGGTGACGGAATCATGGCCGCCACTGGGGGATCAGTCAGCCCACCAAGCCTTCGCAGAGCCTCTCGTAGCTGAGTCTCCTTGATCAGGAGCTGATGGGGATAGTCGATATGCTGATAGGAGCAACCCCCGCATTGGAGGAAAACCGGGCATGGCGCCCCGATCCGTTGAGATGATGGCTCCAGCACCTCAAGAAGCCATGCCTCCATCATGCGTGACTTGACCTTGGCGATTTTAACACGGACCTTTTCCCCTTCGATCACACCCGGGACGAAGCAGGCAATTCCATTGACACGGCCAACACCCCTGCCTCCAAAGCCGATGTCATTGATTTCCACAACAATCTCCTGACCGACTCGAATTTTTGGGGCGGCGGATGTCTCTGGGCTGTTTTCCTGATTGGTCATTCCTTAGGATCGTGTAAAGGCAACCCCGACCTAAAGAACGAAATACAGGATGAAATCACGAGCAGATATGAAATCTGACGAGCGCTTTATGCGTTTGGCGATCAAGGAGGCCTCCAGAGCACTTGGTCTAACAGCTCCGAATCCTGCGGTTGGTGCCGTGATAGTGAAAAATGGTAGGGTCATCGCCAAAGGATTCCACCACGCTGCAGGCCTCCCTCATGCGGAGATTGTGGCTTTGAGGAAGCTGGAAGTTGGATGCTGGAAACTAGTTAGGAAACAAGTTGGAGCCAAAAAGTTTCTCCAACTTCAAACTCCTAACTCCAAACTCCCAGCCGCAGGCTCCACACTCTACGTCACACTAGAGCCGTGCTCCAGCCACGGCCGTACCCCCCCCTGCACAGAGGCCATCATGGCAAGTGGCATTTCACGAGTCGTTTATGGAGCCACAGATCCTGATAGGAGGCATCGCGGCAGAGCCTCCAAGATTCTCAAAAAAGCGGGCATCTCAGTCACCGAAAGCATCCTTGAGGAGGAATGCGCGGCTCTTAATACTCACTGGAATCATCGGGCCATGACCGGAATGCCCTGGGTGATTGCCAAGGGCGCTCTCTCCCTTGATGGACGGATCGATTCCCCACCTCATCGAAGATGGATCACCTCCGCTGCCAGCCGTAAGGAAGCTATGCGGCTGCGAGCTTCGGTTGAGGCTATCCTTGTCGGTGGAGGCACCGTCAGATCAGATGATCCCTCGCTGACAATTCGCGGACTTAAATTACCAAAAAAACACCCTCAACCATGGCGCGTCGTCTGGTCCCGCAGTGGTAAGATTTCCAAGGATCGCAAACTCCTTAGCGACGCTCATTGCGACCGCACGCTGATTTTCAGCGGTATGACGCTCCGGAAAGTCCTGCAGCAACTCGGCAAGCATGGCATCTCCAGCGTCTTGATTGAGGGTGGCGGGCAAACCCTTGGAGAAGCCTTCAATCGTAAGCTCGTGGACGAAATCCGCTTCTTCATCGCCCCGATCATTCAGGGTGGAAAAGTTCCCGCTGTCAGAGCCCGAATCTCCCCTGCACACCTGACCGATGTGACTTATATCAAGATTGGCTCGGACGTGATGATCTCAGGAAAGGTTAAAGAGTGAGTTTTCGTTTAAAAAGTTCAAGCGTCAGCTCCCATCCAATCCTCGTAGCCGCCGCGTCGTAGCGTATTCCCTCGTCACGGGCAAAAGCATGGGCCGTATTGAACTCATGCCAGGTGAAGTTCGTACCTTTTTCCGTGAGATGGTCGTAGATCTTGCGGCGCCCCTCGGCAGGGACATGGGGGTCCTGACGGCCGAAGATGAGAAGGAGCTCTGCATTGATCTCTTCGCTACGTGCGAGCGTGTCATCACTCTGCCCCTTCCCAAGTGTGGCGGAATGGATATCGGTCGGGAACCAGCAGGCTGAAGCCACAACTCGGGAATCCAGAGCCGTACGGAAGGCGAGATGTCCTCCGAGGCAGAAGCCGATCGTGCCGACACCTTTCCAGCAGTTCTCTGGTCTATTAAGAAGAGAATCGATCAGAGCCTTGGAATCGCAATCGAAACTAGGGACGGGTTTCTCGAACTTGAGGAAATTTCCGCGATCAGTCCCCTCCTTGTCATAGCGGAGGAGAGTACCGGGAGCCTCGTACTCATGGTAGACCTCTGGAACAAGAACTTCGAATCCCTCGCAGGCAAGACGCGCAGCCAATCGGGAAATCGGCCCCGTCATCTGGTAAATCTCAGAATAGAGAATCACGGCAGGCCATATTCCCTCTTGAGGAATGAAGCGATGGACACGCATCGGGCCTGTCGGGGTCGAGAGGTCAATGAAGTCGGGTTCCTTAATGGTCATGCACTTTTATTTGTCTCTTCTTGAGCCCCTGAGTTCCATATTAATTCTTTCGCATGAGCAATCCTTTAGTCAAAGCAGCCATACGCACCAAGTTCGTCCTGACTTCACGAGAAAAAGCCTCACAGATGATCCGCTGCAATGCTGAGGCTTATCTGAAAATAGCCGAACGGCTCGGAGTGGAATCGGGCAGCAAACCGGTCACGGTTCCTCCCATGATCGGGGTCGATCCTGAGATGAGAGAGTGGTCGGTCTTCCAAATTATGGAGCACAACGCGATCGTCAATCGAAGCATTTCTTCCACCGTAGAGTCTCTAGCCCTTGGAAAGGAACCCTCGGGCGCTTCACTCATCAATCCCAAGATCGACGTGTTACCGAAGGGGCTTTCGGGGCCTGAACAGGTGGAAATCTTCCACCGATCAATCGACGACTATCTGACAATGGTGAAAACCTTGCCTCCGCTTCGAGGCACTGGCGAAACGCCCCACCCTGTTTTCGGATCATTCGATGCTCATAAGTGGCATTGCATGTTTGGCTTCCACCTTGGTCTACACCTCAAGCAGGCTGAAAAGGTCGCTTCACTCATACCTCACTAGGTATCCTGCATGATGGAGCTTCCCCTCACGCAGTCTTGGTTGCCGGAGATCGAGCCTGGATTCCAGCCAGGTCAGGCCAAGTTCCTCTGGAAGGATGGAATTCTAGAGGTCACAGCTAATTTCAACGATTGCAATATTCACACTACTGCAACATCACATGGACAACGACTCTGGGAGCATGGGGATGTGGCTGAACTTTTCGTACAGCGAATCGGCGATGAGTCCTACCGTGAATATCAACTCTCACCGAACGGATTCACACTGGCTCTGGCATATCCAAATCTCGGAGGCGTGGCCGGAGTGCGCTCCGGGTCGCGCAAAATCGAGGACTTCTTCGCGGAGGCCCCCTTTAGCGCCTTTGCGGAACTGACTGTTACAGGATGGATGGCTTGTTTTTCCATTCCTCTGGAAGGCTCTCCAGGAGAGCGGATCCGCGTCAGTTGCTGCCGTTATGATGTGGCAGAAGGTCGACCTCCCATTATTTCCACCACGTCACCCCATCCTGTAAGGGATTTTCACCGTCCGCAGGAGTGGCGGGAGTTTGTTCTCGAAGGAACATCCGGCTAATCCTTCGGAGTTCCCTCTTGGAAGAATCCCTTCTTGTTCAGATCGACAGGGATTTTGTCCGCCTGAAACGAATAGGAGGCAGCAAGTTGGTCGAAGGCTGAAAGAGATGCTTCAAAGACCTTTTCGGAACGGCAACTCAAGGTCACGAAATCAATCGTCCGCTTCTCCAGGAAAAAGGCCGTCGCCTCCATATCACCGGTCTTGGACCCACTGAATCGATAGATCACCCCCTCCTTACCATCGTCGCTCTTGATCGTTTTAAGGAATTTGGCGTTGTAGTCTGGATTGCCCTGGGCCCGCAGGGTATCGACCGCAGCCTGTACTGCCCGCTCGATGGTCGAGACAGCTTTCGTTCTCGGACGGGCTCGTGCATATGCCACAGTTGGACTCTCGGACCAGCTGCCACCTTGCGGATAGAAAACTGCGGGAAGGCCCTGATTTACCCCACTGGCTGCATCGATCACCCAACCCGAGGGGGCCATGAGCGTGAAGGCATAACCGGGGCCACGTACCATTCCATATCCATTTTCGACAGTCTGAGCATCGACTGCTTGAATGCAGCACAAGGCTGGAAGAAGAATAAGGGAGATCAGGAGCGTTGTTTTCAATTCATTCATCGACTCTGCAAAAATCCTCCAAATCCCCATCCCTTCAAGAAGATTCGATGAACCGCCGCCGCCCCTTCCGGAAGAAGCCGGACAATGAACCTGTCCCCGGCGGTCCGGACGATGCCCTGAGCGGTCAGGTGGAGCGCGTGACCTTCCACAACGAAGAGACCGGATTCTGCATCCTTAAGGTCAAGGTCCAGGGGCGCAAGGAACCGGTGGCCGTTCTCGGTTCCCTCCCCTCTGTGGCTCCCGGGGAATGGATCACCGCCCAGGGAACCTGGGAGAAAGACCGCGACCATGGTATCCAACTAAAGGCTCATCATCTCAAGACCCAGCCTCCAACCTCTCTGGAAGGAATCGAGAAATACCTCGGGAGCGGAATGATCAAGGGAATCGGGCCCGTCTATGCCACGAAGCTTGTGAAAAAGTTCGGGGAGAAGGTCTTCGACATCATCGAGAACCAGTCTAAGCGTCTCCAGGAGGTGGAGGGTATCGGCACAGAGCGGCGACAACGCATCAAGGATGCCTGGGCTGAACAAAAGGTGGTACGCGATATCATGCTCTTTCTCCATGCCCATGGACTGGGAACAAACCGTGCTGTTCGGATCTACAAATCCTACGGCGAGGAGGCGGTCGAGATGATCAGGGCCGATCCCTACCGATTGGCTCGAGACATTCACGGGATTGGTTTCCACTCCGCGGATAGCGTTGCGGAGAAACTTGGCCTGGAGGCTGACTCACTACTCCGTGCACGGGCTGCGCTGGAGCATCTGCTCGATCAGGCTACGACCGAAGGACACTGTGCTCTACCTCGTCGAGACCTCCTCGAGGGGGCGACACGTCTCTTGGAAGTTGATGAAGAAATCGTTACTCAGGCATTCGAGCGGCATCTCAAGGATGAAAAGATCCTTTCCGAAAGGATCGAGGGGGAGGAGATGATCTTCATGCCCCTCCTCCGCGACGCGGAGGAACGGATCGCTCGACAACTTAAGCGCCTCGCCGAGGCTAAAGAGCCTGAGCCCCCGATCGATGCGGAAAAAGCAATTCCCTGGGTCGAGGGAAAAACGGGACGAAAACTCTCCCCCAGCCAGCATGACGCTCTCAAAGTAGCCTTGCGCAGTCGTGCGGTCGTGATCACCGGAGG
>Ga0007854_10001144_pt1 | contig 17136 bp, 7 predicted proteins | sample CryBogCBH12Aug08_FD_60382 | JGI IMG/M metagenome (GOLD analysis project Ga0007854, IMG submission 60382) | Freshwater microbial communities from Crystal Bog, Wisconsin, USA - CBH12Aug08 | ecosystem: Environmental > Aquatic > Freshwater > Lake | place: Crystal Bog, Wisconsin, USA | collected...
ATCCGGCGATCCTGATCCAGATTCAGTTTGGTGCTGATCTCGATCAACCCCGGATAGAGCAACCTGAGGAAACTGAGCGTGGTGGCCGGGTTTGTATTGCTGCCGCTATTTTCAGCGAGCGCATCATTGAGTGAAACATAACGACCGTTCTGGAGCACCAGATAGTGATCCCAAAACTCCGCCGTTGCGAGCAGGAACGGGTAAACCTTGCGGGCGTAATCGAGATCACGTGAGAAACGCCAGCGTTGGATCATATTCACTGTGCAGAAGAGGGCGTTGCTTTTCTGATTCCAAAATGTGCCGTAGTCGTCGCTCCAGCCGGGCATTGGAATCAGGTGGGTATAGAGGTAGATCCCCCGATAGTCGGCGGGATTGGGATCGGGTTTCACCTGGTTGCGCAGTGCCAGCATCGAGTCCAGAGATTTGGGTTGGGCAACCGGATCGATCCTCCAGGCGTTTTTGGCGGTCGATCGCCCGCGCTCCATGTGATCGAGCAAGAGCGGTTCGTAGCTGTCGGCCAACTCGAAATGATTACTCACGTAGGCACACCAAAACGGGGCCTGATAATTGTAATCCAATGTGTAATCGCCATCCCATCTCGCTCCCATGCCTGTTGTAAAATTATGCCAGAGTCCCGGCGGCGGCGTGTCTGAACGGCTGCAGCAGGCCATCAGGTAAAGGGAACCATACCAGTTATCCTGGATTTTTTTGTCGGGAATTTCCACGAATGATTTTCCCCAGAAATTTTTCCACCACCCGAGATGTTTCTCACGCAGTTTCGAAATGCCCGGTTCATCAAGTGCCAGCAAGTCTCCGGCTTTATTCAGATAATCTTTGGCATTCCGGTCTGAGACCACTGAGAGGAGCGCATAGGCATGCGCACCGGGATTGAGCGTGAAGTTCAGATCACGCCCTTCTGCTTTCACACTTGCTCCAACAATCCTTTGTCGCAACACACCGAGAGGCGCACATCCATCGAAAGGAAGCTTGGGATCGCCAAGATGAAGGGCGGTCTTGTCCCATCCATTCTGCTCGGGTGCCTCCGGGAAACCGGCCGTTGCCGCCTTCCTGCCGTCGATATAGAGCGAAAGATGATCAACGTCATACACAACCTTTATCTCGACCCATTGATTCAAAGGCAGCGGTTGCAGATCGGAGACGGTCGTGTAGTTCAAACGCGCTTCAAGCATTCCGTTTGCAACATGAAGCAGGAATCCACGCAGGAATGGATAACCATTGGGATTTTCCACTGCGAGGGCGGCGAAGACTGTTCCGTCGTCCATTTTTTTTGCCGCATTGACCCAGAGGGAGCAGGTAAATCCTTTCTCCGGAACGCATCCCGAACCCAGCACCAGCCGCGCATCTCCGTCTCCTGTGAGTTCCACGGATGCCCCATGCGGATCATTTTGAATAATTTTCGCATGGCCGCAATTCTGCACATAGAGGGCTTCCGGTTCCCATGGTAAATAGGTCTTCTCCGATCCCCGGGCATCCGGTGAGGCAAGGCGGACACCGGCAATTCTGCCTGCAAAAGGCTTCATGGTTTTAATGGTGGTCCTGTTGGGGCCTCTGGAATTGATGATACGGTTTCCGACCTGGAAAGGTACCGTATCGGGGGAAACCTCAAGCCAGGTGGAGTCGCTCGTATTTCCGACCAGTGTCGGCAACCCGCCTCCATAGCCGTCTGAAACCTCAGTTTGGAAGGAAAGCGGTTTTGTTCCCGTATTATCCAAACGGGTAACGACGATGTTTTCAGGATAGGCAACCCATGATTCAATTTTCAACCCTTCTCCATTCTTTCCCTCGATATTACCCGTGATGGTTGCAGGGCCGATATTCTGGTTCATTTGAATCGCGGCAGACTTCAAATCGTGGCAGGTGATGATCTGGCTGCCTGCCGTGCAGATACTTCCGCGAACCACGCCCCAAAAATCATTTTTTCCCAACCCAAGAACCAGCTTGTCGGGACCGCCCGTCCAAACAACTCCCAGATCTCCATTGCCCGTTACAAGCGGCTTTTTCAGATCTGAAATGCCTTGAGCCGAGGCAGAGAGTGCCAGGCCTTTGTCTGAAACGTCCGGTGGTTGAATTGCCGCTGCAGCGAGGACGCCTGGATTCAGAAGGAGAATGCCGAAACAGAAAGAATTAAGAATTACCGGAATGAATTTCATGGAGATGGATTTAGACTGCGTTGTTTTTATTTTGAGAAGCGCGTTCAACGATTGTCCTGCTGAAGAAATGATCACGGCGCTGCAAGGAAACTGTGTTTCCCTCAATTGCGAGCCCTGTCTGCAGCCGGATATCGGTAGACGAGGAACCAATAAGCACAGAGTAGGCACCCGGATGGAGAGCTAAATTTCCATCCTGATCATGTCGGGCAAGTTGTTGAGGAGATAAGTTAATTGTGACTTTTACAGTTTCACCGGGTTTGAGAGAAACCCGGGCAAAGCCTTTGAGCTCCATTGCCGGGCGGTCGGCTTCGCGCAGCAGGGGAGCAAGGTAGAGCTGAGCAATTTCAACCCCTTCGCGTATGCCTGTGTTGCAAAGATCAAACTCGATTGGGATGTTTGATGCCACGGTGCTCACTGCAGTGGGCACCAACAGGTTTTTATATTGATAGGTGGTATATGATAAACCATGACCGAACGGGAAGAGTGGCATCTCATCCGCGTGATAGCCGAGTCGGTGGGATACAGGCACCTGCTCGTTGCTGCGCGGAAGGGTCATGGTCAGTTTACCGGAGGGATTGAAACGCCCAAGCAGCAGATCTGCCACGGCATATCCACCGGCCTGGCCGGGATACCATGCATATACGATGGCGCGACATCCCGCTGACAGGGCGGAAAGGTTCATTGGCCGTCCGCCAAAAACAACCAGCACCACCGGTTTGCCCGTGGCAATAAGGGTTTGTACAAACGCCTCCTGGTCGCCGGGAAGCCGCACATCTTCGCGGTCGCATCCTTCCCCGCAGAGGTAACGATTTTCCCCCATGGCCGCAATAACGATATTGCTTGTGGCGGCAATCTGGACCGCCCGTGCCGGGTCGGCGGCGGTGGTTTTTTCCAGCGGCACCCTCGGAGCTTCCCTGGCCCGCACATCCCCAAGTTCGTCGTTCTCCCTTCCGATTCTGTCATTCGGGCTGCTCCAGTCGCATCCGCGTTCATGGAGTATATTTACTTCCGGACCAAGGCGTTCACGCAATCCTGACAACAGGGTGACCAACCCGGGCTTTTCCGGGTCGACCGGGTTTCGCCGGAAGAATTCACTTAATGCTTGATAAGTATAATCGCCAAGAAGTGAGTAAAATGAATCGGCATTTGGACCCACGATGGCAACCGTTTGAATGCCGGGTCCGAGAGGAAGTGTGCCATCATTCTGAAGAAGAACCAGGGACTCACAGGCGGATTGATAGGCGCGGGCCTGGTTTTCCGGAGGGTCGAAATCAAACGATACCGGGCTTGTTGAATTAACGTCCGGATTCAGCAACCCGGTTCGGGCTTTCATTAGAAGTGACTGCCGGACTGCGGAATCAACCAGGGCCTCCGGAATAATTTCATCGGCAATGGCATCGGGGATTTCCCCGAAGACATCCCGCTCAGGCAATTCAATGTTCATACCCGCTTCGAGGCAGCGAAGCGCAGTCGCCGCAGCATTCGGCGTGTACTTAAAGAGGGTCATCATCTGGCGGATCGCTCCGTAGTCCGAAATCACCGTGCCATCAAATCCCCATTTATTACCGAGGATGTCGTCGATTAAGAATTTTGAGGCGGATGTTGGCACGCCATGGAATGCATGATAGCCCGTCATGACTGACGCCACTTTCCCGAAGCGGACAGCCACCTCGTGCGGCATGAGCACTTCGTCATAAAATACCGCCATATTTTCAGTCATGCTTCCGTAACCCGCGAAATGCTTTGCAGTTGCGGCAATGCCTTCACTCAAGTTTGCTCCCTGCATCCCCTGAATGAAGGTGAGTCCCATCAAACTTACCAGATACGGATCTTCTCCGAATCCCTCTTCGATGCGCCCCCATTTTGCGTTATCCAACACATCAAGCATGGGTGAGAGGGCGTGGGTCGCCCCGGCCATTCGCATGATTCTCGAAGTGGCCCGGGTATTTTCGAGCAGGAGATCCAGATTCCATGTGCATGACATGCCAATCTGCTGTGGATAAGTGGTTGCCCCGCGCGCGGCAAATCCTGAGATGGCTTCCTCTTGGAATATCGCCTGGATACCAAGGCGTGTTTTCTCGCGAAGAAACTGCTGAAGATCCCGCACAGCCTGTACTAATTCGACGGACTTCAAGGTGGTGGCTGAACTGAATTGGCAAACTTGGCCGACGCCGTATGGAATATGCTTCTCACAGGCGGCAATCGAAAGGTGACCATTTTCATCGAGCAGATCCTTGAGCCATACTCCGTGAAGTTGCGCTACTTTTTCTTCAGGGCTCATCCTGGCAATCAAGCTGTCCACCAGGTTTTCGGAACTAATTTCGGTATTTGTATTCATCGGGATAAGTGGATTGAGAAGGTTTGGCTGCATCGCGTGTTATTCGGTTAATTTACAGTTATCAACTGAGCCTGACGGATATCCGTGGAGGAACCACCCGCTTGCAGCTCGTATTTGCCAGGGGGAATTTTGGATTTGATTGAAACGCGGATGGACTGAAGATTTTCTTTTTGCCTTTTGCATGTGAAACTCGAGGGTGAAATTCAGTGAACCTGCGGCATCTCCTTCGGTGAAGTGTTTCCAGTCTGCGGGGAGCCTGAAGGAAGTTCCCCTGCAAGGGATGGATTCACAGGTTGCTCAACCTTCATGGGGATCATTATCGCTGCTGTGGAACCACGCTGGAAGGAGGCCCCATCTGTGCCCAGGGAAATGAGATCACTTCCTGCGCCATTGTTTACCCTGATTGAAATCAATTTTTTACTGGCGGAAACAACCGATGTTGCGAGAGGGGAACCATTCGGTTTTCTCGGATGTAAAATCGTGAGAAAATCCTCGCCGGGTTTGGCTGGAAGACTGAAGTATTTGAGCGTGTTAAAGGGATAGAGTGCCGGTTTACCGGGATATTGACCGGGGTGTTGGGGGTCTTCCTTGGCTTCGCCAAACCGTCCTTCCTTCTCATTGGGGGCCAATGGAGAGGAAGGAAGCAACACATGAATATCCAGATCGGCATTGTATGCCGTGTGCGAGGTCACAAGATTCCTTCCCCAAGTCAGTTTTTCGGCCGTCGTGTGGAGAAACCATTCGGAGGGCATCGGTGACGAAATCTCGTCCCAAACCACCAGATAATCGGGTTGCTTGACGAGCAACAGGTGACGCCGCCAGTGAATGACTTTCGCCGCTGGAACTGACTTGCCAGCCGGTCGGGAACAATCCGCCACAACATAGTCAACCGCGGGGCTTGTATAAAAAGCGTCGATTTTTCCTCTGCATTCGCGGCGATCCCTTGATTCTCCTCCGAAGACCACATCGTTATTGGACTGTTGAGACCGGTTCCATTCGATCTCGGGCGAATACGGTCCGGATTCTGAACCAAGCGCAAGAGGGATGCCCTGGCTGAAGAGGTCAATGGAACCCAGGTCGCTTCTCATGTGTGTAATGCTTTGGTCTCCGCCACGCATATAGACCACCGTCTCATCCGGTGTGTTAAACCCCGAGCGCATCAGTACCAGACCAAACTTTTTACAGAGATCGCTTCCAAGTGTCTGCGGGGCGTCCGGAAGGGTGGGATTAGCAAGGCTAAGGAATCCCAATCCCATGAATGTATTAAATGGAGACCCAGCGCGTCTCCACATCCACATGAGTCGCTTTGAGAGAGCCGGGTCAGTGGTCACATATTGGGGCGCATACATTGCGCAGGTATAAAAATCGTTGCCATAACTGGAGTCACCCCAGACCGGCAGAGTCGGCTCACCTTTTGGATTGAGCTTGGAGGTTTCAGGAAAGCGGACAAGGGGGGAGGAAAAACGGACATACCAGTCGAGCATGGCCTTGGTGTTGGGATCCTGATAAAAATCAACGCCCGCCCGCCTTTTCAACACATCAAAAAGAGTGCTGGTGAGCAGCATTGTCCAGTTATGATAGCGTGGCACCTCGTTCCAGGCTCCATCCCAGTTTCCATGAGCGAGCATGTACTGAGTTTGCTCGCAGGCATACTTGACCCAGGGTTTGGAAAGGGGGAGATCGGGGAAATTAAGTCCTACCAGCGCGGCACCAAGAAAAGTGTCCGGCCACCGGTTGCAGGTTCCAAACCCGGTTTTAAATTCAATGTTATTGTTTGGAGTTTTGGGGGAGGGGAACTTTGCAGGATCATCACCGATATAATACTTCGCGACCCGAATCACATCATCCTTGAATTCCTTTTCTTCCTCCTTGGTCAGATAGCCGAACGAATCAACGATGTCATAGTGATAGAGAATTTCGTTAAATCTGCGGTATCGGATCAGATGCGGGTCGATCCCGATCATTTTCCGCACATAGGGCATGAACTCGGCTGACGCCTTTTTTTTGGCGGCTTCGTCATTATAGAGAAGCGCATAGAAGGCGGTATCGAATTTTAGATCCTTCCAGGGAGGGTTTGGCAGTGCTTCAAATCGGCGTCTTAATTCCGCAACATCAGATGGATCCTCCAGCAGGCAGGGACGATGAGTAACAGGCTTGATCTCGATATTGTCGAAGTTTTCCGGGATGGAGGATTGAGGCATGCCTGCGGATGGTGAATGCCCGGAATCAGAAGTAAACGGGGTTGATAAACTGTTTGTTGGTTCGGCAATCGCCGGATCCACTGCGATAAATATAAACGAACAGAGAGCAAGAAAACCGGGACTAAAAGATATTCTATTCATGAGGGGAGACTAACGGACGGGTGAAAGTTTCAGGAGCAGGACCCCGTGCGGAGCCACCTCTGCGGTGAATTGATAGGAGTATTTTCCGATCTCCTTTTGCCGCCAGAGATCGCGGAGATTCCAGGCACCTGTTAATCCCGCCTGCTTCCAGTCGAGCGTGATGCTCGAGGGCTTGTTCCCCGAGTTGAAAAGGCCGACAGCCATTGTCCCATCGGCCAGTTCCTTGACATAAACCTTCCCGTCACCCGTCGGGGTTACGCATCGGGCTGGTTTCACGAGAGGATCCTGGTCGATGGCAATCACCTCATCATTGCAAAGCAACCCGATGGTAAACGGATCCAGCCTCTCAAGATCGCATCCAAGAATCAGCGGCGCTGAGAGAAGGCACCAGAGTGAAAGATGGGTGTACTGTTCATCTGGCGTCAGTCTTGTCGGATGGGGTGTGCCCCATCCCACCCATCCCACTACCAGCATGTCGGGATCGTTGTAATGTCCTGGTGACTGAAATGGGATCCATTTCTGCTGGCTAAAGCCAATGCCGCTCATGCTTCTCCAGGTATCAATAATGTCGCCTGTGGTTCTCCAGGATTCGGCATCAGGTGCAACATCGGCGATTGTTTCAAAGGGGGTTGAATTGGAGAGACTCAGGATGATGTCCCTTCCCGTGGCACGCAGTGCTTCATGCATCTCGACGACCTGCGGTTTCTCAATCGGATTCCAATCGTATTTCAGGTAATCCATTCCCCACTTTGCCCACTGTGCCGCGTCCTGTTTGGCAAAGGAATAGGGACCAACGTCGTAAGGAAGCTGCTTGCTGTTCTTATGTGTCTGGCCATAGTCATTGGTATCCCTTGCCCCGTCAGGATTCACTGAGGATCCACCCGTTCTATGGGCATAGGAGATGGTCCATGGGGTGGAGTAAATGCCGGCTTTAAGGCCCAGTCCATGAATCGCATTGCAGAGCGCCTGCATGTCAGGGAACTTTATTAGATTTGGCTGAAGCGCGTGATCGGGTGAATTCCGATCCCCCTGCCAGGTGTCGTCGATATTAATGTATGTCCAGCCATGCTGGTCGAGGCCTGATGCAACGAGTGCTTTGGCCGCTCCAAGCACCTTTTCCTGATCCACGTGACCGGCAAAGCAATTCCAACTGTTCCATCCCATCGCGGGGGTCAGGGTAATCGTCTCGCCAACAATGATCTTAAAAAGTTTCCTTGCCTCGCCTTTCGAGTTTTTGGCGATAAGCACAACTTTATACGTTCCTGTCTTTGCAATTTTTCCCGTGATCCGGCCTGTTGCAGCATCGAGAACAAGGCCTTCGGGCAGGCCCTCAGCAGCAAAATTCATCGGCCTCACTCCTGTGGCGGGTATCGAGTAGAGAAATGGCGAGTCCGGCCTGACACCGAAGACCGGGGCTCCATTAATCCTCGGGAACTCCGATGCTACGGGTGTTAACGGGGCTGGCCAGGGTGGTGTGGGGGAATGTGTTGCTGACGCTGTAGCGGCACTCGATGGGGTATTCTGGCTAAAGAGCATTCCCAAGGGGACCAAGAGCACGCCTAGAACCAGTTGTGTCGAAGTAATGAGTCTCATATTTTGCTAACTGTAATGTTGGAGCCATCCGTGCAATTCCAGGCTTTGAAGTCATATTGCAGGGTTTTCCCCCCATGATTTATTTTCAATGTGTCGCCGCCAAGTTGCTGTGTTACCCACGGGTTGCCAAACAGAGGGAATGCCAGATAATCCACCGGTTTTCCGTCAATCATTTGCTGGTCTGCATAAGGCTCTGCATGTTTGCGAAAGGTTATCTTGAGCTGGTGGCCGGTCAGGGATCGATAGGAAAGGGCTGGCTTATCCGCGTCGATGGCAGAAGCGTCGAGACTAGTGTTGGCGAGGATGGCCTCAGCAAAACGCCCCAATTCCGCATCGATGCCCCCGCCAACGTAAGGATGCACCGGCGAAGTTTCCAGAACCCAGCCGTTGTTGCGGCTGTCGCTCATGAATATGTCGCAGTTCTCCTTATCGCGAGGGTTACCCCAAGAAGCGGGTTGCGCATAACGAAACCCGAACAGGACAGAGCCGCCATGACAGAAAACCCAGCCGCCTTTCTCGATGCGTTTGAGAATGGCACCATCCCTGGTGAACGGCGCATACATTTTCCAAAACGGATAATCCTTGGGTACTGAAGAGATGCCAATGAGGGTGCCCTCATTTTGGAGGCTTTGGGAGAATGCGTTCTCCCCATAACCAAACGCATTTGGAGTTATATCCTTTGGTTTGTAGGGGCGCATGATGTTATCCTGCAATGGAACGAAGGTGCTGTGCGGATGATCGGATACCCATTTAAACATCTGCCTGCGCGATTCCTTGTAGTGTCCGTCTTCCGGAGTGGCGAGCAACTCCCATTCGCTTGCCAGCGAGTAACCAGGGGTGTGATAGATCGTAAAGCGAAACTTGTCATGCGCACTTCCGCGATGGGTGAATGCCGTGCTCCGGTCATTGGCTATCGCCGTGAAAATATCCGGCGGATTGTATCTGCCGGGAACAGCAAACCAGAACGAGCCGCCCGGGTTTGTGTGCGCGGCGTTCACGGGGCGCAGCGCTCTGAAATAGAGCCACCCGACGGTTGCGGTGGTGTCCATGCTCTCGGGGCAGGTTGTGCTTGATCCCCAGTACTTGGCACGGCTTGCCGGGGTTATGTAGTAGCCATGGTTCCAGGCGCAGGCGACTTGGAGCAGCATGGAATCAAGGGTAAGCGCCGCTTTCTTTTTAACCTCCGCATCCTGTGCAAAATCGGTCAGCATCTTCATGGCACCGAGGTCAATTCCCAGATAGGTTGGAGCCCCGTATTCATCGGTGTTGTTGTGGACAATATCATCGAAATAGCGGAGCAATCGGGCTTTGGTTGCCGCTTTGATTCCGTCTGCATCAAGCCCGTCCGAGTCTTTCAGATCCGGCCAGAGTTCTGCGGCAATAAATCCGGAGCCGTCATTCATGAGCCGGTAATTGAGGGCTCCATACCCAATCCACTCCCGGTGCTTGTAAAGCGCGACATATTTCTTCATCTCCTCAACGAGTGAAGTCGGAATGGAGACCTTATCTTTGCAAACCAGATAGGCATGAATCAGTGCGTGTTTTTCAAACGGATTACGCGCATTGTTATCCTTCGGATTCGCCTCCAGTCGCTTCCTGGAATTGTTGTAAACTGCGCTGGCGATTTCCTCCCATTTGGCAAGCGAGCTTTCAACCTCCCTGCTGCAATAAATCCTTGCCGCCAGTGGAATCACCATGGCGCGGGGTTCATGGTTGATCTCCGGATCCATGGAAGCGCAGAAATTCCGCAGGGCTTCCATCCGCATGGACGGCTTTGTGCCATCGATCAATGAGGACTGACCATCTTCTATTGAGACCGGCTCCGGCGCAGCCATGTTGCGCGTCGGAATGATAAAAAGCATGCCGGCCATTGCACTCAAAATGAGCGAGGTTGGTAAAGATAAGCCAATTTTCATGATGCAGAAAATTCCTCTTATAAATCCCTCACCACAAAGTAATCAAAATCTGCATGAACATGTGTGCCGCCCAAATCCTGCGCGCAAATCCCGCAGAATGCGCCCGTGAAACGGAATGCGCCCGTGCCGTAGTCGTCCGAAAGTTTTGTCGCGTCGAGAATTGGTCCGACAGCCATCCATCGCTGCGCATCCTCCGAAGCGAAGAATTGCAATTTATCGTAGTCAAATTCCGCGCGGAGGAAAATGTTGGACCAGTCATTGATCTGGATTTGTGTTTCCCCCAATTCCTGATAGATACTTTCGTCTGTTTGTACGACTCCAAGTATGCGGCCATGATCCTCGTGATAGGTCGCCCGAAGGTAATAATGCCCGCTTGTGTCGTAGTAACAAATCAGGCCGGCTGACTGCATAAATGAGTTTGGCCTGAAATCCATTCGTGTTTCGAACTGGAGACGGAAACTCTGCAGTCTTTGAGCCAGCAGGCTCTGATCGTGAAGCGAGAAAAGCGATTCACGCCCCCGCAACCGAAGCCATCCCGGTCGCTCGGACAAACTTGCCCATGACGGATCGACTGGAATGCGCAAAGCGGCCCAGTCCAGCGAGAGATCGGCATTGTCAAAATCATCGCGCTCCGGACGGGGCGGCCACGGGTGTTCAGGAAGTGAGACCGGGACATCCACGCTCGGGCGGGTGCCGCCGCCTGCAAGGCGTAGCCATCCTTCTTCGGACCACTCCATTTTTTGTATGGATGTCTCCCGACCAAGAATACATCGGCGAATCTCGCCTACGGGCCGGCTTGCCAGATGGGCGAGATACCAATCGCCATTTTGAGTTTCCACAAGTTCACCATGTCCCGCTTTTTGAAGCTCAATGGTTTCATCTCCTTTTGAGGTTAGCACCTGCGGCTGTGGGTCAGGTTCGTAAGGACCGGTTATGGAACGGGAACGCGCGATGGAAATGGCATGTTCAAAACCGGTTCCACCTTCAGCAACCATGAGATAATACCAACCGTTACGTTTGTAGAGATTGGGGCCTTCGATCAGGATTGACTTGCGAAGGATATTTGTAATGGGCCCATGAAGCCTGCGGGCGAGGGGATCATATTCCTGGAGAATAATCCCCTGGAAACGCTCGATTCTTTGTCGGCGATAATCCCATAGCATGTTGACCAACCAGGTCCTGCCATCGTCGTCATGAAACAGGGAAGGATCGAACCCGCTTGAGTTCAGAAATACGGGCTCCGACCAGGGTCCGTGAATGTTCTTCGCTGTGATCAGATAATTAAGAGTGTCCTTGAAAGCCCGTCCCGGCGCGCAGGTTCGCACAATAGTATAAGCGAGATGAAAAAGACCATCATGCCAACTCAGCGAAGGTGCCCACACTCCACCTGAATCGGGCACGCCAACCAAATTGAGGCGCATTTGATCCTTCAGAGCATGATCGATGAGATGCCAGTTGGCCAAATCCCGTGAATGGAAAATCTGGACCCCGGGGAACCATTGAAATGTGCTTGTTGCAAGGTAGTAATCATCCCCGACTCGCAATATCGACGGGTCCGGATTAAAGCCTTTAATGACGGGATTGTGGATCATATATATTTTACTTACTCCCAGACCAACTGACGAATGCCGATATCCAGAATGACGGTTACGCACTTTGTTTTTTCATCCCAGGTGAAGTCGAGAGGCTGCCTGCGATAATGAGTCTTATCAATATCGTTGGCCCAGGTTGATGTTTTCCTGTCGAATGCCGGGTCATCAAGTTTCGGCATCAATGTGGAGGAGCGCAGGCTGATGATCCTCTTTGGCTTTTCGTTGACACGGAATGAGACTGAAACCTGGACCGGTTGCGCAGCTTCCTTGCCCTTCTCGACGCGGGGCGGGTCGATCACCAGTCCTTTGTCCATCGGATTATCCGGGAGGCCAAAGCTGGCCCGTTTATCTTTCAGGCTTACCGCCGCAGTCACTTCGCTGTCGAAATAGGGAGCCCAATCCTTGCTCAACAACTCAGCCTTAATCAGAGATTCGTTCCCTAATGCGAGGCCATGCCCGTGCTGAAGCGCATAGCTGGAGAGTGCCCCGTGATCCAACCGGGCGACACCAAAGGTTCCTTCAACACCAAGCGAGGGATCCTCGTTACTCCCGGCGGCGACAAGCATTGTCGAGTCCGAACCGGTAAGCTTGACTCCTGAGCTTCCCATTGCTGTGCGGGTATAAGGCGGGTTTTTCTCGTAGGGAATGAGGATGTTCAGAAAGTTGGTTAATTTCGCATCCTTCTTGAGCACCAGCAGGGTGATCTTTGCCCAGCGGTCAGTGGGATCCTTGATTTTGCCCATGCTGGTCATCTGGTGTTGCTCACCTGCGGGCCGGAGCAGGAGATAGTAAGGTGGAACCTTTGGTTCTCCCTTGCCAAGGATCTGGATGGTTTCGTCTTTGGGTAAAATTGGGAGAACATCGAGTTTTGCAACTTCATCTCCGAAGGTGAGTAACCTGTCTCCCATTTCCCTGTTAATCAGCTTCCCGATGGGATTGAGATACCATTCGTAGGGTTGGACGGTGGAACTTTCCATCCGGTCATTCACCACTGCGATGCCGTTGTCACGGAACCACACCACAGTGCGCTCCTGTGTGGCCTCGTCGAAGGTTTTCAGTTTGGCGGAAATTATACCGATCTCTCCTGCATCCCCAAAGGCATTCAATTCCCGGTCGGAGCGTCCGATGTCGTTCTGTTCACGCTCATAAAGGAATTGGGTGCCGTGCTGCTTGACATGCTCGTCATAAAGGCCATCGAGCCGGTCATAGCCCCACGGGTTTCCGAGTCCCACTGCGTTGCGGGAAATCGTCGCCTTGCAGTACCCGCCGTAGGTATCGTAGTCCTGATAACGGCCCACCGTGCCGGCATCGACAAGGATCGGGATTCCCTTGTAGTGCAACTCCAGTTCCAGGGCATCCGCGTGGGCATGGCCCGAAATGATCTGTTTTTTCTGGCTTTCACGCCTTCCTATAAAGGTTGTCCCATATTTAAGGAGAAAGTAGTTATCCTGCGGCCCCCATCCTGAACGAAAGATTCCGTATCCGGAGTAAGGGTGATTGACTGAGAGTGCCTCCGGCTGGCTGGCTGGAGTGCTCATATCGCACTCCAGGAGATCAAAATTCGGCTCCGTTTGACTGCGTTCAATGATGGAGCGACCCACCCAGATGCAGGACGGCTCGTTTAGGAGTTTGCCGCCTTCGATCAAAAGCTCCGCCCCAAGTGTTTCGCGATGGGAATCCCCCACGCACATGCTCAGACCGTCGGGCTCGGTCAGATCCATCCGCCACGCAAGCGTCCGGCGCATTGCATCGGCCACCGCCGGATCAGAGAAGTAATCCCTCACCCCGAGATTCCGGCTGGCTTGCATAAATCTAAGGAGCGCGGTGAAGGTCGGGTGCCAGTAGTGGATGGACCCTTCGCCATACCCTCCATCGAGTCCAAATTCCGTGAAGAGATGTTTTGGGAGTTCCTCCTGCGCCTCGTGCAGCCAATCCGCCGACTCCGGGAAATCCGGATAGAGCATCGCGATGGTTCCCAGTACGGAAGTGGCGAACACCTCAAAATTCAGGCAATAAGAGCCGGGTCTGTAAAGATCTGTGGAACATTGCGAATAGCGGTCATCAACCGCCCAACTGTCCAGAAGCCATCCTTCAAACAAATGCCCTGCCTGATGCATGGACTCCTTGATCTCCTTTTGGTCGTCGGCGGTGAGAAGACCCGCGCCCGATGCAATGTCCCAGGTCTCAAGAAACTGCAGGGTAAGTTCCCCCTCGTGAATCCCGTCATTTCCGCGCCAGTAGTTGTTCATCTGCCTGGAGCCGATCGCGGCGACCAGTTTTTCGCGAAGAACACGGCCAAGTTCCTTCGAGGGATGCAACGCATAGGCCGTGGCAATCGTCTTGTAGTCTCGCATCGGGTTGTCTCGCTTGCCGATTTCCAGCAATTCTTCCGTGGACCGAGGTGAGCCGGTGTCCGGGTATTTCTTAAGCCATGCGTCCGTAATTTTTTTTGATTTGCCTTCGAGATCCGCATAGGATGCCGCAAGTTCCGGGTTACCTTTCTGCTGGCGCAGGTTGGATATTTCTGCTGACGTCAGATACAAGCGCGGCACAGGATCTTTGCAAGTGACAGAGTCGGCGGCAAGCGCCGGAAGGTTGAACGCAAAAAGAACCGTAACAGCCGTGAGAGCGAATTTAAGAAAGGGGGGGGGCATGGAATTAAGCAGTTTTAATAAAAAAGAGGGGTTCGATGTCGTTGGACATTGATGCAATAATAAAATGAGAAATTCAACGAAAATAATTTGTAATTTAACTTGAACAGCAAATTATGTATGTAGTGCGCGATGTCTGGCGCGGAGAGAGGCAGGAGAGGATTTGTGTATATATAGTTGATTTGTCAGGCGATATGCTTTTCGAGAAGTCAAATAAACATCCGCGCTTATAATTTGACGTACTGTTAATTCATCGAGGTATAACTCTTGGGCTCACGAGTTAAAAATATTTATTTTTATCTTGCTTATAATGATAAAAACATATAAAAACAAAAAATAATGAGCGAGATTCCCCAAATCAAGCATCACGTTAACGCTGTATCCGAATATTCGGTATACGCAAATAAAGTGCTTTTCACAACCCCAGCCTGGGTTTGACCGGCGCGACCCATTAGATCGTAAAGCGTCAAAGTATCAGTAACTTAAACACTCGATTTAACCGCATTTTTAGCTCAAAATATTTCGACAGTCATTGAGCGGAGGTGTAGGTATTTATAATCAGACGGACATTTTGTCGTGTCTTGTTAACACTTCTGGCAAATGCTGGCCATTTTCCTTAATGGCGTAATAACTGTGTAATTAGGGATAGAAACAATCCTTTTATCGAGGTGGGTTCTCCCTCCGAAATAAAGAACCTGATCTCGTGAGCGTTACGGGGAATCATCCCGTAGGCTTCGATTGTTTCGGACAGTTTCGGACACCGATCCGGCGTAATATTGCGCGAATACAACAAACAGGCGAATCGACCCGAAAGTATCTATAACGCTGCTTTCCGAAAGGATGCGCATTTTTTACGAAGATTCGCGAAGGCTCATTATCGGGTTCGAGCCCCGTAGGCTCCGCCACCTCGGTGCTGCGGCGGCCGGGGAGCAAGCCGGACAAGGGGGTCTAAAACGGGTCTACAACAAAGTTTGGGGACGAGGCGTGTTTAAGTGTCTCAATCGCGGGTTTACGTCAGACTAGGACTCTTCAGCTATTTTTTGGATAAGTCCGCTGAAAATCAGGCTGTGAACCGGATAGAGCGCATACCAATAAAGCAAACCAAACAACCCCTTCGGCTCAAAGAACGCTGTCTGCAAGAGCTGCGCCTGGCCTTCGGAAACATAGCGAACCTCGAATTCCAGCCATGCCCTGCCGGGAACTCGCATTTCTGCCCTCAGCCGAATCAGCCGGCCCTGTTCCACCATTTCCACACGCCAGAAGTCTAGCGTATCACCCACCCGCAAGTTCTCCGAATCACGGCGGCCCCGACGCATTCCCACGCCGCCGCAAAGCCGGTCAACCATTCCGCGCAACTGCCACGCCCAATCCATATAGAGCCATCCTCTCTCGCCACCGAGACGGGCAAAACTCTGATAGACCGCATCGACCGGGGCAGATACCGTCAACTGCCTGCGCTCAATAATCAGACCCTCCCTGCTAATCAGGGTCACAGGCGTCTTCCCCCCTTGGCTGGATGTCAGCGCATCACTCCAGGCGGTCTCGACACCCCGGTTGTTCATTGTTTCCAGCGCAAGTCGTACGGCTGTTTCATAGTCAAGCGGATGAATGTCGGGAAAGAGTTGAAGAGTCGTGTCGTCCCGCACGATGACTTCGTTGCCGAGTCCCTTGATCAGTGGCTGGGCTATTTTAGCAGGGATGGGCGTGACAAGATGTACCCAATAAGAAGAGAGCCGCGGCGTCAAAACAGGCACCGCAATCAATCGCCGATTCAATCCTCTGACCCTTGCGTATCCGGTCATCATATCGGCGTAGGTCAGGACATCGCGTCCGCCGATTTCAAGAATTCGACCCGTGCTTTCCGGGCATCCAAGCGCCGACACCAGATAATCCAGCACAGTGCGTATCGCAATCGGCTGAATTCTGGTGAAGACCCACTTCGGGCAAATCATCACCGGAAGTCGCTCGGTCAGATAACGAATCATTTCAAATGACAGGCTGCCCGATCCTACGATGACTGCCGCCCGGAATTCCGTCACCGGGATGCCTGCCTCGCGCAGGGCATCTCCCGTTTGTTGCCTTGAACGCAGGTGGGGTGACAGATCCGCCTTCGGGTCGCCCAGACCGCCGAGGTAAACGATTCGCCCGACTCCCGCGGAGTGTGCGGCGTGAGAACAGTTTCGCGCTGCTGCCAGATCTTGTTCCGAAAAATCACCGCCGCCGCCAAGGCTATGGACGAGGTAATATACCACTTGAACGTCGCGCATCGCTGCGGCGAGTGAATCCGGTTTCAGCATATCGCCCTGCACCAGATCGACCTGATTGATCCATGACCTTCCCTGCAACCGGGTCAGATCACGCACCAGACAACGCACCCGATAACCCTCGACGAGCAGCCGGGGAATGAGCCGACCCCCAACATAGCCGGTGGCACCGGTCACTAGGATTAATTTGGAATCTGGCATGGAGTGGTTGCGTCAGCCCTGCTGGTTTGAAAATAGGCGACGCAATGCCTCTGATAAGGTGAATTAGG
>Ga0007854_10001145_pt1 | contig 17131 bp, 18 predicted proteins | sample CryBogCBH12Aug08_FD_60382 | JGI IMG/M metagenome (GOLD analysis project Ga0007854, IMG submission 60382) | Freshwater microbial communities from Crystal Bog, Wisconsin, USA - CBH12Aug08 | ecosystem: Environmental > Aquatic > Freshwater > Lake | place: Crystal Bog, Wisconsin, USA | collected...
ACTATCATTCAATGACGACCGATTCGTTTAATTCACCTTATCATTCGGGCAGACACGCGCAAGGGTTTTGTAATCAACCCGACCAATTCACCTCGGCGACCGGCGGTTGGTTGATTCCAAAGACAGGAGGTGGCCGTCAGGCGGCGGCAGTTGCGAATGGTTGCTCATTCCGGGGAACGGAAAAACAGGAACCGGGCGTATCCATAGGCCACCAGTTCATCCGTGACCGTACGCACCCCCTGGCTGGTGCGCCACCAGTGGGTGGCGTCATAGTTGGGATCACGGAGCGCAGTGACCCCGATTTTGGCGCGGTCGCCAAAAACCTCCTGAAACAGCATCCGCGACCGCCGGGCGTGCGGGCCGACGGAGATGAGGTTGATTTTCGCGGGAATGCCGCCATGCGCCAGAAACCAGTCCCGCAGGGCCAGCGCGGAAGTGAATGTCCGGTCTTTGTAAACCAGCGGGGCCGGGATGGGCTGCACTTGGGCAGCCGGCAGACCCATCTGGCGCAGGGTGGCGCTGCCCAATTCCGCCAGCGTCTTGTATTGATAGAGCGGCCCGCCGATTTCAATCGGCCCGCCGGTCACATAAACTGTTTGGCCGGGGCGTTGCCGGGCCAGCGGAATGACTTGATTCAGTGCAAAATCGGGGGCCCAGCCTTCCACCACCAGCACCCCGTCCGGCAACGGGTCATCGTCGGCCAAAAATGGCTCCACTCGATGAAGTCCAAAATCCGCCAGACCGCCAGCCAGCAGCAGCAGCAGCAGCCAACCCCGCCAAGTGGGCACCAGGCAGACGCGCCGCCGCCACAAACCCCAGCCCGAACGATCCGGGACTGGAGGTGTCGCCCCGGTCGGGGTTTGAGTTTGCGGGTGGTTGGGGATGGGTTGGCCGCCATTCATTGCGCTCAGGGTGGCGGGAAAACCGGCTGCGGGTCAATGCGGGATTCGCGACATGCGGGATTCGCGGTGCCGAGCGGGCGGCAGCTCAAAGCTATCAGTCCACTGCACAAAACCTGTAGCGGCGGTCTGTGACCGCCGTGCTTTATTCGTCCCGTCGGCGGTCTGTGACCGCCGCTACAACCCAAGCGGTGGTGGCAAAGGACTCAAAGCTTTTCCGTCGGCGTGAAGGGCAAACCGCGTTCCCCGTGGTAGAGCGCTTTCAGCCGCCGGTCTTTGGAACTGCTTTCGCGCCGGATGATGCCGGGCGAGACGAGTTGGCTGATTTCACGACGATGGCGCCGCCCTTTCAGCCAGTCTTCGTAGCTGATGCAGCCGTCAATCGGAATCGTAGGGACTTTTGAGGGCAAGTTCATGGGCAACCTCGTTAACGAGTGTTTTGCACTCCTTGACGTTACGATATTCCGGGAGATTCGCAACCCACAAGACTTCCTCCCAGTTCATGCTGACCGCCCCATCCAAAGCCAACCCGGCCAAATCCCGGGCGCATTTTCGCGCCACGGGATTTTCCCCCGGATAAACGGATACCAGCACGCGTTCCACCAGCAAGTCCTCGGCCTTCATCACGAGCACCTCGCCGTAAGGTCCCCGTATCCGGCGGAATGGTGTGCGCGCGAAACTTTCCACCGGCCCCAGCACATCCACATACATGCCGGCCACGCGCCAGTTGCGCGGGCCGCCTTTGCCCCCGAGTTGGCCCATGATTTCCTGCCGCTGGCGAATGGGCAAGGTGGCCCGATTGACATGGCACAAATCCAAGTCGCCGGAGGCATAGGCGCCTTCCGTCAAAATCTCAATCGCCGAACCGCCGACCACGACCAATTCCACCCCCTGCTCCCCCCAAAGTGTGCTGCACAGCGAGGCCAGCTTCAAACTTTTGATGGTCGGATCCTGCTCGGCGGTGATGTCGGCCAAGGCTGATTTTATGTTTTCCGCATCCATGGTTTTAGCGCCGCACCGGAATTTGTTTCTCCGCCAAAAAACGTTTCACCTCACCCACCGTATAGGTGCCATAATGAAAAATGCTCGCCGCCAGCACCGCATCGGCGCGGCCCTCCAGCAGCACCTCGGCCATGTGTTCCAGCGTGCCTGCTCCGCCGCTGGCCACCACCGGCACCCCCACGGCTTCGCTGATGCGCCGGGTGATCACGAGGTCGAACCCGGCCTTGGTGCCGTCGGCATCAATCGAGTTCAGCACAATTTCGCCGGCTCCGAGCGCCACCGCCTGTTTCGCCCAGGCCAGGGCGTCCAGGCCGGTATCCTTGCGCCCGCCGTGGGAGAAGACGCCCCACCGATCCGGCGCCATCTGCTTCGCATCAATGGAAACCACGATGCACTGGCTGCCAAATTTTTCCGCGCCCTGCCGGATCAGCTCCGGGTGGGCGAGCGCGCTGGAGTTGATGCTGATTTTGTCCGCGCCGGCGCGCAGCATGGTGAACATGTCTTCCACGGACTTGATGCCGCCGCCCACGGTCAGCGGCATAAAACACTGGTCGGCGGCGCGCTCAATCACCTCCACCATGGTGGCGCGGCCATGGGCGCTGGCGGTGATGTCGAAAAACACCATTTCGTCCGCCCCTTGGTCGTTGTAGCGCAGGGCCAGTTCCACCGGGTCGCCGACATTGCGCAGCTCGCCCGCCTCGGCTTTGCCGAATTGGACGCCGCGGGTGACCTGCCCGGCGTGAACGTCCAGGCAGGGAATGACACGTTTTGCAATCACCCGGATATTGAATCGCGGCGGGCGGCGCAAGGCAACTGATTCCGCCAACAGATTTCATGCCAAAACCCGTCCGGGCGGCGGCAATCCGCCGGAGAATAGTGAAACTTGATTGAACTGTGACCGGCCTTGTGGTGTCCTTAATGACAGGTGCCATTGGGTGCCTCAGCCAACACTTGATCATGAAAAAACACATATTTATTTTGGCGGCAGCGGGTTCCGCCGTTCTGCTGACCGGGTGCGTCAACCCGGACGGCACGCAAAACAACACGGCTTCCGGCGCGCTGATTGGCGGCGGCCTCGGGGCTGTCACCGGCGCGGCCATTGGCGGCGGACGGCATGGCGGCCAGGATGCCTTGCTGGGCGCGGCGGCCGGGGCGCTGGCCGGGGGCCTGATTGGCAATGCCGCCGACCAGCAGCAGGCGGCCGAACGGCGCACGCAACCGCCGACCACCTACACGACCACCGTGGCACCGGCACCCATGAGCTTGGCGGATGTGAAGTCGCTGGCGCGATCCGGGGTGAGCGAAAGCGTCATCATCAGCCAGATCAACAGCACCCACAGCATCTATCATTTGACCGCGACGGACATCATTGACCTGCGGGATGCCGGGGTGCCGGATCGGGTGGTCAATTACATGATTAATACGCCGACCACCGTGACCCCGGCCGCGCCGGCCACGACCACGGTGGTGGTGTCGGAGGCTCCGCCGGCCCCGCAGGCGGATGTTTACGTGGCTGCCCCCGGGCCGGGTTTTATCTGGGTGGGCGGCGAATGGTCTTGGGACGGCGTCCGCTGGGTCTGGGTGGGCGGGCACTGGATGTATCCGCCCCATCCCCACGCGGTCTGGGTGGGTGGCTACCGCTGGCATGATGGCCACGGCTGGCATTACGACCGCGGCCACTGGCGTTGAGGCCGGGTTGTTGGCGGCAAATCACCGGGGGGCGGCGCGCGGCTATTTGGCCGGGTTGCCGCCCTTCACCGTCATGCGAATCGAATAAAATGATTTGCTGGCCGTGATGAACAGCGTCCGGTGGTCTTTCCCCCCGAAGGACACATTCGCCGTCCACGGCTCCGGCACATCAATGTGTTCAATCAGCTTGCCCGCCGAGTCAAAGACGCTGACGCCTTTGCCGGTCAGATACAGGTTGCCCTTTTCATCAATGGTCATGCCATCCGAGCCGAGCGGGCAAAAGAAGGTCTTGTTCGTCAGCGAACCGTCCGGCAGGAGGTCGTAGCGCCAGGTCTCGTGCGCGGCGATGTCCGCGACATACAGGTTTTTGCCGTCCGGCGTGCCGGTGATGCCGTTCGGCTTCTTCAGGTCATCCGTCACCTGCCGCAGCGTCTGGCGGTCGGGGGAAACGTAGAAAACCTCCTCGGACGGCATGGCCTTGGTGTGATGATCCCACCATTTGCGGTCGTAGAAGGGGTCGCTGAGATACATCGCGCCGTTCGGGGCCACCCACACGTCGTTGGGGCCGTTCAGGTATTTGCCCTGATAATCTTTGACAATCACCGTGGGGTGCTTGTCCGGGGTGATGGCCCACAATTCGTTGTGTTCGTCGGCGCAGGCGATGAGGTCGCCCCGGGCGTCGAACATCATGCCGTTGGCGTGGCTGGAGGGCTGGAGGAAGGTGGACAGTTTTCCGTCCGTGCTCCATTCCATGATGCGGTTGTTCGGCTGATCCACGAAGAACACGTTGCCGGCGGCGTCACAGGTGGGGCCTTCGGTGAAGGCAAAGCCGCCGGCCAGTTTTTCCAGGCGGGCATCCGGGGCGGTGACCGGGCCGGCGGTGGCCGCCAGGGCGGCCAGGAACAGGGTCGCAACAGGTATGGTTTTCATGCGGGACTCCACTGTGGCGGGAAGGCGGCGGGAAGCCAACCCAAAATCGTTTCTTGTTTTTCCCCCGGGGGTGCCGCATCTTCGGATGCGTTTGTAAGATGAGTTCTGATCCTAAAAAGTGGCTGCGTTTCCTGCAAAGCTGGGCGATTAACACCCTGGCCGTGGCGCTGGCCGTGGAGATTCTCCGCGGGCACATCCAGTATCTGCAATACACCGACCTGCTGCTGGCCTCCTTTTTGCTGGGCCTGCTGAACGCATTCGTCCGGCCCATCCTCCTGCTGCTCGCCCTGCCGCTGCTGATCTTCACGCTGGGCCTGTTCACGCTGGTCATCAACGCCCTGCTGCTCTACTTTGTCAGCTATCTGCTGCGCCCGCATTTTGAGGTGGGCAGCTTTGGCTATGCCTTCCTGGGCGCGCTCATTATCAGCGTGGTGTCGGTTTCACTGAATCTCCTCACCGGCGGCAACAGCCGGGTTTCCATCCGCCGCCAGCGCCCCCCGCCCCCGCCCCCGGACAAGGGGGACGGCCCCGGTCCGGTCATTGATGTCTGACGTTGCGGGCCAATACCCGTAACCTTCCTGCCCCCGCCGCGTCTCAAATAAGCGGGCCGGGGTTTCATTCGCATTGCTCCAGTTTCGGGGTGCCATGGCGTTTTTTGGTAATACCCCAAAATAATTGTCCGGTTTAGCCGCCGGGCGGACATTATGGAATGAAACGAGGCAAAAATCTGTAGCGGTGGCCGGTGGCCGCCGCCACCAAAAGAGACGATTTTTGCCAGGTTGGCGGAGGGGCAAACAGGGGATGGGAACAAGCCGCCAGGCCTTGAAACAATCTGAACCAATCGGTGTTGAGGACAATATGAAAACAACTATTCAATCCCGCAGGGCCTTCACGCTCATTGAGCTGCTGGTGGTCATCGCCATTATCGCCATCCTGGCCGCCCTGCTGCTTCCCGCCTTGTCCGCCGCCAAGGCCAAGGCCAAATCCGTCTATTGTTTAAGCAACGGGCGGCAGGTCATGCTGGCCACGAAGGTTTATATGAACGACAGCGGTGGCGTCATTCTGCCGCTGTGGATTGCCACCGGCGTGGACGGCTACATGGCCTACAATGCCAGCACCTTTTCCATTCAAAGCCCGTTTTACTGGTGGGTGGACAAGCTGCGGTTGGATAACTATGGCATCGCGCTGGGCGTGATGGATTGTCCCGCCTTAACGCAGCCTGCGACGCGCTCCAATGGCGGACAATACAGCTCCGTGCGGCCGCTGGGCATCGGCATGAATTTCCCGGAGTACGGCTGGACCGCCAACACCCCCGGTCAGCCGCAACACCCCTACAGCCACGCTGCGGACAATTCCGTGGCGGAGCCGAGCCAGTCCCTGGTTTACGCGGACTCCGCGCAGGTTTCCAATCCCAACGACCCGGCGGACAGTTGGGTGGAAAAGCCCGGCACCGGCAGCATCTATTTCCGCGTGCCCAGCGACTCCCAAAACGGCAATGAATTTGCGAATGAGCCGACCCGCACCGTCCCCCGCCACAACCACCGGGTGAACGGGACGTTTTTTGACGGCCATGGCGCGGCCCTGAAAAACAGCACCATTGACTACCCCGCGCCCCGGACGGATGACGCCGCCCAGTGGCCGCGCAATCACAACGGGGATCAGCCCTAGTTGGCCGGTCAGTCGCTTGGCCACAGTTGCATCCAGTCAGGAGTTTTGTTAAGTTCTCAGCGATGGCTGAAATTACAACACATGTTTGCGGAGTCGCCTTTGAAAGTGTTTTTAAAATAGCGGTTCTCTTCAGAGGGTTCCGCTGCGACGAGATTTCTCAAAAATGTCTTGAGGCATTTGCGAGTTACGGCCTCAGACCGACTCAAATTGCTGTTAGAAATGGCGATCAAGTATTCAATTATGATTTGTCCTTTTCGCTGTTTAATGGCAATGGAACCTTTAAAATCTCGTCTGAAAAACTGGAGGTTTCACTGCAAAATGTGAACAGCGAAAAAGATTGGGAAATTGTGCAGGATTGCCTAGCAAAATTTTACGAACATGTGCCCCTGCCGGAAATAGAACATACCTTAATCACTTCAAACGCTCACGCCGCATTTGCCTCCGATGAAGCCATGCAGCAGTATTTGTCGCAATACGCCAATCCGGCCAGACAAATTGTATCGGGCGGGGCAATTGCTAATATTCTCTGCCCCAATTGGCCAACGGAAATTCGACTAGCGGCGGAAAGATCCTTGGCTTACCCGGCAAGCCTCTTTTTGATGTGGACAACAACCCATCGGGGAGACAAAATTACTCGCAATGTTTTGACAAGTGTGAAATCCGCATTTGAAGAATCGGCGGCCAAATTGGATTTGACGCTGGCAAGGACAAACAGGCCATGAATGCGCTCATTGCGCCATACTCAAATTTCGGGGGCGATTATTTTGTATCCCCTGTTGCTGCCGATTGCAACCGACAGTTGAATTCAATTCGCCTTTTGCCATTGCAAGAATTGTCGGCTGGTGCAATCGGAACGTTTACAAACGGAATTGCCGGAATTGCTGAAAACGTCAAACAAATTGTTGTCGGTCGGTCGGCGAATTTATCACCCGCATTGCGTCAAAAAATTGGCGAGCTGGCGGGCCTGAAACCAAATTGGGATGGCGACGGTGCCATACCAATCAAATCTCATGTTCTTGCCGATGTGGTGGAAACATTGAAACGTTTTGCCCGCCGAACCGGACATTTTCAAGAGCCATTTTTAGTGCCGGTTTTCAATGGTTTTGTCCAAATGGAATGGCATGGCAGCAGGCGTTCGCTTGAGATTGAGGCCCGACCCGAAGGTTGGTCGCTGGTCGGCAGCATGACAAGTATGGCCGGGGAAAAAAGGTATTTTTCTGCCGGGTGTGAGCGCACCGACTTTGAACAACTGGATAAATTCTACGGATGGTTTGAGGGTAATGAATTGATATGGCCTTCGCTGTAGAAGCAATTCCGGATGACGCCAGCTTGTTCCGAAGGATTCACCACAGCCATTTCCTTCCCGAAGGGAAAATATCGTCGGCGGCTTTTAAGCAAGAACGCATGTCCGTCAATTGGGAAAAATATTGCGATGCAAAAAGTTCAACCGATGAAAACTCGGTGGCGGTTGTTGTTCTTATTTCCGGCAATTGCAAGGCATTAGACCAAACCGTGGAGCATGCACCCATTAATCCGGGGCAGCCATTTGGTCCAAACCAAGCCCACGCAGAAGTTTGTGGCAGCAAAAAAGGAGCCATCAGCAGTCAATTGCGCGACCTCGCAAGGATCGTGTGGCTTAGATCGTCCGAAGGTTTTCAATGAAGATTAACTGACCTGAATCGGGAGCGATCTTGCAGAATTGTCCCCCGCCGGTTTAATCCCAAGTCCTGCCATCCAGTACAACAGTCAGAATGGAGAAATGTGGTCAACCCCACGCGAAACCGGCCAAAGCTCTCCACCAATCACGCCCATCCCGCTATTCCTGGACATGCGGGGCAGGCCAGCGCCAACTTCTTACTGACTTCTAACTTCGGTTTTCGGGTTTCCGGGCAACTCATACCACTTCCAGTTTGAAACGGCATATGCCGCTCCTACGGAGCTGTTGCCGGCCACCAATAATGCGGTTTCATACTGCAAATGGTATCATTTGGCCGGCGGCGTCACCGTGAACCGGATGGAACCCACGCCGATGTCGGAATTGAAAATCTCGGGTGCCACCGACTTGTTGCAGGTCGCGCCGCCATAAATGGTTTCAAAGGTGTTCGTCCCCGTCCGGTGGATGGAACCCAGGCCGGCCACCGTGGCGATGCCCAGAAAATACAGGTTCCGGTTCAGATTGGTGTCCGTGCTGCCGGCCAGCAGGCCGGGTGCGCCCTCCCCGAAACCCCAGCGCAGGCCGTCGAGCGAATATTGCAGGGCCGGCACCCAGCGTCCGGTGGCATCCTTGGCAGAGGTGATGCGCACCAGCAGCGGCTGGCTGGTGGTTTCCAGATAGCCGATCTGGTTGCCAATTTGCGAGAAACCAGTGACGCGTTCCTCCCGGGTTTCATCGTAGGCGTCCGCCCGGTCAGAGCGGATGCGGCGGATGCCCAGGTAATGGCGATGGCGGGAAAGCATATAATAGAGCCAGTATTTTTTGCCCGCCGCATCCCAGGGCGCATACACGAATTCCTCATCCCCGATAAAGGTGTGGGTGGGGTCGCTAATGTGGGTGACGACCGAGGCGTCCAGCTTCTTGCGCCACGTGTTCCCATCATCGGAGGAGGCCAGCCCGATGCGGCTGCCGCCGCCCGTATCCGCCAACAGGCCCGGTTCATCCAGCGGTTGGCCGCGATCCACTTGGTATTGCACATACATGGCCCACTTGCCATTGGCCGGATCAATGAAGGCCTGCGCCTGGAGATAATTGCCGCGCGTCCAGCCTTTCGGGTCGGTGCCATCCTCCTTGCCGTGCCAGAACTCGGGGCGGGCCTGCGGCATGACCCACGAGCGGGCGCGACCGTCGGCGGAGGCCCATTTCAACACATGATCCCCGTCCCCCCGGGCGGAGCGCCAGCGGCCGCCTGCAAAGAGCAGATAACCCGGCAACGTGGCGGACGGCTGCACCAAATCCACCGAATAGTCGTAGAGCGGATAGCCGCGCTGGTTGAACGGCCCGGTGACGGACTGCGCGCCGAAAAATTCCGTCTCGGTTTGAATCGTGTAACCCTGGAACCGGTCGGTCACGGTGGTGGCACCCCGCAGGCGCGGCACCCCCGCCAGCAGGAGGGCGCACGCACAGATTGTTTCCAACCGGGACAGGAGGTGGGCCGAGGGGGTCATGCCCCGCATCCTACTCCCGGACATACGGGGCATGCCAGCGCAAATCTTTGGCCACAACTCCCCGCTGTTTCCCCTGCTGCAGTAGTTCCGCCACTTGGTTCCAGTCCAGCGTCAGTACGCCTTGATCCGGCCAGTGGCTGCCTTCGGCCACCCAAAAATCCAGTTTCACTTCCAGGTGCCCATTGCGGGCTGCCGGCGTGGCCAGACTGTAATTACCCAGGGCTTGATCCACTTCCCGGCCCGCCGCCTTCGCCCAGCCCCACACCACGGCATCCGTGATGTCCACCGGCAAACCGGGCGAGGCCACCACGAACAGGCGCGGATGCGCGTCCCGCGAACCGCTCTCCTTGGAATACACATCGCCCACGAACACCGCCAGGCCGCCATGCACCACCGAGTCCACCCCATATAATGAGGGCCATACCGGCAGTCGTTTGCCATCCGCCCCGCGAAATTCCAGGGACACGCGCGCCAGCGCCGGATCCGTCCCGCGTTCCTTATGGGCGATTTCCACATATCCCTGCCCCAGCTCGGCCACGGTTTCAGATTGCTTGGCGGACTCGCAACCCGCCAGCCCCAGGCAAAGCAGGGCCAGGGGCAGCCGCCAGCGCCACCGGTTTGATGGCGTCAAAATGGAAGAGACGGGTTTCATATGCCGGTCGAGTATCACCCCGCCGGCGGGCTGGCGCAAGCCGCGCACGATGCGGGCCTACTTCAGGCCCAGCACCAGAATGACCAGGTCAATCACGAACAGCAGCACGATGGTTACTTCCAGCACGAGCATCACGCGGTTGTTCTGGTCGTGCTTGAGCAACTGATAGAGGTCGTCCAGGGTCTTGAGCTTGCCGTCAATCGTGCGGTGCCAGTCGGCCAGATGGAAGCGCGAGGAAATCTTGTCGTAGATGCGGGCCAGGTGCCAGTCGCCGAAAAACTTGGTCGTGTTGGACAGCTCATCGTTGAACCGCGCCATGTCAATGCGGATTTCCCGCAGTTCGCGCAGAATGTCCCCGCGCGACCGCAGCGGTCGTTCGCCCAAGTCGCGGTAAGAGCGTTCCAGCGCCTCATCCAGCAGCCGGTCGTAGGCCTCCAGTTCCGCGAGTTGGAGGTTGGCCAGCTCCATGATGTGCAGGGTCTCGTCGAAATCCTTGGGCTCGTCAATGAGCAGGGCGGCGTCCCAGTCAATAACCACCAGGTCGTTGTCATAATAGCTGAGGTAGCGGGCGGTGGATTCCTCGGCCTCCTGCTGCGAAAGCCGCTCCAGTTCCTCCTCCTGGGTCAGCAGGGCGGCCACCTGCCGGCGATGGGCGTGAAACCATTGCTCGGCGGTCACCGGTTCCCCGGCGTCGTTGGTCACCGGCGCCGCCAGGCAGAAGACGGTGTAGGCCTCCTCCTCGAGCAGATGCGGGTGCGGCCGCACCAGATGCCCGGCCAGTTCGGCCACGATTTCCTGCGCCAGCCGGTGAACCTCGTCGTGCAGGGAGCCGTTGCTGAACTGGAGGTCATGAAACGCCACCAGATCCTCGATGCGGTTCACCGTGAATGGAACGCGCACCGTGATGCTCACCGCGCCCACGGGCAGCAGCTTGATGCTGCGCTCCACCCGCACCGGGCCGTTCGGTCCGAGGCGTTCCATGGGCGGCAGGCGGACCATCTGGGGCTTGTAGAAAAAGAGCTGGCGCGGGCTGCGGCGGCTGGCGTCCACGGCGAACTGCGCCACCGGCTGGCCGAGCAGTTCGCGGATGGGTTTGCGGGCGGTGTCGTAGGCCACATCGAACGCATACACATACACCGCCTCCCCGGTATAACGCGGCGATAGGTTTGCTGGCATGACTCACCTTACCCCCGTCCGCCGTCGGCGGCAAGGGTTCAGGGTTCGAGGCGGCGGGCAGCGCGTCTCTCTCTGCGCACCGTCGCAACCCATCCGAGAGCCTGGAACGGAAACTCGCAGAGCAATGCTCTGCGCTCCGGGGCGGCTGCCTTGAATACCTTGCCATTCCAACTCCTGCCTTCTGACTTCCAACTTCTATGTTCAGGTGAATTGGTCGGGTTGATTACAAAACCCTTGCGCGTGTCTGCCCGAATGATAAGGTGAATTAAACGAATCGGTCGTCATTGAATGATAGTCAGGCAGCCCGACGCGCACTTTACTTATGAGCATATTCAAAAAGCTATTCGGCGGCGGCAAGGCCGACGACAGAGGAGAGCCTTCAGGGTTTAAGTCCACTGTTGAGCCACTGCGGGCGAGCATATCCGAGGAGGTTCAGCGTTTGGCGCGTGATCCCGCCCAGAAGATTGAAGCGATCAAGCTGTATCGAGAGCAGACCGGCCTTGGCTTGGCAGAAGCGAAGGCTGACATCGAGAATTTTATCAAGACTATCCAGTGAGCCATGACTGCGCTGCCTGACAAATCGCCGGCAAATCGCCGGCACCAACCGCCGTTGGCGCTGGCCGTTCCGTCCCGCTCGGCGGGACGGTTTGCGTCGCAGGTCGGCGGTGTCCCGCAACGGCGGGATTTCCGCGCCCCTCTGCCAGGTTATGAGTTCATTGTGGACAATTTTGAAGACGCCGATTCCCGGTTTGAAGCGACGCCCGCAAGTAAATCGACCGCCTTGGGTTTTGCGGCATTGTCCTGAAAGCAAAAGAGGCGTTGCGGTGGTGATTTTCAGTTTGGCCGGATTGTTTGCGCACATTATTCTCTACGTCGCGGGCATCACCGGCATTTTCCTTATTCCGCTGATTTTGACAGAACAGCATCCTGATGCACCGGTTGCCGTTCCGATGCGATGGCTTTACCGGCATTTTTCACATGACACAGGTTTCTTCATTTACGCAGTTGTTTGGGGTGTTGTTATCCTTGGGTTGACCTATACCACGAAGGTTTTTGATTATATTTGCAAGCACCCAAAAGGTTCCGATGATGCACCAGATATTGTCAAAGGCCGACGTGCTTAACCAGCCGCCGGCACCCACCGCCGTTGGAACGGTCAGACAGGTGGTTGGACAGCCAGGAAATGTGCCAGGTTAAAACCCTCTCCTCGGGGGAGAGGGCAGGGTGAGGGCGGGGGTTCACACCATTATTTCCCGGCCTCCCCAACCATTGGTGACAGCAACGGATACAGGGCGCAAATTGGTTTTGTCGCCCGCCCTCACCCCGGCCCTCTCCTCCGCGGAGAGAGGGAAATGGTTGCCGCGTTTGGAAACCATCCGGCTGCTAGCGAGGTTGAACGGGCGGGCGGTCTCCCCCAACTCCGGCTTTCCGTAATTAGTTTCGCCTCTGGACAAAATCAAGGTTTCGCGACTCCGGGCTTGAAATAATTTCCCGACCGTCCAAGCTTAGCGCACATGCTTTTGCGCCATGCAAACCGGCGAACGGGCCGGGGTTACCCGCCCCGCGCCGGCGGTCTGCCGCTGCTCTTGGTCTGGCTGGCAGTGGCGGGCCGGGTGTCCGCCGCGCCGGCGGGGCCGACCCTCCACCTTGATTACGGCCGCGGCCAGCCGCTGGAAAATCCCACGGCCGCCTTCATGTATTTCGTGCCGCTGATTTCGCCGGAACCGGTCACCGTATCCACCAGCGCGGGCAACACGCAGTGCGCCCGGGTGATTTCAAGCGTCTGCCAAGTTTGCGGGGACAGTTTCACGGCGACGTGCGAATTCACTTTCGGCGGCGCGGGGTCGGTTTGCAACCGGCTGGATCACACGGAACTAATCCGGCAGAACCAAAAAGCGCTGGCGGCGGGCGGGTCGCTTAAACGACAGCTTGCCGCCATCAATGTGGAGGGCCGGGGCAGCGGCCAGGTGGAGATTGAGGGCGTGGTCACGAATGGCGTCCGGCGGGTGAACCTGGTGCGGCTGCTGTTTGGCAACCGCCATTCGGCCAGCCCGGTGTTCATCAGCCTGGCGGACATCTCCTGCCCCGGCGGGACGGTGCATTTGGAAAACGAGTTGGTGGCGCAGGTGAATTCGCTGGTGTTCCGGCGCACGCCGGGCCGGACGCAGATGCAAATCACCGTGGCGTCGCTAAAGCCCAAGGGCGCGGCGGATTCGCTGTGGCAGAATTTCATGGGCGGTTTCAAGGGCATGCTGGTCAACCAACTGCTCCCGCCCATCGGGGTGAGTCCGACCGGGCATCAGGCCATCCTGGATTTCGGGCTGGCGCTGGCGGACGCCCAGCCGGCTTTCACCTTCCCCTACGCCGAACGGCTCCGCCAATTCTGAAGGCGGAACGGCGGTTGGAGCGCAGAGCATTGCTCGGCGAGGCTCCATGAGACCGGAGCGGAAACCCGCAGAGAAATCTCTGCAACCGCCGGGAGCGGCGGTCTGTGACCGACGCCGGGGTGTGGAAAGCCAAAGAAAATACGGCGGTCACAGACCGCCGCTACAACAAAAGCGACTTTTGCAGAGATTTCGCAGAGCAATGTTCTGCGCTCCGATGGTTGACCGTCGCGGCAGGCTCCGGCAAGGTTTCTGCGAGGCCCCACCAACCTGCAATGGCGGATGGAAAAAGCCGGATGGCGGAAACCTTCTTGCTCTGTGTTCTTTGCGCGCTTTTGCGGCCCGCCAGCCCCGGGGGCGCGTTAAATCGCTTTCCTGAAACGACCGGGTCGCGTATTTTCCCGGCCATGTCAGGAGCTGAACATACCAATCCACCGGCGGGCCAACGGGCGGCGTTTTTCCGCCAGAGCGGCTGGCTGATGATCGCGACTGTCCTGGGCGGAGGCCTGATGTGGGCGGTGCATTTTCTGGCCAAGCGCGTGCCGGCGTCGGAATACGGCCTGTTCGGCGTGATGCTCGCGGTGGCGGCGTGTGTGCCAATCCTGCCCCTGCAAATGGTGTTTGCCCAGCAGATGGCGCGGACAAAGGTGCTGGGGCGGGAACCGGAAGTGTCCGGGATGCTGCGCTGGGCGGTGCTGGCCACGCTCCTGCTGGCGGCGGCCCTGGTGCTGATTGTGCTGGTCTGGGGGGGAACCATGCAAGCCGCGCTGAAAATGAACCGGGCGGCGGATCTGTGGCTGATGGTGGCGGTGATTTTTCTCTCGGTCTGGCTGCCCATTCTCTCCGGGGTGATGCAGGGGCTGCAAAATTTTCTCTGGCTGGGCTGGGTGGCCATCCTCAATGCCGCCGGTCGTTTCGCGGTGGCGGCCACGCTGGTGCTGGTGGCCGGGTGGTGGTCGGCGGGCATGCTCACGGGCGTGGTGCTGGGCCTGGTGGTGGTGGTGGGGTGCTGCCTGTGGCAGACGCGCAGCATCTGGCGGCTGCCGGCGCAGGTGTTTGACCGGCGCGAACTGCTCGGGCAAATCGTCCCGCTGCTGCTGGGGTTCGGGGCCATCCAGTTTTTGTTCACGGCGGACACGATTTTCGTGAAGGTGTTTTTTCCGGCGGATGAAACGGGCTTTTATGTCGGGGCCGGCACCCTGTCCCGGGCGCTGCTCTGGGTGGTGCTGCCGATGGCCACAGTGATGTTCCCCAAAATCGTCCAGAGCGCGGCGCGCTCGGAAAAAAACAATCTGATGGGCGTGGTGCTGGTGGGCACAGTCATCCTGGCTGCCTGCGGGGCCGGCGGCCTGACGGCGCTGCGGTTCTGGGTGATCCGGTTTGTGTTTGAGGAGGAATACGTGCAGGTCGGCACCTCGGTGCTGCCATGGTATGCCTGGGCCATGGTGCCGCTCTCGCTGGCGAATGTGCTGGCGAACAACCTGCTCGCGCGCGGCCAGTTCCGCGTGGTGCCAGTGCTGGTGGTGCTGGCCCTGGCCTACGGGCTGACCCTGGCCCGGTATCACCCCAGCCTCATTGCCGTGCTGCAAATTCTCCTGGGCTTCAACCTGGTGCTGCTGGCCGTGTGCGGGTGGTTTACCTGGCGGGGGAAACCTGCGCCGGTGGCCGCCGCGTGACGCGCCGCCGTCAGCGCACGGGCACGGACACCACCAGTTCGCCCAAGCCATTCGTGGCCACCGCCAGCACCGGCAGGTCGCGCCGGGCCGGCCCCTCGGTGACGTGGCCGCCGGGGTCAAACGTGGAGCCGTGGCAGGGACAGACGAAGGAATGATCCGGTCGGGCGTTCAGCTTGCAATGCCGGTGGGTGCAATAGGCGGAGAGCGCAAACAATTGCCCGCCCTGCCGGACCAGGAAAAATCCCCGGTCGCGAAACGCGCCGTAAACCCCGTCCTGCGGATAGTTGCCGGCCAGCCCGACGCTGACCGGCAACGTTTCGCGGACGACTAGGTGATTCGCTTCCGGTTCTGTCTGGCAACCGGCGGCCAGCCCGGCGGTGAGCAGCAAAAATTCGCGGCGATTCATTTTCATGCGGTCATAAACGGTTCATCGAGTTGTTGCCATCCGAAAACCGGCAGCGTGGCTGGACGCGCCCTCGCGGCCAGCACCCGGCGCGGGCGACCGCCAGCCGGGCGTGGCCATTTTCGGTGCGCCCGAATTTTCCGCGAGGCGCGGAAAATGGCACCCGGGGGGCACGCTCCCCGGACTGGGCGGTGCCACTTCGGTTTTCAGGTTAATACTCAAACACCAGACTGGTGACAATGCCGTTATGCACATCCGTCCGCGCCGTGCGGTTCAGGGGAAAGACAAATCCCAGGCCCAGCCGAGGTTGCACGCGCCCGATGGTTTTGAGATTCAGGCGAAAACAGGCGTTGCCCAGCAGGCTGTTCTGGCCGGAGGAATCGTGGTTCAACGGGTCTTCGCCAACCAGTTCAAACATGGGAATCAGCCGCTGCACACCGGGCAGCGGCAATTCGTCATGCTCAATGAACCAGCCCAGCGTGAAACCGTATTCAAATGTGCGCAACCCGCCGTCCGGGCCGCCGCCGCCAAGCGTCGAATAACCAAGCACGGACTGGAGGGTGAAGTGGTCGCCGATTTTGGTGTCATTGAAAAGTTTCGGGACGAACTCGGAATTCACACTGATGGCGGAGCTGGCCGGAATGCCGACTTCCATGGCCGCGCCGAAGGTGGTGTCAAAATAACCGGTGCCGGACACGTATTGAAAAAACGGGCAGCGCGCCCCCAGGTCAATGTTGCCGAAGCCCTGGACGGAGCCGTCGGGCGAGGCGTCCATTTCGTAGGGCACCTCAAGTTCGAGCGTCGCCAGGCCGAAGCCCTTTTCCACTTCCGCCTTGGCGAGGTCGCGGTGCTGACTGCCGGCGGCGGTGTGCCGCCAGTCCAGCCGGGCTTCGTTGTTTTCCAGGCCGGAATCGTCGAGCAAAAATGGCTCGGGATAATTGCCCTGGGCATACCAGCTCCGGTGGTCGAGGCCATCAAAGAGTCCGTAGCGGGTGGCGGCCAAGGCATTGCTCTGGCCATCGGCGCGCAGGGTGGCGGGCAGCAGCAGGGTGGCGGTTAACAGGCCCGCAGCGAGCGGGCGGGGGGGTGTTTTCAATTTCATGGCGGCCAGCGTAGCCGTTCCCGGGCAAGCCCGCTCCCGGCGGCTTGCCTTTTATTGTCGGCGGTTTGCGCCGGACATTTCTTGCTGCGCTTATGACAAGATATTGCCAGGCACGGGGATTGGGGCATACTGGTGCCATGCCCAAAACGGCCCGACTGACCGCCAACGGCCCGGCGGCAACCGCCGGGGGCAGTTGCTTTACCGAGCGCCCCGCGTGGGGCGCGGTGGGCGAAGGCTGGCGACACCTGCACGGCAATGTGGCGGAGGCGGGGGTGAGCTTTGAATGGCACAACTTCCAGACCGCCGACGAGCTGGACTGGGGCAGAAGCTTCCATCCCGGAAGCATCGAGGTCTGCCTGAACCTGGAGGGCGACGGCCAGGTGCGGTG
>Ga0007854_10001146_pt1 | contig 17110 bp, 16 predicted proteins | sample CryBogCBH12Aug08_FD_60382 | JGI IMG/M metagenome (GOLD analysis project Ga0007854, IMG submission 60382) | Freshwater microbial communities from Crystal Bog, Wisconsin, USA - CBH12Aug08 | ecosystem: Environmental > Aquatic > Freshwater > Lake | place: Crystal Bog, Wisconsin, USA | collected...
GCAGCAGCGAGAGTTCGGCCTGAAAGGCAGGGTCTGCCTTGGCCACGTCGTACTCGTGCTCCAGTTCGAGCAGCGCCGCCATCAGCGTCTCGGGCACATACCGCCCGCCGTAGACGCCAAAGCGCCCCGCATGCGACTCAGAGGGAGTTGAGGGAAGAATGACCGATGCCATGCGAGACTCCTGCTTCATTTGCCGGGGAAATTAGGCGACACTCTAGTTTACTAGGAGTAAGAGAATTGGTGCGGCGTTATACCCCTACGGCCCAAAAGCTCGAAGCACCTTTTGCACTTCGTCTCGGTAAAGCACTTCAACCCTTGCAATTCGCGAACCAACTACGTCGAGAATGACCATTCCTTCTTTCGGCTCGAGTTCGATGCACCTGTGGTCAGAGCCGTAGCGTCCGCTAGGCTTTGGCTCGGTATAGAAAGTGGCGCAAAAGTCATCCTCGCAGCGGCACCGATCTACAATTCGAAGCGCCTTTACATGCTCTGCGAGTACTGATTCATTCGCCTTAACTAGCAACTCAGTCAACTCAATTGCGAAGGAGGGGAGAGCGTCGACAATGAGAGGGTGCTGCGTTTGCCTTATGAGCGAGAACATTACGCTGCCTTCTTCACCTGCAACTTCACCCGCAACCCGGCAGCGGCGAGCATGTTGACCAGCATATCGAGGCCGAAAAGCTCGATTTTGCCTCGCATCAAATTGGAGATGCGAGGTTGGGTCACGCCGAAGACCTTTGCTGCCTCTGTTTGATTCAATCCTTCGCGCTCGATGTGTCGCTTAAGGGCAAGCATAAGCGAGGACCGCAGCTTCAGGTTCTCAGCTTGCGCCGGGGTCTTTTCGATCGCGTCCCACACGCTGGTATAACGCTTGTTCTTCATAGATTTAACTCCCGGATCAGATCCTTGTAACGCTGCGTGGCAACTGCAATATCCTCAGGGCTTGTCTTTTGCGTCTTCTTCTGAAAACAATGCAGTACATAAATCGCATCTTCAAATTTGGCAACATAGACTACGCGGAATGCCCCGTCCCTTTCGCGAATCCGGATCTCCCGCACGCCTTGGCCAACGGTGTTAATCGGCTTCCAGTCATCCGGGTCGCATCCTTCCTGCACCAGGTAAAGCTGGTAACCCGCCTCTCGCCGCGCCTCAGCAGGAAAGCGGCAAAGCTCAGTGAGCGCCCCACCTCTAAACTCAATCGGCTTAGCACTCTTGCTCACGAAATGAGTATATAATATTTTGTATAATCAACATCTGAATTATTTATTGTCGGGTGCTACTCGCGAATTACCATCCTCGCCCGAGCGATAAAATCCCTCACCTTGGCGAAATCTTTACGCCCCGGCGCGGCTTCCACACCAGACACCGCATCCACACCCCAGGGCCTCAGCGTGGCGATAGCTTCAACCACATTGGCCGGATTCAGGCCTCCGGCCGCGATGAGTTTCAGTTTGCCCGCATTCGCAAAGACGGTCTCGCGCGCCAAGCTCCAATCGAAGGTCATCCCCGTTCCGCCCGTGGCCGTCGCCGTGCGCGAGTCGATCAGCACCGCGCTCAAGTGAGGATTCAGGGCGTGCCTTGCGAGCTGGCCTGCAACGGCCTCTACCCCAAAATGCACCACGCCCAGAATCCGCAACTCCGTCCCCAGGCGCTCGCGCAACATCGCAGGCAAACCCGCTGGTGCCTCAAAGTGCAGTTGCACACCCGTAAGGCCACACGCCTTCACCGTAGCGGCAATCTCTTCCATCTCCGCATCCACAAAAACGCCAATCTTTTCCACTCCAACCGGCAGATGCGGCACAATCGCTGCAACCTGCTCTACGCTCACCCGCCGCGGACTGGCCGCGAAAACAAAGCCCAGCGCATCCGCCCCGGCATCGGCACCCAGCCGCGCGTCCTCCAGTGACGTGTTCCCGCAGATCTTGATCCAGAGGCTCATTTTGCCGCCGTGGCTCCCGCCAGCAGCGCAGTCAGCGCCGCGCCGGGGTCGGGCTGTCGCACCAAGCTCTCCCCTATCAGAAAGGCATCAAACCCCGCCTTCCGCAGCCGGGCTATATCCGCACTCTCTGACAGGCCGCTCTCCGTCACGCGCACAGCGCTTGCCGGAATCCGCTCCACCAGTTCAAGTGAAGTCTCCAGGCTCACTTCAAAGGACTTCAGATCGCGGTTATTTACTCCAATCGCGTCGGCCCCGGTCTCGCCCAGCGCTTCCAGCACCCGGTCCAGCTCCGCGCCGGTATGCACCTCCACCAGCACATCCAGTGAGAAGCCCTTGGCAACCTCGTACAGGTGCTTCAGTTCCGCATCGGTCAGCGCGGCGGCAATCAGTAAAATCGCATCGGCCCGATGTGCGCGTGCCTCCACAATCTGGTACTCGTCGATCATGAAGTCCTTGCGCAGGCAGGGCAGCGGTGTCGCCGCCGAAGCCAGCTCAAGGTTCCGCAGGCTCCCCTGGAACCAGGGTTCATCCGTCAGTACTGAGAGCGCCGCGGCCCCCCCGGCGCGATACCGGCGGGCAATCCACTCCGGGTCAAAGTCAGCGCGAATAAGCCCTTTCGAGGGCGAAGCCTTCTTGATCTCCGCAATAATCGCTGGCCCCGCGGCGGCCTTCCGCCGCAAGGTGCTGGCCCAGCCGCGCGGGTGGTGCATGGTCGCGCGGCGTTCCAACTCAGCCAGCGAGACAGCCTTTTTGGCCGTAGCAACTGTATTCCGCGTTGTCGCCAAGATGGTGGAGAGAATTGTGTCAGTCCGTGTAGTCATGTTCTGGGTCTGAGTATACGAGCAGCGGTGCCGCCGCTCCACGCCATTCTGGCCGCTCAAACCGCAAGCTCCTATAATTGGTGCGATCTCAAGATACGAAGGGACCACTCACCCATGCTCAAGAAGACTCTTTGCCTTGTTGCTTTTGCCGCTGCGCTGTTGCCGGGCGCACCTGTTCGCAGCCAGTCCACAGCCGGCGTTGTCGTTGAACGCGGCGTCGCCATGAAGACCCGCGACGGCGTAACGCTGCGTGCAGACGTCTACCGTCCGGCCGGCGAGGGCAAGTTCCCGGTGCTGCTTACCCGGACTCCCTACGATAAAAATACCGGCGTCGCCTTCGGACAGATGGGCGCGCAGCGCGGCTTCATCGTCGTGGTTCAGGACGTACGCGGCCGCTTTACCTCTGAGGGCGAGTGGTACACCTTCAAGCATGAGAGTGAAGACGGCTATGACACCGTCGAGTGGGCGGCCGCCCTGCCTCACTCCGACGGCCGGGTAGGCATGTACAGCGGCTCCTACGTTGGAGCCACGCAGATGCTCGCCGCCATCGCGCATCCGCCCCATCTGGCCGGAATCTGCCCCGTTGTTACCGCCTCCAACTACCACGAAAACTGGACCTACCAGGGCGGCGCATTCGAGCAGTGGTTCAATGAGTCGTGGACCTCCGGGCTCGCCCAGGACACAGCCAACCGCCTCATCAAGCAAAAAACCAACGCGCTCGTCGGCAGCGCCGTCCTCCCCCTCACCCAGTACCCCGTCTTCAACATCGGCGGCGGTGCGGATGGCGTGCAGCTAACCAGTACGCTCGCGCCCTACTTCGCGGATTGGCTCGCCCACCCCGATTACGACAACTACTGGAAGCAGTGGTCCATCGAAGAAAACTACGCCAACATCCAGGTTCCTGCGCTTGTCGTTGGCGCTTGGTATGACATCTTCCTCGGTGGCTCCCTCCGCAACTATCTCGGCATCCGCGCCCATGGCGGCACTGAGGCGGCGCGCACCGGTACGCAGTTGGTTGTCGCCATCGGCGGCCACTCCGGCTGGGGCAGGACCATCGGCTCCATAGACTTTGGCCCAGAGGCGTCCTTTGACGAGAACGCCATCACCCTCGATTGGTACGACTTCCTCTTCAAGGGAAAGCAGAACCAGTTCGCCAACGGCAAGCCCGTCAAGATATTCGTCATGGGCGAGAACAGGTGGCGCGATGAGGCAAACTGGCCTCCGGAGCGCGCCAGGGAAACCCGCTACTACCTGCACTCCCAGGGCTCGGCAAACACCGCAGCCGGCGATGGCCGCCTCTCCATCGTGGCCGCGAAAAATGAAATGCCAGACAGCTTTGTCTACGATCCCGCCAGCCCTGTACCCACCGTGGGCGGGCCGCTCTGCTGCGATCAAACCCATCTGCCCGGCGGTCCCAGGGACCAGCTCCAGGTTGAGACCCGGAAGGATGTGCTCGTCTACTCCACCCCCCCGCTGGCTGTGGATACTGAGGTCACCGGGCCGGTCACCCTCGATCTCTTCGCAAAGTCCTCCGCCGTCGATACGGACTTTACCGGCAAACTGGTGGACGTAAGTCCAGACGGCTTTGCCTACAACGTCACGGAGGGCATTATCCGCGCCCGCTACCGCGAGTCAATGAGCGCCGCCAGGCCCCTCGATCCCAACAAGGTCTACGAGTACAAAATCGACCTCTGGTCCACCAGCAACGTATTCAAAAAAGGCCACAGGATTCGGCTTGAAGTCTCAAGCAGCAACTTCCCCCGCTTTGACCGCAACCTCAATACCGGCAAAAGCGCGGCTGAGAGCGCCGCCTTCATCAAGGCAACCAACGCCATCCTCCACGATAGCGAGCATCCAAGCGCACTGCTGCTGCCCGTGGCGGCGCGTTAACCGGCTGAACAAGCTCTTGCTCTCGGTTGTGTGTTCATTTCAGGTGCCCCCGGTCCCGCTTCTGGGATCGGGGGAAGCAAAACCCTACTGAGCCGCCGTCAGCTCCCTCGCCGCGAGCCGACCCAGCCGTATGCAGTCCGGAATCCCAATCCCGTCATAGGCGTTGCCTGCCAGCCGAAGCCCAGGCAATGCGGCCACACGCGCGGCAATGCGCGCCGTGCGATCCTGGTGCCCCACGGCATACTGCGCCATGGCCCTGCGCCAGCGCGCAACCTGCGCATACTCCGGCTCCAAAGCCAGGCTGATCGTCTTCTCGCCCAGAATCTCGTTCAAATCGCGTCGCACCATGGCCACCAGCGCCTCGTCTGTCTCCGTAAGCAGGGCTTCATTCTTCATCCCGCCCAGGAAGGCGCGGATAACAGCCTTGCCCGGCGGCGTCCGGCCCAAAAACTTGCGATGCACAAAAGTAGCTGCCAGCATCGCGCGTCCTTCCACAGCCGGAACCAGAAAGCCGAATCCGTCAGGCAAACGCCCCAGCTTCTCCTCGTCGTAAACCAGGTTCACGGTGATCGATGAAGAGTAGGGAATCGCGCTCAGCTCTTCACCCAGCACGGCATCCACCGGCGCAAGCATCACCCCCGCCGCCCACGCAGGCGATGAGACGATAACCGCGTCGTAGCGTTCTGCCTTGTCCCCAACCTTCACAACCCATCCATCCCCGGATCTTTCAATGGCGCTCACCGGCGTTGACAGCCGCAGCGCGGCAGGATCAAGCCGCGCGGTCAGTGCGTTGATCAGCTGCTGCATGCCCCCGCGCAGTGAAGTAAAAATCGCCCTGGCAGCGGGCTTCGCTCCAGCCTGCGCAGTGCCGTTCTTCTTGGTGCTTTCCTTCGCTTTGCCCCGCATCTTCGCGTGCGCAGCTAGCATCCCGCGGGTAAGCGAGCCGTACTCGCTCTCCATCTTTACCAGTCCGGGCAGCACCGTGCGCGCGCTCAACTGCGCCGAATCGCCTCCATAAATGCCAGAGAGCAACGGGTCGGCCAGCCGGTCCACTGCCTCTTGACCAAAGTGGCGTCTCACCAGGTCGGCAACAGCCTCGTCCGGCAACCCGGTGGGCCGCGGCGGATGCAGCAGCTCCAGCGCCATCCGTACCTTCGTCGAGATGCTGAACAATCGCGTCAGTGCGGTTGGAATCAGCTTCGTTGGCACCAGGAACATGAGCCCGTCCGGCAGCGCCACCAACCGGTTGCCAACAACTATGTAGGTCTTCCGGGCCGCATCGTTCGACGGCAAAAGCTCTCCGCCAAGTCCCAACTCCCGGCACAGGTCCGCGGCTGCGGGCTTCTCCGTTAGAAAAGAATCGGGCCCTTGCTCAATGAGCGTTCCCTTCACGATCTCTGAAGAAAGTGACCCGCCCAGCCTCTCCCGCGACTCAAACAGCGTGTACTCCACCGGGTTGCCGGCAGTGCGCGCCTTTTCCAGCTCAAAGGCAGCTGCCATACCTGCTATGCCACCGCCAATGATCGCTATACGCATGGTTGACCTCACCCCATCATTACAGCTATTTCCGGGTTCGCGCGAATGGAACAAGGGGAAACCTGCGCCGTGGCCTGGAATGCATGTTTACAAGATTAGGATCAGGGGCTTGGCTCGCTGTTGCCTGTGACTGGGGGCACACGAAGGACTAGAATCTGAATGGAGTTCTCTGGTCTTATATTTCCGGAGCCTGCAATGGGCTGGTCCGGCTTTTATTCCCGACTCTGTTCGCAAATCTAATCTCCGAGTGGCTATTTCGTTCCTCGCTCGGGCACGTATGGCTAAAGAAGGTCTATATGACAAGTGAGTTAATCCATCGGTTGCACTTTGCCTTCACCATCACCTTCCACTATCTCTTTCCTCAACTCACCATGGGCCTTGGCCTCCTGATTGTCGCCCTCAAGACGGTCGCCCTACGAACCGGCAGCGAGCAGTGGGACCGTGCCGCCCGCTTCTGGGGACGCATCTTCGCCATCAACTTCGTCTTCGGCGTCGTCACCGGAATTCCCATGGAGTTCGAGTTCGGCACCAACTGGGCGCGGTTCGCGCGGCTCTCTGGCGGAGTGATTGGCCAGCCTCTGGCCATGGAGGGCGTCTTCAGCTTCTTCCTCGAGTCGGCCTTCCTCGGCCTCTTTCTCTACGGAGAAAAGCGGCTCTCCAGGCTGATGCACTGGTTCTCGGCGGTCATGGTCTTCGTGGGGTCGTGGATCTCGGGTTTCTTCATCATCGTGACCGATGCCTGGATGCAGCATCCGGTGGCCTATGACAGGCTGCCCAACGGCCAGTTCCAGGTGCTTAGCTTCTGGCAGCTCCTCCTCAATCCCTGGGGACTGCTCCAATATGCGCACAATATGACCGGAGCGGTCGTCACCGGCTCCTTCGTCATGTCAGCCGTGGGCGCCTTTTATCTGCTTGAGAGGCACCGCGAGGAATACGCGCGCATCTTCCTCAAAGTAGGCGTCATCTCCGGCGTCATCGCTTCCGTCCTCATCATCTTTCCCACCGGCGACCTGCATGGAAAATACGTGGCGCGCTATCAGCCCGCGGCCATTGCGGGAATGGAAGGGCTCTTCAAAACCGAGGCCGGCGCGGGAGTCGTCCTGATGGGCCAGCCCAATGAAGAAACCGGCCAGATCGATAACCCCATCGTCGTCAATGACCTCCTCAGCTTCCTCATCTACGGAACCACCAAGGCTGAGGTCAAGGGGCTCGATCAGATTCCCCGCGATCAGTGGCCTACCGCCCTGCCCCTGCTCTACTACGCCTACCACATCATGGCCGGGCTGGGTACCTGGTTCGTCCTCGTAATGATCGTGGCCGCGTTTCTCCTCTGGCGTGGCAGTCTCTACCGCTCCCGCTGGATATTGTGGGCGCTGCTGCTGAGCTTTCCGCTGCCTTACATTGCCAACACCGCCGGCTGGATGACCGCGGAACTGGGGCGGCAGCCCTGGCTCATCTATGGGCTCATGCGCACCAGCGAGGGCTACTCCAACACCGTTTCGGCCAGTAACGGCCTCTTCACCCTGCTCGGCTTCATGGGACTCTATCTGCTCATGGGCCTGCTGTTCACGGTCCTCATCTACCGCGAAATCAGCGAGGGGCCAGAGCCCAAAATTCCTGCCGCCAAAGCGGCTCACGCTGATTGAAGCCAGGCTCGAAGAGCCTGAACGGAACGCGCTCAAAAAACAAGGAGCCTGGCAATGATGGGATTTATCTGGTTTTGGCTGGTTGCAGTAATGATTGTGGGCTATGTTGTGCTCGACGGCTTCGATCTGGGCGTCGGCGTGCTGCACCTGTTTCTCGCCCGCACTGAAGCGGAGAAGCGCGCCACGTTGGCCAGCATTGGCCCGGTGTGGGACGGCAATGAGGTCTGGCTGCTGGCCGGCGGCGGCACTCTCTACTTTGCCTTTCCGCTCCTCTACGCCTCGGCCTTCAGCGGTTTCTATCTGCCCCTCATGATCGTGCTCTGGCTCCTGATCCTGCGTGGCATTAGCCTGGAACTGCGCAATCACATTGAAGTGGGTGTCTGGCGCGCCTTGCTTGACGCAATCTTTGGCCTGGCAAGTGGCTTGCTCACCATCTTCTTCGGCGCGGCGCTGGCCAATGTCCTCCGCGGCGTTCCATTGCAGGCAGATGGATACTTCTTTCTGCCCCTGTGGACCAACTGGCAGCCCGGAGTGCACCCCGGCATCCTGGACTGGTATACCGTCATCGGCGGCCTCGTCGCCCTCACCGCCCTCACCGCCCTCACCCTCCACGGCGCTCTCTGGCTCACCATCAAAACCTCAGGTCAACTGGAGCAGCGCGCCCGCAAAATCGTTACCCCGCTCTGGCTGCTCGTGGCGCTGCTTACCGTGGTGAGCCTGGTGGCAACCATGGTGGTAAGGCCAGCCAGCCTCAACAACTACTTCAACTACCCCTTCACGTTCATTGTGCCTGTGGGCGTCATTGCCGCTCTGGCCGGCGTCTGGCTCTTTAATCGCAAGGCACAGCCAGTCAAGGCGTTTCTCTCCTCCTGCTTCTATCTCTTCTTTATGCTCGCAGGTGCGTGCTGGGGGCTTTATCCCACCCTCCTCCCCGCCACCACCGGAGCGGACCGCGACATCACCATGAGCAACGCCCTCTCAGGGCCGCATACGCTGGCCGTGGGGCTGGTGTGGTGGAGCTTTGGCATGGTGCTCGCCGTGGGATATGTTGTGTTCGTCTATGGCAAGTTCAAAGGCAAGGTGGACGTAGGCAGCGAAGCGCACTAAGGCAACTCAGCCCATCTGTGTGTCTTGCTTGTCAGACGTCTTCATCGGAGCAATTTGTCTTTTTACACTCCGCCAGGCAGACACGCAGGCGCATCTAGAGAACGAAGTTCAATAAGTTCTATCTCTTTCCGACTGCCGTCTGCGTTCACTGGATAAATCAAGGCGATTCATCGAACACGGTACTTCGTTCGATGAATCGCGTCGCTCTACCGGAACGCCTCTGCCTGCTGCTCCAGTGCCGGGTCCCAGTTCTTCGGCTGATAAATACAGCAAGGCTCCTGAGCCAGCGGGTCGCCGGTTAGCGCGTAGGCGCGGGCGCGAGAACCCCCGCAAATCTCCTTGTACTCGCAGGCGCCGCACTTGCCTTCCAACTGGCTCGTGTCGCGCAGCGACTTGAAGATCGGTGCCTCCCGGTAAATGGCGGCCAGAGGAGTGTCGCGCACATTCCCCGCATGAATCGGCAAAAAACCGCTCGGATACACGTTACCCACATGCGAAATAAACATGAAGCCTTTGCCGTCATTCACGCGCCGTGTGGCCCAGCTCGCCGTCCGGGCCTTGGCGTCGGTTGTCGGAGCGCCCGGCTCGTATGCGTGCGCCGCAGCGGCATGAGGATGCCCGTGTCCCATCTTCCGCTCTTCCAGATTGTGCTGTAGCAGGTAGCGCCGGTAGTGCATCGCCTCGGTGGTTTTGATCTGGAAGCTGACCCGGTGCGACAGCTCGTAGATCTTGCCGAAGACCTGCTCAAAGTCCTCTCCAGACAGCAAATCGTCCAGTTGACCGCGACCCACAGGAACCAGGAAAAACACGTTCCACATCACAATCGCCAGCTTCTCAAACAAAGCGCAAAGGCTGTCCAGGTCCTGGGCGTTGTGGCGGCTGATCGTCGTGTGCACTTGGATAGGAATGCCGGCCTCGTTGGCCCATTCAATTGCCTGTATGGTGCGCGCATAGGCGCCGGGCAGCCCTCTGAAGTTGTCGTGAATCTCCGCCGTCGAGCCGTCCAGTGAGATACCCAGCCGGACCAGGCCGGCTTCCTTCAGCTTGAAAATCGCCTCCCGCGTCAGCAGCGGCGTCGCGCTCGGTGTAAGCGCCACCTGCACGCCCTTGCCGGCCGCATAGCTGATCAGCTCAAACACATCCTTCCGTTTCATCGGGTCACCGCCCGTGAACACAAATATGGGGATGTGCATGTCCGCCACCTGGTCGATCAGCGCCTTCCCCTCAGCGTTCGAGAGTTCGTCCGGATGGGCCATCGGCTGTGCTGCAGCGCGGCAGTGCTTGCAAGCCAGATCGCAGGACTGGGTAATCTCCCAAATTGCCAGAAAAGGGGTTTCGTCAAAATTCAACCCGTCACGTGCGGGGATATTGTGCATCGGCTGCATACGGCCTCCTGGTAAATCGCGCTGAAATCGCTCTGGCTCGGTCCGGGAAATGCTTCCTGCTCCGGGGAGGGAGCGGCTTGCATCCTGATGAAAACCGGACCTCTAACAAAGGATTCTAGCAGTGCCCAAGTCTGGGAATCCGCTTCTCAGCACCACGATTCTACTCAAGAAGACCAGTCCAGGGGCGGTGCGGGCTGTGATTGGGATCACTTCATGAGCCCCCGCCACCTTCCGCGCCCAACCCCGCCTGCATCAGAATATTGATCCAAATTCTTCTCCCCCAGCAGTGAACCAAAAGGCTCAAACCCGCATCTATATTAGCCATACAGCTACAGCAGGGTGTGCGCAAGCTTGCCATCTTGGTGATTCAAAAAGTGATTCAACTCACATTACCCTGTGCCGCCGGGCACAGTAAGTCAGTTCCCAATTTGCCATAGTACGACCGCACCACAAGGAGGTTCCCATGGCCGCAGCCATGAAGCCAGGGTGGAGCAAGCCCTCCACCATTCTTTTCGCCTCCGAGATTCCCGCCAACGATAAAGCCTTCGCTTTCGCTCTTGCCCAGGCCAAGGAGTTTAGCGCCAATCTCATCCTCTTCCACGCCTATGACACGCTCGTGGTGGCCGCTTCGGAAAGCTCAGGTATCCGTTACTACGACTACGCCGCCGCCGCGCGCACTGAGAAGCACCAACTTGAGCCCCTCGCCGAGCGCGTTCGCGAAGCCGGTGTCAGCTGTGAGATCGTCGCCCGCCCCGGACTCGCCGCCGACCAGATTCTCGCCTACCTGCGCGAGCGGGAGATTGACCGCATCGTGATGGGAACCCATTCTCCAGGACCCATCGGTAAGCTGCTGGTTGGTTCAGTGGCTGAGGCAGTCCTGCGCACCGCTAAAGTTCCCGTCTTTATCGTGGGCCCTGAAGTGGTCGAGGGTGCCTATCGCAACTTTGCCACCCGCACCATCCTCTGCGCCGTCAGCCTGCAGGAGGCAAGCAAAGTGGTCACCAGCTTTGCCGCCGAGCTGGCCGCACAGCACAACGCCCGTCTCATTCTGCAGCACATCATCCGGCCCCAGGAGCGCGCGGAGATCCTCGCCGGCCGCTCCCTCGATCAGATTGAAAAGGACCTGATGAAGCTCGTCCCCACCAAACTGCAGAATAAGATCGCCGTTCAGACCATCGTTGTGCCCGGCGATCCTACTGAGGAGTTGCTCTACCAGAGCAAAGCGCAGCAGGCGGATCTCATTGTCCTCGGCGCGCAGGGCGCATCGGCCTTTGCCGCCATCACCCGCAACGGCGTGGTCTACAAGGTACTGGCCCACACGCAATGTCCCGTCATTACCCTCTCGCCCGTGGTGCTGGCAGCCTGCGGCTCCAAGTCTGAGAAGACGCAGCCGGCTGAAGCCTACATGGCCGGAGTCTTTTAGTCCGCAACTCCTGGGGTGCATCTCTGCTGGCAGAAATGCACCCCTGCCCTCTCGCCTCTCTCCCCTTCGCACAAAGCGTCGAGCCCCCCGCCTGTTCCGCATGGAACAGACGGCCTCGTCGCGTCAGCTTATCTTCAGCCTTGGAGCCTGGAGGCTCAATCTTTGAACAAACCGCCAATTGAGACGCAGAACCGAACCGTCCATGACCACTTCGGCCGATTCGCCGCCCTGGCCTCCGGGTGGCTCGGCAGCACATGGGCGTTCGCGTTCGCGGGACTCGTGGTCGTTGTCTGGGCTGCTACAGGCCCCATCGAGCACTTCTCGGCAAAATGGGCTATGGTCATCAGCACCGCCACGGCCATCGCCACATTTCTCATGGTCTTCCTCATCCAAAGCACCCAGAACCGCGACTCCCGCGCCATCAATCTGAAATTGAATGAGCTGATACGAGCCATGGACAAGGCCCGCAACCAGATGATCGACATCGAGCGGCTCAGCGATCTTGAGCTGGATGAGATGCAGGCGACTTACGAAAAAATAAAAAACACCTGGACCGATCGCCAGTCCAGAACCCCACGCCCCACTGAAGACAAATCAATTCCGGAACTACCCTAAGTCCTCCCGGTGGTCACTTCTATACGGCGGCCCCCCGACTGCCCATGAGTAACTGACGCTATGAGGTGGAAACAATGAATAAGGACACAGTGAAGGGCGCAATCGACCAGCACGTTGGCAGCGCCAAGCGTCAAATTGGCAGCATGACCGGCAACACGCGCACTGAAGTTGAAGGTGCTGTTCAACAGGTCAAGGGCATGGCAGAAACAGCGGTTGGCAATATCAAGGATGCGGTCCACGATGCCAAGGACCACATTGCCGCCGAGCACAAAAAGCACCAGGCTACTCACCATGAAGTCGTCATCGTGAATGAAACTCCCATCCTCTAGCCTTGGTGGAAAGCCGGGAAGGCCTATGTGTCAGCAGCATCAAACACATGCGCCTTTCCTGCTGCAATTCACCGGGCGTCGCCCCTCTTTCTTGTTTGAAATGCAATGGAATCTCCTCTGCTCTCCGGGTATACTGGCCCCAGAGCGGCGTGCAGGCCGTGGCGCTTGCTTAAGTGAGGTGCGTCTTCCGCAGGGACTCCGGTTCACTGACGTTCGACGTTCCGCCATCGGAGACTTCCCGTTGGCGCGCAGTCGCCCGTGTGCTGCAGAGTCCCATGGATGCCTTGGGTTGTGCCCTGCTTCCAGCCTCCTGTAATCTCTGCGGCTCCCCTCTGCCGCAGCTCTCTTCTGTGCCAATCTGCCCTGTCTGCTGGACCGAGTTTCCCGTCCACAGCGGACCCGTCTGCGCGCGCTGTGGCGATTCGGTAGACCGTTCACTGCTTGAAACCGGTCCTGCCGCCTCCGCGCTCTGCCGGGCTTGTCGGCTGGCGTCCCCGCCGTTTGTGCGCGCGGTCGCCTTTGCGCCCTACCAGGGACGAATGAAAGACGCCATCCATGCCCTCAAGTACGACCGCCTTCATCCCGCGGCCCGCGGCCTGGGCCAGATGCTGGCTCAGGCAATCGCCCAGCTAGCTGCCGAGGCGCCGACTCAGATGCTGGTGGTCCCTGTGCCCCTCCACCGCACAAAATCCACACAACGTGGCTTTAACCAGGCGCGGTCCCTGGCCGTTGAGGCGCTGGGTTTCCTGCGCAAAAGCCATCCACACTGGCGACTTGCGCTGGCCACCGGCATCCTCGTGCGCCAGCGTGCCACGGATAGCCAGGCCGGGCTTACTCCACGCCAGCGGCGCATCAACCTCCGCGGAGCCTTCTCGGTCCCCGATCCATCCGCCGTTGCCTCCCGGCACGTTTTGATCGTCGATGACATCTTGACCACCGGCGCAACCGCGCGCGCCGCCTCACTCGCGCTCATGCGGGCAGGTGCGTCCTCCGTATGGGTGGCCACGCTCGCCAGGGCGCGCCGCATCCACCAGATCAACCAGAGTTTCTCCGCTCAGCAGGCGGAGCAGTATGAAGAGCTGGCAGGCACCGTGCCGCCAGCCGCATGGCAAAAGGCAAGCGGGTTTTCATCGCAAGACCAACCATCTTTTTGACGAGGGGATAAAGGATGTCGCTGGGAAAAGCAATGATTCATGCACGCAAGCAAAAGTCCATCGTAAAGGCCGCCGCATTCACCGGGGATTACTCGGCCGCCCAGCCCATCCAGATGCTGCAGATGCCGGTCCTGGTTCTCAACGCATCCTACGAACCTATCAATATCTGCGGCGCGCGGCGGGCGCTCGTCCTCGTGCTCAAGGGCATCGCCCGCACTGAGGAGGAGCACGGCCTCACCCTCCATGCTCAGCGCAGCCGCATTGCCATGCCTTCGGTCATTCGCCTGCTCGAGTATCGCCGCATCCCTCACCAGACCCGCGCGCTCTCCCGTAAGAATATTCTCCTGCGCGATAGAAATACCTGCCAGTACTGCGGCGTAGTCTTGCCTCCCGGCGAACTCACGCTTGACCATGTAATTCCCCGCTCCCGAGGCGGCAACTCCACCTGGGAAAACCTTGTCGCCTGCTGCCACGCCTGCAACCGACGCAAAGGCAATCGCATGTTGCATGAAATTGACGACATGCTACTCCTCCGCGACCCCCGCCCCTTCTCCCTCCACACCAGCCGCCAGATCATGCGGATGTTGGGCAGAGGAGACGACCGCTGGCGAAAATACCTCTTCTATTAAAAAGGGCATGGGCCCACCCATCACCGCATCCGAAACTGCGCCCCTGCCCCCTGCAATTGCAGATAATTACCCCGCATCGGCGCACAATAATACCAAGGGAAATTCCCAGGGGAATCCCGCTACAAAGCAGAGCCGAGGGGGCAAAAATTGCGTACCCCCCTCCCCTCGATCAAAAAACGCGCTTTTTCTATCCGTGCAATTTTCTAAAGTGCTATTTTTTTAACGTCTTAACTAAGTGCCCTGCTAACCAACTAGTAACACCTCACTGTACAAAATCGTCACCAATCGGCCCTCTTTTGCCTGTTTTCCAGCCCGTTTCCAGCCAAAAATGGCAATTTCTGTCCCCTCGCAACCACCTGCGGCCTCAGCCATCCGCTACTTCTTCGGCGCTGCCGGAGCCGTCTGCCCAGGCTGGGAAATCTCCTGGCCTTCGTAGATGATCTTGGTTGTCGACCCGAACCGCTTGTAGTCGGAGTACTTCACCGTGTCGCGCATATGCACGTCCTGAGACATGTAGCCGCTGCCGCCTGCAAAGTGCAAAATGCCTTCGCCCTTGGTGTAAACGGGGAACCAGTAGTGGCCGTCCACCTGCTGCCGCCACGTCATGAACGGCGGGTGCAGGTCTTCCTGATTCTTGCGCGTGTCGTCAGGCACCATGCGCCCGTTGCTCACAACAATCTGCAAGTCGGTCGCATCCACCCAAACCCGTCCATCAAAATATCGCTTCTTCTTTTCAATGATCTTCGGACTCACATCAAAGGCGTAGCAATCCACCTCGTCCACTTTCTGCCGGCCCACATACTTTACGTTGTATTGGGTAATCTCTTCCGTAGTCAGCACAAACGGATAGCCGCGCTGGATGTCCTGCAAGTCGGAGGGCGACATCATCACCCGCTGCAACGTGTTCTGCGGCGCAAACACCACCTTCTCCGTGCGCCTTCCCGTCGAGTCGAAGATAACGTCGTCCACCTCGTACCACTCGCCGTCCACCTTGTTGTCGTCGTCGATCGTCTGCACCCGAGCCACGCGCCGATAAGTGTAGTGGTTCAGCGCCTGCTGAAACTCGCTCTCCTTGGCTGCAAATTGCTTTGTAATTTCTTCTGGCGCAATAGCCGGTGGCGTAAGGTCCATCTGCCCAAAGCCCGAATCCAGCGGCATCGGTGTAAAGCTGTCCTTGCCCTGCGCTCCAGCCAATGCGCCTCCGGCAACCGCTAGCAACACGATCAATAAACAATTCCGCACCCTGTTCACACTCCTGCCTGTCTGCAACTTTAGACGCATGGACATGGCCTCCGGGAAGTTTCTAAATTTAAATTTGGGGCACTGCGTGGCAGCGCGTTCGCCGGGCGCTCGAAAACCGCACCTGCGCAGCATAACGGCCTGACGCCGGCAACAGTCAAGCCTGGTATGAATTTCTCCCCGATTTCCGTTCAATAAGGCGGAAGGAGATTCACGGCACCCATGCCAGACTATTACCACGCACCCGCGCTCATCCTCACCCTTTTGCTTCTGCCCGCCTTCGGGCATCTCTATCTGCGCTTCCGCGACACGCGCACTCTCCTCTGGTTCATGGGCTTTCTCTTTGCGCTCGCATCCATGGTAATGCTCTACGCTCCAGGCCAGTGGGGCCTTGGCGAAACCAATCATTCATGGGTCATGGCCGCAGGCCAGGCCTCCATACTAATCAGCGCCGCGCTCTTTTTGGGCTCACTCTCGCCGCTGTCCTTTCGCGTCGGGCGGTTCCACATTCTCTACGTCATTCCCTACACCGTTCCGTTGGTAGCCTGCTCGGTTCTCCTCTATGGCGTCTTCAATGGAGTCACGCCCGTTGGACCTTTGTTTCTGCTGTTTCCGGTGTTGGGTGCGGCCTCGCTCTCCACTGCGCTTATATGGGGCTCGGCAAAGGGCCGTATACCCATTTGGCTCAGTTTTACCATCTGCATCGTCATGGGTAGCCTCGCCATGATTGTCTGCTTCCGTCAGGGCGCGGCATGGTCGCTGACTTTTGTTAACTGCGGCAACCTCTTGATGGCGGCGCTCCTCATCGTCTTTGTCTTTCGCCGTTTTTCTCCAGGCGTAATCCTCAGCGTCATGGGCTTTGCCGCCTGGTCCCTTCCGGGCCTGGAGATACTGCCCGCCATCAGCCTCAACCCAGCGCTCCACATCAACCTCATCCGCATCATCGTCATGGGCAAAGTCGTAGCAGCTCTGGGCATGATCGTGCTGGCGCTTGAAGACGAACTCAACACCAACAAAGCTGCACAGGAACGAGAACGCAGAGCGCGTCGTGAGTTGGAAGCTTACACCGCGCTGATTCTCGCCCGGCGTCGTGTGGAGGACTTTGACCGCCAGGGAGCGGAGATCTGCTCCACCGTTGTCTCCCACAGCCGCTTTGCCAAGGCCGCGCTGCTCCTCGAGTGTGGAGGGCGATACCGCCTGGCCGGGACAGCTGGAATCGACCCTGCCACCGCCGTGGCGCTGGGCGAAATGGCCACACGGATTCCCGCGAGCGGATTTCTTGCCCCAGGCTCATCCCCGCAAGCCGTCAAGCACAGTCATACCCTGGACCTGGATCTGACGCCATGGCTCCGCCCCGGCGACGACCTCAAGCGGCTGCGATTTACCTCGGTCCTGGC
>Ga0007854_10001147_pt1 | contig 17103 bp, 23 predicted proteins | sample CryBogCBH12Aug08_FD_60382 | JGI IMG/M metagenome (GOLD analysis project Ga0007854, IMG submission 60382) | Freshwater microbial communities from Crystal Bog, Wisconsin, USA - CBH12Aug08 | ecosystem: Environmental > Aquatic > Freshwater > Lake | place: Crystal Bog, Wisconsin, USA | collected...
GCTAAAGACTCAAACCCCTTCTTTACCAACAAAGTACTATAGGATTCATCTTCAGCCTTTCCATATCTAAGATAAAGAGCTTGGAACAGAGTTGCCAATCGAATAGCTTCATCTCTTTCCAGTTTCAATGCTTCAAACTGTTCAACAAAACTCTTCATCTCTTGAACATCTTCTTTGATCTGTTTATGATCTTCTTTAATGAAATTGTGAATCATTTTTACAGTCTATAGAGATTCTAAGGACAATTCAAGCTTTTTAATTTTATCCCTTAACTCATCATTTACATCATTCAGATCATTTATAATCCTCTCATCCTCTTGAGTTTTGACCCACAGAGCATCTCTTTCCAGCTGAACATCCTTTAGAGTCTTTGTCAATACAGACACAGATAACTCCAAATCAATATCATCATTCATATTCTTTATAGTCTCTGCTCCTCTAAGGATTTGATTTATTTTATCTTGGTATCCAATCATATTAAAGATGTTTAAAACAAATTACTTCACCAGAGATCAGATAATAGACATAGAGTGCTGCAATAGTTGCAATGACTGTATAAAAAAGGTTCTTAAGTTGTTTCATGATTCATAGCCCATTTTAAGCTCTTGTGCCTGTTTAGTCAACTCATTTAATGATTGTCCTCTTAATTCATCTTGAATCTCTTCTAGCTCTTCTCTCAACATAGTAACCTTTCCAAACTTGTCATTCTCATAATCAAGGTCAGCTAGTCTAATAGCCTGGTCAGCTATGTCAATCAATTTGTCCCTTTGCTCCTTAAGGGCATTAACCTGTTTAAGCCATTCTATATCTGTTGTCATATTAAAAGGGAGGCTGAATCTTAAACAATTTCCACACAGTCTTATACCAGTAATATTCAAGCCTTACTCTAAGTTTATATGTCCATCTGCTCTCCCTCTCATAATGCATTCCTACCTCTGTATACCAACAAGCAATATGATGTAGAGCCTTCTTAGGATCCTTTGCCCACTCCTCTGTATAGATACCAATACAATCTAGCTCTTCAATAATTGCTTCTTTCCATTTCCTGAGCTCATAAACTTCAGGGTCAGTCCAATCTACATTACAAACACATTCATGTTCACCATGAGCATAGCATTGACAACCTTTACCTGGATAATATCTATCAGCATTCATAATTTATTCCTCCTTGAGTACTTCTTGAGCCTTCTTTACAGCATCATCTAGGTTATCAAACTCTTCGACTTCTACTGACCATTTAGATGGCTTCCTTTGCATTCCTGCTACCTCTCTTCCAGAGTCATTAAGGATAAGGACCTCTCCAAGATTGAATACAGGAATCTTTGCTTCAATATAATCATTAGGGTTATCAAAATCCTCTATAGTTGAGAATCGATAAATCTGTTCCTCGTTATCCTTATCCCAATCCTTGACAAGAACAACATGACCCTCATTACCTTCTCCAGGCTTAGGGACTTTAGTAATGACTGCGAATGTATAATTCATATCTCTATACTATAGGACTCTTTAGGATAACTCAAGCAAATAGTTGCTCTTCGCACTCCTTATACAGTTTAGCTATCTTCTCTTGAATCTCAACAAGATTCTTTAGAATTTGTTTTGCTTCATCATCTAAAGGATTATCCAAACAAATATTTTGAAGCTCTTTGATCTTCTCTTCTTGGTCATCACACCAAAGAGCAATTGAATGAGGTGTATCTTCCATTAGCTACCCCAAACTAGCTCAATATAGGTAACTCCATCTGACCTAGGATCTAGTACCCTAAAGCCTTCTAGGAATAGACAAGCTGTATCTCCTTCCTCAGGATCAATTAGCTGCCTATTGGCTTCACAAATAATCTCAGACCAACGAGGTCGAGGCATAATCTCACTTTCTACCTGATGATCTGCTATTCTCCAGTAATCACTATAAAAAATAACCTGACCAGGGAAGACTGGCTCATCAGACCAAATATCTGGATGACGAACAATCCAATCTCCTGGATGATGACCTACCTTTGAGGTTTCCCAAATAGAGAAGTTCAATCCGATATTACCTTGCTTACTCTTATGTTTACACATTGTCTGAACAGCCTTTTGTAGGCTATCCATTGAAGAGGTTGCTGTCTTTTCTAGTAATGGTGTGTTTTCAATTTTCATACGTTCAGTATATAGACTAAAAAAGGAAATCGCAAGCTTTATTGCGGCATCGGTGGGCTGATGACAAAGATTCTTCTGAGAATTGGGTCGTAAGCCATTGCACTATAAGACTCTTCTGGATCTGCCTTAAAGTCATAAAACTGAATAATGGCTTGTTCAATACCATTATTGTATGCTTCAAGATAAGCTAGTTGTTTATCCGATCGTTCTTTCTCTCCAATGTGTATCTTACGACCCTCAAGAATCTTAATAACTTCATCGTTTGTCCAATTTGTTCTCTTTAACATATTAAGCTTTCTGAATAAGTGCTACATTGATCTGTCGAGCGTTCTGATAATGTTCGTTGTAATCATTAATACAAATACCTTTAGTAGGCCATTCCATAATCACCTCATCCTTTACTCCATCATCACTGACATGACGAACCCATTTAACAGGCTCAATAGCCTTAAAAGCCTTTTCCAAACGGACCCCGAGCATCTTAATAGGCTTCATCCAAGAAGGCTCCTTCTCAAACATACCCGCGTAGTAAGGCTTGTACCAGTAAACGTAATCGTATACCTTCTCCTTCTTACCCTCGATGATAAACTCCTCGAAGGCTTTCGTTCCCTTTAATCTGTAAACGTACGCGCCCATGTTATTCTTCGTCTTCCTTATCCCAGCCATCACAATGACAGGCTAGAGCGTAGGTAGGGTTACCACAACTAGGACAAGTGTCATCCTCTTCATCAGCTTGAGAATCAGTCTCAATCCGAATGTCTCCGAAGAAGATCGTACCCTTATCGTAACCTGTTACAAAGTCCTCATCAAAGGTATGAACAGTTCCAAGGGTAGAAACACCTTCACCCATCTTATGAAGATCAGATACTTTGATACAACCGATGACACCAGCATCTACTCCATAGTTATTACCCTTATTGTCATCATAGCATCCATCCCCCCATGCCGTATTATAAAGAGCGAACTTAATGCCGTCCTCGAGAGTATACTCTCCAATACGCTCAGACTTGCTCTTCTTGTCTCCGAAAAGACAATTACAAACCTCATCCCAGCGATCGTCGATTACGTAGCAGAGATCTCCGATCCAATATTCACCTTTTGTCATCATAGTTTTTATATATTGCTTAATTGTTGAACTCTAGTATACCGGAATTAGACAGGAACTACAAGCTTAATATCTCCCATAGAGCTTTGATGAAGCAACAGGATCCATGTCATCGTTATAATAAGGTGTAAAGGCTCGAATTAATTGCCCTTCAAATGATTCGATAACAGGACGTGTGCATTCAAGTTCAATTAATCTTCTAAACGTACCTTTATCGGGTTCGTATTCTTTAAGCATTGTACGAAATCTTGTATGTTTCTCTTCAGGCCAAAGAGTAAAAGCGTTCCTATGATTATATGATATTTTTTCGATAGGTAGATAGGATGAACCAATATAAACTATCGTATCGTTGATATCAAAATAACCATAGACAATTCTTGTCTGCTTATTGTATGCGTAAGGATCAGGCTTCATATTAAGCAGCCTTTAGAGCGCATTGACACTCGTTAAAGAACGCACACCCTTCACACGATTTTGCATGATCGAGATAGAAGTTTGGAGAGAGACAGATTCCGTTCTGAGAAATGCTCTCAACAATATCTGGAGCATCCTTAAGCATGACGTTCCGAGGAATAGACCACTTCATCTTTGGAATCTCGTAATTCTTAATCTCCTCCTCTTTCTCTTTCTTAACGGAGACCTTCTTCTCCTTCTTAGGCTTAATAGGCTTGGAAGCGCTCGTACAAGTCCGGCACTTAAACTCATCAAGAAGACTCCATAGAGTACCGAACTTATTGATTCGATTCTCTAGATTTGATCCGAACATTGTAACTTCGGCTTCACATTTATTGCATTGGATCTTCTTATTGATAAGATGACCGGTTTTAAGGTAGTGTTCCTGCTGTTCTTTATTTTTCATACTATTATTATGGCTGGATTACCAAGGAACCACAAGCTAAATTTTTTTCTTGCTAACTATTCTTTTTTAAATAATATAAAGATATATGAATTTATCGTCAAATTGGCTCTTCTTTATAGGATGGCTGTTAGCTTCTCTTATTGTTGCTCGTGTCTTATATAGTAAGAATGAAAAGTAAAACTACCCCTCATGGATTCGAACCATGAATCTCTCCTCCAAAGGGTAAGTTAAAATGGCTCCGGGGGCAGGATTTGAACCTGCGACCAATCGATTAACAGTCGACCGCTCTACCGCTGAGCTACCCCGGAAAAGAACACTCCCCTCCGAAATTATTACTCTTTATCTGAACGACGCGGGCCTGCTGCTTTCTTTGACTCCTTAGGTACAGCATTAAGAACAATAAGCTTATTCAACTTGTGATCGGAGGCAATTAAATTCCATACTTCGTCCGTAATGCCTTTTGGACGCTTGGCAAGAATTTCTTTTACATTATTCTTATTTGCCGATTTAATAATTGATTTGTTAGGCCATGAATGCATGATGTAAATATATTACAGGATTATCTTCAGTAGGCAAGTATAAAAATACAAGTATCTATTAGAATTAAACAACGATTATATTTGTTTTTTGTTTATAGATATTAAATACTTTTATCATCTAATGCACCGAAACAACCGTCATCAGCAACCTAAGCAAAAGAAGAGTAATGTTTCAAAGCCTTATGTTCCTATTACTTCAGTCTATGAACAAGTAAGACCTTTTATTAGCTCTTCTAGACCTATAATTGATCTCTCGAGAGATTATCTCACTATTCTTGAGCAAATGTCTGAAGATGAAATAGTCAAAGCAATTAAAAATACTTCAACTAAATCATCGGAATTTAAAGCCTTATTCGAACGTCTTCAACCACATCAACGTCGAGCTCTTCTAGAAGAACGAGCATTACATGAATATTCAGCTACAGCTGCTGACGCTAATACCGGTGGGTATGATGGTGGTGGCCCGCCTTTTGATACCGACCCAGATGTACAAGCCTACTACATAGCAGTTGAAGCTGCTGGAGGAAATATAACTATACCGAATCTTCGTGCTATTCAAACTGCTGTTACTGCGATGAAGAATACAAACGATTCTACAGATGGAAATAGTCTCTGGAGTCACTTTCAACAAGCATTCTTCTTTGTAGGTCAAGATTCTTTAACCAATGGTCTCTATATACCTATTGTTAATACATTAAACGGTACTGTTGTTTCTAACGGTAATTTTACATATTCAAAGACTCAAGGTGTTATTCAAGATGGTGTAAGTTCAGATGTTTATACAAGCGGTACTGCTTATATTGATACCGGTATTGCTAATAATAATACTTCTTTCCCTGCTAATAACCGCCATGCGTACGCCTATATTTCTGGTTTTAACGGCAATACAGTAACTAATGTAGGGCCTATATATGGTGAAAATAATATAACTGCTAACCGTAGCTATCAGTTTTTACCTATCTATACGAGTACATTCAGTCGTTATGATTGTACAGCGTATAATAATAATGCTGGGTCTCATGCTACTGTTACTGGATTCAGTCCGCCACCTGTCGTTGGAGGTTATGGTGTTTATAGTTCTAGTGCTAGTACAACATCATTCAAGTTAGGTACCGGTAGAACGTTAAGCTTAACAACTGGCACATCTGTTGCAACAGGTAACACTTCTAACAATATCTTAATTGGTAAAGGAGGCAATACAGGTAACGGAATAGGTGGTAATATATATTCTTTCTTCTCCTTGGGAAGTAAGTTTGGAAGCTCTACATCCCTTGATACAATGGATACTATTATTAGCACACTTCTTACTTCCCTTACCTAATAAAATAATCATATTTGATTAAATAATCTATATGCGCGATGAATATAAACTTTTAGGTGAAGCCTATGCTAGCATCTATAACAATCCTGAGCAACTCACTGTAGGAGATAGTGATCTTATGATGGACGTTGTTTCTAGAATTACTTCTAGCTTCACGTTTATGTCTCCTGCTTATAATCCTATTCAGGAAGGTACAGTTAAGTTCATTGCCTACAAGTGGTATGAGGGTAAGATGAATAAGGCTCTCTTAGAGAGAACATTACAACGTGCCCGTTCTCATAATAATAAGTCTGTTGATACCTTTATTGAGTACGTTATGACCGGTCTTTATGATGATAGCATCAAGAACTTTGTCGGTGAGAATATTCTTCCTGAATTAGGTCTTGTTGAAGAGAAGACAAAGAAAGAGAAGCAAAAGGAAGTCGGTAAGGAGATTGAAAAGCTCTCTCACAGGAAAGGCTTTAAGGGCAATCCAAAGCGTGCTGTTGCTGCTGCCTTAACTAAGGCTGGTATTAAAAAGAAGAAGTAAGCTTAGAATAAGCTACCGATAACATCTTCCCAGATCTCTTCTAATAGATCTAATTCTGGAGTAGTTGTCTCTCCATCTTCATCTACCTCTGTAGCCTCAATAGAAAGGGCATCAAGGATCTCATCCTTATGCTCTTCTAAAGCCAATTGAATTTGATCTACAAGTAGAGTTTTAAGTTTCTTTTTTGTCATTTATAATATATATGGTTCTTGAGCCTTATTTTCTAGTAATCATTGTCATTCCATCCCCGACCCCAGCTATAGTTAATCATACATTTATTGAGGTAATTAATCTTTGACTTGAGACATTGGTTTGCTGGTATATATTCTACACGATCAATAGGTTTATCGATGGGTCGTATACATCCTAAGTCCTCATTAACAAAGCTATTAATAGTTACAATACGGTCCTTTCCAGGAACAGTAAAGCATCCAACTAACAGAAAAGTGGATAAAACAATTAAAAAAGAATAAATTCTTATCATGACTTCGGAGTCTTATATATCTATTATTGTAGCAATAACCATCTTATTAGCTCTTGCTACAATACAGAATTATTTTAATAATGATGATGATTAATTAAAATCCTCTTCGTCGTACTCTCCAGCGTATACCTCTGTACTCTTTACAGCATTCCACTGACTATCAGATACAACAGGTCCTAGACAATATTCAACTACATCCTTGAGCTCTTTACCATTACTAGCTTCATAGAAGTCACTTCTACGATTATGAGTCTCATGAATAATGTCTGCCTTATCAGTCTCAGGACTATACTCCACAACTACCTTACCCTTGCCTTGAACTGCCATGCTCCAGACTTCAATTGAAGTACCGGAAACGTTATCACCTTTTGAAAGATATTCCTTCAAATATTCTTTAATTGTCATTTAAGTATTTTGTTTTATTGTTTGTGTGTTTAGGTTAGATCTTTATAATACCTTATTCCCCAGGCACATGCAAGCAAGTACTTTTATATATTTTTTAAATCAATGTACCTGTAATAAACACTCTACCTAACAAGGTAGTGGTCGGTGTACCACCATTGACATAAGCAGCATCAATTTTGGCTATTACACTTGTTCCTCCTGGTACATAGCTCTTTGATGCAGTAGATATAACTAAGGAGCCTCTAAAATAATCCCCTGTATTAACTTGTCCTGTTAGAACAGGAGGTGCATATTGATTAGAAACTTGTGTCGTACCATCAGCCCAATATACACGCATTACAGTCATCGTGTCACCAATACCCGTTCCACCAGTCTTACTATCTATAATATAGGCTATTGAGTCAGGGAAAAATATCTTACCAGCGGGCACAGTAAATAGAACACCTGTTGATGTACCAAAAGCACCTTTAAAATTAAATCCATTTACCGCTGTTGTTCCAAAGCCTACCGTTGTCGCATTTCCTCCATTTAAATTAGCATAGACCTGCGCAGCACTTATACTACCATTAACTGTTAAATTAGTATTAGGTGTTGTTGTACCGATACCAACAAATCCATTAGTTGACAGATACATTGTAGCTGTCGGTGTTGACTGACCGGGTCCGTTATTATAAAAAGCTAATGAGTCAGCTCCTGTTCCATTACCAACACTAATTCTACCTAAACCAGGAGAGCCTTGAAGGTAATCAATAATAACACCATCACCACTGACCCCTGTATATACACTATTATTCCATGACCCAGCATGGATTGTATTACCGGTTGCACTAATATTACCAACAACAGTTAGAGCTTGATTAGGAGATAATGTACTGACACCAACAAAACCGGTATTAGTGATTCTCATTCTCTCATTACCAGCAGCACCGCTTAGAGTACCACCAGTAAAGAACGTCAAGTTACCGTTTGTATTAGCTGCACCTATTACGAAGTTACCACTTGTAGCGTATGCATATGAATCACCGCCCCTTACAACGTTAAATGTAGGTGCATAAATGTTACCATTATACTTTGTGCTCGCTATACCTAAATCAAGGTAGTTAATACTATCATCATTATAAAGAGAAACATCTGTACTCGCACTAACCCCGGCGAAAGTATTTTGTATAGCATTAAAAACCGAACCACTAGCTGCGCTTGTTATTGTTAAGGGAGCGGAGTTTAAAGCTGCCACTACTGCCGTTGTACCTAAAAAGGCACTCTTTGCACTCAAGACATTAACATTAAATGTAGTCGCTGTTGTAGTATTGAGAAGAGTATATGCACTATTCCATTGAGAAGAATTACCGGTTCCATCATATACTAAACCTTGCGAGCTAATGTTATTGACATAGGTGTAGTTAGCTTGAGTAGCTGTAATATTAGAACCTAAAATAAAGGTATTTGATAAAGTATTTGTATTATTATTTTGACCTCCTAAGATAGTTGAATAATTGCCTGAAGCTGTATTATTATAACCACCGCCAATATGACTATAATTTCCTGTAGCACTTAAGCTTCTACCACCTCCAATTATAGAGTACACGCCAGAAGCCGTATTGTTTAGTCCACCACCAATCGTAGAACCCGAACCTTGAGCTACATTACCATAACCTCCGTTAATTGTTGTAGCCCAATTATTAGCACAATTTGACCAACCACCAGCCACTACACTATAACCAGAAAGAGCTTGGTTATGATTACCACCACCGACAACAGCCCAACCAGATCCTGCTACGTTAACTGTACCACCGTTTACGTTTGAATAAAGACCGGATGCTTTATTTTGATAACCACCAGCAACTAAAGAAAATTGACCTAACGCACTATTGCTACCTAAGATAGTTTGAATAGAGGATGTTAACGCTACTAATGTGTAAGGTTGTGATGTGACAGAACGATATGCTGTATTCCAATTAGCTGAATTAGCTGAAACTGTTGTATATGTATTTTGCCAATTTCCGGTTAACCCAGATACATTACTACCTCCACCGCTTCCTAACAATACACCATTAGCATATGCCTGACCAGCAACGCTTAAATTATTAACATATGTGTAATTCGATGTAGTTGGTGTTATATTTGAACCTATAACAAATACATTTGATAAGAAGTTACCTGGTCTATTTAAGGTATTATTGCATCCACCTAAAATGGCTGAATAACAGACTTGAGCTCCAGCAGTTGTAATGATACAGTTATTTGTACCACCAAATATTGATGAATAACAAACTTGAGATACCCCGGTACCGGAGCCTCCACCTAAAGATGAAATACAATTAGATTGACCGCCTAATAGAGTTACATCATAGATATTAGAAGCATAATAACAACTAGCAGTATTACATATTGCGTTATTTGTACCAGTAACAAAAGCACCAGAAAGGGTAGCGTTAACACAACAGCCACATGAAAATAAACTATTATTATTACCATTAGCTATAGTAGCATTTTTAATAAGACCGCAGTGTGCTAAATAACTTACTTGACAATAACCACTCGCCGTAATGTTATTCAAACAACCACTAGCTATACCGACACTATCTAAACAACCAAATGTTTGCGTACAAATTAAATTGTTACACCCATTATTAATAAAGGTATAGTTATTACCATTATAGTTATAATAACCACTATTAGTAATAGTATTATTATTACCATTTGTAATGGTGCTATAGCATATAGCGGCACAACAGTTGATTGCGTTAATACAGTTGTTACAACCATTTATTGTAGCGTAAAAGATATTTGTCCGATCACAGCATGTTTTTAATAAATTATACGCACCGGTTGCATATACCTGCGAAACATTTGCATATTGCCCGGATATGGTAATGTTGTTTCCATAGCCGGTTACAGTCGATGCATTTACAACTGAATTATATCCAGAATTAGTAATGTTATTACCTTGCCCTGCAATTATCGCTGTATAGTTTACAGTACCACCACCATCGGTAGCAACTGTATTAGAAATTCCTCCTAAAACACTGGTTCCAGCAATTGAACCATATTGACCGCTATTTGTTAAACCAAGACAAATATTGCTAGAATCACTTCCAATAATATTTGAAACCGAAATATTAGAGCGCGGAGTTAACAAATGTATACAGCTAGTAGTACTACCAATAATACTTGAGTGGGCAATGGTACTATAATACGCTGAATTTGTTGTGCCGCTATAAGCACTACCAATAATATGACTATTATACAAAGAAGCACAACATGCTGATAACGTTATAAAATTTGAACAACCTCTAATAGATACAGTATCAATATAGCTAGAATCACCGCACTGTTTGACACAATTATTAATACCGTCGATGTTCGCATCATTAATTCTAACCGGTAATACCGGATTAACAGTATTATTTTTCAATAAAATTGTATTATTTGACCCTGCTATTTTAGCATATGAAATAAAAGCAGTTGAGTCACCTACTATAGAGATATTATTCTTACAGCCATTAATGATAGTATTATAAGTACTGTTAGTATTATTAGATGTGTAGATAGCGTTGCATATACCATTAACAACACTTGAATAGGGCCCTAAAACTACGTTACTTAACCCACTAACAATACTTGAATAAGGACCTGAAACTTTATTACTCAAACCGCTGATAATTGTATTATAACCACCAGATAATATCGTATTATGACTACCACCTAGAATTGTAGAATATCCACTAGTAACATTATTAAATGTACCACCTAAAATGGTAGAATACCCTGCTGATGAACTATTATTACAACCGCCTAATATAGCGGAATAACATTTACCAGGTCCACCGGCAGCAATATTATTATCTGATGTAGTACATATATTGTGGCAAACAACATTACAGGTATACGGTCCTGATGTTGCTGGTAGATTTGTTAAATTAGAACCATCACCATAAAAACTACCACCATAAAAATAAGGTGCACATATATTACCGTTAGCACTTAAATTATTAACTCTAAAAGTAGTGGCTGTCGTAGTATTAAGAAGAGTATAGGCAGATGTCCATTTAGCAGAATTGGCTGATACCGTTGTATATGTGTTATTCCATTGACTGCTATTTCCGCTTCCATCGTAAATGGTACCCGTAGCATTTAAATTACCAGAAACTGTCAATGGGTTAGTAGGATTATTAGTTCCAATACCAACCTTAGAACCTGAAACAACTAAAGCATTTGTATTAAATGCTCCTATCACAACAGCAGGAGAATCAAATACTTCTAAAATAGGAAGACCAGCAATATCATTAACAGACATTAATGATCCTGTGAGATTATCAGTCACAGAAAAGAGTTGACCTTGACTACCAGTGACTGTTAAACGGTTAAGAGCTGAAGCTGCCGTTGTATAGCTAGATATATTAATACCGCCGGCATTATCATACGATAAACGAGGACCAGAGGAAAGAGGAGATAATAAGCTATTACCAGCATTTGTCGAATCAAATCCTATTACACCTGAAACTGGTACTATTAATACATTAGACATTATACATATTTATAGAAGAAAACGACCTTTTAAAGCGTTATAGTTTTGAAGGATTTCATTTGCATTTAACGCTCTATTATAGATGCTAGCGGTATATACAGTACCCTGACCCATACCATTAAAACCAGCAGCATAAGTACCTCCGATATTTACAGGGTTAGATGAAGTATCGAAAGTTGTTGAAAAAGTAGTATTCGATACTAATATACCGTTAATATATAAATTCATCTGTTGTGTAATCCTATCACAGGTTGCAACAGCGTATATATTCTTATTATAGTAACCTCCTGACGAAGCGAGCGAAACTTGATTTCTGTCTGTTCCTGTTATTGTAAATCCAATATTACCACCAGTATAATAATACATACTATATTGTTCATATGCTGAATTATAATTATTTTGTTTATAAATTATAGGTCCATAATTGTAACCATATGAAGAGTAATTTGTAAAAGCGGCTAATGTAAAAGCAGTAGAAGGACTAAGAGCAGAAGAATAAGGTACATTAATAAATTGATTACTACCATTAAGTGTTATACCTCCACTATAAACACTACTAAACCCTGCGCTATTTTGTAAAGCGCCATTATTTCCATTATTAGTTAAATCTGTCCACGTAGAACCTGAACCTGGATAGCTCCTTTTATTTGCTGCATCTAAACAAAGCACCAAACTACTATCATGAACTATAGATGGTGAATGAATGAACGACATTTGAGTTAAATGCCAGACAGAGATGGCATATAGGCACTAGGAGCTGGTAATAATGTTACTAATTCATCTTGTGTTAACTCTTGTACAAAAGAAAACTCTCCTGTTGAAAAAGCAGACAATAAAGCTGTTGACCAGAGAGCTGTATAAGCGTTTCTTCTATCTGTTAATGTATATAAAGAAACAGTTTCAGGGAATCTTAAGGCTCTTAATTTTGTTTGTTCAACATTATCCCAACCACAGCAGATAGTATTGATAACTAACTGGTTATCATTAGCTGTATCTCCGTAGGTTTCAATAAGACTAGGAATAAGATCAATAGCTGAAGTAGGGAAGGCAAAAGTTTGAAATTCTGTATTAAATGGCATATATGTATTTATTAAGGTAATCCTAAGCCTCGACCTAAGGTTGCTTTAAACAGAGAGTAAATTGATGTAGTATAAGCCGTAGGGGCAAATGCAGTAAAGAATGTAGCTATATCAGCTGCTGTACTATTACCCATCTGAATAATAGAAGTGCTGACGACATTTATATTTGAAGATATATCGGCATAACCTCCACCTTGTATGGAACCATTTTGAAAATAAGTTCCACCATAATTTGTTTCATAAAAAACAGGCGTGTTAGGTGTATTGTCAGAAGCTCCTCCCCAGAACCAACCACCTCCTACCCAACCACTACCATTATTATAACCTATACCTTGTTGATTTTGACCGTACCAATTAGTAGCAAAAAGAACCGCAGGGTATCCATCGGAAAGTCTATTCCAATAAACTGATGAACTACTGCTAGATCCATTGGGAGTGTACCCAAACATAAGACAGAATTTATTTGTACCATTAACTAAAGATTGCAAATAATTGCTTAAAGCAGTGCTATAGAAATAAGAAGTAGAAGGCCCGCTAGTTAGACCACTAGTTGACCATGTCATGCTATTTACAATGGTTGCATTATATGTTCCTAACCCACCTAAACTATAAACCGTGCTCCCAGATCCTGCATTATGAATACTCCTACTAGGATAACAAATAAAATTATTCCAAATGCCTAATGCTTTAATACCTTGTACAAAATTATAAATGTCTCTTTTACCTTGAGTGTCTGTAAGACCACAGGCAGCAATATAATTCTTTACATCAACATCCTGTGTTTGACTATATTGTACACCCATAAGGTTATACCTCCACTATAAGATTTGGAACGTCTTTTCTTATAGCTGTAAAGCTCCAAAAAAATTCATATGTATTTGGTATTTCTGTTTTGACCGTATCAACACCGACAGTGAATTTATTTTTTTGTATATCAATAGTCTTAATATACAAAACCTTGCTGTGATTAATGTTAGTTAATTGAATATTTACGTCATCACAGTGTACTAGATTCTTAATGTATTTTGGTAAATTAATAACAGCTACTCTACCGTTTATAATACCTTTACCTGTTAAGCGAATACCATGATAAGGAGATTCCAATGATCCATATTGAAGCTTTTTATTCTTTGTAGAAGGATGATCAATTAAGAAAGACTTTGTTTGCGCCGCAAACGAGGCATTAACAGTTAAATTACCAATCAAAACGCCACCACTTAGTGGTAGATAATTTGATTGATTATTATAAGCTGCATTCCAATTAGCGCTATTTGAACTAACAGTTGTGTAAGTGTTTTGCCAATTTCCGCTTAACCCCGATACATTACTACCACCACCGCTTCCTAATAGTACGCCATTAGCATATACAGCAGTAGATGCTGAAATAGTACCGGCTACAGTTAATTGCTGGTTAGGTGTTGAGGTATTAATACCGATGAACCCACCTGTAGTAGCTGTATTACTATTAACAATACGCATTCTTTCATTACCGCTATTGGCAGCTGTACCACTTAATGATCCACCTGTGTGAAATATTAGATCTCCTGTTGATCCAGTGTTACCAATACTCACATTACCAGATGTGGCAAAGAAATACGAATCATTAGGACCTACAATATTAAATTTAGGTGAGTATATATTACCATTATAGGTACTACTATTAATACCTATGTCTACATAGTTTGTTAATAAATCATTATAAAGAGCTACGTCAGTACTAGCACTAACACCCGCGACTGTATTTTGTATCTGATTAAAAACGGATCCACTGGCAGCACCTGTAATAGTTAATGGCGATACATTGAGAGTAGCAATAGGTGAAGTTGCACCAATCTGTACAGCAGAAGCATATACAGTGCCAGTAGAACTAATATTACCTACAACAGTTAACGCCTGGTTGGGTGTATATGTACCAATTCCTATTGTAGAGGAAAGAGAGAAACTGTTAATTGTTGTTGGAGGCATATAAAAATATTTAGGTACTGTATATTACAAAACTAACTGGGTTATAGTTGGCAGCCGTACCTGAGGTATCCACTGTATGAATTACAAATGTTGTTGCTGTACGAGACAATACTGTTAAAATGCAATTAGGAGAACCTGTACCTATAACAGCATAATTGGTAGTCGGTAGAGTTATACTTAAAGTAACGGTATATACGCCGGTTGCTGTTTTCGCAACACTTGTGACTTGATATCCGTTTAGTAATCCGCTAGTAACCGTTCCATCAAAGATACCCCAAGCTTTAACAACATTGGATCCATTCGAGTATGCTGTACCAGAAGCACTAATATCCCCTACAACTGTTAATTTAGAAGATGGAGCTGTTGTACCGATGCCGACATTACCACTACCATTTATACGCATTCTTTCAATAGTTAAAGCAGCACCATCATTCGACGCTCCATTATCACCTACGTTAAATGTCAAGTATTCATTACCCCAAGACCCACCATTAAACCCAGCTATAATATCAGCTGTACGTCTTACCCCATTATCCCCAGGTGTTGCTTGAAAAGTTGACCAAAGAGCAATATCAGAGGTTTGACCCTGATCACCACCGGATGGTGTTAATGCAAGGGTTGATTGATTTGTGCCGCCTGATAACCCGATAACTTTTGAATTAGAATTTAAAGTAGTGAATTGCGATGTACTATTAGTATTGATTCCGATTTGATTATTACCTGTTACATTTAAGTTACCTGCTATATTCAAATTACCATTTACCGTACTAGGTATTGTACTACTATAATACCCTATTAAAGATAAGGTACTATTATTTGGAGGGATAAAATATGTACTAAGATAATTGGTACCTGTTTGATATACAATACCATAATCAACATTTGGTATTTGAAGTGCACCATTATACGATAGAATATAACCAGCTGCAGCAGTGAGTGGCGTCGTGGTTTTAAGGTTAAATGATGTAGCTGAACCATTGCCAGTAAAGACGTACGAAGTTAGAAGTGATGAACTTGTACTTGTGGTACCTGTACTACCTGTACCCCAGCTAGCGCTATAAGCACACACAGTTGTGTACGTGCTTTGCCAGTTACTGGTCAATGCTCTGACTCCGGTGTCTATTGTACCACCACCGCTTCCTAACAATACACCATTAGCGTAGACAGCTGTTGACGCAGATATGGTACCAGCTACAGTTAATAATTGATTAGGAGTCGATGTACCGATACCTATATTACCTGTATACGGTCCTTGGCCGTTTGTAATACGCATTCTTTCACCTACATTCGTCATCGGAGCTAAGTTAGCTGTAAAGGTTCCATTTCGGTTTACACCAGGGGTAGAAGTGGTTACAGTAACTGTTGGTGCTGAAGTATAGCCGGAACCGAAATTTGTCATGACGAATCCAGTAACTATAGAGCCGACACTCGGAACAACATTAGCTGTAGCTCCTGTACCACCACCGCCGTTAATAGTGGCTGTAAGGGTACCGGACTGATAGTTGCCACCATCATTTACAGTAATACTAGAGATACTATATGTAGTTGTAGCACCGCTCAATGTACTACCAGCGAAGAAAACAATATCACCGTTATTGGGCGTTGAGGTACCAAGGGCTAAATTTCCACTTGTACTAAAAACATATGAATCGTTCGGTCCGACAATATTAAATGTTGGACTATATTGATTGCCATTATATTTTGAACTATTAATACCAATATCAAGAAAAGCTGCACCTGTATCGTTATAAAGAGATATATCAGTACTCGCACTAACTCCAGGATAAAGATTTTGTATTTGTTTAAATACCGAACCCGAAGCCGCATCTATTATAGTTATTGGTGCGTCATTAAAATTTACTGAAGGTAAATTAACTGTATTTCCGGTATTAACAATTAGACTGTTTGATGAGATACCACCATATACCGTTAAATTTACAGCATTAGTACCCGAGACAACAGCGCTCGTCGTGACATAAAACGGTCTACTTGAAATCGTACTCATCTATACATATTTAACGTGTATACTAAGTTTATCTATCTATAGATTAATCACTTAGTGCTGTTCCATACGCATTTAGTGTCCATGTACCAGCTGTACCGTTAAGACCACCTACGTAAATATCTAAAGCAGTTTGATTGTTTGATGA
>Ga0007854_10001149_pt1 | contig 17096 bp, 16 predicted proteins | sample CryBogCBH12Aug08_FD_60382 | JGI IMG/M metagenome (GOLD analysis project Ga0007854, IMG submission 60382) | Freshwater microbial communities from Crystal Bog, Wisconsin, USA - CBH12Aug08 | ecosystem: Environmental > Aquatic > Freshwater > Lake | place: Crystal Bog, Wisconsin, USA | collected...
CCAGACATTTAGCGTAAATATTTGGAAAATGACTGACGATAAAATCAGCCGGCTGATGGCTGATATCCAGGTAAACACAATCAACACCAAGGCGCTTCATTTCATGGTCAATGGCCCGCGCCACGATATCACGAGGGGCCAATTCAGCCCGTTCATCAAATCTGGGCATAAAGCGTTCGCCATTTGGCAGCAAAAGCCTGCCCCCTTCACCGCGCACAGCCTCGGAGATCAAAAAGGATTTGGCTTGCGGGTGATAAAGGATGGTTGGATGAAATTGCATAAATTCAAGATTGGCCACGCGACAACCGGCGCGCCAGGCCATAGCGATTCCATCCCCCGTGCACCCATCGGGATTTGAGGAATAGAGATAGACTTTGCTGGCGCCCCCAGAGGCCAGGACCACCGCTTTTGCCTGAAAAAGGCGAACATAGCCGGCCTTACGATCAAGGACATAAACGCCGACGCACCGCCCCAACTGTCCATCAGCTCCCTTTTCGCGGACCAGATCGATGGCCAATTGATGTTCGAAAACATGAATATTTTCGGCCTCGCGGACACGTTGTTCCAGGGTGGTTTCAACCTCAAGACCGGTGGCGTCAGCCGCGTGAATTATCCGACGGTGACTATGCCCCCCTTCTCTGGTCAGGTGGTATTGCGGATTTTGATCGAGGGTGGCTTCACGGGTAAACTCGACGCCATAACCGATCAGACGAGCAATCGCGTCTTTGGCGTTTTCAACAACAAAGCTAACGATATCGACATTGCATAAGCCCGCACCGGCGACCAGGGTATCGGAAACATGGGATTCATAGGAATCGGTGGCGTCCAACACAGCGGCGATACCGCCCTGCGCATGAATTGTGCTGCCATCGGACAGTTCGGCCTTGGAGAGGACCGCTACGCTGGCGGACGGCGCCAATTGCAGGGCGACGGTCAGACCGGCGGCACCGCTGCCAATAACCACCACGTCATGGGTAATCGTCTCTGCCATGTCACACCGCCTGCCAATCAAGACCAATATCAATGGCGCGCGCCGACTGGGTCAGACGGCCCACGGAAATATAATCAACACCGGTTTCAGCGATGGCCCGAATGGTTTCCAGAGTGACCCCGCCAGAACTTTCCGTTTTAGCTCTTCCTGCCACCAATGAGACCGCCTGCGCCAGAATTACCGGTGACATATTGTCGAGCAGAATGATGTCCGCGCCCGCCTGCAGGGCCTCGGCAACCTGTTCAAGGGTATCGCATTCCACTTCAACTGAAACCGAAGCATAGGCCTTGGCACGGCGCACCGCTTCTTGGACCGAACCACAAACGGCAATATGGTTGTCTTTAATCAGGATCCCATCATAGAGCCCCATGCGATGGTTCTGCGCACCGCCAAGCCGCGTGGCATATTTTGCGGCCAGTCGCAGGCCGGGGATGGTTTTGCGGGTATCCAGCAAAACAGCCCGGGTTCCGGCGATTTCATCAACATAATGGCGGGTCAGGGTGGCGATCCCGGACAGATGTTGGACAAGGTTCAGGGCCGTGCGTTCGGCCGTTAGCAACGCGCCGGCCGGTCCCTGGAGGCGAGCCAGCACCGCACCGGGCAGAAGCAGGCTTCCCTCTTCCGCTTCAAGCGTGATTTTAATTTCTGGCGAAACTTTAGCGAATACTGTGACAGCAAACGGCAATCCCGCGACGACCATTTTTTCGCGGGCGGCCATGACACCGCTAAATCTTAGATTATTGGGAATCACCGCCTGACAGGTTATATCGCCCGGGCCAATATCCTCGGCCAAGGCAATATCGATCAGCTGATCGATGGCTTGCGCCAGATCAGAAGGCGACAGGCTGGACATTGACCGACACCGACATGTCCAACATGCGCTGCAAAGGTTTCAGAGCCGCTTGCCGCAGATCCTCAGGTAATTCTATGCGCGGCGCATTGTTCAATAAACTCAGATAAATTTTTTCCAAGGTATTGCGGGCCATGAAAGGACAGCGGGCACAGTCGCAACTGCCATCCATGCCGACTGCCGGGATAAAAGTCTTGCCCGGGGCTGCCTTTTGCATTTGATGAATAATATGTGGCTCAGTGGCGATGATAAACTGCTGATGCTCGGAGGAAATCACGAAATCAAGGAGGGAGCGGGTGGAACCGACATGGTCGGCATGACGCAAAATACCGTCCGGACATTCGGGATGGGCAGCGACCAGGGCAAGCGGATGGCGCCCCTTTAAGGACACCAGTTCCCGTTCAGAAAATTGCTCGTGAACGATACAGCTTCCCGGCCAAAGGGTCATTGGTCGTCCACTCTTTTCGGCCAAATACCGGCCAAGATGTCGATCCGGCGCGAACAGGACCGGGCGGTCGGCGGGAAGCTGGGCCAGGATTGTCTCGGCGTTGGACGAAGTTACAATAACATCCGACAAGGCCTTAACTTCTGCCGAACAATTAATATAGGTCACGGCCAAATGGTCGGGATTTTCAAGCCGGAAGCGGCGAAAATCCTCAGGCTGGCAAGAGTCCTCGAGGGAACATCCAGCCTCGGCATCCGGCAAGAGCACGGTTTTCTGCGGGCTGACAATTTTGGCCACTTCGGCCATGAAACGGACCCCGCAAAACAGGATGACATCGGCGTCTGTTGCAGCCGCTTTGCGGGAAAGATCCAAGGAATCACCAACAAAATCAGCGAGATCCTGGATTTCTCCATCCTGATAATAATGGGCCAGGATTACCGCATTCCGCTCGCGTCGCAACCGGTCAATTTCGGCATGCAAATCCAGCGAGGGATCGATCCCAGTCTCATCCAGCGCCCCTGGGTCCGGCAGCACCACAGTTTCCAACATTGCCTCTTTTTGCTACGGCGAAAACACTACGCTCTACTAATTCGCGGAAACCAACGCCGGATGCAAGCAACCCCTGCAGTTTTGCGCAATTTTTTTACTGGCGCCGCTTGTTCGCCTGGCGCTTTGCCGGCATCATCGGCCATCCCGTCTGGAGGATTCGTCTTGGTGCGGCGTGGGCTTTTCCTGATTGCACAACTGGCGCTGCTGTTTGCCCTCAGCCATCCGGCAAGGGCCGAAAACCCTTATGGCGTCATGATGTGGCCCGTGGCTGGCTTTCAGGACTTCTCGGTGGCTTTGGCCCGCAGTGCCGGTTTAGGCGTGGCCTGGTTTCGGCCAACCAATGTCTATATTGACCGTTTGCCAAAATCCGGCGCTTGTTCGGAATGTACCGCCCTGCTCCGTTCCCCGCTTCGACTGGCTTTGACCGTGCGCAATGCGCCCGGTGCCGGGCGACCGTCGACCCCACCCAGCGACATGGAAGATTATAAAAGGAGACTTGGAACGATCCTGGACCTATGGAAGCCACAACTTTTGGTGGTTGAACAGGAAGAAGATCTTCCCGCCACTTATTCAGCGCTGGATGTGTCAAAAGCCTATGCTCAGCAATTGGAAGCGGCTTGCCAGGTCGCCCATGCCCGGTCGATTTTATGTACCAATGGCGGTCTGTCCTACGAAGCAACATCGGTGCTGATCTGGCTGGCCTTTGCTGATCGGGGAAAAATGGAGCAGGCCTGCGCTTATGCCCGCGGCACCTTATACCAAAAGGGCCGACCGGATGCCGGCGCTATTCTTTGTCCGAAAGGCGGCCAGATCCTGATCGACAGCAAAGCGCGATCAGATCAGCTAGCCCTGGCCAGGAAATTACTGGATGTTTATAAAAAAAGCCCTATCGACGCGGTAAATTTCCACTGGTATGGGCATGACGCCGGCACGCTCTCTGAAACCGTGGATATGCTGAAACGCCTCACCAGTAAGCCAGTGCTGAGCAATGAAATGGGTCAACGTCCCTGGGACGCCGAGCCCGGCCGGGTTCGTGCCTTGCTTCGCGCCGCCTTCGCCAGCCAGATGGTTACGGCCATTTGGCTCAGTATGGACACCCAAAATACGGTGTCGCTTTTTGATGAAGATGGAAGCTTACGCCCGGCCGGCAAAGAATTTGCCCATCAGATGTCCGGAAGGAAATAGAACTCATGTGAGAACGAAAAATCTCCGATTTTTCATTGCTCAAGTGCCGCTCTCGCCTAAGAGTTTTTCAGCTTTTTGTTTCAGTCAAAATGCGAAAAACTCTAAAGCGGCGGAATCGAATAAGTTCCGGTGACATGGCAGACGAGGTCCTCTTCATCCACCGTACGCAAACTGCATTCACCGACGGCCAAACGTTTGCCCAGTTTAAGGATCCGCCCTTCCGCCAGGACGTCGGCGGGACCGGGTTTTCGCAAAAAATTGATACTCATACTAGTTGTTACCGCCAGTTCGACCCGGCCAATTAACCCCAAGACCACGGCATAAAGGGTTACATCGGCCAGGGCCATCAGCGCTGGGCCGGCCACCGTTCCGCCAGGCCGCATCAGAGAGGGATTAAAATGCATACGCATACTGGCGGTCCCTTTGCCAATGGCCAGGGTACGAATGCCAAACAGATCCACCAAAGGCAGTTCCGCGGAGATCAGGGATTGAAATTCTTCAACTGATATTTTCGTCATTATTGACTTTTAACCCTGCCAAGCCGCTTGCTCATGATGTTCAGCCAGTTGGCTCAAAATGCTCGAAAGTAGCCTGTGGTCGCCGGTGGCAGCAACAGCAGACAAAATCACCGAGGCCTCGTCACCGACTAATCCAGCAACTTTAAGAGCCGGAACGAAGCCCTCTGAGGCAAGAATCGCACTGGCCGGCCGCATCATACGATGCTTGCCCCGCTGCCCTTCCTTTTCAATACAGTCAGCCATCGCTTCAATCGCCGGTCGCTTGCGATGGATCTCAAAAGCCAAGGCCCGCAAGAAGCGCACCTTGATATCTGCATCATTTCCACGACTCATCACGATCCTGCCCAAGATTTTTGAAGGTCAAAACAAGATGAAATCGCGTTAACGAGTGGCGGAAGGGGGGGGATTCGAACCCCCGGTAGGACTTGACATCCTACGACGGTTTAGCAAACCGCTGGTTTAAGCCACTCACCCACCCTTCCCTCTGGCTCGGTGCCGTTCGCGAGGATCAGCAAGTCTGAAGGGGCGGTTCTACAGAATAGCCAAGCCCCCGTCAATCACCCCTCGCCATTTTACCCCGGAATCACCATTCCCTTAGCGACAGCGGGTCGGGCAGCCATCCGGGCAACCCAGGCTGTGACATTTGGTAAGCGAGCCAGATCTATTCCCTGCCACTCATAGCGCTGGGTCCAGGGATAGATGGCCATGTCCGCGATGGAATAGTCTCCCGCGACAAAGCTCGCTTTTTCCAATTGCTTCTCTAAAACGGAATAAAGCCGTTCGGCCTCTTTGCTGTAACGCTCGATGGCATAAGCGACCGGCTCGGGAGCAAATTTACGAAAATGATGCGCTTGACCCAGCATTGGACCAAATCCGCCCATTTGCCACATTAACCACTGCAGGACCTCATATCTTGCCCCTGCGGCTTTCGGCAAAAAGCGCCCGGTCTTTTCCGCCAGATAGATGAGGATCGCGCCGGATTCGAACAAAGCCAGCGGACGTCCATCCGGTCCCTCCTGGTCAATAATAGCCGGAATCTTGTTATTGGGGCTGATGGCAAGAAACTCCGGCGCAAATTGCTCGTTTTTCGTAATATCCACGCGGTGCAGGTTATAGGGCAGCCCGGTTTCCTCGAGCATGATCGAGATCTTGCGACCATTGGGCGTAGCCCAGCTATAAAGATCGATCATCTTTTATCCCTCTAGTTTTTTCCGAAGCACATCATTAACCAAAGCCGGATTGGCCTTGCCGCCGGTATTCTTCATCACTTGGCCAACAAAGAATCCAAAAAGCTTATCTTTACCGGACCGATATTCACTGACTTTGCCACTATTGGCGGTCAGAACCGCGTCTATCGCCGCTTCAATGGCGCCGCTATCCGTGACCTGTTTCAACCCCCGCTCTTCCACTAGAACCGCCGGAGCCTGTCCGGTTTCAACCATCAGTTCGAACACCTCTTTGGCAATCCGTCCGGAAATAGTATTATCTGCTATTAAATCAATGAGTTGACCAAGATGTTCCGCAGTTACCGGCGGATCTTCAATGCTGCGCCCCAGACGATTCATGACGGCAGCAAAGTCACCGGTAACCCAGTTGCACGCTAATTTGGCATCCCGCCCCTTAGCGACAGTCTCAAAAAAGTCCGCATTGGCCTGTTCTGCCACCAAAACCCCTGCGTCATAGGGCGTCAGGCAATATTCGCGAACAAAGCGCTCCTTTTTCTGATCGGGAAGTTCCGGCAAATCAGCCTTGATGGCCGAGACATAGGCCGGTGTTAGCGTCAGCGGCAAAAGGTCTGGATCCGGGAAATAGCGATAATCATGCGCATGTTCTTTCGAGCGCATCGACCGCGTTTCCCCTTTATTGGCATCAAAAAGCCTTGTCTCCTGGACCACCTGACCACCCTCTTCGTACAGATCAATCTGACGCCGGGCCTCATACTCAATGGCCTGCTGCAGGAATCGCAGAGAGTTGACATTCTTGATCTCGGCGCGGGTTCGCAACCCCTCGCCGGGCTTGCGAACAGAAACATTGGCATCACAGCGCAGGGAACCTTCGGCCATATTGCCATCGCAACTGCCCAGATATCTCAGAATCGAGCGAAGCTTTGCGACATAAACCGCCGCCTCTTCGGGACACCGCATATCCGGCTTGGAAACAATTTCCATCAAGGCCACGCCGGAACGGTTCAAATCGATAAAGGATTTGGTTGGATGTTGGTCATGAAGGCTTTTCCCGGCATCCTGTTCAAGATGCAACCGCTCAATACCCACCCGGCGGGTTGAACCGTCCGGCATATCAAGCACCACTTCGCCTTCACCGACGATCGGCTGCTCATACTGACTGATCTGATAGCCTTGCGGCAAATCCGCGTAAAAATAGTTTTTTCTGGCGAATACCGAAGTCAAGTTGATCACCGCCCGCAAGCCCAATCCCGTCCGGACAGCCTGATAAATGCACTGTTCATTGATTACCGGCAACATTCCCGGCATCGCCGCATCGACCAATGAAACCTGACTATTGGGGGGGCGACCAAAATCCGTGGCAGCGCCGGAAAACAGTTTTGCCTGACTGGTAACCTGGGCATGAACCTCCAGCCCTATCACCATCTCCCAATCGCCGGTTTCTCCCTGGATCACCATGCTCATCAGCTTAGCCCCCCAGACCCGGCGGCAGCGCCGTAAAGGCAGCCGCTTTTTCCAAAACCCCAGCAACCCGCAACAGCGTTTCCTCGTCGAATGGACGACCGATCAATTGCAGGCCTAAGGGCAGACCATCGGCGGACAATCCGGTTGGCAGAGACAGTCCAGGCAGTCCTGCCAGGCTGGTTGGGACGGTAAAAATATCATTGAGCCACATGGTAACCGGGTCTTCATCATTGTCACCGATGGCGAAAGCCGGTGTTGGTGCCGTTGGCGTCAGAATGACATCGACCAGCTCAAAAGCTTGTTGGAAATCCCTGGCGATCAGACTGCGCAGTTTTTGCGCCTTGGCATAATAGGCATCATAGTACCCGGCGGATAACACATAGGTGCCAATCATGATACGTCGGCGCACTTCGGTGCCAAATCCGGCAGCGCGCGTTTTGGCATACATTTCGTCGAGAGTTTTACCTTCCACACGCAAGCCATAGCGAACCCCATCATAACGCGCCAGGTTCGACGAACATTCGGCCGGTGCGACGATATAATAAGTGGCAAGGGCATATTTACTGTGCGGCAGACTGATTTCGACCGGTGTGGCGCCGGCATCTTTCAGCATGTCGATACCATCATCCCACAGCTTGACCATTTCCGATGAAAGCCCTGATGGCCGGTATTCCTTTGGCACCCCTATTTTGAGACCACGAATATCGCCGGTTAAAGCGGCGGAAAAGTCAGGGACCGCTATCGGCGCTGAGGTCGAATCTTTAGGATCATGTCCGGCCATGGCCTGCAACATCATGGCCACATCCTCAACCGTTCTGGCCATGGGGCCAGCTTGATCAAGAGAGGAAGCAAAAGCGATAATACCCCAGCGGGAACAGCGCCCATAAGTCGGCTTCAGCCCAACAATGCCACAAAAAGCCGCCGGTTGCCGAATTGATCCGCCGGTATCGGTTCCGGTTGCTGCCAGGGCCATCCGCGCTGCCACCGCCGCCGCCGAGCCACCCGATGATCCCCCCGGGACCAGACGGGCTTCGGGGTCAGAGCGCCGCTTCCAGGGGTTGATCACCGCCCCAAAAGCGCTGGTGGTATTAGAGGACCCCATCGCAAACTCGTCGAGCGACGTTTTTCCCAGCATCACCGCCCCGGCCTGTTTTAAATTTGCCGATACAGTGGATTCATAGGGGGGAACAAAATTCCCAAGGATCCGCGATGCCGCTGTGGTTCGCACCCCTTCCGTGCAGAAGAGATCCTTCATGGCAATGGGTAGCCCCTCGAGCGGCCCGCCTTCCTGGCGCGCCAATCGCTCGTCGGCTTTTACGGCCTGGGCACGCGCCAAATCCGGTGTTTCCGTAATAAATGCGTTCAGCTGGCTATGGGTTGCGATGGCATCGATATGGGATTCGACAAGTTCAACCGCTGAGAATGATTTTTTTAACAATCCGTCGCGGGCTTGACGCAAGGTCATTCCGGTCAGTTGGGTCGGGCTCATTCCACCACCTTTGGAACCAGAAAAAAGCCGTCCTGCTGCTCGGGGGCATTGGCCAGCACCCGTTCAACATAACCACCATCATTGACCTGGTCGCTTCGGCGCGGCAGTTCCAGATGGGCAACACTGGTCATGGGGGCGATACCGTCGGTGTTTACTTCGGCCAATTGTTCGACGAAGCGCAGAATATTGGATAGCTCGACGGCCAACCCGTCCAGATCTTCATCGCGCACCTCGATACGGGCCAGCGAAGCGATATTTTTAACCGCGACCTTGTCCAGAGACATAGGCGAAACCCTAATAAACTCAGAGAAGCGCGGACGTTATCACCGGCATTCGTTTGCCGCAAGCGATCGACAAGATTACCCTGTTCTTCGCTGCCCGATATTCGCACCATTCCGAACTTAGGAACCGCTATGACCTTGCTGACACCCGATCAACTGTTCCCCATGGCTGGACGCCATCAAAGGCTGCTCGGCCTTGACATGGGCAGCAAGACAATAGGCCTGGCTTTGTCGGATGTCAGCCGCACGATTGCGTCCCCGTTGCAAACCCTGCAACGGACTAAGTTTACAAAGGATGTCAACATCCTGTTCCAGCTCATTGATAAACATGATGTTGCTGGCCTGGTCATCGGCTATCCCGTTAGTCTTGACGGCAGCGAAGGCCCGGCTTGTCAATCGGTAAGGCAATTTGCCAATAATCTCTTGGGATTAAGAGATATTCCTTTAGCTTTATGGGACGAACGGCTGTCGACCGCCGCCGTCACCCGGACCTTATTGGAAGCAGACGCCTCCAGGCGCCAACGCGCCCAAGTGGTGGATAAAATGGCCGCCGCTTACATTTTGCAGGGTGCCTTGGATTTTATGGGTCGATCCGGCCTAAAAGCTCTCGCTTGTAACGACCAAGAACTTCCGAACAGGCAAAAAGCAAAGGAATAGTCTTAAGACCCACCCACACCGTGCCGCCGGGATCGGAGGACGCCCGGCAACGCCTTAGCCGGCGCGCATAAGAGCTTTTTTTGGGGGCCGCCGCTTTTCTTCTGGGAGTGCGATTATCTGAGCTCATTTCCCACTCCTTTGGGATAGGAATTTCAGTTGAGCCATCATGGTCCGCCCCTGACAGCGTCGCTATCCCCGTTTGGGGACAATGAGATTTGACTCACCTCTGAAAGCCTCTTCTTGCCCCCCTGCGGGCCACGACTTATAGTCGCGGTCATGACGCAGCCTTCCCAATTCACGCAACGACATCTGCTCGGCATCCAGGGTCTGGCGCCGCAGGAAATTTCCGCGCTTCTCGATCTTTCCGATCAATATGTCGATAAGAACCGCTCTGCTGACCGTAAAATGAACAGCCTGCGTGGCAAGACGGTCATAAATCTGTTCTTCGAGAATTCCACCCGCACGCGGACCAGCTTTGAGTTGGCCGGCAAAAGACTTGGGGCGGATGTCATCAATATGCAGGCGTCGGCCAGTTCGGTGGCCAAGGGCGAAACATTGATTGATACCGCGATGACGTTGAACGCCATGCATATCGATGTCCTGGTGGTCCGCCATCCCGACTCCGGCGCGGTACAACTCTTATCAGAAAAAGTGAATTGCGCGGTTATCAACGGCGGTGATGGCGCCCATGAACATCCGACCCAAGCCCTCTTGGACGCTTTGACCATACGCCGGCGCAAAGGGCATCTTGACGGACTGATGGTCGCCATTTGCGGCGACGTCCTGCATAGTCGGGTTGCCCGGTCCAACATTCATCTGCTCAACACGATGGGGGCTCAAGTCAGGGTGGTGGCGCCGCGTACTTTGCTGCCTGCACAGGCAGACCGCCTGGGGGTCGAGGTCTTTCACGATATGCGACAAGGGTTGGTTGGTGTTGACATCGTTATGATGCTGCGGGTTCAGCATGAACGGATGCGCGGCAATTTTATTCCTTCGATCCGGGAATATTTTCATTTCTTTGGGCTGGATTACGAGAAATTGGCTTTGGCCAAACCCGACGCGCTGATTATGCATCCTGGGCCGATGAATCGGGGGGTCGAGATTGACAGCGATCTTGCCGACGATGTCGAACGTTCGGTCATCCGTGAACAGGTCGAAATGGGTGTCGCGGTGCGGATGGCCTGTCTTGACGTCCTTACAGCCAATCTTGCGCGGAATAAAATCTGATGGCCCCCCAGATTCCTGGACGCATAGCCTATGTCAACGCCCGGCTTCTTGACCCGGTCTCGCGCCTGGACGCCCCTGGCGGTCTGCTGACCGAGGGTGAAACCATTATCGCCATGGGGGCCGATCTGTTTGCCGGCGGTCTACCCGCGGACGCCGAGATCATTGACTGCCAGGGCGCCTGCCTGGCGCCGGGTCTGGTCGATATGCGCGTTCAATTGCGTGAACCTGGGGAAGAACACAAGGAAACCTTGCGTTCTGCCGGTGAAGCGGCGGTAGCTGGCGGCGTCACCTCGATGGTTTGTCTGCCCAATACAACGCCAATAATCGATGATGTGGCTGCCGTGGAGTTTGTTGCCCGCCGGGCCCGCAAGATCGGTCTGGCGAAGGTTTACCCCTATGCGGCCGCAACCAAGCGAATGGAAGGTCAGGAACTTGCCGAAATCGGCATGTTGGCCGAAGCGGGCGCGCTTGGCTTTACCGACGGAACCAAGGCTCTGCGCAATGCGCAGGTGATGCGCCGGGCACTCGCCTATGCCGCCACCTTTGGCGTGATGATCCTGCAGCACCCGGAAGAGCCGAGCCTGGCCGATGGCGGTGTGATGAATGAAGGTGAAATGGCCTCAAGACTTGGTCTGGCCGGGATTCCACCCGCTGCGGAAATTATCATGATCGAGCGCGACATTCGGCTGGTGGCCATTACCGGCGGGCGTTATCACGTCAGTCACGTCTCGACCGGCGAAGGTGTCGCCTGTATAAGACAGGCTAAAGCGCGGGGTCTGCCGGTAACCTGTGACACCGCTCCGCCTTATTTTGCCCTCAATGAACTGGCCATCGGCAATTATCGAACCTTTGCGAAACTGTCGCCCCCCTTGCGTACGGAGATGGATCGTCAGGCCGTGGTTCAGGGACTCAAGGATGGGACAATCGACGCTATTGCCTCGGATCATGCGCCGCAAGACCAGGACTCCAAACGCTTGCCTTTTGCGCAGGCGGAGTGCGGCGGTGTTGGCCTCGAGACTTTGTTAGCCATTGCGCTCGAGCTTTATCACAACGGGCATTTAACTTTGCTGGAGGTTATCCATCGCTTGAGCCTGGCACCAGCGCGTTTGCTCAAATTGGCGGCGGGTTCGTTACAGGCCGGTCAAGCGGCCGATTTTTTGATCTTTGACCCTGAACCGGCTTGGCGCGTTAATCCCGAAACTTTCCGAAGTAAATCTAAGAACTCGCCGTTCGATGGTCGTCCGGTCCAGGGCAAGGTACTGCGCACCGTCGTAGACGGACGGACCGTATATCTTGCTGACGCCTGAGGGGGTAATGGATCCCTTGGCGCTGGCCGTCCTGTTTGGCTATTTGGCAGGCTCGGTTCCCTTCGGTCTGGTCTTGACCAAAATGGCCGGACTCGGGGACATCCGTCAGATCGGTTCAGGAAATATTGGCGCCACCAATGTGCTGCGCACCGGCAACAAAGGACTGGCGGTCCTGACTCTTTTGCTCGATAGCTGTAAGGGTGCGGCTGCGGCCCTGATTTTTGGAATTTGGGCAGGAGAAGCGGCGGCGATGACGGCGGGTTTTGCCGCTGTTCTTGGTCATAATTTTCCGATTTGGCTGCGCTTCAAGGGAGGCAAAGGGGTGGCGACCAGTTTTGGCGTCCTCCTGGTAGCCGCCTGGCCTGTCGGCGTTGCCGCCTGTCTGACCTGGCTGGCAACCGCCGCGATTTTTCGGATCTCTTCTTTGGCGGCCCTTGTCGCTTTTGGATTTTCTCCTTTTGTGGCCCTGGCGATGACCGGCAAGGAAGAAGCCCTTTTGGCATTGGGCTTGGCACTCCTGGGTTTTGTGCGCCATCGTGCCAATATTGTTCGCCTGTTCAAGGGCCAAGAGCCGAAAATAGGCGCCGGAAAAATCAACAAGTAAACGTAAAAGACGCATTGACGATCGCTTGCGCAACCTTTTAGGGTGCGCAGCTATGGAAATCGCCAAAACAGCCTTAACCGACCAGGAACGTTTGAGCTGGCTGCGCCTCTATCGCACCGAGACTATCGGCAATGCCACCTTTTTTCGCCTCATTGAGCGCTTTGGCTCTGCCGAACGAGCGATCGAGGCCCTGCCCGATTTGGCTCGCCGTGCGATTGCCATCCCGGCCGCCAACAAAGTGCAGCAGGAAATCGAAAATTTGAGCCGGCTTGGCGGTCGGCTGATTACAGCCGCCGATCCTGACTTCCCGCCAGCCCTGTCCGCCAGCGGCACCACCCCTTTGATTATGACATTAGGTCAGTCATATTTTCTGGGTCAGGATGCGGTCGCGGTTGTTGGCGCCCGAAGCGCTTCGCTGGCCGGACGGCGTTTAGCCGAAAGCCTGAGCCGCGATCTATCCTCGGCCGGGATCGTCGTGGTATCCGGCATGGCCCGCGGTATTGACCGAGCCGCCCATGAGGGTGCGTTACCCGGTCCAACCATCGCCGTTCTGGCGGGAGGCGTTGATAATATTTATCCGCCCGAACATCGTGAGCTTTACCGCCGCATATGTGCCGAGGGTTGCATTATTTCTGAAATTGCGCCCGGCACCCAACCAACCGCCAGTCATTTCCCCCGGCGCAACCGCTTGATTTCGGGTTTATCCCTTGGCGTCGTCGTCGTCGAAGCCACACAGCGATCCGGCTCTTTGATTACAGCCCGCATAGCGCTTGAGCAAGGGCGTGAGTTGTTTGCCGTGCCGGGCTCGCCTTTGGACCCTCGCTGCCGCGGTCCCAACGGATTGATCAAAAACGGCGCCACTCTGGTAGAAAATGCAAACGATATCCTTGGGGCTTTGGCGAATATGCGTCAAACACCGCAACCAACTGGAAGCAAAGCCTTAAATCTGTTTTTGAACCGGGACGAACGGGTGGTGGACGGTGATCAGGCCCATCAGACGGTGATGGAATCCTTGAGCGCCAGCCCCGTGACAGTTGACGAAATCGTCCGGCAATGCCAATTGTCACCCGCGGCGGTGTCGATGGTGTTGCTGGACCTGGAATTGGCAGGAAAGCTTGAACGGCACCCCGGTAATTCTGTATCCCTACTTTCCTGAAACTGAGAAAGCACTCCTGGGTCCATGAAGATTGTCGTTGTCGAATCACCCGCCAAGGCCAAAACCATCAACAAATACCTTGGCAGCGACTACAAAGTCATTGCCAGCTATGGGCATATCCGTGACCTTCCCGCCAAGGATGGATCGGTAAGACCCGACGATGACTTTGCCATGGATTGGGAAACCGACCCCAAATCCGAACGTCAAATCAAAGAAATCATTTCTTTGGTCAAGGGCTCGGAAAGCCTGATCCTGGCAACCGATCCGGACCGCGAAGGCGAGGCCATCTCCTGGCATGTCCGTCGCGTCCTGGAAGAGCGCAAGGCGCTCAAAGGGGTCGATGTCAAGCGCGTGGTTTTCAACGAAATCACGAAATCAGCGGTTACCGAAGCGATGCGGAACCCTCGCCCCTTAGATCAGGCCTTGGTTGACGCTTATCTCGCCCGGCGTGCCCTGGATTATCTCGTCGGTTTCACCTTATCGCCGGTTCTTTGGCGAAAACTGCCGGGCAGCCGGTCGGCCGGCCGCGTCCAGTCTGTGGCATTGCGGCTGATTTGCGAGCGGGAAGCCGAGATCGAACGGTTCAATAGCCAGGAATATTGGACCATTGGCGGCGACTTCTTAACCCCCCGCCAGGCAGCGGTCAGCGCGACGCTTTCCCGGCTGGACGGACGGAAACTCGAAAAGTTCGACTTACCCGATGAGGCGACGGCCCAAAGCGCCGTCAGCAAGATAAAAGCGGCTGCTTTTGCGGTGGCGTCCGTTGAGAAAAAACAGGTAAAGCGGCACCCTGACCCGCCTTTTACCACCTCGACCCTGCAGCAAGAGGCCTCGCGCAAACTGTATTTTCCAACCCAGCGCACCATGCAGATCGCCCAGCGCCTCTATGAAGGAATCGATATCGGCGGGGAAACCGTCGGTCTGATAACCTATATGCGAACCGACGGCGTGCAAATGGCGGCCGAAGCCATCGGCGCGACCCGTGCTCTGATCGGGCAGAATTATGGCGATCCTTATGTGCCGGCGGCGCCCCGCATTTACAAAACCAAGGCAAAGAATGCACAAGAGGCCCATGAGGCCATTCGCCCGACCGACGTCTTTCGGCGCCCTGAGGATGTCGCGGCGTCTCTCGATCGCGATCAATTAAAACTTTATGAACTGATCTGGCGCCGCACCGTGGCCAGCCAAATGGAGAGCGCCGTTTTAGATCAGGTGGCGGTGGATATCCTGTCGGAGGATCGGCAAATCGGCTTTCGCGCCACGGGCTCGGTTGTAAAATTTGACGGCTTTCTTACCGTCTATCGCGAAGACCGCGATGACAGCGACGAAGAGGATGCTGACCGCCTGTTGCCAGAGATGAACGATGGCGAGCCCATGCGGCAAAAAGCGCTGCACCCCAACCAACATTTTACCCAGCCGCCCCCGCGCTATTCCGAGGCCAGCTTGGTCAAAAAGATGGAGGAGTTGGGTATAGGTCGCCCCTCGACCTATTCCTCGATTCTCTCGGTCCTGCAGGAGCGTTCTTACGTCCGTTTGGAAAGCCGTCGGTTTCTGCCCGAAGATCGTGGCCGGGTGGTTACGGCTTTTCTCGAAAATTTCTTCACTCGCTATGTCCAGTATAACTTTACAGCGGATCTTGAAAATCAGCTGGACGAGGTTTCCGGTGGGCGGATCGAGTGGCGTACGGTTTTAAGCCAGTTCTGGCTTGATTTCGCCGCTGCTGTTGCCGAAACCAAAAATCTGCGGGTCTCCGAGGTCTTAACCACTCTCGATGAGGATCTTGGCCCGCATTTCTTTCCTCCCTCTTCCTCGGGCCATGACCCTCGCAACTGCCCGACCTGTCAGGCCGGACGGCTCAGCCTTAAATTGGGAAAATTTGGGGCTTTCATTGGCTGTTCCAATTATCCGGAATGTCGCTTTACCCGGCCCTTGACCATCGGCGTTGATGGCGCGGCCAACACCGACGAAACCGCGGACGGTCCCAAGGAATTAGGAATTGATCCGGAAAGCCATTTGCCGGTGCTGCTGAAAAAGGGACCCTATGGTTACTATGTTCAGTTGGGAGAGCCCGAGGACAAAGCAACCAAGCCGCGCCGGGTCAGTCTTTACAAGGGACTGGAGCCAGCGGATCTGAGCTTGGCCAAAGCCCTGGCTCTGCTGGGGCTGCCACGCCTTTTGGGGGCGCATCCTGAGACAGGTGAAAACATTACCGCCGGCGTTGGTCGGTTTGGCCCTTATTTGAAACATGGCAATGCTTACAAATCCCTGAGCCGCGAGGATGATGTCCTGGAAATTGGCATGAACCGAGCCGTTGAATTATTGGCCGATGCCAAAGTGAAGCAGCGCACCGCCGGCCGACTGCTGGGAGAACATCCCAAAGATAGCAAGCCAGTTACCCTGAATTCCGGGCGGTTTGGCCCCTATGTCAGCCATGACGGTGTTTTTGCCAATCTGCCGCGCGGAAAGACCGAAGTCGAACTTGCCGAAGCTTTGGAACTGCTGGCCGCCAAAGCCGCCAAAAACGGCGGAAAAAAACCGAAGAAGGCCGTCAAAGCCAAGCCTCGCAAAGCGGCGGCCAAAGCTTCGTGAGCAAACCGCCGATTCCAACCCGGCAACAATTGCTTGAGTTTATCAAGGAAGCACCAGTGCGGCCAGGCAAGCGCGAACTTGCCAGAGCCTTTCATCTGACCGGAGAAAACCGCATTATTCTCCGCGAGATGCTGCGTGAACTTGAGAAATCAGGTGATATTGAGCGTGGGCGGGGTAAACGCTTTGGACAAATGGGCGCTTTGCCGGAGTCCGCCGTTTTGGAAATTTGCGGCACTGATGCTGACGGCAGCTTTCTGGCCAAACCTCTGGGCTGGACCGTGGAGGGGACTCCCCCACGCATCGTTATGGCCCCGGCACGCCGCGGCGAACCTTCCTTTTCCATCGGCGATAGGCTGCTGGCCCGTCTCCGGCGGCTCCGCCATGGGCTCTACGAGGCTCGGGTCCAACGCCGCTTAAGCAGTGGCAGCACCAAGCTGCTTGGCGTCTACCAACCTGGAGCCGGCGATGTTGGTGTTCTGCAGCCTACGGATCGCCGACAAAAATGCCAGTTTCAGGTCGCCAAGAGTGACAATGGCAATGCCGTGGCCGGAGAATTAGTGCTGGCGGAATTATTGCCAGGCGGCCGCCCTCAGGGATACC
>Ga0007854_10001150_pt1 | contig 17090 bp, 21 predicted proteins | sample CryBogCBH12Aug08_FD_60382 | JGI IMG/M metagenome (GOLD analysis project Ga0007854, IMG submission 60382) | Freshwater microbial communities from Crystal Bog, Wisconsin, USA - CBH12Aug08 | ecosystem: Environmental > Aquatic > Freshwater > Lake | place: Crystal Bog, Wisconsin, USA | collected...
TGGCTTTCTGAGGAAACTGGAGTACTCGGACTTCGTTCGGCGCTTCAGTCGGCCTACGACCAGTTGGATGAAGCCTTGGGGATTGTCCGCTCCTTCATGCCGAAGGAGAAGCCGTGAACCGCGCTACAGATTCGACAGAGGTTACGCTACCGATTCGACAGGTAGAAGTCCAGATTCTGCACGAAGAGACGGAGTGCGAAATGGCGCACGAAGCTTGTGGGTTCTGCACCAACGGGCAGACCGAACGAGGAGCCCGTTGGAGTTGCGGGGGGACGGGGAATCGGTTGACCCCGAGCGAGTGGTGGCGCCTGCATCTTGGAGACAGACCGACAGAAAGGACAACCGATGACCCCTGCTGAGATTCAAGAGTTGAGAGAGAAGCACGTCGCCTACGGCGGTTATTGCTCCCTGTGCGCCGAATGGAACGACGTTCTTGACAGCCATTTGCAATCGCGCCACCCCTGCGATGTCATTCTGGTTTTGGACGCATACGAGGAGCTGGTCGCTCGCACAGATTCCGAGCAGATCACAACCAACCTAGCCCCCGAAGCCCCCGAATCCGTACAACCGTAGTGACGAAAGGAACCAGATGAGGATTATCGGATGGATACTGTTGTTCGTCCTGTGCGTGCAGGCCGCCCTCATTGAAGCATCCCGGCGTGAGTGGTTATGGGCCGTTGTGTGGATAGGGATGGCTGCCGAGGCGGTCTACCGTATGTCGAGGCTCACCAAGTGATCACCCTAGAGCAAATCCAGCAGGGAATCGCCAAGGAGGTTCGCAGACTGGATGACCTGGTCGAGCAAATCGCGGAGGCCGGGGACCGCGCTGCCGAAGCCGAGGCGACGTACAGGACCCTCTACGCCAAGTCACGCCTGACCGTCCGGGCCCTGCACGCCGATGTCAAGTTGACCGTGGACGAGGTGGCAGACCGGGCGCAGGACATGACCTCGGATTCTCAGCGTGAGCACTTCATCGCTCAGAACCTCCTGACCACCCGACGCGAGGCGTTGCGGGCCTCTCAGGCCCGTCTAGACGGCTTACGGAGCCTTCTGTCATCGTTCAAACTTGCGGGCGGCTAGTTGTCACGGCCCAGGATTACTGTTAGCATCACATCAGAGGAGGAAACATGAAAGTCGTAGCACTCACCAACAAGATGTCCGAAAAGGAGTGGCTGGAGGCTCGCAAGAAAGGGATTGGCGGTAGCGATGCCGGGACCATCCTCGGGGCCAACCGCTTCAAGAGCGCCTACCGCCTGTACGCCGAGAGGGTCGGACTCGTCGAGGACACGTTCAAGGGGAACAAAGCCACCGAAGCCGGACACGCCCTGGAGAGAGCGGTGGCGGAGATGTACGCCAAGGAAACTAACGCTTGTGTCGTGTGGTGGCCGGTCATCCTGCAAGGAGAACACGAGTTCATGCTGGCAAACGTGGATTTCTTCATCGTGGAGCAGGACGAGTTCGGTCACTTCCAGCCGGGCAAGGTCAGCGACCACCTATCGGCAGATGTTCCCGTTGGCATAAAGGCGATTCTTGAGATCAAGACCTCGGGCATCACCGGCAGACCCTCAGCCGAGTGGAACCATAACGGGGTACCGAAGTCTTACTACTGGCAAGGATGCCACTACGCCGAGGTGACGCAGGTTCATGACGTGGTGTTCTGCTGCCTCCTCGGGGGGACTGGGCTAGTCATCCGCGAGCGTCACTACGAAGCAAGCACCCGTGAGATGCTGGTCGAGGCCGAGGCGAGGTTCTGGAATCAGGTGCAGAACCACATCGAGCCGGATTTCGTCGGGGCCGAGGACGAACTGGAAGCCCTCAAGACCCTCTACCCCGATTCTCGGGGGGAAGTCGAGATTGACCAAGACGTGCTGGACGCGGTGTCGGACCTGCGGGTAGCCCAGGACAAGCTAAAGCGCCAAGAGCAGGAGGTGAACCGCCTCAAGGCCGTCCTGGTCTCTGCCATCGGAGAGGCTGAGGCCGCCTCCTACCGCGGGGTGACGTTCTACACCTACCGCAAGACCGAGCCGGGCGAATCCTTTGACGCTAAGGCGTTCAAGGAGGCAGAGCCGGAGTTGTACGCCAAGTTCACCAAGCCCCGTTCGGGCTGGCGCGTGCTGAGGATGGTGGGGGAATGAGAGCCAAGGCCACCTGCCTTATCTGCGGGCACTCCAAGGACTTCCGCTTCATGGTCCCGCGACGATCACTGCGCTGGCTCACCCTGCACGCCAAGTGGTGCGCGAACTTCCAGGTCATGCTGGCCTCCGACACCCGAGCCTGGCGCGAGAAGTTGAGGAAGTTCCATGTTTGACGATTTTGACGAATTTGTGGAATACCACCAGATTTCCTACGAGGAACTGGGGCCCGCCTTCGCCGCGTGGCTCGACGGTTCGGGGTGGGATGGGGACTACCAAAAGGTTGGCGAGTGACCGTAGTAGCCGCCATCACCACAAGCCAGGGGTCGTGGATTGGCTCGGATTCCATGAGTTCGGGGGATGGGATCTGCACAGCCTCGGCCAGCCCGAAGGTGGCCAAGTTCGGAAACCTCATGGTGGGGTTTGCTGGAAACTGGCGAGTGGGCCAGCAACTACTCGAACACTGCTCCCGGCTGAGCGCCCCGACCCTGCGCCAAGTCCTAGAACTTGACCTACCCGACACGGATTGGGGACAGTTCCTGGTGGTGGAGAACCAGCGAATCTACGAGATTAACCCCGACAAGGGTGTAATCGAAGCGTTGTCCGACGAGGACGGGGCGTATATGGCGATTGGCTCGGGGGCTCCGGTGTGCCTCGGGGCTCTCGGAATCATGCGTGGCTCGCTGAACCGTGAGGTGTTGAAGCGTGCGATGGTGGTGACCGCGGAACACTGCACGACGGTAGGCGGTCCGTTTACCGTCATCGGTTGAAACTTGTCACCAGATGTGGTAGTCTTTATCCGTATGCTGGGTACATTCTGCCCGGCAACGTTGGGCTAACGCAAGGCTCCCTAACGATGGCGACGAACGAACGCACCGAAGAGCAGGCAATAATCGACACCCAGGCGCTCAAGCTGCGCAACTTGGGAATGTCCTACCAGGCCATTGCCGACCACATGGGATGCTCCAAGCCCACGGCCTACGCCAGATGCCAACGCGCCCTAGCCGCCATCCCTGCCGAAGCGGTGGACGAGTACCGGCGCATCGAGGGACAACGTCTTGATCTGCTTCTAGAGGTGGCGATGGAGAAGGCCCTTTCCAACGAGAAGGGTTCCTTGTTCGCCATTGACAGAGTGCTGGCAATCCAGGAGCGCCGCGCCCGTCTGCTGGGACTGGACGCCCCGGTCAAGACCGAAGTCATCACCCTCGACTACATCCAGAGCGAAATCCAGCGCCTAGAAGCCACCTTGGGGGATATAGATGCCGACGATAGCGCAGGAGAGGTTAGCCAGCCTTAAGAGGCTTCAGGCATTAGAGCTCAAGAAGCGCGAGCAGGACACCGAACTAGCCAAGGCGCAGATTTCCAAGACCCGCTACCGCCAGCAGGCCCGCGAACACCAGTTGCCCCCTGACGGAGACTGGCGAATCTGGCTCATCATCTCCGGGCGTGGCTGGGGAAAGACATTCACCGGGGCCGGATGGCTCATTGAGAAGTCCTTAGAGACCCCCGGAATCGAGTGCGCGGTGGTCGCCCCGACCTTCACCGATGCGCGCAGGACCTGCGTCGAGGGACCGTCTGGCATCATCAAGAGCCTCTTACCGGGCCAACTCCAGTTCTACAACCGCTCCAACGGCATGATTACCCTGGTGAACGGCTCCAAGATTCACATGGTCTCGGCAGACGAGCCAGACCGTGTCCGAGGGCTGAACCTGTCCTACGCCTGGTGCGACGAGTTCGGATCATGGCGATACGACGAGACCTGGACCGAGGGACTGGCCCCGGCCCTGCGAATCGGTCACCCTCAAACCATCATCACCACCACCCCCCGCCCGACCAAACTGATTCGTGAATTCGTATCACGGACAGACGGTTCGGTTGTGGTCACTCGCGGATCCACCTTCGACAACGCCGCCAACCTTTCCCCCGCCGCCCTCGCTGAACTGAAACTCCGCTACGAGGGGACACGCCTCGGTCGCCAGGAACTATACGGAGAAATCCTCACCGACACCCCCGGCGCACTCTGGACGATGGACGACATTGACAAGGCGCGTATCAAGTCTGCGCCCGAGTTGACCAGAATCGTCGTAGCCATCGACCCCGCGGTGACCTCGGGAGACGATTCGGACGAAACCGGCATCGTCGTAGTCGGTAAAGGCATAGACGGCAGGGGATACGTCCTGGCCGACCGTTCCTGCCGATTGTCCCCCGATGGCTGGGCGAGGCGGGCGGTGCAAGCCTTCGAGGACTTCCAGGCCGACCGAATCGTGGCCGAGAAGAACCAGGGGGGCGAAATGGTCGAACTGACAATACGCTCCGTCATGCCCCACGCGCCCTACAAGGGGATTACCGCCAAGGTGGGTAAGAGGCTCCGCGCTGAACCCATCGCGGCCCTCGCCGAGCAGGGCCGAATCTCCCACGTCGGGATGTTTGAGGAGCTGGAGGACCAGATGGTCACCTGGCTCCCCGATTCCGGCCACTCCCCCGACCGACTGGATGCCCTGGTGCATGGGTTGGCCGAACTGAACCTCGCCACGGGGTCGAGTGCTGATCGCTTCTTCGAGAGCATCGCCCCCGACTGCCCGCAGTGCTTCATGCCCTGCCCCGTGGACGCTCCGAACTGTCCGTCATGCGGTCTAAGTCTGCGCCTGCCCGACTTAACGCAGGTCTACCCCCGATAGGAAACAATGGCCTTCTGGAATCGTAAATCGCGTGACGAGAAGATGGCCGAAGTGGTGGCCGAGGCGGTCAAGGCCGGGCTTTCTGGCTCCCCCTACGCCAATTCCGGCTACAACGTCGCCACCCCCGCCGAACCCTACCCCGGAATGGCCGGACAGGGGTTGGTGCAGACCATCGGCCAAGCGGTCCCGATGGACCGTCCCGGTGGGGCGTTCGGTGCCATGCTCGGCCCGGCGGCCCCGCTGCTCCCCGCGCCCATCGACGTGGTCCTGGACGATTCTGGCCGGGCGATGCCCCGTCGCTACGAATACCAGGTAGCGACCAACCTCAACCTGACCCAGCAGGAAGTCCCCTACCAAATCCTGCGCTCCCTCGTCGAGCAGTGCGACATCGTCCACCGCGCCGCCGAGATTCGGGTCAACGACATCGTCAAGCAAGGCTGGACCTTCGCCCTGTCGGATGAGTGCATCAACAACATCATGCAGGAGCAGAACTGCTCGCACGCCAAGGCTTCACGAATCGGGCGCGACAAGTACGGCGACGAGATCAACCGCCTCAACGCCTTCTGGGAGAACCCCTACGTCGCCGGAGACCGTTCGTGGACGGAGTGGATTACCGAGGCCCTGTGGCAAATCATCACCTTCGACCAGTTGTGCGTCTACCCGCGCTACTCGCTCGGAAAGTCGTTGATTGGCCTGGACATCATTGACGCTCCCACAATCAAGATCCTCCTTGACAACCGCGGCGACATCCCCCACCCCCCGGCACCGGCCTACCAGCAAGTGTTGTGGGGATTCCCCCGAGGAGAGTTCACCGCCTCCCCCGACAGCGACGGGGAGTTCTACAACGGCGTGGGGCGTAATGGGGAGTTCCTGACGGACCAAATGGCCGTGTTCGTGAAGAACCGCCGCACCTGGTCACCTAGTGGATTTTCCCCGGTGGAAGAGGCAATCCCGGCAGCGACCCTCTACCTCGACCGCCAGGCGTGGATGCGAGCCGAGTACCAGGCTGGCACGATGCCCCAGACCTTCATGAAAACCAACTCAATGGAGTTGTCCATCGAGAAGTTGGCGGCATATGAGCGCATCCTGAACGACCGCCTGACGGGTTCGACCGCCGAGCGCCACCGCATCAAGGTTTTGCCCGATGGCTTCGACCCGGTCGCCATGCCGAACATCGACGAGCGATTCAAGGCGGACTATGACGAGTTCATCATCAAGCGCATCGCCGCAATCTTCGGGGTATCTCCGAACGCTCTGGGGGTCATCGCCCGCGCCGGTCTCGGTGGAGGCAAGGGGGCTCAGCAGGGCGAGCAGGACAACAGCGAATCAGTCTCCACCCGCCCGATGGAGAACTACATCACCGATGTCATCAACTCTCTATCTCGACGCTTCCTTCAGGCCGACAAGAACGTCACGTTCATCCTGAACGACAGCGCCTCCGCCGAGGATGAGTTCAACCGCGCCAAGGCCCTACAGACGGCCCTGTTCAGCGGACAAAAGACCCTCAACGACGTGCAGGGGGAACTCGGGCAGTCCCTCTACGACATGCCCGAGGCCGACGAGCCCTTCATCGTCGCAGGCAACGCCATCCAGTTCCTCAAGGGGATGCTGGATGTCTCGACAACCGGAGAAACGGTAGGCCAGAATGGACCTGGGATCAGTGGTTCGAGCAACGCGCAAGGCCCAGAAGAAGGCCAAGACGCACAAGGCCAAGGTCCACAAGGCATCGGTCAAGCACCCGTCAGTCAGGGCCAAGAGGCGCAAGCTGGTCTGAAGAAGGACGAGGCCAAGGCGTTTGCTAGGTTCGTCTCCAAGCCCCGCTCGCGTGAGTTCGTGTTCAAGTACCACACGCCCGAAGAGGCAGAAGTCCTGAAAGCGCAGATAACCGATACCCCAAAAGGTTCGATTACTAAGCGCCAGTTGAGCGACCACCCTGGCTTCGAGCATCTGAAGAGAGTGGTCAAGAAGCACGGCCCGCTGATCACCGCGGCCCTCGCCGCCTCGGTAGTCGGAATCGACAAGGCCATCGAGCAGGCGATGAACGCCAACGCCTCGCAGATGAGCGCGGACCACATAGCCAGCGTCGCTAGTGGCGCAGTTCTCGGGAACATCAGTTTCACCGGTGAGGCGCAGACCGCCCTGAAGGGCCTCTACAAAGCCTCCATCGACTCCGGCAAGCCCGGACAGCCCGCGGAGATTGGCCCGAGGGTCCAGGCGATGCTCGACCGCACCGGCCAGACCATCAAGGGCATCAACGACACCACGCTGAGCCGGATTCAAACCGCACTGCGTGACGGAATCGCCAAGGGCCAGTCGGCGCACGACATCGGGACCACAATCGGGCAAATCGTCAACGACCCGACCCGCGGTGACGTCATCGCCCAGACCGAATCCAACCGCGCCTACTGCCAAGCCACCGTGGACCAAATCGCCAGCACCGGCGCGGACTACTGGTACTGGAACGCCTACGAATCGGCCTGCGACGAGTGCGCGGACCTGGAATCGGCCAACCCGCACGACATTTCCGACCTTGCACCACCCGACCACCCGAGCTGCCAATGCTGGGTGACCGACGCACCCTCAGATTAGGAGAATCATGGACGACATCAAGTACGCCTACTTCGGTGGGCTCACCGCCAAGCGTGGCGAGGACGGCATCATGCGCGTCAAGGGCCTGGCTACTGACGACACGCTGGACCTCGACGAGCAGATTTGCGACCCCGCCTGGCTCGCCAAGGCCATGCCCGAGTGGATGGCGATTGGCAACGTGCGCGAGATGCACCAGTCCAAGGCGGTCGGCAAGGCGCTGGAGATGGAGCAGGTCGGCTCCGGCTTCGTGGTGGAATCCAAGATTGTAGACAAGGAAGCGGCCATGAAGGTCGAAGAGGGCATCTACACCGGCTACAGCGTCGGCATCAAGGGCGCTCGCGTGGTGAAGGATGCCAAGGCCCCCGGCGGACGAATCGTTGACGGCACCATCGTCGAGGTCTCCCTGGTGGACCGCCCGGCCAACCCCTCGGCCCGCATCGAGATCGCCAAGGCCGTGAACGGGGAACTGGTCAAGGGTGAGGCCGTTCTCGAAAAGGCCGAATCTCCCACCATGAACGCTGAGGCCAAGATGACCGAAGAGCCGGGAATCGCGGACGAAGTCCTAGACCACGACATCCCCCAGACCTGCCAGTCGTGCGCCGGGACCGGCAAGAAGTCCAACGTCATGGGGAACACCCAGGAGACGGACTGCGAGGTCTGCGGAGGCACCGGACACCAGCCCGAGGGACGTGAGTCCAACATCGAGCCGGTGCGCCAGGGCATCCCCCAGGAACTTGAGAACCGCGACATGAAGTCTGCGGAGCCGGATGTCGAGAAGAAGGACTATTCCGACAAGGAGCGCAAGGCAATGGCCGACAAGGGTCAAGCCATGCCCGGAGGTGGGTTCCCCATCAAGACCGTTGCGGACCTGGAGAACGCCATCCAGTCGATTGGCCGCGCCAAGGACCGCGCCTCAACCATCGCCCACATCAAGGCCCGCGCCAAGTCCCTCGGCAAAGAATCGCTGATTCCCGACGAGTGGAAGTCCCTGGACGCTGACCTGACCAAGTTCGTGGACGCGCTGACCAAGGCCGCCAACGACGACGAGTGGCTGCACGACCCCGAGCAGTTGGCCGCGGTCCGTGACGGCATCGTATCGCTCATCAAGGCCGAACTGGACGAGTTCGCCCAGGGCGAGGACGAGCGTTGGGACATCGCAGACCTCGCATCGGCCCTCAACACGTTCCTGTGCTGGTGGGACAAGGAAGCATCCGAAGGGGAGACCACCCCACCGTTCACTACAGATGGAGATGACACAATGGCCTATGTAGCGATGGGCGTTAGCCCTGACCTTATTAAGACCGCAAGCGCCGACACCGCGACCCCCGAGGACCGCGACGCGCTACGCACAGAGATCGTCAAGGCTTTGGGCCTTGAGGAAGCAACCACGGTGAAGGCCGAACTGACTGAGGCGAAAGAGCAGATTGAACTGCTGAAGGCCGAACTCAGCGAGGTGAAGTCGTTGGCGGCACCCGGCGGACCCGCACTGCGGGCGACCCGCGAGCAGACCACCAAGTCTGCGACCGCGATGGCCAACGAGGTGGAGGCGATTCGCCTTCGTCGCTTGGCCGCTGAAATCGTGGACCCCGCCCTTCGTAATGCGTACCTAGAAAGTGCGCGTCACCTTGAGGCATCCAACTAACTCCTAACAGAAAGGTGCAATCGTGGCTTACGCTGCTCCCGCACTTGACCAACTCTTCAGCGGACTTCCCGCCGACGAGCAGGTCCGACGCTTCGAGGCTTACAAGTCAGCCTTGAGCGCAGTCCACTCATCCACCATCAACGCCCACCGGCGTGGTGAGATTTCCTTCGACCCCCAGCGCGGTATCCAGAAGCGTGCCGGTGTCGCTGAGCGCATCGAGAGCTTCAAGACGGAGATTTCGAAGGCCGTGTCCGGTGACCAGTTGGCCGCCGTTCAGTCCTCGCTCGACGGCTTGGCCGACCTGCAGAAGGACCTCACCCTGACGAGCCCGTTGAACAACACGGTCTCGGGCATCTCGGGTCTGGTCCCCTACGACCTCGACCCGGTCCTGTCGCTCCTGATTCCGAAGGAACTCTACCTGCGCAACTCCATCGCCCGCATCAAGGCGCAGGGTCAGGCGCTTGAGTTCCGTCGCATCACGGGTGTCTCGAACGCCGGTGTCGGTGGTGTCGCCAACCTCTCGACGTTCTTCTCCTCGACCTCGGCCTCGACCTCGTTCGGCGGTATCTCGCTGAACCGTCCGACCAAGATCACCTACGCGGCTGACAAGATTGTCAAGTCCTTCGTGGAGCAGGGTCTGTCGGACAGCGTGAGCCTCCAGGCTGAGTTTGCCGGTCAGGGTTACACCGACCTGCGTCAGTTGTCGCACACGGCCCTCATCTGGGCGCACTTCCTCGGTGAGGAGCGCAACCTGCTCAACGCCGTTTCGACCGCGCTCTCGACCTCGGGTCTGACGTTCACCGCCGCCCCCGACACCACGGGTACGGGAATCACCACTGGTTCGGCCTCCTCGGTCTGCCAGGTGACCCTGTCCTCGGCCTACGGTGAGACTGCCCCGCTTTCGGCTGGCACCATCACCACGGTCTCGGGCCAGGGCGCGAAGTGGACCTTCACGGGGAGCATCCCGGCTGGAACCGTCGCCATCAACATGTACGTCACCATCGGTGGTACGGTCTACAAGACCACCACGCCTTCAACGGCGGCCACCGGCCCCACTGGTCTGGCCTACGCCTCTGGCGCTACGGTCCCCAGTTCGGACGGCTCGTACAACACCTACGCGGCTGGTAGCAACTCGGCCACGGGTTACGACGGCTTCATCTCCACCCTCGCCACCTCGGGCGGCTACGTCAACGCCCTCAACGCGCTGATTTCGTCCCAGAGCGAGCCCGGTGGGTTCGTGCAGGACGCGCTGGTGAGCCTCTACAACTCCACGATGGCTGACCCCGAGGTGATTTTCACCACGGCTGCCGTTCGTCGTGCGTTGGCCAAGGCCATCCAGAGCAACGCGAGCAACGCCGCCTACCGCCTCAACTACGAGACCGGCAGCAACGGTGTCACCGTGGGTAGCCTCATCAACGCCATCCAGAACGAGGCGACGGGTACGATGGTTGACCTCATCACCCACCGCTTCATGCCTGCTGGCACGATGGTCATCCACCAGAAGCAGTTGCCCTTCCCGGACAGCGGTGTGTCGCAGACTGTCGAAGTTCACAACGTGGTTGACTCCATGATCATCGAGTGGCCGCAGATTGGCTTCTCGTACGATGTGAGCTCGTACACCTACGGCGCTCTGGCCTTCCGCGCTCCGGCGTGGTCGGGTCTGGTCACCGGCATCCTGGGCTAGTCCCAACCAAGTCGCTAGGCACCTGGACAGGCTGAACGCCGCAGATGTCCTAGCACCGGCGGTTGAGCGGGTGGGGTCCCCCCTTGCCCCACCTGCTCCCGCCCTTTCGCACAAGGGAGAAACACATGCGTCTCGTCGGTTCCGACAGAGGATTGAAGGAAATCACCGTCAACGATGGCCCGGTCATTCCGCGCCAGAAGGACGGGACGTTTCACGTTGACGGGCAAACCGGCAAGAGTTTGGTCAAGTCGGGAGACTTCGCCGTTGCCGGGACCAACTTTCGCAACGCCAAGGGCTACAAGTGTGTGGCCTGCGGATTCGTCACCGTGTTCCGCGACCACTGCGGCAAATGCGACGGCACTGAACTGGTAGAGGAATCCTAGATGGTTGTTGCACCCTTCATCCTGGCCGAGGGCAAGGTCGAACCCTACGTCTCGCTCGTCGAGGTGAAGAACAGCCCCACCGCGGCCATCATCGACTTCACCAACCTGATTCCCGACGGCTCGCAGGTCGCCCAGGACATCGCCCTTCAGGAGTTAATCGTCCGCGCCTCCTCCAAGGCCGACGTTCACACGATGGGTATTATGGGTTCGCTCAACGCGACATCCAACACCGAGAACGGGCGCTACCGCCCGAACCGCGCCGGGGAAATCATCATCTCCCCCACCTTCAAGCCCATCCTGGCCGTCACCGATTTCCAGGTCGGTTGGGGACCGGGCCAGGGGCTCTACGACATCACGCTTTCCACGTCGAACTGCTCAATCGAGCGCGACCAGTTCATCATCACCGCTCCCACGACCCTCGGCCTCTACTTCGGGGCCGGTCTTTCTATTGCCGGAGGGCGCTGGGGGTACCAGCATCAGATGTATTGCCAGTGGACCTACGTCAACGGCTGGGCCAACACCTTTACCGCCGCGACCGTGGCGGCTGGGGCGACTTCAGTAACCGTGAAGGATCCCACCGGCATTTACCCTGGGATGCAAATCACTTTGTGGGACGGGCAGAACGACGAGACGCTGAACGTCTCCACGTCCTACGTCCCCGGCACCTCGACAATCACCTTCCAGTCGGGCTTCCAGTACGCCCACGGCTCGAACGTCAACCTGTCCACGATTCCCGCCATCGTCAAGCAGGCCGTGATTCACTTCATCGTCGGCATGGTGAAGGAGCGCGGTCAGGGTGCTCTGGTCCTGAACGAGATTGGCGAGCCCACCGCTGGACACCACACCGCGATGGACGAAGAGGCGATGGCCTACGACATCCTCGATTCCTTCAAGGCCGTCTGGGGCCGTTCGTGAGCCGTTCGTCGGTACGCGCCGCAGTGGTCAACTACTTGCAGAACGCTGGCCTCCCCGGGGTCGGGTCGGGGAACGTCAAGCCCTTCCCGGCCAAGATCACCCCCGAGGGGGACTTCTACCAGAACGAGGACCCCGGCCACATGCAGGGGGTCATCATCTTCACCCACATTGAGCGCCAGCACGAGAAGCGCATCGAGCTGCGCGGGGCGACCGGGGGAGGCAAGGAAGTTACCTACGAGTTCGCCTTCACCATCTTCTTTCGTTCCTCCCAGCCCAAGTCCGAGGACGCAGGCAAGGACAACGAGACGTTCTTGGACGCCCTCATCTCCGCGGTGCGAGCCTCCAAGACAGCCGGGACATCGGACGGGACTGTCTGGCAGTGGGGTGAGGGCCAGATGAACGGCGGGACGGACGTGCAAATCGAATCCGACTACCCGCGCTCCCTCAATGGCAAGTCGGCGGTCACACAAGTTGTCTCCGTCGCCCGCGTCATCGTCATCGAACAAACCGTTAACTAGAACGCAAAGGAAGCCATGTTAACCTTCACCGATTCCGAGCCCCGCGTCTACTGCGACATTCTGGTGGACGGCCAGGTCCTCGTCGCCCAGCCGGGCCAGTCCTACGACATCACCGACCCCGCAGACGGACGCTGGGAAGCCGCTCGGAGCGCCCCAGAAGCCCCCGTAGCGCCCCCTGTTGACGCTCCCGTATCCACCGACCCGACTAGCAACTAAGGACACATCATGGCCGGACCCTACTTAACCGCCAATAGTCAATTCGGCCTCATCGTCGAAGCGACCCGCGGCACCCTGCCCGCCTCGGGAACCCCGTACTACATCCCCGTAGTCTCCCCCCAGGTCACCCCGATGCAGAAGTTCCTGCGTGACGAAGCCCTGCGCGGCTCGGCCAACCTCGTCTACGACCAGATTCAGGCCGTCCGACACGACGAGGTCGAGTTCACCTCGTGGCTCTACGGAGACACCTTCCCGGTTTACCTGCGTGCCATCCTCGGAGGAACCGACACCACCACCGGCTCTGGTCCGTACACCCACGTCATCAAGTTGCTGAACAGCCCCACGACGGGTTCACAGCCGCCCTCGTACTCCCTGTTCGACTTCGACGGTGCCAACTACTTCACCATGTCGGGCACGCAGATGGACAGCCTCAACCTGTCTTTTGGCGCTGAGGCGGCGGTCGAGGCCAAGACCAAGTGGATGGCGAACCCCTACGTCTCCTACACCGCGGCCCCGGCTCCCTTCACGTCGGTGTCGTACTCCGCAGAGCGCGCGGTTCCGGCCTGGGACACGACGGTCACAATCAACTCCACGTCCTTCACCAACGTGGTGGACGGGACCATTGACATCAACCGCAAGACCCAGCCCATCTTCACGATGGGAACGCAGGCCCCCTACGCCAACTTCGCGGGCCCCATCGAGGTATCGGGAAAGTTGACGCTGGTCGTGGCCACGAACGCCGACCCGTTCTCCACTCCCACCACCTCAGGCTACGCCCTGACCCGCTCACCGCAGGCGATGGTGGTCGCGTTCACCGACCCCAACGACCAGACCTCTTCGACGAACCACAGCGTCACCCTGACCATGTCGGCGGTGCAGTTCCAGAACGTCAAGCGCACCCGCGGCAAGGAATACACCGAAGTCGAGGTGGAATACACCGCCAACGGCAACAGCACCGACGCTTCAAGCGGATACTCGCCGATTCAGTCCAGCACCGTCAACGGAACGTCAGCGTCGTACTAACCAAACCGTAAAGGGGAAACATGCCACTCATCCAACTGCCGAACAATCAGTCAGCCCTCATCGTCTCTCGGGACGAAATCACCGAGCGCCAGTCTCGGGCCATCAGCGAAGCAATGTTCACCGCGACCGCGACCAGCGGAAGTCTGAACGCCAAGGGCTTCAACAACGATGACCCCGAGACCTGGCACTTGGTGGGGGCTGACGATTTCGCCAATCTGCGCCAGTTCCAGTCGGTCCTCATCGTGCAGATGGTGAAGTCTTGGACCCTCGGAGAACTGCCGACCATCGAGACAGTCATCGACATCCCCAAGGGGACCTTCGACCTGTTGAGCGAGGCGTGCGCAGCCGAGTTCCTGGCCAGTGGCGTGTCGGTGGAGGTTGACCCCGACCCAAAAGCAACTACTCCCGACTCCAACGCCTAGTCAAGCAGTCCGAGGGTCGCACCGTCCTATCGGAGCCCGACCCCGAGCTGGTGGCGATGGTGAGGGAATACCAGTTCAGGAAGATTCTGGGCGGGTCGCACGATGATTTCCTCAACCAGCCCAAGAACGTCACGGACTGGATGATTGCCATCCACAACGCCCTGAACGAGGAACGATGACCGTCATCATCAAGGGTGAGGCCCGCTTCGACGAGGCCCTGAAACTTGACATCGTCAAAGCCAACGCCGCCGCCCGTCGCATCGTCGAGCGCGGTGGACTGGTCATCGCCCGCGAAGCCCAGGAAAAGTGGCGACAGTACCCCGGAGGTAGAACAGTCTCCCAACGTACCGGGCGCGCCTACTTCAAGTCCACGCCGCCCTTCCAGGCGATTCGCCCCTGGCCCACTCAGCGCACCGGAAACACCAAGCGATCAACGAAGGTGCAGAGCGTCAGCGCGGTGAGTGCGTCGGCGTGGATGTCCACCACCGGCCCCTCCACTCAGTACGCCGGATTTGTGGAGTGGGGGACGCGCTACATCAATCCCGGATTCCCCGTCCTGCGTCCAGCGGTCGAGGATTCAGCCGTGGAGATTCAGTCAATAGCCGAAGAAGAATGGGCCGCCGCCCAGGGAGAATGACATGGGTATGCTCCCGCCGCTCGTAGCCACGCTCATCGCGGACACGAAAGAATACACCGCCAAGATGGACGAGGCCCAGGCGAAGATGGCCGAGTTCGGGGGGGCGTCCGAGGCCACCGGCGCGAAGATGGCCGGGTTCGCGTCCAAGGCTTCCACCGCGGTCCTCGGTGTCGGCGTGGCCCTTGGGGGGCTTGCGCTGGAGAAGGCGTACTCCTTCAGTGAGGCGATGGACAAGCTGAAGAATCAGGCGGGACTGACCGACGCGCAGATGAAGCAGATGTCCGCTTCCATCCTGGCCACTTCCTCGGCAACGGGTGTCAGCACCGGCGACCTCGCTTCGGCTGCCATCGGCATCGAGCAGGCGGGGATTCGCGGCAAGAACGCGATGGACCTCCTCAACGCGGCCTCACAAGCCGCCGTGGTCACCAACTCATCCGTGGCCAACACCACTGCCGCAGTCGTGGCCGCTGAGAAACTGCGTATCACGTCTGGTATGACGATGGCCAACGTCATGGGCGTGTTGGTCGCTGGCTCTAAGAACTTCACCGGCGGTCTGGCGGCTGAGACATCCATGCTGAGTGGTCGCGTGGGCTCGGCCCTCGCCAACTACGGGCTGAAACTCCAGCAAATCATCCCCATCGGTCAGCAGTTCGCCGCGGCTGGACTTCCCACGCGCTCCATCTCCTCTTTCGCCACCGGACTGGGCAAAATCAACGCTCCCATCGAGGTGTTCAAGAAAACCTCCAAGGGAACGACCGAAACGATGTCCACCTACGCGGTCGCCCTGGAGCACGCGGGGCTTTCGGTCACCCACTTGCAGACGCTTCTGCGCACCGGCGACATCCCCGGCCTCCTCCTGCAAATCCGAGACGCGGCGGCTCGCTCGCACGAACCCCTCTCGCAGTTGGTGAACCTGGTGTTCGGTACTGGCGGTGGGGCGGCGGCGTCGGTCCTCATCAAGAACCTACAGCAACTCACGACCTCGACGAACAAGTTGAAGGGCGCGGGGGCTGGCTCGCTCACGTCGGGGTTCGAGGAAGCGATGAAGCAGATTGGACCGCAAATCGCCAAACTGAAGGCGCAATTCGACGCGGCCCTCATCAGCGGTGGTCAGTTGCTCCTGCCGTACTTCTCCAAGGCGGTCGGGATGCTGAACGACACGTTCAGGTACTTCCAGACGCACCCCCTAGAGTTCCACATAGCGGCTGGTGCGCTCGGGGCGGTCCTCGGCGGGGCGTTGCTCCTGAAGATGTCGGCGGCTGGTGTCGCCCTCGCCAGTGCCTTCGGGATTGAGTTCACCGCCTGGGCCTCCGTCGCCTGGGCTGGGTACGGTGCGCTCCTCGCCACGTCCTTCGTCTCGACCCTGTGGGCGCTGGACTGGCTGAAGAAGCGGGCCACGGTCACCCCGAGCGCCAAATTGGCCCCGTGGCTCCAAGAGCTCCTGACTAAGGCCGGAATCCCCGCGGGGGCGACCACGTCCCTAAGTGCTACAGGCATCAAGTACCTGGAGAACAAGTACCACATCTACCCGCCCAAGGTAACGGTGGTGGTGAAGCCCCGATGAACGACGAACAACAGCAAATCGACATCGAGATTGACGTGGCGATGATTGCTCAGTTCCTCGCGGCCAACCCCGCGTTCATCAACGCCGTGGCTATGGCTGAGCGAAACGCCCAGACCAAGTACGTCCGGGCGATGGGGAACCTCTACGCCACCACCGCCGAGCGTCGCAAGCGTCCTCGCACGATCAACCCCAACACGGTCCAGCGCACATGGTAGCCATCCCCTCTCTTCCGGTCTTTGACGTTTACATCGCCTTCAACCCGACCGCCTCGGGCGCGACGATGAACACCGCCTACTCGGTCGCCTTGCCCTCCTCGGGCTCCTCCAACTCCTACTGGACCAACGTGTCGCAGTACCTCATGAATTCCGAGACGCACGACGGCCGCCAGCACTTCCTCGACCGCATGGAGGCCGGGACCTTCAAAGGCACGTTCAACGGGCGCGACGGGTTCTTTTGGAATGGGACGGTTAACGCGACGGGATATACCGTTGCCCCGCGTATGCCGATTGCCGTGACCGAGACCTGGAGTGGCACGACCTACCGGCGGTTCTTCGGGTTCATCGACTCGGTCAAAGAGCAAATCACCGACCAGTTGAATTCGGACGTGCTGATTGAGGCCACGGACCAGTTGAAGCAACTGTCCCTGCGCAAGATGGAATCTCCGCAGTTCTGGGCCAAGTACGCCCA
>Ga0007854_10001151_pt1 | contig 17090 bp, 10 predicted proteins | sample CryBogCBH12Aug08_FD_60382 | JGI IMG/M metagenome (GOLD analysis project Ga0007854, IMG submission 60382) | Freshwater microbial communities from Crystal Bog, Wisconsin, USA - CBH12Aug08 | ecosystem: Environmental > Aquatic > Freshwater > Lake | place: Crystal Bog, Wisconsin, USA | collected...
ACCACCCGCCTGTGGATGTGGGCCGCCGCAGACAATCTCCGCCTCTACGCACAGAATGCATTGGATTGCGCGATGGACCTGAGAAGATTGCGGCCGGCTGGGACCGTACAGTAGGACTGGGAATTATCGCCCGGTACAGCGCGCCCAAAGCTGTTCGATATAAGCGTCGGTCATGCCCGCGATATAGTCAGCGACGGTACGGGCCAGTCCTTCCGTTGCTATCTGCGCCCGGTGGTCATCGGGCAGCAGGCCGGGGTCGCTCATGATCGCGCCGAAGAGACTCACAACCACTTCATCGGCATGGATGTGTCCTTCTTCCATTCCGGGAGAGTTATACAGGTTGGCGTAGAGAAATTCCTTTGTCGCGGTGCGGACAGCTTCCATCGCAGGGCTAAGAGCGGCCAGTCGCTCCGGGGCGCGGCGGATGTCCGTCAGGGTTGTGGCGCCGGCGATGCTTACTCGGGCGCGCACCTCGTTCATCAGGTCGGTTACCAGGCAATTCAAGAGGCGGCGCAACGCTTCATACACGGCCAGCTTGGGCGCGGCGCTGGGATAGCTCCGCCGCGCGTCGTCGTGGAAGCCGCGGAATAGCGGTACGGATTCGCGAACCTCTTCAAGCGCGAGGATGCCCGAGCCGAGGCCATCATCGAGATCGGCCGTGAGGTAGGCGATCTCGTCGGCCAAATCGATGAGTTGGGCTTCAAGGGGTGGAAACTGATCAAGGAAGAAATCTGCCAGTTCGGGATGGGCAGCGGCGGAGTAGTCGCGGGAGTGCTTGACGATGCCTTCTCGCACGCCGAGGGTCAGATTGATACCGCGAAAGCCGGGGTAGCGCTCCTCAAACCAAGTCACGATGCGCAGGGCATGAAGGTTGTGGTCGAAGTTGAGGCCGCACGCCTTGAGGGCGCGATCCAGAGCTTTCTCTCCTGCGTGGCCAAAGGGTGGGTGACCGATGTCGTGGACCAGCGCAAGAGCCTCGGCCAGTTCCGCATTGAGGCCGAGAGCGCGGGCTACTGTACGGGATATCTGGGTGACTTCAAGGGTGTGGGTGAGGCGGCTGCGGAAGTGGTCTCCAGGAGGGTCGCTGCTGAGACGGGTAAATACCTGGGTTTTGCCGGCGAGGCGGCGAAAGGCGCGGGCGTGCAGGATGCGGGCGGCATCACGGGCAAAGGGACTGCGATACGGATGGGGAGGCTCGTCATGGGCTCGGCAGGCGAGATCGCTTCCGGGTTCACCGCGGACGGCGATTCCGGTAGGGAGCGGGATACCAGATTCAAACTTCAGATCCATAGCAGCTTGCCCTTCAGTAGTTCACGTCTGGTTATACCGCACAGGGGGACACAAATGCAGGGAATCGGTTTCTCCTGTGTTGTGAGTCACGATGGAAGGAATACCAGGGTGCATAGTATTTGTTCTGTGTGGCAGGGATTGGACAACTCTCGTCAAACGGGAGTACTATCCAGCCGGATTTTTTGAACGGTCGGCGCTGGAGCTAAAGTTGGTGCCGGTGGCAAAGATATTCAGGTCACAACACGGAGGCAAGCATGAAGACGATGAAGAAATCTGCATTAGCCATGGTAGCGCTGGGATTGGCGCTGGCTTCGGGATGCGACCGGCATTCGAACAAAGAGGTTTATTACATGGTCTCGGTGAACTCGGCGCTGCCCTACTGGCAGACCGTTGCAGCCGGGTTCAACAAAGCGGCCACGCAGTACAAGGTCACGGCAAGGGTAATTGGGCCAGAGAACTACGATCCGAAGGATGAGTTGGCAGAGCTGCAAAAAGCAGTGGCTGCCAAGCCGGCTGGGATTCTGATTTCAGCGGCGGATGCCGCGGTGCTGCAGCCTGGAATTGACGCGGCAGTGGCTGCGGGGATTCCGGTGATTACGGTGGACTCCGATGCGGCAAACAGCAAGCGGCTCTACTTTATCGGCACCAACAACCTGGCAGCAGGACGGTTGGGCGGTCAGCGGCTGGTAGAGAAGATGGGCGGCAAGGGCAACGTGGTGTTCTTCACCTTCATCGGTCAGCCCAATGCAGAAGAGCGGCTGAAGGGCTTCAAAGACGTCCTGTCTACCCATCCGGACATCAAGATTGTGGATGTGGTGGACATCAAGAGCGACGCCCGCGCGGCTTTTGACAAGGCGCAGGAACTCCTGGCGCTGACGGGCCCCAAGCGGATCGATGCGTTTGTAAGCCTGGAGTCTGCATCGGGCAAAATGGTTTCCGATGCGGTAAAGCGGACCAACTCAAGTGACCGCGTCGTGATCGCATGGGACGTGAGCCCCGATACGCTGGACGGGATCAAAGGTGGCACCATCACCGCGACCGTGACGCAGAAGCCCTACACCATGGGCTATGTGGGACTAAAGGCCCTGGATGAGGTGTTCCACAATCCGCAGGCTCAACTCGGCAAGGACTATAGTGCGGACAGCTTCGCGCCTTATCCGGAGTTTGTCGATACGGGAACGTCGCTGGTGGACAAGAGCAACGTAGATCTCTACATGACCACTGCCTCTGGCTCTAAGTAGAGCGGCTGGCAAGGTTCCTTTAGCTGTAGAAACACGAAGCCCGGTGCACTCGCACCGGGCTTCGTGTTTGGGGTCATTGCAGCAGGATTGGATGCAGCCGTTTACTAGGGTTTGGGCTGGCCAACCACGTTCTCCTGCTTGGCTAGCTTGACGCGGGCGCCTTCCAGCTTCTTTTGAACCTTGGCTACATCGCCGGGCTCAAAGTCGCCGGGAGAGGACTTGGCGAATTGGGCCAGTGAAAGCTCCCACTGCGCGGCAGCCAAGCGGATGCGGCCCGTCTTCTCGTAGAGGTCACCGAGATGGTCGTGAACTGTGGGGTCAGTCTGGTCGCGGTCAACAGCCTGGCGAAGATTATCCTCGGCCATTTCGTACTCGCCCATCTTGAAGTAGCACCATCCCAGCGAATCAAGATACGCGCCGTTCATCGGCTCCAGTTCAACCGCCTTGCGAATGAGCTTGAGCGCCTCGGGCAGGCGGGAACCTTTGTCCGCCAGCATATAGCCAAGGTAGTTCATGGTCATCGCGTTGTTGGGTTCCTGCTCGAGGGCTTGCCGGAATAATTGTTCGGCTGGCTCAAAGTGCTTTTGCCGTTCCGCCAGTTCACCGCGGAGAAAGAGCAGGTAAGTGCGGTCTTCCTTCTTGGTGGTGAGGGGTTCGGCCTTGTTGAAGCACTCTTCGGCATCTTTCCAGTGGTGTAAGCGAATATGGATTTGGGCTATCGCCAGCCATACGATGCGATCCTCAGACGTGTTGTTGAGGAGTCCCTTGGCCAGCGCAAGACCTTCGTCTGCCTTGTTCTGGTCAGCCAATTCACCGGCGAGCATCAGCTTCAGGTCTCGGTTCTTGGGGTTGGCGTCAACCGCCTTGCGTGAGACCTCGATGGCCTTGTCATACTGCTTTGCGCTGCGCCATGCGTCCACTTGCCCTTGGTAACCGCGCAGAGCTGTAGGGCCGCCCATGTCGATCATTCTCTGGTAGGAGGCAATCGCCTGCTCGGTCCTGTTTTGTTCGAGGCATACGGTGCCGAGACGCTCGAGGAAGATGCCGCGGTTGTTCTTCTCCTCCTCGGTGTAAGCGCCGTTGGCGTGGGAGGTGGCATCCACCATAGCCGCGTAGGTCTGGATAGCCTCATCAAACCGGCCCAGCACGTCAAGCAGCAGGCCCTCGTTGTAGCCGGCTTCCAGTGAGGTGGGGTCAAGCTTGCGCGCCTTGCGGATGGTGACCAGTGCTGCTTCAAACTTGCCCTGGCGTCGTTGAATCTCCGCGATGTGGACCAGTGCCTCGATATTCTGCGGGTCGGCATCTGAGAGCTTTTTGAACTGCTTGAGAGACTCGTCAAGCTGGTTGTTGTTGAGCAGTGCCTGGGCCAATGCGTCTATGGTGTGCAGGTCGCCGGGTTCCATATCGGTTGCGCGCTGGTAGGCGGCAATGGCGTCCTTGGGCTGCTTCATCTGGTCATAGGCTGCGCCCAGCGTGAACTCCATCTTCGGAGTACGGTCGGCCTCGGGGACGCCTTCAATCACCTTGGCGGCATGTTGCATATCTCCGCTTTCGGCATAAAGGCGCGCCAGATTCAGGATGACCTCTTCCGAATCGGGTTCGATCGTCTGGGCTGTCTTGAATGCCTCTTCCGCCTTCTTTGAATCATGCTTGACGGTATAGAGCTGGCCAAGCACCATACGGTCTTCCACGCTTTTGGGCTGCAGCGCGACAATCTTCTCAAACTCCGCGATGGCCGCTTCAAGAACGTTGGGAGAGGACGAATCGGCGCTCTGCCCTTCTCCTAGCTGGCGAAGGAAGATGCGCCCTAGCAGCTTGTGCGCGTCAATGTCGTTCGGCGAGGCCTTCAGCAGTGCGCGCGATGTGGCTTCCGCCTCTCGCACCTTGCCCGTGCGGAAATAAAGCTGTGCAAGGGCATCGCTCAACTGGGCGGAACTGGGGTCGGCATTGAGGGCGAGTTTGTACTCCTCAATTGCGCGATTTACGTACTCCGGACGGCCAAGTGCAACCGCATCGTCCTCGTACGTGCCGGCCAGAGCCATGTGATAGTAGGCTTGGGCGCGGTCAGGAGCAGGTGTTGCAGGCTCGGCTTTTGGGGACGCCTGGCTGGACAAAGCAGTGGAGGCGGCCGGGGCACTCTGAGCGCAGGCCGGGAGAACCGGCAGCAGGACCAGCGATGCGGCGGCGATGTTAAGCCAGGAGGGCAGCGAACTGATTTTCAATTTCATCATCCAGGGGATTCCGCTCCTTATGTGCCGCGGACGGGAAAAGACCGTTCCGGAGGGCCGAAAGGCAGCACAGGCAGCCGGTAGGAGCAACTCTGCCTACTGTACAGACGATTTTACCTGTCATTTGTCGCAAAGACTTGGCGGATTGGCAGATTTTCGCAATTCCGAGAGCAACTCCAGGCATTCGTCAAGGTTGCGGGATCCCCGGGAGCCAGCCTCGTTCGCGCAGGGAGCCTAGTTGGCGGTGGAGAATCTCGGTTTGCCGCTCGAGGCGTTCAAGCTGACGCTCGCCGGGGTGGGCTAAATCGGAAAGCTGCGGCGGGATTGGTGGCTGGAGGTCAAATATCGTGGGCTCAGGCCAATGAGAAGGCGTGGGAGTGCTGCCTGCGCCAGTCTGCTCTTCGAGCCAGAGGAGGCGGCGGCTGAGCAAATCGAGGCGGCTCTGGACAGTGCCGGACTGCTTCCAGCCCCAGGCGCCTTCAATGCTAGCGAGGACTGTGACGCTCTGGGCAATTCGGCGCAGGTAAGTGACAAATGCGGTCACAAACTGGGCAAAGGGGCGGCGACGGGGCCAGCTTTCTGAAAGCAAACGCTCCAGAGACTCCTCCGTGTCGTTGAGGGCCAAGCCGGCGGCGCGGCGGGCGCTCGCCAGCAGGCGCGAAGAACGGGAACCGGAGCGCCATGCATCCGCCAGCTGCGTCACGTAGCGGCGGTCTGCGGCGATGGAAGCGCACAGAAAGCGCGGGGCGCGGTCGCGCTCATAGGCGGGGAACAAAAAAAGCATCGCCGCAACCGAGATGAGCGCTCCGGCGACTGTATTTCCGGTGCGCACCAGCGCCAGTTGCCAGTCGCCTGAGAACGGAAGCCAGGCAAGAACGAAAGTTGGTGTAAGAAAGAAGGCAAAGGCCGCGTAGTTGATCGGCAGAATGGCAAGCGCCATCAATGCCAGTGGGAAGAGGACAGCAGCAGTGACCAACTGCGAGTGGAGCACGGCGGCCAGCACTGCAGCCAGAATGCCGCCAGCGACTGTACCTGCTATGCGCTCCATGCTGCGCCGCAGCGTACCTGAGACGTGTGGCTGAAGAACGATGAGCGAGGTGAGCAGCAGCCAGTAGCCGTGATCGATGTGCAACAGCAACACGAGGGCCACATCGAGGCCGCAAACCAGTGATACGCGGGCGGCGTGACGCAGCAATAGCGACTTGGTTGTAAAGTTGGCGGCAAACTGGTCCAGAATGCGGTCTGCATTCCACCCTTGGCGGAGTTGGGCCAGGCGCACATAGACGTGCGCGAAGTGGCTGGTGGATGTGGCGGCGCGCTGAGAAGGAAGGCTGGTGGATTGGCCGAGGCGTAGCAGGGTGGCGCTTTCAATCGCAGTGTCAAGCAGTGAGGCAGCCTCGGTAATCTGCGCCAGCAGAAATCGTCCTTCAGTGTCGTTGGCGTGGAGGCATCCTTCAAGGTAGTGGGGCAGGCGTTCCATCTCGCTGCGCTTGGCGCGGGCGTGAGCCGGGGTCTGCCCGCGGCGGCGAACCAGAACCTCGGCAATCCAGATTCCGGCGGAACGCAGGTCGGCTATCCCGGAGAGGACGCGGGCAAAGCAGGGCGCGCCCTCTGAAGCGATAGCCTGCGCCTCGAGGTGCTCGGCCATAGCCACGGTGCGGGCAATCAGCAGATCGGCGTTCTCCAGCAATACCACAAGGTGATGGCCTTGCAGCGTCTCCGCCTGGCGCTTGACACGGATGGCGGCCACAGCTTGCCAGCCCAGCTCGATGGCATGGCGCACACGGTATTGGTGGTGCTGGGCAAGGCGATGCCAAAGGGCCGGGCGCTGCAGATCGCGGGCAGAGAGCTCGGCCACGGAGGCCAGGAAAGACGCCAGTTCGCGGTAACAGTCGCCGACGGCGGCGCGGGCCGGGCGGTAGGCATCCAGCGGCCACAGGAAGAGCGAAAGCAGGGCAGCCCACGCGCCGCCAGCCAGCAGTAGCAGGGCGTGGGCAAGGGCCTCATGCCAGTTGGCGGTGGGCGCGCCTATGCCGCAAATGAAGATGACCTGAACCAGGATTCCAGCCGAGGAGAAGGGCTGGCCGAGTACGGCGAGGTAGCTCCACAGGAAACACCAGAGCACAGTGACAGGCAGCGCCCACCACAGGCTGGTGCCGGTAATGGAGCCGAGGAACAGACCGGCTGCGCCGCCGAGCGAGAGGGTAGCAAGCGAGCCGAGACGGGTGCGGTAAGGGCCGCCTGTGTCGGCGATAATGGCCTCGAATCCTCCCAGGCCAGCCCAGCCGAGGTTGGGAATCCCGGCCAGGTCGCCAAGAACCAGAGGGGCGCAGAGAGCAACGCCGGCGCGCAGCCCGCGGAACCAGTCCATCTGGCGGAGAAGGGCCAGTGTGCGAGAGCGGAGCCCGGGCTGTGGCTGGCCTATGGGTGTCATAAAGCTACCGTCCAATGGCGAACATCAATGCCGGAAGTGCCGAATCCCCGTAAACACCATGGCGACGCCGAGTTTGTCGGCGGCATCAATGACGTCTTGGTCTTTAACTGAGCCGCCGGGCTGGATGATGGCGGTGGCTCCGGCTGCGGCTACTGTCTCAAGGCCGTCGGGGAAGGGAAAGAAAGCGTCCGAGGCGGCGACGCAGCCTTTGAGGGAGAGGACAGCCTTCATCGCGCCAAATTTGGCTGCGTCCACGCGGCTCATCTGCCCCGCGCCCACGCCGATAGTCTGGCCGTCTTTTGCGTAGACAATGGCATTGGACTTGACGTGCTTGCAGATGCGCCAGGCGAAGAGAAGGCTGCGCAGTTCCTCGGCCGTGGGCGGGCGCCAGGTGACGACCCGCAAGCCGGGGTCGAGTTCGGTGGCGGGCAAGGTTGTTGTGCTGATGCGGCCGGTGTCAGCCTCCTGCACCAGCAAACCACCGGATACATGCTTGACTACAGGGCGGGGCGGGGCGGAGCGGATCTCAACTAGGCGGAGATTCTTTTTGGCGGCGAAGCGGGCGCGGGCTTCGGGGGTGAAGCTGGGGGCGGCTATGGCTTCAACAAAGAGCTTGGCGATCTCTTCGGCTGCCGCTGCATCCACCTCGCGGTTGATGCCGATGACGCCTCCAAAGGCGGAGACAGGGTCAGCGGCGAGTGCCTTCTGATAGGCCTCAAGAACGGTGGATCCGGTGGCTGCGCCGCAGGGGTTGGTGTGCTTGACGATGATGACGGCGGGCTCTTCAAACTCCTGCGCCAATTCCCAGCAGGCATCGAGGTCGACAAGGTTGTTGAAGCTGAGTTCCTTGCCCTGGATCTGAGTTGCGCCGGCGACGCCAAGTCCAGTTCCGTCTGCGTAGAGAGCGGCGCGCTGATGGGGGTTTTCGCCGTAGCGCAGTGACTGGGCCAGCGGGAAGTTGATACGCAGGGGCGTGGGCAAGCTGGATGCTGCAAGCACGGCGGGAGCCTCGGGCGCAGGGGCTTCTGCAATCTTCTCTAGTGTATTGGCAATGGCGCTGTCGTAGGCGGCGGTGGTGGCGAAGGCCTGCTTGGCAAGCCGCCACCGGGTTTCGCGGCTAAGGCTTCCGTGGTTCGCCTTGAGTTCTTCGATGAGGGACGGATAATCCGTCACGCGAGTGACAATGGCCACGTCATCAAAGTTCTTGGCGGCGGAGCGAACCATCGAAGGACCGCCGATGTCGATGTTTTCAATCAGGTGCCCAAACGCAACCCCGGGCTGGGCCGCCGTCTTCTCGAAGGCATAGAGGTTGACTACCACCATGTCGATTGGCTCAATGCTGTGCTTGGCCACAGCGGCTTCATGCTCGGCATTGCCGCGGATGTAAAGCAGGCCACCGTGCACCTTGGGATGAAGCGTCTTGACGCGCCCATCCAGCATCTCGGGGAAGCCCGTGAGCTCGCTGATGTCTTTCACAGTCAGGCCTGCATCGCGGAGTGCGCGTGCGGTTCCGCCCGTTGAGACCAGTTCCACGCCGAAGCCGGCAAGAGCCTGGGCGAACTCCATCAAGCCTGTTTTGTCCGTAACGCTCAGCAATGCACGCCGAATCGGTTTTGCAGCGCTCACAGTTGCACTCCTCTTGTTTGATGATAGGGCAGACCGGCTCAAGTCACATTGATCGGGTGAGACAGGAAAAGCCATAGATAAGACTACAACCAGAGGCGGCAACGGACAGCATAATCGGGCCGCAACCGCATGGCGGTACGCAGCTTTAAGCTATTTGGAAGCTATGCGGTCTGGTCTCGGATAGTCCTGTGAGATGGATTAGAGTTAAGGGATGGGAAGTTATCCTACCGGCCCAGTGCCGGAGATTCTGCCGCCGGACGGTGGCAGTTATATGCCTCAGCCACCTCCGGTACGCCGTAGGAGCCCTTGGGCTGCCGCGCCCGCCACATACCTGCTGGTGGGTATCAACTGCGCGGTCTTCCTGGCCATGGTGATGAACCATGTAAGCTTCCTGAGCCCTTCCCCATATGATCTACTGCGTTGGGGAGCCAACAATGCCGGAGCGGTGCTGATTTACGGGCAGTGGGTGCGGATCGTTACAGCCATGTTTGTGCATGTGGGGATCATCCACCTGGCCACCAACATGTGGTGCCTGTGGAATCTGGGACTGCTGGCTGAGCCACTCATGGGTTCAGCGGGTGTGGTGGCGGCCTATATCCTCTCCGGTGCGGCCGGAAACCTGCTTTCGACATTTGTGAGCCAGTGGCTTTATCATCCGGCGGCAGGCAACGACGTGCTGTTTGGCCCGGTAGGCGCGGGCGCTTCCGGTGCTGTCTTTGGGCTGGCCGGCGTGCTGATTGTGCTGCTTAAGTCGCCGCGTCTGCCGATACCGCAGAATGAGTTGAAGGGGCTGCGCAAGTCAGTAATCTATTTTGCCGCCATCAACCTGCTCATTGGACTGGGCACCATGGTGCCGGGGTCCATTGTTCATATTGACAACATGGCGCACCTGGGTGGCTTCAGTTGCGGGTTGCTGTTCGCGCTGCCGCTGGTGCCGAGAATCGGTTCACCGCGCGCCTTGTTCAAGGTTCGCCGTCGCATCGCGGTCGGGATGGTAGTCGTGCTCCTGACGCTGTTCGCCTTTTTCCTGGCACAGCTTTAGACGGCGGCATTGTCGCCGGCGGTACCCGGCGTGTGCAAGAATATTTCCCATCAGTTGTACGCTAGGTTCTAGCGCAATCCCCGAGCCAGATTCCACACAAGGAGTCAGACAATGGAACGACGCGATTTCTTGAAGCAAGCAGCCATTACAGCGGCCGCCGTGGCCTCAACTGCGCAGATCAACGCTGCCGGAAAGACGACCTTGAATCCAATTCCAAAGCGCACGCTGGGCAAGACAGGCGAGAGGCTGTCGATCATCGGGTTTGGCGGCATAGTCGTGATGAATGAGGAGACGAGTGCTGCGGCGAACATTGTTGCCGAGGCCGTGGATCGCGGTGTGAACTACTTTGACGTGGCGCCGAGCTATGGGAATGCGCAGGAGCGGCTGGGGCTGGCTCTGGAGCCTTACCGGAAGAACTGCTTTTTGGCCTGCAAAACCGAAGGGCGGATGAAGGACGACTCGCGTGTGCAGCTTGAACAGAGCTTGAAACTGCTGAAGACTGACCACGTGGACCTGTACCAGTTTCATGCGTTGACCAAGATGGCTGACCTGGACAAGGTGCTGGGGCCAGGCGGCGCGATGGAAACGATGGAGGCGGCGAAGAAAGAGGGCAAGATTCGCCACATTGGTTTCTCAGTTCACTCGGTTGAGACCGCTTTGGCTGCCATGGATCGGTACAACTTTGACACAGTGCTTTTCCCGCTGAACTGGCTTTTGGTGAGCCAGGCCAACTTTGGTATGCAGATATTGAAGAAGGCGCAGGAAAAACAGATGGGAATTCTATGCCTGAAGAGCATGGCGAAAACGGTGTGGCCGGCGGATCAAAAGAAGGACCATCCCGAGCCGAAGTGCTGGTATCAGCCGGCGGCATTTCCCAATGAAGCTTCGCTTGGGTTGCGATGGACGCTGGGGCATCCGATCACTGCTGCGGTGCCGCCGGGAGATGAAAAGTATTTCCGGCTGGCAATGGATGTAGCGCAGAGTTATAAGCCGCTGGAGGCACATGAGGAGCAGGCGTTACTGAGCGGTGGGCATGGGGTGGAACCGATCTTCCACCTGGGCAACGACGTCTAACCGCACTGCGCACCTGTTTTGCGGAGCTAGCGAACAGCGGTGGCGGCGAATTTCTTGACCATGGCGAGCAGTAGCTTGCGGTCGCTTTCATTCAGATTTGAAGAGTAACGGCGGATTTGGGTGAGGAAGCGAAGTTCCTCGTCCGTGAGCTTTTGCGTGTTGAACTGGCGGCCGAGCGTGTCGTCGGAGAAGAACTGCGCGATCGGCAGGTCGAGGGCCAGCGCAATCTTGGACAGCGTGTCGAGCGAGGGCACGGTGTGTCCGTTTTCCACGCGTGAAAGATAGCAGCGGAGCAGGCCGGTCTTCTTTTCGATATCGCCTTGGGAAAGGCCTTTCTGGAGCCGAAATGCCCGAATGGTTGTACCGATCTTCATGGGGAGATCCTGTCCGATGCCTACCAGGGGTTACTTGCGTGGTAGCAATCAAGGGAGTATTGGCTTAATAGTTAACATGGGCCGGGCGAGATTGCAAGTGCAAATCTGCGGATTCCCGATTACTTAGGTCAGTTGCGCCAGCGGGCCAAGGTTCGCGCTTGCTGTCTTCAGTGCCCGAGCTTGTCCGCAAAAAAGCGGTCAATGCGACCAAGTGCGTCGGCAGCGTCGTCTGCACGGTACCCGGTGGCGTTGTTGGGATTCTCGAAGGCGTGACCGGCCTGTGGGTAGATCTTGGCGTCTACCGGCTTGCCGAGCGACGCCATGGCGGCCTCGAAAGCGTGGACGGCTTCAGGCGGAATGCCGCGATCCTGGCCACCGAAGTTGCCGAGTACAGAAGCGTGGATTTGGACGAGGGTGGCCTTGTCTGTGGCGAGCGCGCCATAGTTGACGACAACGGCTTTGAGCGTGGGCGCGGCGATCGCGAGTTGCAGCGCGAAACCGCCGCCCATGCACCAGCCGACAGCTCCAATGCGGTTGGGAGCGACATCCTTGCGAGCTTGGAGCCAGGCGAGAGCCGATGTGAGGTCGCGTACGCCTTGGTCCTGGGGAAGTCCGCGGGAGAGTTCGTGGGCGAGGTCGGGAGTGGAAGCCACTTTCCCGCGATAAAGATCGACGGCCAGAGTGACATAGCCTTTGGCTGCGTAGCCTGTTGCTTCCTGCTTGATCCAGTCGTTAAGGCCCCACCACTCGTGGACAAGGATGAGGGCGGGATGGGGACCATGGCCCTGCGGCAGATAGAGCAGGGCTTGTGCTGTGGAGTCGCCGCTGGGGAATGTGACCGGCAGCTGGGCGCGAACTTGCAGGGCGGATAGCACTAGGAGAACTGGAAGTGCGCAGAGAAAGTGGCGAAGGGACTTCATAGGGGAAACCTCAATTGTGCGGCGATGGACAGCACGGGAAAGAAACAAATCTAACCAAACTACGTATATCACCGCGGATACGCTGTATTCCACGGGAATGTTATTGCGAGGCGTGGGACGGGGAAGGTGGAGGCCGTAAACCTTAGAAGCGCGAGAAGCGTCAGAATGAGTACAAGCACGAGATGGCTGGGAGAGTGGATGAGGCAAGCGGCTATTGGGTTGACGGTTGCGCTGGGGATTACTATGGCTGGCGGACTTGCGGCGTGGGCGCAGGCACCGGCGGCTGTCTCCGGCGCTATTGCTTCAACTGCACAAGCTCCGACCGCGCCGGCGATTACTGGAGGCAAACTCCACGGGACGGTGAAGAGCGGTAACACTCCGCTGCCGGGTGTGACCGTGACCGCGCAGAATACGCTGACCGGGAAGAAGTACTCCACGACGACCGACATTACCGGCGCATGGCAACTCATCCTCGCGCAGAATGGCCGCTACGTGATCCGCACGCAGTTTGCGGCGTTTGCTGTTGGCTCACAGGAGGCGTTGCTGAACGCAACAAGCCATGCACAGACCGTGAATTTTGAACTGGTGCTGGCATCGCGGGTAGTCGTGCAGCCGGACAACGATCAAGTTGTTGCGCAGGTAAGCAGCGCCATACGGCAACTGGCTGGCAATGGGGCGGAGAATCTGAGCCTGATGAGTGCGCTGAGTTCCGACACAGAGGCGCAAGCCGCCCCGGCAGGCGGCACGGCTGCCAGCGGCGTGGAACTGCCGACGATTGCTGGCAACTCGGATTTCAGCGCTGAATCAGTGGCGATCAGCGGGCAGCAGGGGCAGGTGAGCCCATTGGCCGGCGTCGATATGGATCGGCTGCGAGATGCGCTGGAGACGGTGCGAGCGCAACTGGGCGGGCCAGATGGCCAAGGCGGCTTAGCTGGCCTGTTCGGCGGCGGTGGTTTTGGCGGACCGGGTGGAGGCTTTGGTGGCTTCGCCGGTCCCGGGGGCGGGCCAGGTGGCTTTGGTGGTGGAGGCGGTGGTCGAGGAGGCGGTGGACGCGGCGGCAACTTCCGCGGCTTCAATCCGGGCCAGCCGCATGGGGCCATCTTCTGGATGGGCAGCAACTCAGCTCTGAACGCGGAACCGTTTTCGTTGCGCGGCCAATCGCAGGCGCAGCCGGCATCAGGAACGAATCGCTTTGGGTTGACGTTTATGAGCGCGCCTTATCTGCCTGGGCTGACCAAGCCGAGCGGCAAGGATATGGTATTCCTGACGCTGAGCGGACAGCGGAATTCGAGCCCGCTCGATGAATATGCAACGGTGCCAACGGCTGCCGAGCGGACGGGCGATTTCTCAGCTGCGGGGCTGGCATCTATCTTCGATCCTGCAAACTTTCAGCAGTTCATTTCGAACGGCACTGCGAATGTGATTCCGGCGGCGCGCATTGCAGCGCAGGCTGCGGCGTTCATGAAGTATTTCCCAGCGGCGAATTTGCCTGGCACGGTGCAAAACTATCACTTGCTTTCGACGCAGCAGTCTAACTCGACACAGGCCGGGGTGCGCTACATGCGCAGCCTGGGAGCGGGCTCGGTGCTGCCGGGCGGTGGTGGCCGCGGCGGAATGGGCGGCGGGCGCAGGACGCAGACGCAGGGGCTGCGGCAAAGCATCAACTTCAACTACAACTGGAGCCATTCGGCTTCTGACAATGTGAACATCTTTCCGCAACTAGGCGGCAAGATCTCTTCCTCTTCAAACTCGCTTCAGGCTGGTTACACCGTGGGATATCACCGGCTCACAAACATACTGAACATGAACTGGAATCGCAGTCAGAGCCAGACGAAGAATTTCTTTACCAACGGAACCGATATAGCGACACAAATTGGGATTCTGGGGCCAGGCGGAGTGGGACTGAACTCAAGCGCTTTGAATTTTGGCTTGCCCAGAGTGACGCTGAGTACGATTACAGGTCTAAATCAGCAGCAGCCTAATCTTTCAATCAGCCAGACAATTTCTGCATCCGAGGTGCTGAGTTGGATTCACAAGAAGCACAACTTGCGCTTTGGAGGTGACTACCGCAGGGTTCATCGCGACTTTCTAGGTGGATCGAATGCGACCGGGAGTTTTACGTTCACGGGCTTGTTTACAGAGGATGCGAATGGGGACCAGGCGACCGGTTCGCCTCTAGCGGATTTTTTGCTCGGACTGCCGCAGTCTTCCAGCATCGACTCATCGGTGGCCAAGAGCTATTTGCGCGATAACGTGCTGGATGGATTTGCACAGGACGATTGGCGCGTGAGGCCGTCGCTGACGCTGAATCTCGGTCTGCGTTACGAGTTCTTTGCGCCGTACACAGAGAAGTTCGGGCACCTGGCAACAGTGGACACTAACCCAGGCGCGGGCTTTACGAGCCAAACCGAGGTGCAGGCCGAGGGCGTGGGTGCGTCGAATGGCAAGCTGCCGGCGGGGCTGGTGTTTCCGTTCCGCAAGGCATTCCAGCCGCGGCTGGCCTTTGCGTGGCGCGTGCCGAAGATGAAGCAGGCGGTGGTACGCGGCGGATACGGGATGAACTTCACGGTAGGTCAGTACGCGGGCTTCGCCTCGTCGATGGCGCAAGAACCGCCTTTTGCCAACGAGCAGACGAACGAGGAGGTGACGGCAAACGGAAAGGCCACGTCGGTCTGCGCGAGGACTTCGCCCACAAGCTGCTTTACGCTGGCGCGGGGATTCCCTTCGCCGGATACGGTGGGCAATGTTGCGGTGGACCCACATTATCGGCTGCCGCATGTGCAGGCATGGAATGTAAATATCCAAAAGTCGCTGCCCTGGGGCATCGTAATGAACCTTGGCTATAACGGATCGAAGGGCAGCAATCTTGATATCAAGAGCGCACCGCGCGCAACGCCGAGCAGCCCCAATACGGACCCGTCGAACCTTGTGTTCACGTATGAGCAGGCAGCGGGCTTCTCTCGCTTCAATGCCGGAACACTAGGAGTGAACAAGCGGCTTTCGAGCGGGATTTCGCTCGGGGCGAACTACCAATATTCGCACTCGATCGACAACTCGGTTGCGATGGTGCAGGATTGGCAGAATTTAGGCGCCGAGGAGGGAAATTCAAGCTTCGACGTGCGCCACCGGGTAACGGGCAATTATCTCTATGAGCTGCCCTTTGGCAAAGACAAATACTGGGTGACGAGCGGCAAGGCTTCGCATGTGCTGGAGGGATTCTCAGTGTCGGGTTCGTTCACTTTTGCAAGCGGGATACCGATTACACCGAGTTATCAGGCAGCGGTTGCGGATGTGGCTCGTGGCACGGCGGGAACACTGCGGCCTGATCGAGTACCAGGTGTGTCTCCAACCGCCGGAGCTGGCTCTTCAAAGAAGTGGTTCAACACGGCAGCCTTTACCGCGCCAACGGGGATCTACGGAACGGCGTCACGGGATTCGCTCACCGGACCAGGAACGATCTCAAACAGTATGTCGCTGGCAAAGACGATGCAGCTAGGCAGTACGCGGAGCTGGGAGTTTCGTGCCATGGCAAACAATGTATTTAACACCGTGCAATATGCGGGCGTGGATACAAATGTAACTTCGCCGACGTTTGGGCAGGTAACTTCAGTGAGCGCGATGCGGTCGTTTCAATTCACTTCGCGATTCAGATTTTAGGAATTCCATGTCTCAGGATCGAGAAACGCGGCATTTGGATATGGTAGCGGAAGGGAAAGCATGACAGGTTGGTTGCGGAGGGTCGGAGCGGGGATGGCGGCGATGGCGCTGGCGTACCCAGGTGTGCAACCGGCGCCGGCGCAGAAGGCCGCGTTGGCATTGGGCGCACAAGTTTCCGATGCTACACCGAGCAGCTTTGTGCTGAAGATGAACGGCGAACTGGTGCTTACCAACGTGGTGGTGCGCGATGCCAAGAGCGGCGAACTGATCCGGGGGCTGAAACAGAGCGACTTCAACGTCTACGAGAACGGTAAACAGCAGCATATTGACACTTTCGATTTTGAAAACATCGAGATGGCCACGCCGCTGCATGAGGCCACGGTGAGTGGTTTGGCATCTGGAAGTGGAAGCGGCAAGGCTGTTGTGGTTGCCAGGCCCGAGGACCTGCGCAATCACAGACTGATTGTGATGTTCTTCGACCTGACGTCGATGCAGCCGGAGGACCTGGACCGGAGCGTGGAGGCGGCGCAGGAGGTTTTGCGTACAAAGATGCAACCGGCTGACCTCGTGGCGCTGGTTTCGCTGGGAGATACGCTGAAAGTGGACCAGGATTTTACTGCCGACAAGAATGCGCTCATTAATGAGGTGGGCGTCTACAACGGCACTGAGGGCGAGGGCTTTGCCACGGGTGCTGCCGCGAACACGAACCAAGCTGAAGACACCACGGGCTACACACCGGACGAGAGCGAGTACAACGACCTGAATACAGATCGCGAACTGTTTGCGTTGCGGGCGGTTGCAAAGTCGCTGGAAAAGATCAACGAGAAGAAGTCGCTATTGTATTTTTCCGGCGGCATTACGCGCGATGGAATAGAGAATCAGGCGTCGCTGCGGGCTGCTGTGAACGCGGCGGTGCGAGCGAATCTGGCCATCTATAGCGTGGATACGCGCGGGCTGGAGGCGATTGGTCCGTTGGGGGATGCATCGACGGGGAGCCTGCGCGGAAACGGCGCACGCAACGGCGGCGCGATCCAGAACAATATGAATGCAAACTTTGCGAGCCAGGAAGTGATGGCTACGCTATCAAGTGATACGGGTGGCAAGGCATTTTTTGATTCGAACGATTTTGCACCGGCATTTGCGCAGGTGCAGCGCGATACATCGGCGTACTATGCGGTTGGGTTCCGCTCGTCGAATATGGCCA
>Ga0007854_10001155_pt1 | contig 17056 bp, 15 predicted proteins | sample CryBogCBH12Aug08_FD_60382 | JGI IMG/M metagenome (GOLD analysis project Ga0007854, IMG submission 60382) | Freshwater microbial communities from Crystal Bog, Wisconsin, USA - CBH12Aug08 | ecosystem: Environmental > Aquatic > Freshwater > Lake | place: Crystal Bog, Wisconsin, USA | collected...
GCGACATATTGCTGACAGTAGTTTAACGATCAGATTTTCACTAGAAGTGGGCCCCGTCGGGCTCGAACCGACGACCCACGGATTAAAAGTCCGTTGCTCTACCGACTGAGCTAGGGGCCCCACACGCTTGGTAAGCGTGAAACTAAGGTTAAACAGTCATTTGACTTGAGTCAATTTTCGTCAGTTTTTGCCAATTTAAGGGGTGTTATGTGACAAAAGAGTGACAGATCTGGGCATCCGAATGACTCAAATACTTTGGAGAAAATCAAACACTAAATCAACCTGAACTTTGGCCATTTTCCACGAAATTAGAAATGTCCAAATGATGAAAGGGAACGAGAAGAAAAACCCAATAGCGAGGAAGGGATTTAGTGATTTAGCGAAGGCCTTTTTATTGAGCATATTGGCTATGTACAAGAGAAAAATTACCTCTGCACCAATCAAAATTACGACGAATGTGGCTAGCACCATTCTTCTCGCTGGAGACAAATCGGTTGTGTATAAAGACGTCCACAGCTTTGAACCCGAAATTAGAGAACCAAAGGCCGTCAGAAAAGCAACGGACGAATTCAAACAAAATAAGACTGGCCTGATTAGATATTTTAAGGGTAACAATTTGAATAATCTCCATCTGGCCCTACGCAGCTACCGTTGTGAACTAAAACTGAAATAATGATAATCGCAACAATTACCACTACGACAACGGCAATTGCAACCTTTAGAAAATTTCCTGTCTTTTTTACTGCCTTAGCGGCAATCGGAGCATTGGACCAATATTCAACTTGATCCGCCGAGTACTTCGCCAAGACTTCCTTATCACGCTCACACATTCCACATAGAGCAACTTTTGTCCCCTGCCGATTCTTCATCCATTTAGAGGAATATTGATAGCCACGAATTCTTCTGTTTCCTGACGCGAATTCGTTTATTGGCCGATTCACTTTTCTAAAGCAGTTGTCACAAAAAACTGAATCGGAATCCATCCCTGCATCAAGTGCGGCTTGAAGAGAATAAATCTCCTGCTCAAAATTAATTCCTCCACAATTTCCACATTTTGAATACCCAGTCGGATTGATTTCGTCGCATTGACGACACTTTTTGTTTTCCCGTGCATACGAGAAACTAGGCTTTGCACAGCCAGAACAGAATTTATCGCCGTCTTCAATCTTGGAAAAACAAAATGAACAAGTTGATGCCATTATGCACCGCCACAGGTCAGGGTTGTTATTTCATATGTTGACTGAGGATCATTTGTGTCAATTTCCAACTGAAAGGGAACTCCAGCTGCTTGGAAGCCTCCCTTTTGATACCAAGATTTTTCAAGTTGCTTATTGGCATTATAAATATCGGCCACCATATAAAAATTTTGACAGTCTGATTTTGATACAAGATTAACTTTCCAAAAGTTAAATCCGTGGGTTGCCGAGCACCAAGTGCAGTGAAGGTCAGGACTGGACGGCACTGGGCTAAAAGCAATATCAGGATTTATTTTTGGATCATTTGAATAGCCGCTCGGGATCCAACTTGTACTATCGCTGGTTGTGGATGCGGTTGAACTTTGTGCTGAATCCGCATTCTTTTTGTGATTGTGGAGGCCGATAGTCAGAAGCAAGAAGAAGACTGCGAGCACTATTGCCCAAATCTTCATTTTCTTCTTGAATTTTCGCCAATATTCGTCGTTTGCCAGCTTGTAAGCTTCTGTGTTCTTATAGGAATCAAGTGATGGTTTTGGTATTGGGGCTTCATAGTTCACATTTACAACTGCACATCCTGGGCAATATTTGAGCTTTGAATTCAACTCTCTTCCGCAATTGTCACATTTAGTCGTTGTAAACGAATTATCCACATGGTTAGTTTTGTACATTGAATCCCTGAAGGCAAGCAGTACCAATATGCTACGAATTACCCATTTCCTTGAGTAATTTGATGGCTTGCCCCCATCCTTAAGCTCAAGAGTGACCGATTTGGCCAAATTACGCTGGCCCTGAGCCACTAACTGATGTCAGTGGCTGTTGGTTTACTACGGATAATGGAGAGCTGTATGCAATATCGGGCCGCAACCTAATTTTATTTTGTCAGCATCCGCTCGGTTTCTTTTTAACCAAGCAAATCTTGGAAATCTTCTGCATCGCATCTTTTAGTTGTTTTCCAAGTGCTGTTATCTGTGAATGCAAATCGGTTATTTGATCTTGAAGACTTTTAATCGCTAAATTATTTGTAGATTGTAAATCGGAATATGCCTTGTTGTCGGTCACTTGTGTAGTGCTAACTCCCAAGTTGAAACCAGAATTCCAAGCTTCTGGATACAGTATTTCATATACTGATTTTGAATAAGTTTCGGCATCAGTTGTTGAGGGGTTTATGGTTACTCCTATTCCATCAACATTGCTTATGTTTGCTGGTGCAATAAATTGAACTTTTCCGCAAGTAGATTTTGTTAGGCTTCCAGAGAGATATTCCCCATTGGCCGAAGTTGGCTTCCAATATATTGCTTGCTGTGTCTGCTCAACCATTTGACACTCATCACCAAATGGGTACGTATAATCCAAAATATCCTGAATGTTGAGGTTTGCGACACCTACATTGAATTTTGCAATTACACTTTCATTCCCTGTTGACGGATTTTTTATAGAGCCAACCCAATTTTGCATTGTTGGATCAGTAGCATCACGCCTGATTAACAAAGTGAATTTTGATGGAACAGAAAAATTAATGGGAATGGAACAATTTATAAAAGCCTGTTGATTTGCATTAGCTGGATAACTGGAGCAATTTTGACCTGGGATGGCAATATTTTGTACGCCTTGATTAAAATATGTACCAAATTCTGCATTGAACTGACCAATACTTTTTTGCACTACTGCAATTCCAAATAACATATCTGAACTGATACGCACTTGGGCCTTCCAAGCAGTATTTGGGCTTGCCGAATTGACCGATATCTCTTGCGAGAAGTCCACGGTATTAGCGACTGAGGGAGTCCAAGCGACATAACCCATAGCTTGAGCAGGGGCTACAGATATCAAGGTCAAGACGCAAAGTATGCCTGCGGACTTTAAGGCTCGGGAGATCTTCATGAATTCATGATGGTTGAAGACCTTAATTAAATCAAGGATGGCTACACCCCTAGGTTCAATTATCGTTTTTTTTGCGAATGAGGGAAGGGTCGGAAACGGCAGAATAGTCAGGATCTAGGGCGGTCTGAAATCTGACATTTGTGACGCCAGCTGAGAGGGGGTTAAAAAGGTACTTAGCGTCATATCTGCCCATAGCTTTAGCAAGGGGGCTATCTAAATACCATAGGACCATATTGCTCTGCTTATTGCGATGAGTCGTGTAACCCATATAAAGACCGTGTTCCGCACCCACTTTTTCCATAATTCGTTTGCTTCCAACATTATCTCTATCAGTCTTTATCACTAGGTGATGATATGGAATGTGACTGAAGCCAATTTTAATCATGGTCCTTGCTATGTGCTCCCCTAGTCCCAGTCCATCAAAGCCAGTAGTCACCCAGTAAAAGAGTTCACCCGAATTAGCCCAATCAGAAATGCGTAAGTGACCCATTCCGACTAATTCTCCGTTCCACCAAAATGATCTAGTGGATTCTGGCATTCTCTCTTTGCCCAATTTCTGCATATAAGCCTGATGCTGCTTTAGAGACCAATTTGAACTGTTTGCCAGCCAAGGCAGGTACTCCCCAATTTCATCAATACTTTTTTCACAAGCGTCTTTGTGGTACTTCCCATCCATACGAATCGGCTTCCTATTGACCACATCTTTAATATCAAATATTCGTTCATCATCTTGCTTCAATTTTTAGCTATTTTTCCCCTTTTTTGACTTGATAACTGCAATTTTGCATAGGTATCCCACATCCCACATCTTTTTATTTAATTTAAATTTTCTATTTTATAAATATTTAAATTATTTTCTTTCAGGGTAAAACACAACCTTTTGCCCTAAAAGATACATATCGTTTGGTTTCATTTATAAATAAAGGTTGATATTTATAAAACCAAAAGATATTTGATATATCTTTTCCCGTAGAGTCATTCAATTCAATGAATTGATAGAGCTAGCCACAAGTCCTCTCGGTGACACTCCTTGTGACGGTTGTCCATATTTCTATGAATCTTGTTTTTTCTTGCAATTGCTACAGGGACAAAACGTTTTCCATCAACATAACCCTTTACGTTTAGAAACTAGCTCTAATTTCTAAACACAATCATCAAAACATAGTTTTGTTTGTATTAACTACGCTCTATTAGTTCAATTATATCATCGTCTGATTTATAAGGCGGAAGTTTCCTTTTGTTTATAAATATTCAGTTCCTTATTCAATAAGGTCATCTCTATTTATTTAGCTAATCATTCTTCGTTATTATTCTCTTCGCTCGGGCGCAGTAAATATTTTTAACTAACTACTTATAGATTGTGTTTCATACACGATCTGCCCGTTAACATTTTGAGCAATATCAATTCCGCTTTATAAAACTAACGATGGTAAAATGTAACTATATGAAGCAAACACAACTTACGGAAGGATATATAACGATAGACGAGGCAGCTGCCTACCTTTGTACAAAGAAGAGTTGGCTGTACCAAAACCATAAGTACTTGAATATTCCAAGCTACAGCCTTGGACGCAAGCTCTTATTTCGGGTTACTGAACTTGATTCTTGGCTCCTTAGCCAAAATTAGTCTGTTTATATTTATCTAATTAGACATTCACCTGCTGGGGCTACTGCCTCTAGCTAGATCACTTGATTCCCGTATGAGGACTCAAAAGTGCTCCTTTTTGGCTCCAAATGGCCTTCTAGCCCCTTTTTGGCCCTAGAGAGGTCTAAGGGCAAGGCCAAGCCTTCAGCAGGCTCAATCTTTTCACCCAATGGGTGACTTGGCTGGACTGTCACACCCTCCAGCAATAATGATTCTTAGAAAGGAATACAAAATGGGAGTACATAAACGCAAGGACACAAAGAAAGTCTCTTATCAGGCTCGCTGGGCTGACCCAAGCGGTAAGCCAAAGTCAAAAGATTTTAAGACAAAAGGCGAAGCCGAGAGATATGTGATCCAAATGAAGGCCAACGTGGCTCGTGCTGAATATTCGGACCCGCTAGCTGGAAAAACAAAAATTAAAGCTGTCTATGAAAATTGGCTCCCAAGTAGTAGCAACTTGAAGCCAAAGACTAAGGCTTCTTACGACTCTCTTTGGAATTGCTTGGTTGAGCCAACGTGGGGAAATAGAACTCTTGTGAGTATTAATCGCTCCGAGATTAAAGAGTGGATGATTTCTCGGACTTCAACTACAGGAAAGGTAGTAAGTGCAAGTCGGATGAGGCAAGCTTATGTACTCCTCAAACTCATTCTTGATCATGCTGTGGATATGAATTTAATTGCAAGAAGCCCAATACTTGAGCGTTCAAGTGGAAAACTAAAGAATTTACTCCCCTTAGATGAAATTAAAGAGTCAAAACGAATTCTTGATATGCAAGAGCTTGTGGCGCTCGCAGATGCAACAAAAGATTATAGAAATATGATTTTGTTAGCTGGCCTAGTCGGATTGCGATGGGCTGAAATTGTTGCACTCGCTCCTGAAGATTTTGATTTCAAGAATCAAACTATCAATGTAAATAAATCACTCACTGAAGTAAATGGGCATTTTCAACTAGTTACACCTAAGAACGGAATAAGTAGAACTTTACCCATTCCATCTTTCTTGACTCAAGAACTAAAATCGCTAGTTCTTCAAACTTCCGCTGGATCGCCAATTTTCACTGCAAGGGAAGGTGGTTTTTTGCGACATAGCAATTTCTCACGAAGAATCTTTAAACCAGCGTTAGCCTCTTTGAATATTTCTGATTTCACGTTCCATAGCCTCCGCCACACAGCGATAAGTCATGCAATTGCTAGCAATGTAAGCATTTTAGATATCAGCAAGATTGCAGGGCACTCAAAACCATCTATTACTTTGAACATTTACGGCCATTTGTTAAACGATTCAATGTCAGATTTTAGAAATGCCATAGATGCCGAATATGGGAAGGTGATCGGATAGCCTCGCAATCCGCCTAATCATTCTTCAATTTATATCCTTTAGGGCAACTTGGCGCCGTACCGCTTAAATGTTTAATCGTTTTGCCTTTTACGCACGACCACTTAAAGTTTTTCTGTTTTGCAAGCGTAGCTGTGGGGGTTGGAGTTGGTGTGGGGGTTGGAGTTGGAGTAGGAGTAGGTGTGGGGGTTGGCTGAGGTGCGTTGATGCGAACAACATCAAAGATTTTGAAATAAGCGGGGTAATTAGAACTGGCACTAACTACATCTTTAGTCCAATATCGCCCAATTATTCCCACATCACAGGGTTCATTCACAATTGAAAAGTCATAATCGGATCGCTTTATGCATCCATTTGAATTCATATCTATAGCGAAAAATTGTGAATACGGAACATCTAAATATAGGTTTTTAAGTGAAAAGGATTGTCCAACATTCACATTTCCAGCCAACGCATCTTTAAGACTCGCTAAATCAGATTCACCCGCTGTTACATTTTTAAAATTGAAATCAGGTACATACTTATTAATTGGTTGGATATAGGTGTAATTCTTCCCCAAAGTATCAAAAAATTGGGCTTCCGTGATCGGGCTCTCATCAATTCCGCTGAGTTGAACCGCATTCGTTGAAAGCGTTGATTGGCTTGGGCAACCTGCTTGGCTAATAAAAAATGAATAGCGAATGTAGGTGCCATTTCCAATTCCATACATCTGATTCAGGTAAGGAACTTGCCCGAATGAAGCTTGGGGATGGAGAGTGGTCCAGTTGGTCCCATCTTTAGACATTTGAAAGCCAAAATCATCAACTGAAACATTTACACCAAGGCTTGCCACTTTATTTTGAAGAGCAGTAGGAGCCACATCCTTAAACTTGAGTCCGTTGAGAGCGTAATTTGAGTCTGCATAGTTTGCATTCTCAACTTGGTAACTGTTTCCATCGGGACTCTGAACTGTACTTAGGTTAATTTGCAGCGGGGTCAAGGGAATATTCCAAGAATCAGGACAGGCGTCCGCTTTAGCAGAATTTACGAAAACCAAACTTGAGGCCATGACGCCTAGGATGAGCGAAATTAACAGATGTGGTTTTCTCATACTTGAATTTTAGACCTCAAAAACTTTCAGATCGTGACAGATTCGTGACGGATAATTGACTAAAAAAAAATTTATACACAATTCTTTAAAATTTACGCTCAAATTATGGTGGGCCCTGTCGGGCTTGAACCGACGACCCACGGATTAAAAGGCCTTGGTTTCGACAAGTCTATCTAAGGTGAGGACTGGATTTCCCGCTTAAAAAGGAGCGGAAATGAGTATTTTCAACTTTAGTAAAAATCTGTGCCAATTTTGTGCCAAAGGTCTGGGCTGGGGAAAGTTACCCGAACCGATACTGAGGGAAATGTATTTGAATGTAAACGTAGACCATTGGCGCACTTTTATCCGATCTTGGGAAAGACTCGAGATTTTGGAACGGATAGGCAATATCCGAGAAGTAGCACTTACTCACCTAGCAATAGAGGTGAAGTAACGTGGAGCGACAGATGGCCGTAATCAATATCTTTAACATCACAACTACCCCTAACCGACCTAAGCCTTTTAGGCTCAAATGGACGATTGATGGGAGGCATAAGTCTCGAAGCTTTAACACTCTCTCTGAGGCTCAAAGATTTAAGAGAAAGATGGAAACAGCACGAGAGGATGGATATAACTTTGACCCCAATACCGGACTCCCCGACCAATGGGTTCAGCAACTTCGTGGTTATGCTGAAGTCGCTGCAGAGTATTCAGCCTCTAAATGGAATGAGTGGCAAGCTACTAGCAGGTCATCATTTGCCGATGCCGCATCGGTTGTGGTCTTTGAACTAATAAGACCAAATTTTAAAAATACTTATGACCGATTCGTGACACTCAAAGTCATTAGAGATCACATTCTAAATCAGAATACGCTACCTTCTTCAAAAGAGGATATTGAGATTAAGAATTTTGTTTTAGAGAACTCATACCGCTTAAAGGAAATTACACCAGAGATTGTTTCCAAAACAATCCAGGCTATATCGATAACTACTACTGGCAAGGTTGCTTCAAAAGATACTCAACGCAGAAGAAAGCAGACTCTTGGGGCTGTAATGGATTATGCCTTTCGTAATCGCTATATAAATGACAACCCTTACAAACGCGTAAAGGTCAAGAGCCAGACTCCATTAACTCCACTCGACCCCACAAGAGCTCTTACACCTCAAGAATGCAGAAACATTTGTACGATGCTCAGAAACCGGGGAAAGACTCATAAGGGTTATTACATGCAGTCAGCTGATTACTTAGAAATCATTTGGCTTGCTGGGCTTCGTCCCAGTGAAGTTGCGGGTTTGCAGGTTAAACACATTAAATTGTTTACCGACCAACGCACAAGCTACATAAAAGTTGAAAGAGCGGTAGTAACAGTAAATAGAGGATATGCGGATGATTTATCTTCCCAGACGCATAAAGGCTTAAAGTCTCGGCCTAATAACTCGTTTAGAACGGTTCCTATTTTGGCTGAACTACGTCCAACACTAGAGAGGTTAATAGAAGGAAAAAATCCTCAAGATTATCTTTTCACCTCGCCTAAGCGAATAAATGAGCCAATCAAGACAGATTTGATTAACGACTATTTCAGGAAAGTTTGCTCCTCAGTTCATACACCTTATGACCTAAGGCATACCAACGCATCCATTTTGATTTATTCAGGATTGAACGTAATTGAAGTAGCTAATCGTTTAGGTAACTCCATAGAGGTCTGCCAGAAGGTTTATCTCCACATGATCAATCGCATCGAAGAAATTAATACTTCTAAAGAGAACGCATTTTTGGAGAGTACAAAGAATCCGTTAAATGCCCTATTTGTAGATAACTTACTTTCCGTATCGGTGGGTTTAAGGGATTAGTCGGTTCCGAGTTGTATTGTTAAGACTAGAAATGATTAAGGAGAACTTTTGAGCCAAATTAAGATAACTAATTCAAAGAACGAGCCAGTCTTATATGGCTATTTCTTTGATGGAGATATACGTTTTGAATTTGAATATTACGGAACTGAGGTTGCTTCTATGGATATGGAGGTAATTTATACTGTTAAGCCCGATGATTTTGAAACTTTTAAAAGTGCTATGGGAATAGGTACTGCAGAAACCGTAGAAGATGCTCTCAATAAGATTGCCAAAAATAAACTGGGTGATGAGTTAAAATCCAGGCTACTTGATAAAAGTATTCCCAATAAAAAATTTGTATGGATGAGCTAAATGAGATTGGAAACTTCCAGATTCCTAACTGCCGAAATTGTTTAAAATCTATTCTCGACAAGAGAATTAGTTTTCGCCAAATCCTTTGATGAGCTTGAAATTGACTTCATAGCGATAATACTCAACATTTTGGGCAACTCGAAGTGCTCTCTTTAAAGCTTGGTCTTCATCGAAGCCAACAATCAACCCTTTTACTTTTTGATTTGGCTCAGCGAGTTCGTCTAATACATAACCCATATAACGTTGAATTTGACCAAGTACTTGGTCACTAGCCCTACCTTTTTTAAGCTCTATAACTAACAGCTCACTTTTATCTTTGCTGATTGCGAGAATATCTAGTCGCCCGGTGTCAGTTGGGTATTGTCTTCCCGTATTTTCTTCGTCCTCGTAGATATCGTAGGCTTTACCAAGCTCTGTGTTAGCCCAATTTTTGATGAGGAAAGCTTCAAGATGTTCCTCTAAAGCGAATACTGAAGCGTTCTCCACATCAGGGTTTGTGGAGATGATCGTTGGTTTTTCAATAATTTTTAAATCACCAAGAAGTGACTGGATCTCCTCGGCGTAACCTGAGATATTAATAACTGTTCCAATAGACCCCATAGAGTTCTTTAACTGCTGAGATATATCTTCTTTACTAATGATTTTGCTTGACCAATCGACCTTACGTCTATGGGGTAGTTCTGTATTGGGAACAAATTCATAATCACCAGAGATGATACCTACTACGTATGTTCCGTCACCCTTTGGCGATAGAACAATATCCCCTTGAGACATTTCAAAGCAAACCGTGTATGTACAACCGCAGGCTAATCCTGCAGTTACCTTGGATTTATCAGGATGCTTTGAAAGATAGACAGGAGTCCAACGATTATTGAACTCCCGCAGAGTTGAATAGCTAGTTGTCTCCTTATCGAGGAGAGGGGTTTCAGCAAACCAGCCGACTCCAACATATTCATTGGTCAAGGCGTCTTGTAAAAGAGAGCTGCCCTTCCCGAGCATTACTTTATAGAATCTCGGATTTTCCTTTGTAGGGGCTGGCATAAGATGATTGTACTTACTTATACTATTTTGCCAACCTATGTCTTCAAATTAAAAAAACCCCGCTCAATTAAGAACGGGGTTTATATATAAGTGGGGCCAGACGGGCTCGAACCGTCGACCCAAAGATTAAAAGTCTTTTGCTCTACCAACTGAGCTATAGCCCCTTATATGGATATTAAGTTTGGCTACAGTTTAGTGATGTTTCTTCATCTTTCAAAATCCAATCTAATAGGTGGAAATTGTGTGTAAATTTACGTTTATTACATTAAGCGCGATTGGATTTTATTAAATATTGATCGCTGATTTGATAGTCCCAACAATGTCAGTGCAGTTTTCAGGGTTGTAGAAGACATCAAATCTCTCCATCGCCTCTGCGCTCATACGTCCAAAGGAATCCAAAATTCGCTCAAATTGATAGGCATCATCTAATAGTGAATTTCTCATTTCTACATCGTCTGTGAATGTTGCTCGCTCCTTAAGAGTCTTAAATACCATTCTTAAATTGAATTCAATAAGTTCTTTGAGTTTTAATAGATTTGGTTTTGGTTTTTCGAGCATTTCTGAAAGAGGAATCATTGCAGTGATTTCACCATAGATCTCGGCAAAGTAATATGCAACAAATTCTGATTCTTTATTCATCTTCCGCAGCCAAAATCGAAGCTGAACGAATATTGCCTAATATATCTGTGGAGTTTTCCTCATTATGAATATTTACGAAAAGTCGCTCTCCTGTGAGAGTTAAATTTATAAGAGCATCCTCGATGTCCCAAAATGCTTTCGCATACTTCTGGATTTCTTTACGCTTTTGTGGCGTTAGGTCAACATGTTCAACAAGTTTTTCCAGAGCGATTGCTGTTGCCTGGCAATCCATTTGGCAATGGAAATTAACATACAATGCTAATGAGGCCATATCATCGTCATCTTCTAGGAAATTCTCTTTATGCCTCCAAAATGCAAAATTGAAGGTGTCTACGACATATTTAGGTAACTTATCGCTCATGCTTCAATTTTCGAGATTTTCCTATCATTTATCAATAGAAATGAGCAAAAATATTCTCAAAACCGTTGAATGTTTGGTTAAGACTCCACCTTTTTTCAAAATCCTGTTCCTGACCCCGTACATAGTTGTTGAATGTATGGGGTCAGGAACTTAAATAGGGATTTTGAGCGTATTTGATGGGGTGCAAAGGGACACTTAAGTGTCTTAGTAATGGCACTCCCATAAATAACCTCTAGGGAACACTATTGATCCACCGAGCACCCGATTTAAATATAAATCGTATGTACCTGACCTTCCCTATGCTTATCGCAGATAGAGGGAAGGTCAGGCACGCTATATACGATTCTTACGCTTAGATCTCACCCGTTAGAAATCCGCACGCGGGTGCTCGGTGGATCATCAATAATTCCTCTTCGGTAATCATTCTTTAAGCTTTAAAGATTGACCCTAAACAATTCTTCTCATCATAAATATCTAAAATACCCACCATGATTAACAGCTCAATTATTGTTCCGGACCGCTCTCCATTTTTTCTGATAGAGAGTTGTCAGGAACAGAGATAGAAATTTTGACCGAGAGATTGCAGTATTTGGCTACCCGCAGGCGGGGGGTAGTAACGGGTATTAAAAGCTCTGAAACTTTAAGCGCTTTTTAGTAACTTAATTCTTAGCAAAATACATCAACAATGTTCAAGCGGTTGAATATCACAAGTAAAGTTCTGTATTAATAGATTTCGAGTAAAAACTACGCTAGTTGACCGCTAACAGTGATCGGACCAATAAATTTAATCAAATTTGTTAACTTAGATATCTTATTCTTTGCATTCAAAATGGCATCAGCATAACTATTCATAAGTTCTAATGCTTCATTATTCTCATTGCCTTTCGAAAAAGCTATACGTATATCGGCAAGATCGCCCATAGTTATGAACTTTACAATAGAACCCCTTGACCCCATCGATAATGTTTCTATTTGTTCAGAAATGGCTTTGTACACAAGACCAAAATATTTATTGTTATTTGGTAAAACTACATAAGTCCTCTGATAAGCATTAAACTTTCCATCAAATATTTTGACGTTAAAATTCCCGTTCCCTGCCACTAGAACGGCTTTCCCTTCAAACGCAAAGTCTGTACAGGAAAGGACCTCTTCCCCACATGTGAAGAAACTATAAACACCATCTGAATCAGCGAAATTTGCGTCCTTTTTACCAGTGGTTATATTTGCTAAATCCTTCAATAACTTGATATTCCAAAGCTCAGGAACTGATGCACTGTCTATTTCGACCATCATTTTACTTCCGATATCCCCACTGGATGTGCCATATTGCTTGAAATAGAATTGGTACACCATGTCGAGGGCTTGCTCTGACTTTGAAACAATTAGACGCTGAATATCGATCATCTCATCGAGAAGATTCAGTCTTAGCGCTAACTTCCTCTGCTCGACTAGATCGGGTATTGCAAACTTGAGACTTTTTAGAGACTCTCTAGATAACTCCTTAAAGGTTGTTCCTCCTGATATTTGATTCAAATACTTTGTGTTGAATTTAAGTAAATAGTAGAGAAAATCTAGATCGACTAGATTTCTATCTGGAACTATTGAGTGACAACCCTGATTGGTGGTTGTTTCTAAAGTATTGATTGCAATCAGTCCTACAGGAGCTCTTGTAGTCAGAATAATTGAATTCTTTGGGGTCATTCTTGATGACTGGGTTTTGAATCCTTGAGAAGAAAGTGATCTTTCCCCTGACCCAATAAATTTTGATGTACAACTAGAGAGATCCTTAGGGGTAATCCAAGAATATTCTTTTCCAAAATTTTTAGAATCTTTAGTGGAAGGCGTGCCTCCTCCATAAATTTCTGCTATCTCTTCAAGTTTATATACTTTCCAATTCATTTGGCCAACTTCCATATCATTTTGTTAGCTCGATTTTCCTAAACTGTTCTTGAATTTTTGCATTTAAGGTACTTGCAGATTTTGTCAGTTCGTCAAGCTCCCCAGAAAGGCGTTTCATCTTTTGTGAAAATTCCATTTGGCTTATTTCAATTCTTGTAGATTCAACAGCTATGTACTGACCTGGATTAAAGGAATAGTTCTTGCTCTTTATGTCCGCAGCAGTTACTTTCACCGATGATTTTTCATCAAAAGTATCTGCAATGAATGCATTAACTATGAAGTCCTCTTCAGCCTCGCTTAATAAAGTTTTTTGATTCTTGTCTACTTTTATGGTTGTTCCAAAATTTGATGCATCAACAAATACTGACTCATTATTAATCTTTGATTTGTCTATAAAAATTACAGAAACATTTGTTCCAGTCGTCGCAAATATATTGCTAGGCATCGAGATAGCCCCGGAAAATATTTTTTCATTAATCAATTTTTCTCTTATTCCCTTAGTTATCTTATCCTGCCCTGTTAAGAAGCCTGTTGGAACTACAATTGCAGCTTTTCCCTTATCCGACAATGAGAAAATAATGTGTTGTATGAAAAGTAAATAGATTGCCATCGACTCTTTTTTCTTGTTAGGAATCGTAGGAATTCCCCCAAAAAATCTTTCTTTATTATGCGGCTTATCAAGGTCATCACGAAAATCTGAAAAATCCAATTTAAAAGGGGGATTAGAAACGACGAAATCAAATTTCTTTAATTCATTCTTATCTTTGTGCGCCGGCACAAGAAGTGTATTTCCTTGAATTACGTTCGGGATCGAATGGACTAAATCGTTGAGAATAAGATTGAGGCGTAACATCCCTGAAGATTTTTGAGATATATCTTGGGAATAAATTGTGCAATTTTTCTCTCCGATTTCATGGGCTACATTCATCAACAATGTTCCCGAACCTGCTGACGGGTCATAAACCGTAACGTTCGTAACAGGTTTATCTACGAGAATCTTCGCCATAATCTTCGAAACAGCATGTGGCGTGTAATACTCGGCATATTTTCCCCCACCATCCTTGTTGTAGTCCTTAATTAGATATTCAAATATTGTTGAAAAGAAATCGAACTTTTGAGTGAAGATTGCTTCAAAACTGAAATTTACTAACTTATTAACTAAGGCCTTACAAAAAGCGTCCTTCTGAGCGGGGTCAGCGACAAACTGACTTAAAGGATCGAACAAAGTTATTCGAGCACTCGTAGCAGTCGTAACTGAAAAGATTTTCGCGTTAAGGTTGGAGACATCGACCAGTGTTTTGTCAAATAGTTCAGCGAAATTACTCACATTTTGACTGTTAAAAAGGTGTGAAATAGTCTGGTCTTTGTTGAGACGAGCGGTATTGGTAGGGAGCTTGGCCGATAACTTCTTAAATTCCGCATCCGAGATGCCTTGAAGCGTCTTCTCCCAAGTAGCACCATCTTTGAAGCGTTTATCTTCGCTTTTAAGATCGTATCCAAATTTGTCATTCATGAACTTATAGAGAAACATCTGCGTGATGATTTTGGATTCATTACCATCATTACCTAGGCCAAAATCTGCACAAACTTTTTTCAATTCATCAATAAGTTCTTTAGTTTGCTTCGTAAAGTCTACAATCACTACGCCACCAACGTTTCTAACTCGGAGAAGTATTCATTCGCTATATAAAGCTTTAAGTCATCCATAATTAAGTACTGTTCGTATTCTGAGTCAATGTCAAAGTTTATAGATAGTGACCGTTGTATTTCCGCCTCAAAATAATCCTTATTATTCAAAATGCTATTATTCGTAAAAACTAGGTCAAGAAGATCCTTCTGTACTACTGAGAGTAAAGAAAAGATTTGAATATCCGATAACATAGAGGCTCTATTACGAAGCATCTTATGTAATCTGGCATATTTCTCATCTCCGTGATATTTCAGCGCCAGTCTCTGATTACTGAGGTTCAGGTCAATGGCTTTTGCCAAAACCGCTTCAAGAACCTTGATATCCGAATCAATGTCAGAACTTGAACTCTCCTGAATATTTCGCTTACTTAGAATTCGCCGCAGTTCGTCGTACAGAGTAACAAACTCGGGGTCTTTTTCATCAAAATTGCGGGCTAGTGCTTCTCTGACAAGTCGAATTTGATCCCTCAGTTTATTTCCAATTTCTAATTCTTCTTCACCAGTCTTGAGAAATGTGAAAGTTATATCTTCGAGCGCAGTATTGAGGAGCGCCTTTGCCTCCTCGGAGATATCTATACGCTCTTTTAGAAGAATCAGATCGAGGTGGTTATAGGTCTCTGACAGTAATGTACGCAATTTCTCAAAATCTAATTTGTCTGAGAGTTCTTGATAATTCATGGCTTTGATTAGATTGTACATATCCCGAGCAATCTCAAGAGAACTGATGATTAAGCGAATTTTCTTTTTATCAGAAATTTGAGAAATTTGAGAAGAAAATACCTCTGCGTTTGTTAAATCGTAAGAAAATAGATTCTCTTTGACCTCAGCCACAGCTTGAAGGATTTCTTCCTTAGTAACAAAAAGATTGGAGTAGTTTTTAACTTCCTCACCTAGTTCGTCCTGCAGTTCAGCAAAGTAAGCTGCATTCGTCGAGTTAAATTCATCGGTGATGTCAGCAAAATCAACTACATAGCCAAATTTAAAGTTGTTATAGGGTCTATTCACTCGAGTTAAAGTTTGCAAAAGATTGTGATCACGAACAACTCTGCCAAGGTAAATTTTCTTTAGCCTTGGTGCGTCAAAGCCTGTTAGTAACATGTTGTAAACAAATAGGATATCAATTTTACTGGCTTTAAAGTTATCCGAGAGATCATCTCTTTCATCCTTGGTTCCCTCATCATGAAGAATCAGAGCAGAGTGAAACTCTTCAGAGTACTTATCCTGAAATTGCTCATGCATTTCCCGTGCTTGTTCTGAGGAATCGCAAACAACCATTCCACCAATTGTTTGATCGCCGTGCATCAATCGAGATTTAATCATGTCCTCCATAATGTATGACAGCATGGGCGATACAAAACTCTTGTGAGAAAGTATTAAAGATCGTGGGATATTACCTTTTTCGATCTCTAAATCAGATAGAATTTGCCTGAGTTTGGAGGAGTATGAAGCTTCAATTTCCTCACGAATTAACCTTAATGTGTAGCCATCGGCGATAGAACTGTTGTAGTAATACTTATGGAAGTAGTTTCCAAAAATCTTTTTAGACGCAAATTCACCGATGAGTGGGGTGCCTGTTAGGCAGATCATGATTGCATTTCTGTCTGAACTAACAAGATTAGAAAAGAAACTTCCAGTTGACTTGTAGCTTCGATGTGCCTCGTCAATGAAATAAACTCGTTGAACATTCAGATCGTAGTCGTTAGAAAAATGCTCAGATGCCTCTTCCGCAAATTTCTGAATATTAATAACAGTTATCTCAAGCTTTCCCGATGAATTTGCTATGGCTTGGCTCTTACTAAATTCAGCTATAAATTCAGATTTGGAATTAATTGTGTTGACCTTTAGGCCACGTAAAGCAAATTCACTTTTTGCTTGCTTCAACAAATTCAATCGATCGACAATAAAATAGAACTTCGCAACCTGATTTTGTTTTTGGAAAAAGTCAGCAAGATACCTAGTGTTGTAGTAGGCAAGGGCAGTTTTACCGCTGCCTTGGGTGTGCCAAATGATTCCCCTTTTTTCCCCTTGCTTTAACTTATCCTCAATAGCAAAAGTGCCAAAGATTTGCGGATAACGCATGATGTGCTTTTCAATCCCTT
>Ga0007854_10001163_pt1 | contig 16979 bp, 15 predicted proteins | sample CryBogCBH12Aug08_FD_60382 | JGI IMG/M metagenome (GOLD analysis project Ga0007854, IMG submission 60382) | Freshwater microbial communities from Crystal Bog, Wisconsin, USA - CBH12Aug08 | ecosystem: Environmental > Aquatic > Freshwater > Lake | place: Crystal Bog, Wisconsin, USA | collected...
ATTTTGAGTTTCGCCAACTGGGTAATATTCTTCTTAATCATGCTTATTTGGACTGAAGGAATTTCCCGCCCCCAGTGTTGGTTTGCCATCCGGATCGAGACGAGCCAAGCACAGGTGACAGGCTACATTTTTTAAACTTCATGCCGTCCGGCGCCTTTGTCGATGGGGTAGAAACCTACCCCTTCCAAGCCGTTTGGTTGTGTTGAAACAGCGTGATCGATTCCAGTGGGCATCCCAGGGGATACCTCTGCGGGACTTTGGCGAGATAAGGAGCCTTATGGCGGGATCTACCGATATGGATCGCTCTTCGTTTAGGTAGAGGTTCACCCCATAGAGCCAAAGGCTTCCGTGACCTACCTTCGCCACCTCGACAAGCATAAAGTACCACAAGTCACACACAACCCCATGGAATCAACTGGCTTAGGTGGGGCTGACTTATAGCTAGTAAGATTGGGATGCAGATTTCTAAAACACATGTTTTGGCAATCAATGGCGGTTCCTCGAGCATCAAGTTCGCCTTGTTCGAATGCCCGCAACCAATGAATCAGATGCTCTCTGATGCGATTGATCGCATCGGTTTAAAGAACGCATATTTTCATGTAACGGGACAAACCGAGGCCGAGGGTTTTTCAAGATCGGTCCCCGCACCTGATCATTCTGCTGCAGCTGCCCTTCTGATGAATTGGATAGAAGAGCAGGAGAAAGAGCAGCGAGGTGGCGGCGGCACACTCACTGCGATTGGACATCGTCTGGTGCACGGCTGCCCAATTTTAGCGCCCCCAAAAAATTACCCAGGAAATCATGGAGGAACTTCGCAAACTGGAGGCGTTTGATCCCGAGCACCTGACAGAGGAACTTCTCTTGGCATAAATGTTTTTCAGACAATATCCCAACATCCCTCAATTCGCCTGCTTTGACACGGTATTCCACCACGATCTACCTCGACTCACTCTCCAATTGCCTACTTCCCAACGCTACGAGGTTCATGGTGTCCGGCGGTATGGATTTCACGGGCTCTCCTAAGCATATCTGATTGGGCAACTCGCGTGCATTTTGGGAGGCAGACAACCTGGCCTCCTCCTGGATCCGCCGGGAGGGGCATTTTCCGACTCCATCTCGAGCAGTCCCGTGAAGTGGGTTGATCACCCCATGGTGAATCGTTCAAGCGGGTGGCAATCTTCGCGTAGTAAAAATCAAAAGCTCACCACAATAAAACACTCATCTAATGAAAATAGCCCCTGCCTTCCGTTTCGGCGCAACAGTAGCCACCTGCCTCCCTGTCCTGGGAGCACTGATCCTTGCCTCGTCACCAAGCGCCGTGTCGCAGGAGGCTTCCAGCACGACGACAACCGTTACGACGCAGCCGGTGTCTGTATCCCCCACTGCTTCGACCCTTCAGACGACCACGGTCACCACCGTGATGCCAACCTCGCTGTATATCAGCAAGAAGCATGGCAACTCGCTGCAGGCTGGAGCTGCCATCTACTCCCGGTTGAGTGGCAAGGTCTACAACAATGACGGTGATTACATCGGTCATCTGACCAACATGGAGGGTTATGACGTCTCCGCCCTCCCGGTCCGGGACGAGTTCAAGATTCGCAACCCGAGCGGCAACATCATCGCCTCGACCCGCCCTTCCTCTGCTTTTGACAGCGATAGGAAAGTCTTCCTAAGTCGCAAGGATGAGCCCGTGCCTGCAACGACGTCCTCCACCACGACCACGCGCCAAACAACAACAACCGGACAGTGACGGATTGCGCACGATTCACTCCCCAATCACATAAACACATCATGCTTGTTTCCCAAAAAATCATCGATGCCATCAACTGCCAGGTCGGACTGGAATTTGCCGCATCACTGCAGTACGACGCAATAGGGGCGCATTTCGATTTTCAATCCCTGCCCAGTCTCTCCAAGCATTTTTACAAGCAGTCCACCGAGGAACGTGGCCACGCCCATCGTTTCATGAAGTTTGTCCTTGATGCCGGCGGCCAGGTCGTCATCCCGGCGATTGCCGCTCCGGTTTCCAATTTCAAATTTGCCAAGGACGCCGTGAAGCTTTCCCTTGATCAGGAGATCCAGGTAACCGAGGCGATCAACGCCCTTTACGATCTCGCGCTGAAGGAAAACAACCATATCACCAGCACTTCCCTGCACTGGTTCATCAAGGAGCAGGTCGAGGAGGTCTCCTCCATGGAGGATCTTCTCAGGACGGTGGAACGGGCTGGAGAAAACGGCCTCCTTTTCGTGGAGCAGTTCCTCGCCCAGGGAAGTCTGGGAAGTTCGATGGGAGATCAAATCTCCGGCGTTCAAACTCTCCCGGCTTAGAGGCGCCTTTCCAATCTCAGAAGGATCGGGGGGCCAAGGGGCACCCTGAGGCCTCAGAATTACCACGCAGGCAAACACCCCTTACGCAGCTTAACCCCAATACCCATCGTGTCTCCATCCCCTGATTCGGCAAATATTCCCGTCCTGGACCGCCCGCAGCCTCGGAAGCTCCTGAAAAGGACAGTCAGAAAGGAAGGCAAGTCCATCAATGCCAACGACTGGAATTATTATCGATCAACATCTGAATCCGCCGGAAAGGATATTCCCGGCAGGTGCAGGGCCATCCGCTACATCGGCGGCAACCAAGGTGCGATCACCCAGCCCACGGGGCTTCTCGTTGAGCCAGCCCTTTTGCGCGCAGAGGCAGGGAGCATAAATTTCAGGCGCACCAGCTACTGTCCCTCCGGAACGCTTGGCCTTGGGGAATACCTCCTCTGGGATGGAACCTGCTTCACGGTGATGGCTGGCAGCGAATTCATTTCTCTCTACAAGCCCGTTGAATGACCTCCGGAGGGAGCGCCTCCGGCCGGGTCTATGAAGAGTGCCTGTAGGTGAGGTGGAACTTCTCGGCGTCCATTGCCGTAAAGCACCGGTCATCCCAGGTAAGATATTCCCCAAGGCCCAGGAACTGTGCGGGGCAGAAGATGGTTTTCCTGAAGTGAATGCCGACAGCCAGGTTGAATTGAGCCGGCTCGGTGTGAAGGTTGGCGGGCTTTTTTAAAATCTCCAGATTGGTGCCGGTGAAGCGGATGGCCATGCAACCCTCCGCCTTCCGGGAATCCCCGCGGATGCGGGTGTATGAATTCCATTCCTCGGGGTTGATCCCCCTCTTCAGGCGCGTGCATATTTTTTTCAGGATCCTGCGCCTGGAACAGATTCCAAAATCCAGAAGCGCGGCTTCGCAGGAGGATTTTTTCTTTGGGCAGGGAGTTGTGTGCAATCCATGCCATCCGAGCAAGGGAACGCCGCCGCAGGCAAGATGCCCCCCAGGCAAGGGACTGACCGGCGGCTGCGCTTCCTTGTTGCCGCCCAGGATGAGCAGTGGAATTACCTGGTCGCTGCGCCCCGCCGGGGCGACCTCCTTGATCCCATCGGTCGGGTTTTCGGATTGTGTGCCGCCATCGAGGAGGAGTGCTTCACTAGCGTTGGAGAAAATCGTGTTCATGGTCTTTCAATGAGTTGGAGGTTGCATCCAAGCGGTATCTTCCCCCTGCCTCTTCTTTTCCTCCATGGGGTGTTACCCCACTCTGGAAACACCATCCCCTTCGTCCTCCAGGATCTTTCACTTAATAAAACCCAGGCAAAAATCATGATTGCTCTCGTCGTCCGCGGTCGCCTCCGGGGCGGGTGCGACCTTTATCATCTCCGGGCACTGGGGCATTCACCCCATTGTCAACCACGGGAGGCAGCGATGAAAATCACCCGCATGCTTCACCTCCTTGCCCAGATCGCATTCTGGTATGTCTCCATCAGCTGCTCGGTTTCGCTGCTCGTGATGGCCAGCATGCTGTGGCGCTCGCGCGCACACTGCGAAGGGATGCCCGGCCCACCGGCCGAGGCGCTCCAGGACGAGGAAAAGGAGACTTGATTTCGGGGTGCGGGGATCCGGGGGGATTTCCCGCACTTTCCTGGCCCCGCCTTCCCTCGGGGGATGGAAGGCGGGGTCTTCAATGCCCAGTGGCGCGCCCGCCGCCGGAAACCCCTTCTCTTTTGACGCGACGTTTCCATAGTTTTGTCGCATCAGGCCCGGCGGAGCGGGAAGGAGGCCCGGTTCACCCCGGGGTTTTTCCCCGCATGAGAAGCAGGTTTCTTTCCACGGCGGCGCGTACCCGAGCCGTTCGGATGCGGCGCACCCACTCCTGCACCTCCTTCCAGCGCAGGGAGGCCATGTCGGTTTCGGGCAGGTTGCCGCCGACGGTGCTGCGGTTCATCGCCGCGAGATACGCCAGGTCGAAGATGGCCTTTTCAGCCGAGGCCACAAAGCCCTCCGCACCGCTGGAATAATCATAGCCGCCGAACAATTCCGGCATGATGCGATGCAGGGTTACGCGTGTGCCGGCCATCTCCATCTCACCAGGGCGGCCAAGCGTTACGGCAAAGTGCCCGCCGGGTATCTGCTGGATTCTCCCGTGCAACCGCAACGCGGAGGGTCCGGAGAGATAGGCCTGGTAGGGGTCGGCGGCGGCCGTCACCAGGGCGCCCGGTTTTGAGGATGGGACGCCCAGGAGCCAGCTCCCCTTTTTCAAGGGCGTTACCAACCCTTCGGCGGCCAGTCGCCGCAATGCCATTGAGGTGGCGGGAATGCTCATGCCTGCAAGCTGGGCTGCATCCCGTGTCGTGATGCGGCCGTGTCCGGCAAGCTTCCCGTAAAAGGCCAACGAGTTCATGGCGAGGGGGACGGCAGGATCGTCGAGAGGTTGTCGCGGACCTGCCGCGACATTTTCTCCCATGCCACGGGGGTGCCGTGGTAAGCAGCCAGATCCTCCGGAAGGAAGGCAACCACTTGTTCCATGAACATCCCGAAATTGATCATGCCGAGTTGTTTGATGGCCTGGGTGACCAGTTCGGAAGGCATCCCCCTTCCCGCCCCGGCAAAACGGCAGAGATGGTGAAGGTCGAACACATCCCTGGCCTGCACCTGACTGCGGTTGGCAAGGGCGCTGATTTTCTGACGATAGGCCGCCTCCGGCCTGTAGTGGGTGAAGACAAAGGGGGTCACCCGGCGCTCTGCAAGGAGGGCCGGAGAGGGAGGCTCGGAAATGCATCCTTCAAATTCCGCCTCATCGCGGCGCGAAAACTCCAGACGCGTGGGCACGGCGACGTCCCCATGGATGACATGAAACTTCCAGCGTTGGACGGTACGAGTCTGCTTGGCCGGCTTGATTTCGCTCAACGAAATACCTGAGGCCCCGAGTTCGGTTAAAAGGGGACGGCCCGTCAGAACCTTGCTGACGTTCTTTTTCAAGATGTCGACACCCACCATCCGGGCATCAAAATCGATGTCTTCCGAAAGCCTTGGGCTGTTGTGATAGAGGCGCAGATTGACCCCGCCCTTCAGGCAGATTGTTCCGGGGCTCACAACCGGCGCAAAATGCCGTAGGAAAACGAGGTGAAATGTCTCGACTGCCTCCCGTTCATTCATTGTTTTATATTAATCTATTAGTTAATATATAGCAATAGATAAAATGAGAGGGCTGACTTCGCTCAGCCTTTCACTAGTTTTGTCGCATTCACAGCCATCACGCCGCCAGCCATGCAAAGACCTACCTCATTTCCCCAAGTCCCATCAGCCGCGCCGCACCGCCTTGCCCACGGGCGGCTCAGCCTGATGGAAGTCGTCGGCCAGTCCTTCTCCATCGGGCCCCTGATTGATGTCGCACTCTTCCTGGCCTTTGTCTCCGCCACGGCCGGACCCGACGGACCGCTGGCCATCCTGCTGGCGGCGGTGAGCATGATCGCGTTTTCCCTCATCGTTGCCTTTTACGCCGCGGAAACCGGCGGCGCCGGCGCCATCGGCGATTACATCGCCCGGGTCTGGGGGGCAACGGCCGGGCGGGGCACCCTCGGGATTTATGTTCTCTCGCTGGTCTTCTCGGGGGCGGCCGGATTTTCCATCGCCGTCGGCGTGTTGGTTTCCCAGTTCCTGGAACTTTACTGCGGCTGGCACTTTCCCTGGTGGGTCGCTTCCTTTGGCATCTCCTTCCTTGCTTGGTTTTTGAATATCCGCGGCGTGGCGGCGGCGACACGCGTTCAGTTTGGCATCATCGCCGTGTCGGTGATCCCGTTTCTCCTCACGGCCGTGGCCGCCATCATCCACGCAGGTTCCGCCAACACGATCGCAGTCTTTTGCTGGTGGGTTCCGGGCGGGGGGAATTTGTTCGGCGCCCTGCTTTTCTCCGTCCTGCTCTTCGGCGGTTTCGAGACGGCCGCCTCCCTTGGCGAGGAAACGGGAAATCCCCGGCGCAACATTTCAATCGCCCTGGTGGGAAGCGTTTCCGCCGCCGCCGTCCTCCTTGTCCTGTGTTCCTATGCAGGCACCGTCTATTTCGGGCCGAAGGATGTGGCCAAGGTCTGGGGTGGATCGATCGACGCGTTTGCAAAGATGGCCGGCGTGCTTCTCGGCCCCTGGGCCGCGCTATGGATCCGACTGGCGGTATTGGTGGACTTTGCCGCCACCTGCCTGGGATTCACCGTGGCCGCCTCGCGTGGGATTTACTCCCTTTCACGGGAAGGCTCCCTGCCGGCGCCCCTCTCGCGGACCAACAAGCGCGGAGCTCCCGCAGCAGCAACTACGACGGTGTTCGTCGTGGCCCTGATCACGCTTGTGGGAGGGATGTTTGTTCCCGCCGCGGACCGGTATCATACGCTATTTGTGGCGGCCACCGGACAGGCACTGCTTCTGGTGATCGTCTACCTCGCGCTGGCGGCGGGCGCGCTTCGCCTGCTCTGGATGCGACGCGGCGAACAGCCGTGGTGGCGATGGCCGATATTCATCGTCGGTTCACTCGCCCCGGCCCTGGCCTTGTATGGCACGCTGGTTCCACTCCCGGATTTTCCCGAAATGTACGGTCTTCTCGGGGCGCTCGGAGCCCTCGCGCTTGTCGCAATCTGGCTTACCCTCCCCACTTTTTGCGTTGATAGGAAAGCCTCTTCTGGCGCCAGCACCCACAATGAGGCCGACAAAGCTACCTCGGAAGTCCTGTGACTTCCTCTTGGTTGATCATGCCCAGGTAAATCGTCCGGTTCGGCGTCACTCCTTCCCGGCATCCGGTGTCCGGTCCTGGTCCAGCGTGGCCTTGAGCTGATCGTTTCCCTTCCCCGCCTGCCGTTGAGCGGTGATGTCCCGCGCGGTGGCGAAGAGGAGCCCGCCCGGCTGGGGTGAGGATCTCCACAAGAGCGTCCGCCATGAGCCGTCCTTGTGCCGGTAACGGTTCTCAAAATCCACAACCTTTTCCCCAGCATCCGCCTGCCGCTTCACCTCGCGCAGTGTCGGCTCGAGGTCATCCGGATGGATGAATTCAAGGAAGGGCCGCGAGAGCATTTCCTGCTCGCTCCAGCCCAACACCTCGGTAAATGCGGAGTTCACGCGCTTGAAATACCCAAACGAGTGAGCAATGCAGAACATGTCCTGCGCAAGGTCGAAAAAACGGGCGAGTTCCGCCTCAGCCACCCGGCGTCTTTCAAAATTTCTACGTGTGATGAGTGCGGCGAGGGCCACCACGCCTACGGCCAGCACGCTGCCGAAAACCGCCAGCAAGCCGATTGTCATGCGGGATGTGGCCTTTTCCTCAGCCACACGCATTTGCAGAAGCAGCCCTTCCTCAGCCTCTCCTTCGGCGATCCGTTTGCGGATTGCATTCATGGCTTGTTGCCCCGCGCCCGACACAATGAGTTGGCATGCAGCGACCTTGTCGCCGCTGCGGCTCAACCTTATCGCCTCGTTTGCAATTGAAATCTCCTTTTGGATCAACGGCTCGAGAACCGCCATCCGCCATTGCTGGCCGGCATTCTCCGAAGTCAATTGTTGTGCCGCTGCAATCGAGTTCAGGGCCCTGTCAACCCCGGCACGGTAGTTTTCCAATTTCTTCTCATCCCCGGTGATGGCAAACCCGAGACATGCGCTTTCCGCATCCAGCATCGCCACCAAGGTGTTCTGGAACGCTTCGGATGCCGTGCGGGAGTGATCCACCCATCGGGAAGCTTCCTTGTTCAAATGTGCGCTCCACCACTCCCCCTCTCCAAACAGGAACAAGATGGCCAGTGTCAGGGCGACTGCCATCTGGCTGTTGCGTTTAGTCAACATGGCAAGTGTCTTTTTGAGGTGAAGGTGGTTCTCACCACCACTGGGTCAACTCTAGCCTGATGGCGCCAGATTGTCATCACCAATGCAGACCGCCATTGCCCGCCCTTTGGCACAACCGCAGAAACTTACCGCCTTTCCTGGCCCTCTTCCCCTTCCTTTTCCAAAACTACCGGATGAAATGGACCAGGAGTTTTTTCCAGAGGATCAGTACGCCTGGGATGTGCTTCGGGCGGCTGCTTGTTCCTTTGAGAGCAGCGCTTTCGATTTCCTGGAATTCCGCAGGTTTTACCTCAACCGAGACGAACTTCTCCTTTCTGTTCTTCGGAAGGGTAGTCGTGAACTTGTAGGTGATGATGTTACCGTCTTTTCCGAGGATGATGTCGTAGTGGGTTCCGGCAAGGAGCCATTTGCTTATTACCGCCTCCTTTTTGGCCGCAATGTTCGCCTTCCTTCGCTGTGTCAGGGTCCGGGCGATGCAGACAAGCGCCAAAAGCAGGATGATGATGCCCAGTGCTGTGAGGAATCCACGGGCGAGTCCGGCGGAGCGCGATGTTTTATGCATCCTGATGCAGGTGGAAACTTATGGGCGGTTTTGTTTGAAAACGCCGTATGACTTCGGACCACAGACCAGCTTGGTTCCCTTCACGGCCATTCCCGAGGCAATCATAGGGATGGAATTCCCCAGCAGTGGAACCTCGCAAGCGCAGGGAATGCAGGAAGGGTTGACTGCGATCACAAAGTTGTCGCTCCCCCCCGAGCGTAGGTAGACAAAGGGGTACTTTCCCTTCTCCGCGTAGAGGGGTTTGAAGCCGCCGAGATTGCCGATGGAAGGATTTTTTTGCCTTAGTGCAATCAGCTGCTTGGTAAGGTTGAGCAGGGAGTCGGGATTTTTCTCCTCATCGGCTACCGTGGGACGATCCGGATCCTCATCAATGGGAAGATAGAGGCTCTGGGCGCTTGCTGTTGAGAATCCGGCGTTGGTTTCGGAGTTCCACTGCATGGGTGTGCGGCAGGAGCTTCTTACCTTTGATCCCTCCTTCTCCGGCCAGTCGCTCAGATTTCTCATTCCAATCTCGTCCCCGTAGTAGATGAAGGGGACTCCGGGCATGGTAAGCAACAAGGTGTACATGACCTTGAGGTCGGGGATTTCCCTCCCGCAGCTTCGCGGACGGATAAAGTCGTGGTTCGCGGTGGGAATGGCTATAAAACCAAGCGACTTGGTTTTTTCATACTCTGGTAGGTAGAGGTTCAGGAACCCCTGGATGTCGCCGGATCCGTCCACGCTGAAGAAAGGCTTGATGGTTACGGCTCCCCTTCTTCCAAGGATGAGGTGTTTGTAGGCTTGGTTTCCAAAGTGAATGAGAAAATCAACGTTGAATCCGGCGGGGATGGCTACCTGTGGATTGCACCATTCGGACACCAGGACTGCCTCCGGGTAGTTGGCATCCAACCATCCGTGGTAGTCCTGCCAGAGCGCCTTGATCCCGGTACGGTCGGGATCGTTTTTGACCAGTGAACTGGCCATGTCCACCCGGAATCCGTCACACCCCATATCCAGCCAAAACTTCATGACATCCCGCATGCCTTCCCGTACCGCCATGCAATCCGGACTATCCGGGCTCTTCTCCCAGGGTTTTGACGGGTCGGGTTTCCCAAACCCGTAGTTCAGGGCCGGTTGGAACGGGAAGAAATTCTTCAGGTAGCTCCCTTGTCGTGCACCCGGACTTTTAATGAAGGTGTCGTCCGGTGGATTTGTCGCCCAGACGTACCAGTTCGCGTGTTGTGAAGTCTCCCCTTGGCAGGAATCCTTAAACCACGGGTGCTCCGCAGAGGTGTGCCCGGCCACGAGGTCAAGAATGACGTGAATCCCTCTTTTATGTGCCTCGTCGAATAGGCGTTTGGCGTCCTTGTTGGTCCCGTATCGGGGTGAGACAAGCTTGTAATCCCGTACGTCGTAGCCGGCATCACCGAAGGGAGAATCGAAAATTGGGTTGAGCCAGATGGCGTTGACTCCAAGGGATGCGATGTAATCGAGTTTGGAAATGAGTCCGGGCAGATCCCCTATCCCATCACCGTTACTGTCATAAAAACTTTGAGGATAGACTTGGTAGAAGACCGCCTTTTCCAACCACCCGGGCGTCCTGCGTTGCAGTTGGGATAAGGGGGGAATTTGATCAGGCGTCTCCGATGCCTTGGACTTGGGTGCAACAACTGAGATTGCGAGAATCAGAAGCAGAGATATGCGTGCGGTTTTTATCTTCTGGACGATTGATATTTATCGGAGCCCCAAAATAAGTCCGTTTTTAGCGGCCGAGGGGTTGAATGCCGAGGGTAGCTAGATGGGCTGTCTTTTCAAGCCATTGGCGCAGGGATCAACTGGAACATATTTCTCCAGTAGCAAAGATGCTTTTTGTCTCCCCCGACAAGGGAAGATCAACCTTGGCTAAGGGATGTGTTCTCTGCTGCCACTAAGGAACGATCCCCTGACTCTTGTGATGAGGTGGGTCAACGTTGACCGGATGGCGTTGGGCCTTCATCACGCTCCGTAGGACGCGAAGTCATGTAGATGGCTTCCTCCATCTTTGCTCCAAGATCCAAAAGAGTCCTTACCGTTTCTTCCCTGCTCAACTTCCCATCCCGAAAATCATTGATAACGCGGAGGGCGCGGGCGGTTTTATTCTGAGTTTCCTGGGTCATGGTTGCTTGGTCGGCAAGGCGGAATATTTTACGATCTCTTTTATTACAAGTCATTTTACCATTCCACGCCCCGCCGTTCTTCTCACTTTATGCCAATTCGCATCCCACTTTTTGTTGCGCAGAAGGATGCATTTTTTTCTGACATCTAAATACCAAGGTTGAGCAACCCATGTTCTCCGTGCCGAATAGGGGAACATCCACGCAGTGATGGTCTCATTTCCATCCATCACAGACATCACAGTCTCCGAACAAATTCCATTTTCTCTCGGTGCTGCGTGTCGAAGTAGAAAGCCTCCGCCCCGTAGATGACGGCTAATATAAAATACCCTTTACACGGTATTTAAGCAGCGGGTCGATGGCATTAGCTTCAAGTCAGAAAAAGGAGACACGACAATGAACACAACAACTCTAACAACCGAAACCAGCACTCTTCCCCAAACTATCAAGCAGCCAAGAAAAACCGTGCTTCTCGTTGAGGATAACGAGCAAATGCGCAGAACCACATCCACCCTTCTCAACCTCCACCGCTATAACGTGATCGAAGCTGTGGATGGAACTGACGCCCTCAATCAGATGAAGGAGATCCATCCCGACATGGTGCTCTGCGACATCCGCATGCCTGGTGCAAATGGGATGGATGTCCTGGATGCTTTCAGGGCGGATCCCGACAAATGTGCCACGCCGTTTGTCTTTCTCAGCGGACTGAGTGAGAGGGGGCAGATACGTGAGGGTATGAACCGCGGCGCCGATGACTACCTCACCAAACCCTTCACAACAAAGGAACTCCTCACAACCGTTGGAAGCAACCTGCGGAAAGGCGAGCTCAAGCATCACGATTGGGAAAAGGAGCAGGATCAATGGATTCGTGAAAGAGAGGAGGAGAACCCCTCAGCTGAAAGGACACCAATGAAAACAGAACCCCCAAACACGGAAAATAGTGCGTCTGGCACTGAGCTGGAAGCGTCGGCGAGTCATGAAATCGAGGCCCACTCGATCACCGAGGAGCAGAGCAGGAGTGTGGCCTGGGGTTTGATCTGGGGTGCAGCCTGCTTGATGGGTACCGCATTGGCCGCCGGATCGTTTCACATGGTTTATTTGCTTAAGACACACTTCTAACCTGCCGTCTCATGAAACCACCTCTTTCAGGCAGCCGCGACAGAATGTTCGGATTCCTTCTCTCGATCTTGATCATCCTGATGGTGGTCTCGTCCTGAAAACCTCCCTTCATCATTATGACTGCTGATCTAATGACCTCAGGATCCACCCGAAGACTTGATCAGATGGTAAAGATTATCCCTCCACGAAGAATCTCAGGAAACTCACAAGCTCTACTATTATGAAACCAAGAAAGACCGTGCTTCTCGTTGAAGATGACGAACAGATGCGGAAAACCACATCGACCGTACTCAATCTCCACCGCTACGATGTGATCGAGGCGGAGGATGGAAAAGCGGCGCTGAAAATGATGGGGAGGATCAATCCCGACCTGATCCTTTGTGACGTTGACATGCCCGGTGCAAATGGGATGGATGTCCTGGACGCTTTCAGGGCGGATCCCGACAAAAGTTCCACCCCGTTTGTTTTCGTGAGCGGACAAAATCAGAGGGAACAGGTTCGTAACGGCCTGAACCGCGGCGCCGACGACTACCTCACCAAGCCTTTCACGATAAAGGAACTTCTCTCCTCCATCGAAAGCGGCCTTCAGAAATTTGGGCGCAGGCGGGAAAGATGGCAAAAGGTTGAGGAAACTCTCCGCGAGAGGGAGTTTCAGATCCTTTCACATGAGGTAAGGACTCCGTTGACCGGGATCGTCGGCGGAGTTGATCTGATGATGTGGAAGAATAGCCGGGAAGCGAAACAGGAGGACGATGTTGTGCCTCAGATCGTCAAGGATTCCACCGACCGCCTTCATGAAACCCTTTCCCGATACCTTATGTTTCTGGAACTCAAATCCGGAAAAACCCCAGCTCTTCTGCAGGATAAGGCCATGACTGTGACAGTGGTGGACGATCTTTTGAAAGAGACCGCCGAGGCACTTGCCAAGAAGTGTAAAAGGGAGGGCGATCTGAAAATTGGCGCTCTCGTCACTTACAGGACAACAAAGGGAGAACTCATCAGAAAAATCATCAGCGAGCTTGTTACCAACGCCTTTAACTTTTCGGATCCGGGAACAGAGGTGAAAGTCACGCTGCTCAAAAGGGGGTCTTGGGATGCCATCAACATTACGGACATGGGGGACGGCATGACTCCGGAAGAGATCGTAAGGATCGCACCATTCGTGCAATTCCCCAGAAAAGGGAGGGAACAACATGGGCTTGGAGTCGGATTGGCTCTTGCCCGGGCTTTGGCTCTTTACGCCGGCGGCAATCTTACAATCACACCCAACCAACCCAAGGGACTTTCCGTGGATCTTATTCTGGGAAATGCATCGGCCTGAGAAGAACCCACGCTCGTTAACCCACGCTCGCTAATATAGGAATGAGACTGGGACAATTTAAAGATCCCATCTTTCCATCCTCCTTGAGGAGACTACGGGCGATGAATCGAATAAGTTCTCTTCACCCTCCTTGCACTCCTTATCTTTTACCGGGTCCGCCCTGCCGGACTCCCGTCCGCCTGATGACTTATCGGAAGCCACCTCCGGTGATCGTTTTTTAAAGAGCATCATGAATGAGAGCAAAGTCAGGGAGAATAAAAAGCTGATCCCGAGCGCCGAAACCACAAGTGTTATGAAGAGGTGTTTCATGGTGTGCTTGTGACGCCATATATATCTGCAGCCTCTGTGCTGAGACATACCGTGTAGTAGGCATATTGATCTCTTCGTTTGCCTTTGTCTTATTGCTGGCGGCAGCTCAGACATATCACTCCTGAGAGCTAAAAAGAGATTCCTGTTTAGGAGGGTTTTTCCGCCTCGCCCGCAGGAGAGAGACGCAAAACATCTCCTGAGAGGAAATTGACGGGTGAATGTCGATCCACTCTTGGCCTATCCACCACCGGCCACTGTCAAAGCGCTTCTTTAAGCACCTCCGTGAGAGCCCTCAGCATCGTCTCGGCAGTATAAGGCTTTGGAATCAATTTCATGGCGCCCAGCTTTTTAATGCTCGCGGAGTCGACATCAGATATCAGCCCGCTGGAGGCAATGATTTTCGCCTCCGGGTTCATCGCCTTTATCGCGAGAATGGTCGCTCTTCCGTCCATCACCGGCATGGCCATGTCGGTCAGGACAATGTCTATCCTCCCTCCGTGCTGGACGTAGAGTGCGAGAGCCTCCGCGCCATTGGTGGCCGTAATCACCCGGTAACCCGCCTTCTCCAAAACCATTTTCGCCACGCTGAGTACCTTCTCCTCGTCGTCAACTAGCAGAACCGTCTCACCGTGACCTCGGTGAGGCTTGCCTTGTTCGACCTCCGTTTCTCCTGACTCCTTCGGGGACAACATGGAGGGCAGGTAGACATTGAAGGAGGATCCATTCCCCTCTTCGCTGTACAGGTTGATGAAGCCGCCGTGGCTCTTGACGATCGACATCACGGTGGCGAGCCCCATACCCGTTCCCTTGCCGGGTTCCTTGGTGGTGAAAAATGGGTCGAATATCTTCTCCTGGATATTCCTCGGAATCCCGCCGCCCTTGTCGCTGACCTGAATAACAACATAGGTTCCGGCCTTCGCATTGGGGTTCATGCCCGCATAGATATCATCGAGAGCGACATTTTTCATGGAGATGTCCAGCATGCCTCCTTTGGGCATCGCATCCCGGGCGTTCACGCAAAGGTTCATGAAGACTTGGCGCAACTGGGTGGAATCTCCTTCAACTGCGTACAAATCAGGGGAGTACTGCAGATTGAGGATGATGTTCTTGGGAAAGGTATCGCGGATGATACTTTCCATCTCCTTCCACAGGGTGACAAGGTCGAGGGCTGCGAGCTCCAACTTGGCGCCCCTGGCAAAGGACAGAACCTGCTTCACCAGGTTAGCGCCGTGCTGTGCGCTCTGCCTCATGGTTTCGATCAAGTCCCGGCCATCTCTGTCGGTGACATAGGAATCGAGAAGTTCCAGGGCCAGAAGTATCGGGGCGAGCACATTGTTGAGGTCGTGGGCGATGCCGCTGGCAAGGGTGCCGATGCCCTCCATTTTCTGCATCTGGCGCACTTGGGACTCGACCTTCAATTCCTGCGTCACATCGCGTTTGACCGCCACATAGTTGACGACCATTCCCCCTGGGTCCCTCACGGGCGATATCGTTGCCTCCTCATCGTAGAGGGTTCCATCCTTGCGGCGGTTGACCAGATGACCTCTCCAGGTTTCGCCACGTTTAATGACACTCCACATCTTCCGGTAAAATTCGGCGTCGTGCTTGCCGCTCTTGAGTATTCTTGGATTCAGGCCAAGAGCTTCCTCACAGGTGTAGCCGGTCGTTTCCTCAAATGCCGGGTTGGCGTAAACAATGACCCCTTGGGCGTCGGTGATCACGATGGTCTCGGCGGCGTGCTCCACGGCTTTTGCCAAGCGCTCGTGGGAGGCGTCAGCCGCCTTGCGTTGGGTGATGTCCAGATACGTACCTAGCACGCCGGAAACCTCCCCCTTGGTGTTGCGCAAAGGCACCTTGCTAGTAAGAAGCGTGCGGTGTTCCCGTCCTGGGACGTCCTGGGGTTCTTCAATAAGAAAACTGGGGATGCCGCCCTCAATGACGTTGTGGTCGGCGGCGCGATACAATTCCGCCTGATCACGATTCCACCCCATCTGGAAATCGTCCTTACCGATGATTTCCTTTGGTTCTGCAAACCCCGCATCGCGTGCAAAGGCCGCGTTGCAGCCCAGGTAAACAAGGTTGCTATCCTTCCAGAACACACTCACGGGGATCGCGTTGAGTATCCCCTCGATGAGTTGTTCCGATGAGCGGAATGCAGCCTCCGCATGTTTGCGGGCGCTGACATCACGGATGTTGCATTGAATCACCTTGCTCCCGTCCTCGAGATAAACGTTGCTGACAAACTCCACTTCGATCCTCCGCCCATCGGCGGTTTCCAGCGGCAGGTCCTCGTACCGCACATATTCCCGCGCTTTCAATTCCTCAAATTTGGCTTCGTTGGCGGCGATATCCTTGAAGAAGCCCAGCTCCCAGATTTTCCTGCCCAGAAACGCCTCGTGTGAGAGCCCCAGGAGGCTGATGAGGAACGGATTGACATCCATAATCATGCCCGACTCCGCGTCGAGGATCAGTATGCCATCCTGGGCCGCCTCAAAGAGGCGCCGATAACGGAGTTCAGAAGTGCGCATTCCCTGCTCACGGTTCTCCGCCAGCTCAGTCCGTGTATTGGCTTCGTCGGTCCTTGTGTTGGCCTGATCCGTGCGAGCCTCCGCCTGCTCAATCAGTGCACTGGGATCCGTGATGGGTGACTTCTTTTTCATTTCGACCGACCGCTGCTTAAAGATCGTTCAATAGGTCCAACTGTATATGGGGTGCTTACCCCATGACCCCTTCCCTGTTTGTATTTACCATCGCTTTTACTTCCCTCTCGCGGAGGAGGGTTGTGACTCATTTTTTCGCCTCTCACGAATGTGAGGCCCGCATCACCGGTTGAGCCGGAGATTTGTCATCCTTTGACAACGTGCCTGCTCGGTGGTCGAATCGCTACATGAACAAACTCCCCCTCGCCGTTTTGGTCTCCCTTGCCCTTGCAACGGCCGCATCTCCGGCTTTTGCATGCACCCGCGCCGTCCTGAAGACCGACGATGGAACAGTCCTGACTGGCCGCTCCATGGACTGGGTGCAGGACATCGGCAATAATCTCTGGGTTTTCCCCCGGGGCATCCACCGCAACGGGGCAGCTGGTTCCAACTCCCCCAAGTGGGAATCAAAGTACGGCAGCGTCATCACCACGATTTACGAGGTGGCCACCGTCGACGGAATCAATGAAAAGGGACTGGCGGTAAACATTCTCTACCTTGCCGAGTCCGACTACGGGTCTGTCGGCGACAAGCCCCCGATGTGCATCTCCATGTGGGGACAATATGTCCTGGATAATTATGCGACGGTGGCCGAAGCGGTGCGTGATCTGGAAAAGGAGCCGTTCCGGTTGGTGGCCCCCGTGCTCCCCAACGGCTCCCCTGCCCACGGCCATCTCTCCATGAGCGATGCCACGGGTGACTCCGC
>Ga0007854_10001164_pt1 | contig 16976 bp, 13 predicted proteins | sample CryBogCBH12Aug08_FD_60382 | JGI IMG/M metagenome (GOLD analysis project Ga0007854, IMG submission 60382) | Freshwater microbial communities from Crystal Bog, Wisconsin, USA - CBH12Aug08 | ecosystem: Environmental > Aquatic > Freshwater > Lake | place: Crystal Bog, Wisconsin, USA | collected...
CGCCAACCCCGCTGTATCCACCACCACCGGTTGGCCGGTAGGTTTCTGGTGGAGCGAATTGACACACCCTTACCTTGCCTTTGAAGAGGCAGGCTATGAGATCGAAGTTTTCAGTCCGGACGGAGGTCAATGCGTGGCCGACGGTATGAGCGACCCCAACGATGCCAGCGGCTACAGCAAGACGGACCTGATCAGCCAGGGCTTCATCCACACGCCGGAATTGAAGGCCCTCGTGGACAACACCAAGCCGGTCGTCGACTTGGAGGTAGCCCGCTTTGACGCGATCGTCGTTGCCGGCGGACAGGCACCGATGTTCAATTTTGAAAAATCGCTGGCCTTGCAACAGAAGTTTGTCGCCTTCTACGAGGCTGGAAAAATTGCCTGCGCGCTTTGCCACGGAACGGCCATCCTAGCATTTACAAAGTTGAGCAACGGTGAATATCTGGCCAAGGGGAAAACGGTCACCGGGTTCGCCAATGTGGAAGAGGACTTTGCCGACAACGCAGTATGGACGTATGGCATGTTGTCGCGCGACAAACATGTCATGCCTTGGCGCATCGAGGATCGACTCAAGGAACTTGGCGCGAACTACGTTCAGTCCGGGTTGTGGCGCGGGTTTGCCGTTCGCGACGGCAACCTCATCACCGGGCAGCAGAACTTTTCCGGCGCCGACACTGCCAATCTGGTCATTGAAACGCTTGGTCGATGAACAGCCGAAGAGCGATCATCCCAACAGCCATAAGAACTTAATCCAGACTATGCAAACAATCACCGGTCAATGCCATTGCGGCGGTGTGCACGTCGGCATCCCAGCAGACAGCTTTGGGATCATTGCGTGCCATTGCGAGGACTGCCAAAAATTGCATGGGAACTTTTTCGCGATGTTGGCTGTGCCAACTGCGAATGTCACCTGGTCCGGCGAACTGCATCCTCAGTGGTATCGGTCCTCAACTCAAGCGCAGAGGGCGCATTGCCCACGATGCGGATCGCGCCTGGCTAAGCGACCCGAAGGTGGCGAGCGAACTTTGATATCCGTCGGGCTGTTTCCGCGCGACTTGCCGCGTCGAATCCAAAAGCAGGTATGGACGCAGTCTCACCCGGACTGGTATGAACTTTCTTTGGATGCCAGCCATGGTGATTGAATCGCAAGAACTGAAAGGCACCAACAAAGCCGAGCCTGTAACCCTCATCATCAAACGGCATGTCAAGTCGGGGCATGAAGGCCGCTACGAGGAGTGGCTGCAAAGGTTTCAATCAGAAGCCCGAAGTCTTGGCGGATATCTGGGCGTTACGACCCAGCGCCCTGCTCAAAGCTCGGGGCAACCTTATGTCAGCATCATTCGCTTCGATGGACCGGAAAGCCTGAGGGCATTCGAATCATCCGAGTTGCGCGAACGATATCTTGCAGAAGTGGCGCCCCATGTGCAAGGCGATGCGATCTGGGAGAGCATGACTGGCCTGGAATTCTGGTTCAGTCCCCCGCCAGGCACGGTCGTTGCGCAGCCTTCGCGCCACCGGATGGCTGTGGTCATGATTGCAGTTGTGTTTCTGCTGGTCTTGTCAATCGGATCGCTTGTCGGATCCGTCTTGGCTGATTGGCCCTATCCCATACGCCTGCTGGTCACTATCACCATCGAGGTGGTTTTCATGACCTACTGGTTAATGCCTCGGTTGACCCGATGGCTCGCTCAGTGGATTTACCCCGGAAAGCGAACAACCTGACATTACAAGGAGAACTTCATGAGCATTGCAATCATCGGCGCCGGAAATGTCGGCCATGCCCTCGCTCAGGCCCTAAGCCAGCGAGGTGAGAAGGTTTTCATCGGTGTGCCCACGCCGGAGAAATACACTGCATCCGTCTCCGCAATCGGACCGAATGCAAGTTTGGGCACCGTGGAACAGGCCATTGACGCCAGTGATGTCGTGATTCTGGCCGTTCCATTCAATGCGCTGGAATCCATTGCAAGAAGCGTCGCCGACTGGCAAGGCAAGGTGCTGGTCGACGCGACGAATCCACTGGCGCCTGCGCTGTCTGGCTTGTCCATCGGAACAAGCACCTCGGGTGCCGAGCAATTGGCCGAATGGGCCCCAACTGCCAAGGTAGTCAAGGCTTTCAATACCACGGGCGCTGAGAATATGGCCAACGCTGCGTATGCAGGTGGCCTGCCTTTCATGCCAGTATGCGGCGATGACGCCCAGGCAAGAGCGCGTGTCGTGTCCATTGCAACGCTCATAGGTTTTGAAGCGCTAGACGTGGGACCACTATCAGCGGCTCGCTATTTGGAGCCCTTTGCCATGACGTGGATCCACATGGCTATCAAACAAGGCATGGGACGTAAATTCGCATTTGGGATCCTGCGCCGCGATTGAGGGTGGGCTCAATGGGCAAGGGAAGAATGGAGGCTTTCATCGATGGCGTCATCGCCATCATCATCACTGTCATGGTGTTGGAAATGAAAGTCCCACAGGGGGCATACTGGGCTGACCTCGCCAAGGTTGGCCCGGTGTTCCTGAGCTATGTGCTCAGCTTTCTGAATGTCGGCATCTACTGGAACAACCATCACCATCTGCTCCACACAGTCAAGCAGGTCAATGGACGCATACTTTGGGGGAACATTCACCTGCTGTTCTGGCTTTCCCTCTTGCCGTTCACAACCGGCTGGATGGGGGAGAACCATTTCGCAGAGGCGCCAGTAGCACTCTACGCTCTGGATCTGCTGATGTGCGCAATTGCCTACTTGCTACTGCAAATGCAGATCATCGACTTGCACGGCAGACAATCCGTCCTGGCGGCAGCGATAGGGGCGGACATCAAAGGCAAGGTCTCTCTGACGTCATATGTGATTTCGATCCCCCTCGCACTCTTCGGATGTTCATGGATCGCCGGTTGCGTTCTGGGCGTAGTGACTTGTCTTTGGTTTGTCCCGGACCGCCGAATTGAGAAGGCATTGCGAACCTGAGCCTGGCACTTCCTCCCAAGCCACGCTGCACGCCCCCTTCGTTCAGTTAGGACGCGGCAGTTTCGATTAGCCAATACGTCTTCAACCTTGCCCCACGCGACTTCCGGGGGACCAGAAATTCGGAGTGCGCGGAATGGCTGCCGTCAGTCCCCATCTGGTCCCCTTTTTCATCAGTTTCTGAGCCGACAAATGCCATCACGAAGGGCAACATCAGGACGGGACCCTATGAGAAAATCACGTAAGTTCTTGTATTTACTTATGTTTCTCACGACAACAAAGCTGAAAAAGTCATACGCTCATTTTTTTACGAAAACATTTATACCTTGCGTATGACTTTTCAACAATGAACGCAACTCATTGTTTTACAAAGGTTTTCTTCAATTGAACACATCTCAAAAGGACTTATCTGCCCACACGCCAATGATGCAGCAGTACCTTCGGGTGACTTATTTGATGTTGATTTATATGGGATTTTTGTAATAAGTCACCCCTGCACTCCCCGCTGACTCCCCTTATGCCATGCGGGCAAATGGGTGGCCAACTTTAGCCCGATGCGCCTCAACTGTTGGTGCTTTAAACCGTCGCAGACAGGCCAGCATGCATAAGAACACGGTTCGAATGGCCGTGACCTGATTGCCAATAAATTTCCCCTTCCAGGCACTCTCAGAAGCCTGATAAATTAATCGACTTGCTGATTTTGCGGTTGCACTGTGAATGCCACAATTGCAGGGTTCGACGGCATTAGCAGTCATCCACTAGACACCGTTTTTCAGTATTGAAACTGCAGACTGATCAGTAATTTTTCTTCTACAAAGCGGCTATAGCAGGCTCTTAGTTCTACAGCAGGACCCGTCCACACACTACCGTACGGCCCGCGATTGCTGATGACTGTTCACGGTATTGAACCTGTCCATCGCTGCAACCTTACCCAAAAGCTTTTGCGAAAACCGGTTGAGGCATAGCCAGTGCCAAAGCGCCTTTAAGTACATCGCCCACCACGATGACTGCCGGACTGGCGATGCGCTCCAGCAAAATGGTTTGCTGCAAAAAAGCCAGGGTGCACAATGCCTGCTGCTGCTGCGGCAACGATACACTTTGCACAATGGCTACCGGCGTGTCGCCGGCGAGGCCCTGCAACAAACCGCTCTGAATGGCTGCCGCACTTGTTACGCCCATATAAATCACTAGCGTGAGTTTGGCGTACTGCGCTGCCCGGGCCAGGGCCGGCCAGTCGCGTTCAATATCACCAGGCTTGGAATGCCCGGTGACGAATACCACGCCGTGCGCACGTTCGCGGTGGGTGAGTGGGGTGTTAAGCGACGTGACTGCCGCCAAGCCCGCCGTAATGCCGCTGACCACGCTCACCCGCACCCCTTCAGCCAGCAAATACTCTACCTCCTCACCACCGCGCCCGAACATAAATGGATCGCCTCCTTTGAGCCGGACCACAGTCTCTCCTTCGCGAGCGGCGGTAATCATCAACTTCTCAATAAATGACTGGGGAGTGGACTTGCAGCCTCCGCGCTTACCCACCCATACCACGCGAGCGTTGGGGGAAGCCAACGCGACGATCTCGTCGCTTACCAAGTCATCCACAAGCAATAGCGTGGCGGCCAGAATGGCCTTGTGCGCTTTGATGGTGAGCAACTCCGGGTCACCCGGACCTGCACCCACCAGCGTGACCTGTCCGAGGGTGGAGAGTGAAATCTGCGTTTTAGTCATGTTCGTTATGCCGCAACGGCCGTCTGCAGTTGGGAAGAAGGCGGCGAGACCATGCGCACCATACGTTGCAACTCGGGCAAGCAGGAACCACAATTGGTGCCGCAGCGCAGTACAGATTGAAGATGCGCCAGACGTCCGTTGTCGCTGCCACTGCATTGCGTTAGTTGTTCAGCAATGGCGAGGTCGCGCACATTGAAACAAGAGCACACCACTTTGCCTTTGGAAACCACTGGTACGGGCGGTTCTCTCACCGCCAGTAAAAGTGCGCGACCATAGCGCTGTGCCGGTCGCTCGTCTTGAAGCAATGCACTAATCCAGCCTTGCGCACGGGTATCCCCGGCCAGCAGGAAGCCCTGCAAAAAGGTATCTTGTTCCAAGCGCTGCAAATGCATGCTACGACGCTGCCCACGTTTAGGATCGGCATAGTGCAGCACTGTTGGGCCTTGCAGGTTCAGAATAGTTTCAATGCGGTCGAGCAGCTCTGGTGCTACCGCCTCATACGAAGCGGCTCGGAACAATACGCCCGACCGTTCGACCTGCACTTCGTCACCAACTTTGGCACCCATACTCGCAAATGGCACGCACGTAGAAAATGCAAAATGCCCCATGACAGCCTGCAGTTGCGCCCGTGTTGTCAGCACCTCTCCAGCGGGCAACCAAGCCATAGCCAGAAACGTCCAGGGCAACTCAGCTTTCCACACTTTGACTGCCGCGTTTTTGAACTCTGGCTGTTTGGAGTCCGGACAAAAAGCCGATGTTGTGAGCGCATTCACGCCCGTAAGTCGTTGCCCGTCAGAACCTATTCCGCTGATGAATTCTTCACCCCAATGCATCGCCAGAAAAACTTGGCTCATGGCTTGCTCTGTACTTGCCTGCACCGGTACCAGGATAGAGCTGCGTTTGCTGGTGACATGGACCAGGTCACCGTCGTTAAGCAGACGCCGTGCCATGTCCTGCGGGTGCATTTGCAAGGCCGGTTCACGCACATGACCGAACAACCGGCCGAGCGTACCTGTGCGACTCATGCCGTGCCATTGGTCACGCAGGCGCCCGGTATTGAGCGAGAACGGATAGCGTGCCTCCCGAGGCTCGGACACAGGTTTATAAGAAACCGCGGCGAACTGCGCACGGCCATCAGCGGTCGGAAAGATTCCGTCTGTATAAAGGCGTGCCGTGCCCAGAGTTTCAGGGTGAACTTCGTTCTCAGTCATCGCGGGAGCCGGCCACTGTTGAGGCGCCACATCCAATAATGCATAGCTCAAACCGGTGATGTCCAAATCACGACCCCGGGTGGACTCACGGTGCTCGTTCCAAATAGACTCCGGTGTCGCGTAGGGAAATAACGTGGCGTCGGCTCGGCCTAGCACACGTTCCAGCCTTTGCGCAAAGTCCACCGCGATGACCCAGTCGTGGCGCGGACCGTTTTCAACCGTGCCGGGCGCCGCAACTGCGGCCCGCACCCGGCTGATGCACCTCTCGCTATTGGTGACGGTGCCTTCTTTTTCGCCCCATGTCGTTGCGGGCAAAAGCAGATCGGCAAAGGCGCAGGTAGCAGTAGTGGCAAAGGCTTCCTGCACAACGACGAACTCGGCACGCTCCAATGCGCGTCGCACCGTGGCCTGATCGGGCATGCTTTGCGCGGGGTTGGTACAGGCAATCCACAGCGCTTTGATTTCGCCATCGGCTGCTGCCTGAAACATCTCCACTGCTGTCCTACCAGGATTGGATGGCACGTCTTCAACTCCCCACAGAGCCGCCACTTCCGCACGGTGTGCAGGGTCGGCCAGATCGCGGTGGGCGCTGAGCAAGTTGGCCAGGCCACCCACTTCGCGCCCGCCCATGGCGTTTGGTTGGCCGGTGAGCGAGAACGGCCCGGCGCCGGGCTTTCCGATTTGACCGGTGGCCAGATGTAGATTGATAAGCGCGGTATTTTTCGCAGTGCCGCTGCTGGATTGATTCAGGCCCTGGCAATACAGACTTAGCGTTGCTGCAGACCGGGCGAACAGACGTGTGGCGTCCAGTATTGCCTCTTTGGAAATTCCGCATATTTGCGCCACCACATCTGGTGTGGCGTCACGCACGATGGCCTTCAAAGCATCAAAACCACGGGTATGGCGGGCGATATAGGCAGCGTCCGTCCAACCTTCCCACAGCATCAAATGCAGCATGCCGTTGAACAGCATCACGTCGGTACCCGGCTGAATTTGTAAATGCAAGTCGGCCATGTCAGCGGTGTCGGTACGGCGCGGGTCTACAACGATGATCTTCATCGCCGGGTTTGCCGTCCTTGCGTCCTCAATTCGCCGGAACAGCACCGGGTGTGCGTAGGCCGTGTTTGAGCCGACGATGAACAAGGTCTGCGCATGGTTCACGTCGTCATAGCATGCAGGCGGCGCATCGGCACCCAAAGTTTTCTTGTAGCCGGCCACCGCGCTGCTCATGCACAGACGAGAATTGGTGTCGATGTTGTTGGTGCCAATTAGGCCCTTGGCAAGCTTATTGAAGACGTAATAGTCTTCGGTCAGCAACTGGCCCGAAACATAAAAGCCCACCGCATCCGCACCGTGCTCGCGGATAACCCGGGCGAAGGTGTCGGTAACGCGACCCATGGCTGCGTCCCACGCCAACACTGTTGGTACTGCACCGCGTGCAAGGCGTTGCATTGGTTGCAACAAACGCGTTTGCAGAGTGACCGCTGCGCTCGCGGTCAGGTGCAGCGTGGAGCCCTTGGTGCATAGACGTCCGAAGTTGGCCGGGTGATCCGGGTCTCCGCGCACCCCGGTTATCTGTGCGGCATCACTTTGAATAATGACGCCGCAGCCCACACCGCAATAAGGACAGGTGGACTTGGTTTCCATCATTGCGTTGCCTTTTTTAGACCACGGTCTTGCGACGTGCAGGGCCGGCAATCGGGCGTGCCAGATCCGTGGCGTGGCTTTGGAGTTCAGCGGCTCGCAGGTATACCGCTCCCTCTTCCAGTTTGACGCTGAACTTTGGCGTGCAGCCTTCGTCCGGTAGCGAGGCCTGTCCATCGCACAGACCGATGCTCCAGTTGTGCAAGGGACAAGCAACATGGGTGCCGAACACAATGCCCTGACTCAAGGGGCCGCCCTTGTGGGGGCAGCGGTCCAGCAACGCAAAAACCTGGTCTTGGCTATTGCGAAACACGGCAACGTCCATGCCCGCTGCACGGGTCACACGGCGCGAGCCCAGCACCGGGATATCGGTGAGCTGGCAGATCAAGGTCCATTCATGGGTCTTCATGCCGCTACTCCTGCTTTGGCAGTCAGTGCATCGAATTGGCGCGTATCCACTTGGGCGTCCTTGAAGTCGAACCAAGGATCAGGTTCGCCATCCAAGGCGAATTGCAGCCGCTCCCACAGTGCCTGGCGACCGGCGTGGTCTTGCAGGATGCGTGTCTTCACGTAGTCCAGGCCGACGCGGTTGACGTAGTGCACGGTGCGCTCCAGGTACCAGCCTTCCTGGCGGTACAGCTCGCAGAAGGCGCCGGTATATTCCAGCACCTCGGCGGCGGTCTTGAGCTTGGTGAAGAAATGCGCCACCTCGGTCTTGATGCCGCCGTTGCCGGCTATGTACATCTCCCAACCGCTGTCCACTCCGATGATGCCCACGTCCTTGATGCCGGCCTCGGCGCAGTTGCGCGGGCAACCCGATACAGCAAACTTGACCTTGTGCGGCGCATACATGCGCCACATGGCGCGCTCAAGGTCCTTGCCCATTTGCGTGCTGTCCTGCGTGCCCATTCGGCACCACTCAGAGCCGACACAGGTCTTGACCGTGCGTAGTGCCTTGGCATAAGCGTGTCCGGAGGGCATGCCAATATCTTTCCAGACCGAGACCAAGTCCTCCTTCTTCACGCCCAACAAATCGATGCGCTGGCCTCCGGTGACTTTAACCGTGGGGATCTTGTATTTATCCACCGCGTCGGCAATGCGACGCAACTCGCTGGAGGTGGTCTCGCCGCCCCACATGCGCGGGATCACGCTATAGGTGCCGTCCTTCTGGATGTTGGCGTGGCTTCGTTCGTTGATGAAGCGGCTCTGCGGATCATCCACCGCCTCTTTAGGCCAAGTGCTGATCAGGTAGTAATTGATGGCCGGGCGGCAGGAAGCGCAACCGTTAGGTGTCTTCCAGTCGAGATGTTTGAAAACGCCAGCAATTGTCAGCAACTTGCTGCCGTCCGCCAGTGGCGTGCGGATCGCCTGGCGCACGGCTTCGTGGCCGTGTTCGGTGCAGCCGCACATGGCCTTGGTCTTTGGTGTGGCGGAATAGTCGCCACCGGCGGTGAACATCAGAATCTGTTCCACCAGGCCAGTGCACGACCCACACGATGCGCTGGCCTTGGTGTGCTTGCGCACCTCTTCAATCGTGAAAAGGCCCTTCTCCTTTATGGCCTTGCAGATGGCGCCCTTTTTCACGCCATTGCAGCCGCAAACTTCGGCTTCATCGGGCATGGACGCTGCCTTGCTGTGGCCTTCGTGGCCGACATCGCCGATATTGCTTTCACCAAACATCAGCTTGTCACGGATGTCGGCAATCGAGCGTCCATCGCGCAGCAGCTTGAAGTACCAACTGCCATCCACCGTGTCGCCATACAGGCATGCGCCCACCAGTTTGTCTTCCTGGATCACCAGTTTTTTGTAGACCCCGCCAAAAGGGTCGCTCATGACGATTTCTTCGGTGTTCTCGCCCCCCATGAAGTTGCCGGCGCTGAACAGATCAATGCCCGTAACCTTGAGTTTGGTCGATGTGAGCGAGCCCTGGTAACGGCCAATTCCAAACTGCGCCAAGTGGTTTGCGGCCACCTTGCCCTGCTCGAACAGAGGTGCCACCAAGCCATAGGCGATGCCACGATGTGCGGCACATTCACCCACACTGTAGATGCGCGCATCGGTCACCGTCTGCATGGTGTCGGTCACCACAATACCCTTGTCCACATGCAGGCGCATACTGCTGGCCAGCGCCGTATTGGGGCGGATGCCCACGGCCATCACCACCAGATCAGCAGGCACTTCCTTGCCGTCTTTGAATTTGATCGATTTGACGCGACCGCCCTTGCCTTCGTCTTGCGAACCCACTATTTCCTGCGTCTGTGCGCCCATCAGGAAATTCAGTCCGCGTTCTTCCAGTGACTTGCGCAATAGCCCGCCGGCTACGCTGTCGAGTTGGCGTTCCATCAGCGTGGGCATGACGTGCACCACAGTAACAGTCATGCCGCGCAGCATCAAACCATTGGCGGCTTCAAGCCCCAGCAGGCCGCCGCCGATAACCACCGCATGTTTGAAGCGGGAGGCCGCATCGATCATGGTGTTTGTATCGGCAATGTCGCGGTAGGCGATCACTCCTTCAAGGTCTTTACCCGGCACGGGCAGGATAAAGGGGTTGGAGCCGGTACACATCAGCAGGCGGTCATATGCAGCTTCGACAACGCTGCCGTCAGCAGCAGTGGCGCGCACGATGCGTTTGACGCGGTCCACCTCGGTGACGGTCTTGCCGGCATGCAAGGTGATACCGTTCTCTTCGTACCAACTGAAAGGGTTGAGCACAATCTCTTCGAGCGTCTGTTCACCTGCCAGCACCGGACTCAAGAGGATGCGGTTGTAGTTGGGATGCGGCTCGGCGCCAAACACGGTGATGTCGTACAGCTCGGGGGCAATCTTCAGCAGTTCTTCAAGGGTGCGCACACCGGCCATGCCGTTGCCGACCATGACGAGCTTTTGCTTTTTCACCGGAGGAAGGTTCATATCCATGATCAGGCTGCCTTCTCTACGTGGGCTTGTCTTGTGTAGAGGAAGTCGATTACCGCCTTGCGGTAACCCAGATAGGTCGGGCTATCGGCCAACGCCACGCGCGAACGCGGACGTAGCAAGTCGACATGCAGCACCTCGCCAATCGTGGCGGCAGGCCCGTTGGTCAGCATCACTATCCTGTCGGATAGCAGCACCGCTTCGTCCACATCGTGGGTCACCATCACCACCGTGCTTTGGGTGCGGGCGACGATTTCCAGCAATTCATCCTGCAGTTTGGCGCGGGTTAGCGCATCGAGCGCACCAAAGGGTTCATCCATCAACAAGACCTTGGGCTCCATTGCCAGGGCGCGGGCAATGCCCACGCGCTGCTTCATGCCGCCAGAAATTTCGCCAGGGCGCTTTTGTGCTGCAGCAGTAAGTCCTACCAGAGCCAGGGCCGCATCGGTGCGGGCCATCAACTGGGCCTTGTTTTCGGACACAGCGCCGGTACTTTTGGAGGCAGCACCAAAGACGCGCTCGACACCCAAATAAACGTTCTCAAAACAGGTTAGCCAGGGCAGCAGCGAATGGTTCTGGAACACCACGGCACGCTCAGGGCCAGGGCCGGCGATTTCGCGGTTAGCGCACAGCAGGTGGCCTTCGGTGGGCGTGGTCAGCCCGGCAATCAGATTCAGCAGTGTCGATTTGCCGCAACCGCTGTGTCCGATCAGGGTGACAAACTCGCCCTTGGCCACTGTGAGGTTGATATCGCGCAAAGCCGGGAATGCGCCCTTCCTGGTCCTGAAGGTTTGGGCCACGCCCTGAACCTCGATGTACTTGGCCTTCATGGTTTCAGTGCTCATGATTTCACCTCTTCAAATGTGAATGCGGATGCGATTTTTATCAAGGCGTATTCGAGCATCAGGCCGACAATTCCGATAACAAAGATGGCGATGATGATGTGGGCCACGTTGAGGTTGTTCCACTCGTCCCAGACCCAGAAGCCGATGCCGACGCCACCGGTCAGCATCTCGGCCGCCACGATCACCAGCCAGGCAGTGCCGACAGCCAGGCGCACGCCGGTCAACATATAAGGCAACACTGAGGGGAACAGAATCCTGGAGAGGATCTTCCACTCGGAGAGGTTCAGCACACGGGCCACGTTCATGTAGTCCTGCGGCACACGTTGCACACCAACGGCCGTGTTAATGACCATGGGCCAGATGGAACAGATGAAGATGGTCCAGATGGCCGCCGGGTTAGCCCCCTTGAACACCAAAAGGCCGATAGGTAACCAAGCCAATGGGGACACAGGGCGCATCAGGCTGATCAGCGGGTTAAACATGCGACTCATGAAATCAAAGCGGCCGATAACAAAGCCCGCCGGGATTCCCACCACGGCCGCCAGACCAAAGCCCAGTGCTACGCGTTGTAGCGAGGCCAGCACATTCCACCCGACGCCCTGATCGTTAGGGCCCTTTCGGTAGAACGGGTCGCTGAAGAGGGTGAAAGCCTGCTTGGCCGTCTCGATCGGCGTAGGAATGCTGCCCGCAGTACTCATGCTGACAATCGACCAAATCAGCACCAGCAGCACCAGACCCAGCACTGGCGGCATCACCGCCATCAAAAGGCCATTCCAGTCGTAACCGGGCTTGGTATCGGCACGCGGCACCGGCGTCGGCGTGGAAGTCGTAGCCACTAGCTTGGCCGGTGTCGTCACCGTCATGAGGGCCACATCTTTGGCCGCAGTGGCCAGGGGGGAATGAAAAACAGCGCTCACCATAATGGATTCCCTCAGGCTTTAATTTTGAAAGACTCGGCGTATTTCTTCGGATCCTTGCCGTCCCAAACCACACCATCGATCAACTTGGAGGTCCGCATCGCGTCCTTGGGCACCGGCGTCTTGGTGGCAGCTGCAGCCTGCTTGTAGATCTCGATCTGGTTGATCTGCTTGGCCACCGCCAAGTATTCGGGATGGTCCTTCAGCAAGCCCCAACGTTTTTGCTGCGTCAAGAACCACATACCATCCGACAGGTACGGGAAGTTCACTGTTCCTTCGTTAAAGAACTTCATGTAGTTGGGATCGTCCCAGGTTTTGCCCAAGCCATTCTGGTAGCGGCCCAGGATGCGCTGATTGATAGCGTCCACGCTAGTGTTGACGTAGCTCTTGTCAGCAATCGTCTCGGCCATCTTGTTCTTGTTCTGCAGGCCTGCATCAATCCAGCGACCGGCCTCCAGAATCGCTGCGGTGACAGCGCGGCACGTGTTAGGGTACTTTTTAGCGTACTCACCCGTTGTTGCCAGCACTTTTTCAGGGTGGTCTTTCCAGATGTCCTGCGAGGTCTGCGCCGTAATGCCGATGCCGTCGATGATGGCACGGTGGTTCCAGGGTTCACCCACGCAATAGCCATCCATATTGCCCACGCGCATGTTCGCCACCATTTGTGGCGGCGGCACTGTGATTACCTTGGCATCGCTCATGGGGTTGATGCCATGCGTCGCCATCCAGTAGTACAGCCACATGGCGTGGGTGCCAGTGGGAAAGGTTTGTGCAAAGGTGTATTCGCGCTTGTCTGAGCCCATCAGCTTGGCCAGGCTGGGGCCATCCACCGCGCCTTTGTCCGCCAACTTTTTTGACAACGTGATGGCCTGACCGTTCTGGTTCAGCGTCATCAGCACCGCCATATCCTTCTTGGCTCCACCCACACCCAGATGCACGCCATAGGCCTGGCCGTAGAGCATGTGCGTTAAGTCGTTCTCGCCGCTCATCACCTTGTCACGAACGCTGGCCCAGCTGGATTCTTTGTTAGGAATAATCTTGACGCCGTACTTCTGATCGAGACCCAGCACCGATGCCATGACGATGCTGGCGCAATCGGTTAGCGGAATGAAGCCGATTTTTACTTCGGTTTTTTCCGGAGCGTCCGAGCCACCCGCATAAACCGCGGCACGCAGCGCAGGGTCCACACCAAAAGCACCAACGGCTGCGGCTTGCAACACGGCGCGGCGTGAGAGTTTGGTTTTCAGAAGATTCGTCATGGCAGCACTCCACAAGAAAAATGACAAAATAAAAAAGGCGTCCGCACAGGGCTCACTCGCGTTAAGCGGTGAACCCGTGGGGACGCCTTTGTCCTTTGGATGGACTACAACCGCCGTTGGCTGCTTTCCATCGCATGACCATCGCTGGTCTTGGTTTTAACCATGCAAACTACGTGCCAAGTTTAGATAAACCCTGCCACGCCAACCATCACGCACCCACAATGCAGGTTGATACAGGGCGATTTGGCAGTCTGCGATGGGAGTTTGTAGAGGAACCCGCTTAGGCGGGCTGGGGACACGGACCGCGCAAAGAGCCACGCCTGCCTGCATTCAAGAGTGCCTTCAAAATCCGCACCTTTCTTGTGCACTGCACCAATTGCGCGTATTTCTCACCCAAAAGTGCGCATTGCTATCCGAGTAGATCGGCCACATCCAGCATGCGCTGCGCCACTTCAACGATCTTCAAGTTTTTGTCCATGGCAGCTTTGCGCAACTTGGCATAGGCATCATTCTCGCTCAGCTTCTGACGTTCCATCAGTAACGTCTTGGCACGATCAATCACCTTGCGCTCCTGCGCACTGGCGCTGAGCTGGTTGATCTCAAGGCGCGCATCGGCCAGTTCCTGGCGCAGCGTCTGCTCATGCTGAAAGCGCGCCAGTGCCACGTCCAGAATCGGTCTAATGCGGTCAGACTGCAGCCCGGCCACGATATAGGCGGTGACGCCTGCCGCCACCGCCGCGCGCGCATTTCCGCTGTCGTGGTCATTGGTAAACATCACAATGGGGCGGCGCGCATCGCGCGTGGCCATCACCACATGCTCCAGCGCGTCGCGCGCATCGCTTTCGGCATCCACAATGATCAGGTCGGGCCGCAACTGGGCAAGGCGTTCGGTCAAAAATACGTCGGCAGGCAATGAAGCAACCAGATTGAAACCACTTTCAAGTAGCCCGATACGCAAGCTACGCGAGCGCTCTTCCTGGTCGCGCGCATGCTCGTCGTGGGGGTCACAGAATTCCAGATCCGGAGATATGACAACTATTCGTATGGCTTCGGTCATATCAAATTCGGGACGCAATTTTCACGCCATCGAGCCTGGGCCTGACCTGACGCCAATCGCCTTGCACTTTGAATAACACAATTGCAGGATTCGACGGCGGATTCAACCGGTCGATTCATGACCCGCAAGCAGACGTTCCACGTAGGTCTAATTGGTGGGTCCGTTGGAAGGCCGGAATGCAGCGTTTGTCGACTTTCAATAAATCAAACCCGCAACGGTCGCCGCTCTATTGCAGTCATTGCCAGACTCAACGGGGCAACTCCAAAGCAGCCATAGAGATTGATGCCGGATTGTCGATCAATCTTCGCAGCATCATCGATTGCCAGTTTCGGGTAAGTCGGGACCCGACCAAAAGCGGTATTGCGATTTTTCAGCCTGTATGTCAGTGATGGGCTGATTCGCGGGCTCACTTTTAACCCCTCTTTTTTTCAACAGGGAGGGAAGGTACTTTCGGGCATCGGCGTACGCGACATCAGGCGCGAAAAATTGGACCACGTCTGCGCTATCAACAATGAGCTCACGCACCCGCCTACCCAGCACCGCCCTTATCAGGATGTTGGCATCCAGAACGATCGCTTTCTTGCTCATGCCACAGTGGGAGTGGACTTCTTAGGAGCGTTCGCCTTTCTACGCGCTGTTTTGAAATCAGCCACGACAGAGTCCACATCGACGCTCTTGGCTGCAAGCAGGCGATCCAGCGTCTTGCTGGCCTTCTTCAGCGATGCAACGTCTGCCTCAGTCTGGCCGTGGGTCGGAATGAAGTAACCGATAGTTTGACCGTGGCGCGTCACAGCTACCGGCGTGCTTGACGCAATGAATTCGGCCATCCCAGCACGAAATTCTCGAATGCCCACTTTGGTAGCTTCCATTTTTTTCCTTTGAAGTTGAACTGAATTTGTGAATCATAGTGTACACAAATAACCAAAGGGAGCATAGTGACAACCCCTTCACCTTTAAGGAGATTTGTCATAGAAAACGCTTCCAATCAGACCAGTCGGGCAAGGGATCCGTGGAATAAGGGCAAATTGATGGGTCAAAAGGCCCCGTTCAAGCTCAAGGAAGTTTGGGCCATCCGGGTATGGCTTCAACTGGAGCACCGCACCAGAGAGTTAGCGTTATTCGTTTGGGGCTGGACAGCAAACTGCGCTCTTGCGACCTGATCAAACTCCGGGGCCGCGATATATGCCACGGTGATCGCGTCGCCGCACGAGCAACCGTGATGCAGCAGAACCAATCTCTCAATATTGTTGCATCGACCTGAATGATGGGTGTAAGTTCATTCTCGGCTGAGAACTCTCCAGTACCGAACGGTGTAAAGGCCAAAACTCAAGGACCACATTGCTCCAGAAAGTAGAACCGCGTGAATCACGAGTGAAGGATTTATCAAGGGAACGAAGACGCGGATCACTGCGGCTGCAGCCACCAAGCAGTAGCACGTCACTTCTGTATTTCCGGCAATTAGTTTTCTTCCGGTGTGACCAAGTGCCGTACGCGTCATCATACCGATGACCATTCCACCAATCGCACCAACGGTCAGCGAATGGATGGCAACCGATTCCGAAATCAGGGCCATCGCAGCCATGGCACGAAACGCCAAGTGCAATGGAATCCAAGCATACGCCGCATGTAATACCCATACCAGCGGGGTATTCAGCGTTTTCCATGGCTGCCACAGCCACAAGCGAGTCAGATGTGCCAACATAGTCAAAATTGCCAGCTGCGCTAACCATGCTCCGGAGATATGCAATGCGTCGGCAAGAACAAGCAGCAAGACTAAACCCAAAGCAAGTTTTTCAATCCAGGGATTACGAACCGCCTTTGCTCCAGCAATTGCGTTGTTCGTAAACATCGGAATCACCCTCCCGCCCATGACGCTGAGCACAAATAGCATTACATCCAGTCCCAGCGCAATACCGGCCCAGCCCGGTACTTTAATGACGCCCATTGCATCCATGTGCACCACGAGTTGGGCCAAAGCCATCAATACGAGCAAAGCAACAAAGAAGTAATTTCGGCGGTTTTGCGCCTTGTAGAGCGGGATTGCCAGGGCCGTTGCAGCTGCCAATGGAAATGCCACATTGACCCCCGCGGCTAGCCAACCCCACGGCGAGAGCACGAGAATTCTGCCTGCAACCCACAGCGCGGCTAGGGCGCCCAGATAGGCCCCTTTGGGTGTGGGCTGCCCTGACCAGTTCTGCCCTGCTGTCAATAGAAAGCCCGTCAACACGGCCAAAGTGAAACCAAACAACATCTCATGGGCATGCCACATCGGACCTTGTAAATACGCATACGGCAAAAACCCACTGAATTGCAGGGCCCAGACCAATATGGAAAGAGAGGAAAACGAGCTCGCAAGTAAGTAGAAGGGACGAAAGCCGAGATCCCACAAAGCAAAGCGAGATTGCCCCCTTTTTGGTGGGTTTTGAATTTGGATCAGTGTGGCCATGT
>Ga0007854_10001167_pt1 | contig 16951 bp, 16 predicted proteins | sample CryBogCBH12Aug08_FD_60382 | JGI IMG/M metagenome (GOLD analysis project Ga0007854, IMG submission 60382) | Freshwater microbial communities from Crystal Bog, Wisconsin, USA - CBH12Aug08 | ecosystem: Environmental > Aquatic > Freshwater > Lake | place: Crystal Bog, Wisconsin, USA | collected...
GCGCAAATCAGTTGCGCCAGTTCGCGGTCGCTGATGTGCGTGAGCGCCTGAAACTCGCCCGCACACGGACGGATACGCACGGTGGAAATCGTCAGCGCCGCCTTCCAGCAATTTCGCAAAAGATAATCCGCGTGTGCCGCCGCGCTCAATGCTTCGAGCCGCCAGTCAGCCAGACCGTAAAGCGGGCTGATGCCCAGCCGGCGAAAACCGGCGGCGTAGGCGCGTTCCGGTGTTTCCAGTCGCCAGTCGAAATTGCGTTTCGGCCCGGCAGTGTGCATTTCCGCATACACATTGCGGTCGTAAGTTTCCTGATACACGACGAGGCCATCCGCGCCAGCGGCGACGAGCGGACGATATTCCTCCGTTTCCATCGGCCCGACTTCGAGCGAAATACTCGGCCAATCGGCGTGCAGCATTTCAATGCAGTCGCGCATGTAACCGCTGGAAACAAATTTTGGATGTTCGCCGGCGACGAGCAGCAGGTTGCGAAAACCCTGCGCTTTCAGCGCATCGGCTTCGCGCTTCACCTCGTCGAGTGAAAGCGTGACGCGGAGAATCGGATTGTCGCGCGAGAAGCCGCAGTAGGTGCAGTTGTTGATGCACTCGTTGGAAAGGTAGAGCGGCGCGAAGAGCCGGATGGTTTTGCCGAAACGCTGCTGCGTCATCAGATGCGCGCGGCGGCCCATTGCCTCAAGGTTTTCCGATGCTGCCGGAGAAATCAGCGCGGCGAAGTCGGCCAGGGAAAATTTATTTTTCCCGGCAGCCTCGCGCGCAGCGGCGGCGCTGGTGGTCAGCGATTTTTTCACGAGCGATTCCAGCGGCAACGAATTGAATTCAGCGACAAAACTCACGCAGACAGTTTAACTCCTTTCTACGCGAAGTCGAGGCATCGGCAGTTTGTCCACTAAAGTTGCCAACGCGTCCATTGAAGCTTCCGCCGCCGGGAAATAGTATTTCATCACACCAAATGAAAATTACCGACATCAAACTTTATACCATCAAATCTGGCGACACCGGCGCACGCGGCGCGGCCCACGGCGAATCCCAATACTGGGGCGGCGGCTGGCAGGCCCAGACGCTCATCTCCAATCCCATGTCCGTCCACCCGAAATACTCGCGCATCCGCTCGCTGTGGATGGGCGGCGGACAGGATCCGTTCGTCATCGAGATATTCACCGACGAAGGCGTCAGCGGTTTTTGCGCGAACTACGGCGGCGGTGAATTCGCCTGCGCCGTCATCGAGAAACATTTCAAGCGCTTCCTTATCGGGCAAGACCCGTTCAACATCGAGCTCATCTGGGATCAGATGAATCGTTCCACGTTGCCCTACGGTCTCGGCGGCGTGACCAGCATGGCGATGGCCGGTGTGGACATCGCGCTTTACGACCTCGTGGCCAAGGCGCAGAAATTGCCGGTCTATAAAATCCTTGGCGGCCAGACGAAGGAAAACATTCCGTGCTACGTCACGATTCATCCCGATTACGTTGACCACTGGCGCGACCGCGGATTTCTCGGCGTGAAAATCGCCGCGCCGTGGGGCGTCGAGAGCGGACGCGAAGGCATCAAGAACATGGAGAAGCTTCTCACCAAGCTTCGCACAGACCTCGGCGACCACATGGAAATCATGGTGGACTGCTATCTCTCGTGGGACATCGAGTTCGCCACGCGCGTGGCCGAGCGCGTGCGCGACCTCGACATCAAATGGTTTGAAGACCCGCTGCAAAATGGTTGGGCCACCGAGAGCAACCGCATTCTCCGTGACCGCATTTCGCCAATTCTCCTTGCGACCGGCAATCTCGAATATCACCCGAAGGCGTTCCACGACATCATCCACAACCACGCCACGGACATCATCCAGCCGGAATTGCAATGGATGGGCGGCATCACGCCGGGTCGCTGGGTCGCGGCGATGGCGAAGCCCTACGACATGCCCGTCATTCCGCACGGCGCGAGCGTTTACAATTATCATTTCGTCATGGCCAATACCAATTCGCCTTACGCGGAATACCTGTCCGTCGGCAAGGGCGAGGACATCCAGCCGATTTTCGCCGTGCTCGAAGGCGAGCCGTTGCCCGTGAACGGCAAGGTCACGCTCGACCCGAACAAGCCCGGCTTCGGCGTGGAACTGAAACGCGAATTGCTCGCGCCGTATAATTGAAACCCACCTCCTTTATGAACCCCAAAGAACGCATCCTCGCCATCCTGAACCGAAAGCCGGTTGACCGTATTCCAGTGGACTTGTGGCACACGCCGGAAATCTCCGCCGCCCTGCGCAAGCACTTTGGCGTGGCCGACGACTTTGCCATGTGGAAGGCGCTCGGTCTGGACAAAATCGTCTGGGACTTCATGGACTACAAGACCGACGCGGGCGAACGCGCCGGCGCGCAGTCCGGCGCGGGCGCGGAATCCGGCGGCGACCGCACCATGTGGGGCGTGCCGTTAAAAAACATCCAGGCGGGTGAGGCGCATTACGCCGAGTTCGGCATCGCGCCGCTCACCGGCTACGACACGCCGGCGTCGCTCGACAATTATCCGTGGTGGCCGAGCGTGGATCGTTTCGATTACGACGGCGCGGTGGCGCTTGCCGAACGTGCGTCCAAAGACTATGCCGTCATTGGCCCGTGGGTTTCGTTTTTTGAAATCTATTGCCAGATGCGCGGCCTTGAACAGTCCATGATGGACTTAATTGAAAGCCCGGAACTTGTGGAGGCGATTCTCGATCGCGTGGAACACATCCAGACGGAGATGATGAAACGCTTCTTCGCCCGCGCAGGGAAAAACCTCGATCTCGTCTTCATCAGTGATGACATCGCAGGGCAACAGTCCCTGCTGATGTCCATCGGCATGTGGCAACAGCATTTGCAGCCGCGCCTCAAACGTTGGTGCGATTTGATCCACGCGCATGGCCTGAAAGTTTTTTTCCACACCGACGGCGCGGCGCGACCGCTGCTCAAGCCGATTCTTGATTGCGGCGTGGACGTGTTGAATCCCATCCAGCATGCCTGTCCCGGCATGGACATGGCGGAGCTGAAAAAGGAATTCGGTTCGCGCGTGATTTTCCACGGCGCGGTGGACAACCAATCCATCCTGCCGCGCGGCACGGCGGACCAGGTGCGCGCCGAGGTGCTCGATTGCCTGCGCACACTGGGCGCTGGCCGCGAGGGCTTCATCTGCTCCTCCTGCCACAATGTCCAAGCCGGCACGCCGCTCGAAAATATTTTTGCGATGGTGGAAACTGTCCAGCAGTCGGATCGCAAATAGCCAGCGCGCAGAACTGTTTTTCCCCTTTTCGTCATGAAAAAAATTCGTGTAGGCGTTATCGGCGCGGGTTGGTGGGCAACGGCCGCGCATATTCCGGCAATCAAATCGCACCCTGCGGCTGAACTTGTCGCCGTGCAAAGCCGCGAGCGCACCAAGGCGGAAAAAATCGCCCGCGATTTCGGCGCGAAACACGCCTGCACAACCGTCGAGGAATTGCTCGCGCTGCCGGAACTCGACGCGGTCATCGTCAGCAGCACGCCGAATGTTCATTATGCCCAGACCAAGGCTGCGCTCGAACGCGGGTTGCACGTTCTGCTCGAGAAACCGATGACGTTCACCGCCGCCGAGGCGCACGAACTCGTGAAATTGGCCGCGCGCAAGAAACTTCAGTTGCTCATCAGTTGTCCGTGGCATTTCACCGCTCATGGCGTCGAGGCGCGGCGGCTCATCCAATCCGGCGCGCTCGGCGAAATCAAAATGATCTCGGTGCTGATGACCAACCCGCTCGACAAGCTGCTCAAGGGCATCAACACCTCACCGACGCACGGCATGGACAAGGTTTATGTCGAGCCACGCCACGGTTCTTACAACAACCCCGCCATCGCCGGCGGCGGACAAATTTATTGCCAGGTCTCGCACGCCGCCGCGTATCTCACCTTCCTCACCGGCCTGCAACCGGCCGAGGTTTTCGCACATTTCGAGAACGCCGGTTCGGTCAATGACATCTACGACGCGCTTACCGTTAAAATGGAAAACGGTGCGCTGGTCACCATCGCCAGCACCGGCGCAACGCCGCTGTGCGAGCGCAATTACGAGATCCGCGTTTTCGGCAGCAAAGCGATTTTACAACTCGAACTCTGGCGCGGCACGATGACATTGATTGATTTCGCCGACAAGCGGACGGACTTTCCACCGCTTGCCGCGAATGACATTTACCCAAGCCAAGCGCCGGCGTTGAACCTCATTGACGCCGTGCTTGACCCGGTGAAAAACGGTTCGCCCGGCACGCTCGGACTCGCCTCAATGGAAGTCATCGAAGCCGCGTGCCAGTCCGCCAGCAGCGGTCGCAACATCATTATCCAAAGGCCATGGCTCGCACCTTGACCGGCATCACCTGGGATCACAGCCGCGCGCTGCCGCCGCTCGTCGCCACCGCGCAGCGCTACGAGGAGACGCATCCCGGCGTCCGCATCGAATGGCGCAAACGCACGCTCGACGAATTCGGCCACATGCCGATTGATGTGCTCGCGCAGAAGTTCGACCTCATCGTCATTGACCATCCGTGGGCCGGGTTTGCGTTTGCAAAAAATCTGATGCTCGACCTCAAGCCGCTTGTTCCGGCGGCGACGCTGGCGGAGCTTGAAAAAAATTCCGTCGGTCAGGCATTTAACAGCTATGGCTACGACGGCAAACTGCTTGCGCTGCCGATTGACGCCGCCACGCCCGCACCGAGCTGGCGACCGGATTTGCTGGAACGCGCCGGCGTCCCGCCGCCGCAGACTTGGGCGGAAGCCGTCGCGCTCGCCAACCGCAAGCTCGCCATCATTCCCGGCTTCAACGCGGATTTGTTTCTGCATTTTGTGATGCTCGTGAAGGCGCTCGGCGCAGAACCATGCGCCACGCCGGACGAAATCACGACGCGCGAAATCATGCAGCAGGCCGTGGATTTGCTGCGCGAACTGACCGCGCCGATGCCGCGCGAAATATTCGAGATGAATCCCATCATGGTTGCCGAGCGCATGACGACGACCGACGATTTCGCGTGGAACGCTTTTGCTTACACCTACAACAATTACGCCCGCGCCGGCTTCGCACCAAAACGGCTGCGCTTCGGCAACCTGATTTCGCTCCATCCCGGTGGCCCGCGCCTGCGCAGCGTGCTCGGCGGCACGGGCATCGCCATTTCCGCAAACTGCAAGAACGTGGCGGCGGCGCTGGATTACGCGCTGTTCACCGCGAGCGGCGAGATGCAGCGAACAATCTACACGCAGGCCGGCGGCCAGCCGTCGCATCGCGCGGCGTGGACGGACGTGACGGCGGATGCGTTGTGCGGCGGATTTTTCAGCGGCACGCGCGCGACGCAGGAGGAGGCGTTTGTCCGCCCGCGCTACAACGGCTACGTTCCGCTGCAGACCGAAGGCGGCAAGGTGTTGCAGGAACATTTGCGCGCCGGGCGCAGCTTGGATGCAACGCTGGACAAATTGAACGATCTTTACCGCCAATCACGAAAGACATCATGAGCAAAACCAAATTCTCCTGCGCAGACTTTACGTTTCCGCTGCTGCCACACGACAAGGTGCTTGCGCTGCTGCGACTGCTTGGCATGGAGGGCGTTGATCTCGGCGTTTTTGTTGACCGGTCGCACATTCAGCCGAAGGATATCGTTGGCAATGTTCCTGCCGCCGTGAAAAAAATGCGCGCGTCGCTCGCCGCCAACGGACTCGTCGCGTCCGATGTTTTTTTGCAAACCGGCGCAGAGCCACCGGTTCACGCTGCGAATAATCCCGACGCTGGTGTTCGCAACGCCAATCGCGAGATGTTCCGGCGCGTGCTGGAATTTTGCACCGGGCTGGATTGCAAACATCTGACCGGCCTGCCCGGCGTATGGCACGCGGGCGCGGACAAATCTTCCGACTGGCAGCGCGCCGTTGACGAAGCCCGCTGGCGCATGGATACCGCGCGTGTGGCTGGCGTGACTTACGCCATCGAACCGCACGTCGGCTCGATGTTGCCCGACCCGGAGAGCGCGTTGCGGTTTGTGAAGGATTGCGCGGGACTCACGCTGACGCTCGACTACGGACATTTCATTTACCAAGGCATGAGCAATGAGAGCGTTCACCCGCTCGTGCCGCACGCGTCGCATTTTCACGCGCGCGGCGGTGCGAAGGGTCAGTTGCAAAGCACGGTGAAGGAGAACGCGATTGATTTCCCGGAAATCCTGCGCCGCCTGCGCGCCGCGAATTATTCCGGCTGGTATTGTCTCGAATACGTTTGGGTGGATTGGGAAGGCTGCAACCGCACTGACAACGTCTCCGAAACACTGCTGTTGCATAAAACTCTCGCCGCGCTTGAGTCTGATAACGGCGAATGAGCTTGGCAAGATCGCGGATTAAGCGATTGGCGGCAGCAAGGGCATCCGGATAATTTGCGAAAGTTTGCATCCGCCGTTTTCCCGCGACAGTGTAGGCAATACGATAATAAATCTTCCAGCCGGACGGTAGATTTTCGCCTTGCTTGCTCTGTGCTGAATTGTAACGGGAACCCTCACGCGCCTATCAGGGGGACGAATCGGATTTTGTGCAAACTTCAAGAAGATGCTCGTTTTCTTTAGAAAAGTGGTGCGCATAGCAGGACTTGAACCTGCACGCCTCACGGCACTACCACCTCAAAGTAGCGTGTCTGCCAATTCCACCATATGCGCAACCGGGTGGATACGATAGGGGATTGTGCAGTTTTAGTGAAGCGAAAAGTGACACCGTTCCAACCTCTGTTCTAACCAGAGGCGCAAAACCCAAGAGAAACGTCAGGTTTCAACGGGTTGGGCACGGGTTGTTTCGGTTCAAACGGACGGGGACGCTTTACGCCGTGTTCAAGGTCAACGGGCGGACTCGTTGGAAATCATTGGCGACAGATGATGTCGCCCAAGCACGGCGGTTGTTGGCAGAAGAAAAGGTCAGCGTGTCACGGGTTGATTGGCGGCAAGCACGGTGTTTCACGATTCGCCAACTGATTGAAGCATATCGGCAGAACCCAATGGGATTGGCGGCGAGCACGCTGAAAATCCGCAACGGTTTGTTGAAGGTGTTTGAACGGACTTGGAAATACGGACTCGGCATTCGTGTTAGCGACGTAAAATCCATAATGCTGAAAATGTGGTTGGCGGAGCGGCGGCGTGAGCAGTCGTTGAAGGCGTCGGGCGTCAACAACTACATCCGCTTGTTGCACGGACTGTTCAAAATCGCCGTTGAGACGGGAGCGGTTGCCGAGTCGCCAGCGAAGGCGCAATCGCTGTTGCGGGAGGAAAGTCCTGAACGACTTACGCCGTCGTGGGAGCAAGCGCAGTGCATCATCGCCTCGGCGAAACTCCAGCACAGCAAAGATGTTCTGTCGGTGATGCTGCTGTTGGGGTTGGGTCAAGCGGAAGTTCTGAACTTGCACGGCGAGCACTTTGATTTTCAAAAATCCAAAATCACAATTCGGCGGCAGAAGACCCAACGTGTGTTCAGCATCCCGATGTATCCCCAAACGAAACCGCTGCTTGAACGACTGAAGGCAGCGGGACGTATCGTGGCGGGAAAACCTCTGTTTGAAAGTATATCGCCACGGTCAGCGATTGCATTGGCGTGCAAGCGTCTCGGTTATCCGCCGTTCAGTCCACGGAGTTTCCGTCGGGCATTCATCATCCGTGCTCTGGAGAAGGGTATTGACCCTCGGTGCGTGGCAGCGTGGCAGGGGCATCGGGACGCCACGTTGGTCTTGCGGGTCTATGGTCACTTGATACAACCCAAGCACAACGAGGAAATGGCGCAACGGATGACGTGACCACAACGACCCCACTACGCCGCACTGCGGGTGCTTCTCGTTGCTATGACCCACCCCATAAAAAACACCCCCGCATACACGCTTTCAATATGCGCCCAGATTTTTGTCGGGAGGCGAACCTGTATTCAAGCATCTACATACTGTCTAGCAAAGTATCTGGTGGTTAGAATAAGTGTCTTAATACCCTGATATAGTGCTATGAGGAGGAGGAGGTTTTATTTACGGGTTTGATTTCAATTTTGGGTTTCAGACCCACAACATCCAGAATGATTTTGGATGCTTGAGCAGCAATGACACTACCTTCATCCATCCGAGCGATAAACCCGTCGTGCATCGGTATCCAAAAGAGATTTTGATCCCGACAGAAGTTGCCCAACTTCTGAACCATCAATGCCGCCTCAAAGTTTTGTAGGCAGACAGCAAGGTCTTTGCGTTGGAAAATGACCTGCTCCGCAAAGTTTGGAAAATGCTGGTGGTAGAATTGAAACACGAGTTGTTTTGCCATCCAGTCCGCATTTTTATGACGGAGGTTGCAAATCCTTTGGAAGTCCTCTTTTATTTGGTCACGGTCATCAATCTTCATTTCCCGCCCAATCTGTGTGTAGATGTCACCCGACAGCATTTCAGCATAATGACTGCGCTCTTGAGCATTCGTGAAAAACTTGAGCATCAGGAATGGATGGCAAGTCCGCACGTCATATTCAGCGAGCGGAGACCAATACGTCAGGTTGCATCGTCCCTCACTCGGCATTGACAACACCCGATGATACAACCGCTTTACCTTGCTCCCGTAGTGCAAAGAAAAATCGCCGCCTGCAATGTGCTCGCAGTGCCACTTGATACGCACCCTGCGCTCATTCGGATTTTGCGTCGGTTTTTTCGGCGGTGGAAAGACGAGATTTTCAGCAACCTTCAGTTTGGACAAACATTCCAGAGCGTATTGCGACACGGCATCAGATGGTTTGTTTTTGGGACGAGGGAGGCGGATGCGCTTGCGCTTGAAGTCCACGATGCACGTTCCGCTTTCTTTCGCCGCCAACGGAATAGCGTAGGACATCGGGTATCCAGATTTATTTTTTGACCAACGGTGGTCTGCATCAACCTCAAGTTCGTTCCACTCTTTTAGTTGCGTGATGAAGCGTTTGTATCCAGTGCCCAGACGGTCTTTCCAAGACGTTGCGGCAATGCGGGCAGACTCCCGCTCGTATTCCACGGCGAAAACCATCACCTGATTTTGGATGTAGCAGTATCCTTCACGGTCATCCAGCGGGACGGACTCAATTTTTTCCTGCAACGATTTCGTGATTACAAACGTGTGCGTCTGTAACCACGCCCGACTTTTTCTGAACTGTTCGCCCCGTGTCACAGACGCCCCCATTCCGTTGTCAGGTGACGCAGACCCAGACCCGCCGCAACGTGCTCAAACCACGACGATGCTTTGACGACCACGTTGTCAGAGGTGGCGACAATCTGCCGCAACGCCTCCTTCAACTCACGGATGGACTGAACCGCCTGAACATCCGCCGTCAACCAATCGCCATTGCCGTCAGTTTCGTGTGCCACGACCAACAAGTAGTCGCATCCATCGGGCGGCACGACTCCATTGTCACCACGGCGGAACGCTTTGATGTGTGTGAACGGTGGTTTGCTGTCTTCAACTGCGGGTGGCGTGTCGTCGGAAAAGAACCGCCGCCATTCATCGTTGATTTGGCATTTGTCACGGTCTGCAATCCGACGGATGATTTTCTGGCGAACCAACATTTCGTATTTTGTGTTTCGTGGTTTCATAATGCGGAACTGATTTTCGCTTTTTCTTGACGCTGTTTTTCCACCCCATTTTTTGCGGGGTGGAACTCGTCAAATGCTGCAAGCAATTCAAGCACTTGGCGGACGGAGACTTTGCTGTTCGCCGCTGAATACCCAACCGAGTATCCAATCTTGAATGCCTCGTAATCGGAGTTAGAAAGCGGGTATTTGTCCAGTAGGTTTGCTGCTGGAAACATCACGTTCGCTTTAGTGTCGTTATCCATCTTATTGCTCTGTTTATTTTTCATAATGACCGTTCGTGGGCAGACCCCTACTGCGCTTATTATTCGGGATTTCAACAGAAAACCGACAGGGCAGAACGGCGACAGTTGCTTTCTCGCTTCTGTCTCGCCGCTGGCGTTATGCCACGGGGACTATCACCATCTTGACCTAAACTTTACCACATTATTTGTAAAAGTCAAGTCGTAAGTCGTTGATATAGATAGTGATACTTATTTTAAAACGGCAAGTTGGCATGGGTCAATGACTTGCAAAGAGACCTCCACTGCCTAATTTCCCCGCCCCCGTCTCCCCACCATTCGCCTGATTTGCAGAAAACACCGTGTTAATGCCTCATTACCATAGGGTAATGCTACTTCTGGATGCACAATTGAGTATGTTTATTCCAAAATCGGCGTCCTTCTGCCGCTCCCGCCCTATGTATTCTGTGTCGGGGCGGCAACGGCGGCGGATGGCGGCAGGGTGCTAGACTACTTATCTCGCCTTTAACCCCGTTGCCGTCCCGCTTCCCAGACCCCGTTCACAAATCATCCCCTAAAAAATCACCCGAAAAGTATCAAAATCGTTGGATTTTGATTGGCACCGTAAGTGTATTATTATACATTTGATTTGTGAACAATCAAAAGGTCACTGCCATCTACGCCAGAGTGTCCACCAAGGGCAAGCAAACGACTGACTCACAGTTGCACGAGGTCAGGCAGTATTGCAAAACACGGGGTTGGGAAAACGTGCAGGTGTATTCTGACCGTGTGAGCGGCGGTAAATCCAGCAGACCCAACCTTGACCGTATGGTTCAGGATTTACGAGATGGCAAGGTGGAGCGGGTCGTGGCGTTCAAACTTGACCGCATCGGGCGCAGTCTGACGCACCTTTGCTTGCTCGTGGATGAAATGTCCAACCTCAACGTCCCGCTCGTTTGCACAAGTCAGGGAATTGACACGAGCAGCGGCAACGCTGTCGGCAAATTGCAGTTGGATGTGCTCAAGGCGGTCTGTGAGTTTGAGCGCAACTTAATCAAAGACCGTGTGAATGCGGGACTCAACGCCGCTCGTGCCCGTGGCGTGCGTCTGGGTCGCCCGACAACGCTGGACAAACGCCGTGACGAGGTGATGGAACTTCGGAAAAAAGGAATGGGAGTCCGTGGCATCGCCCGTGACTTGAAAATGCCGCCAAGTTCGGTGCAAAAAATCGTGAACAATGAGGAAAAAAAATAGGAGTTTTATGTCGTGCTGCATCATCCGCAAAGTGCCGTTCAAAATCAGCAACCGTGTCGTGTGGGGTCTGGTGCTCTGCCAACGTGAAGGCGTTGCGCTGACGTTGTTGCAACGGATGGAGAACAGCAAAGCGCATTCGCTAGTGGTCGGGTCGGAAAATGCGAATGGGATTTTTGAATGCGTCAGCGTCAACCGCTTTCCGTTGGAACACGGCGACTTGGCGGAAGTCGGGCGCAAACTTCACGCATTGGGCGAAGAACTTGATGAAGATTCTTTTTTCCGTTTTCTGAAATCCGACGACGACGATTGGTGGAAAAATTTATGACCTCGTGCGAACTGATTTCTGTTGCGGACAAACTCCGCCACTTTGACGGGCAGTTGCGTTTGACATACAAAAATGCCGTCAACGAGCACGAGCAGTTTTTAGAAATCTTGTTGCACGGCGTCATTGAGGATACGGAAAAATTGCAACGCCGACTTGGGCGCATCATTGACGCCAGCATCATTCAGGAAAACGCCGCCGATGAATCAGAGTTGAGCAGCAAGAAAGGACATCTATGAGCGAATTGATACGAGACGAACGGGGCAGGTTGATTGGTCAGCGCATTGAGAGCGGCAACGTGAAATTTATCCGTGACGAGCACGGTCATCTCAAGGGCACTTACAACCAAGCGGCGGACAAGACGTATGACGGGAACGGTCATCTTGTCGGCAGCGGAGACCAATTGCTGCGGTTGCTGGATTGAAAAAACGCCACGTCCACACAAGGCAGACGTGGCGGGGGGCGGTGAGAAAAAAGTTCAGGGTGTCTTTTGCAGACGGAAAAACAACTGATTCCAATTTGCAACGTCAAAATACTGCGTATAGACCATACTGTTGTTGGTTGCCGTGAACACAGAACCCCAGTTGGTAAACGTGCCGTTCAAATTTGTAGAAACCTGCAACTGATAATTTGTGCCAACCCAAAGATGGTTGAATGTCGGTTTAACGGCGTATGCCAATCCAACGACGGGATATAAAAACGGCAACGCCCCAATGTCTGCTCTGCTACCATCTGGGTCATTTGGCGTTGTTGGGTCGCCTGCATCAATTGCTGGTGAATTGGGCGAAAGATTAAAATTGCCAGAAGCGGCATTCACAAACTGCGGGTCAGTTGTGAGATTGCCCGTGCCAGCAAATCCACTTTGAACGATGCTGTATGTAATTGTTGCTGCCGTGGTCTGGTCAACTTGCTGCCCATTGTGTCCTGAATTTCCCCAAAAAATGCAGTTCACGGCAGTTCCACCCGACATTCCGCCCGTAGTCCAAGCATTGCCCAAGACCCCGCCCGTGTTGCCATAAACGGTGCAATTGGTTGAATTGCATTGCCCAAGAACACAAGGATTGTTGGCACCTGCACTCCCATTGTTGTATAGCAAACAGCGCACTACTGTTGCCCCATAAATTCCCGCAAAGTTTTCTCCGTTATTGTTCTTCAGAACGCAATCCGTCACTTTCAGTTTTGTGGGGTCCACATAAACGGTTGAACCCACATTTCCACCGTTGCAGTAGTTGTTGGAAAAAATACAGGATGAAATCTGAAGATACCCCGCCGTCCTCAATATGGCGTTTCCACCCGCACCAGAAGCACCAACATTTCCATTGATGATTGAAAACCCTGAAATCGTTGCCCAATTACCGCTTGCCGAATTGACGTTCAAAACTCTCGCAAGACCCTGCCCGTCAATTGTGGTCACTGCATTCCCGTTGACAGACGTAAGTGTGATTGCCTTCGTGATTGTAATGTCGTGTTCCTGATATGTTCCGTCAGAAACCAGCACTGTGTCTCCTTCTTGCGCTGCCGCCACGCCAGCAGTGATTGTCGGTTGGTCTTGTGGCACACGAATTGTCGCCGCACCGACAGCGAAAGTTAGAGTCATCCCGATGCCGAAAAACAGTGCGGCGAGACGTGTTGTTTTGCTAATGCTCTTCATATAATCACCTCATGTATATTGGTTTTTATTCCCGAATGCCTAATCACAATTTCATATCCGTGGCGGGCGTCAAGCAAAATGAAAATGGAACAACTGTTCCTGTAAAGAACGCTACTGACATTGGCAACCTGACGGAATGTTGTCCAAAGATTTTGCGAAGCATTTCGGGCATATCGTCAGAAAGCATCGCAAGGCACGGTTTCTCACGCAGGAACAATTGGCGGAAAAATCCGACCTTGCGCCCAAAATGATTTCGCTGGTGGAGCGACTGCAACGAAACCCGTCGTTGAATGTCGCCGACAGCATTGCACGGGGTTTGTCCGTCCCGCTCTGGCGTCTGGTCAAAGATACGGAAGATTTGCGGCGGGAAAAAACTGCCGCAAAAAAGAAACGCTAGTCCGAGTCACGCCGCCGTGCCTTCCACGATTTTGATTTCGTCGGGTGTCAGTCCGTAGAGTTCGTAAATCAGGGCGTCAATCTGGTGGTCAATGGCGGCGCACTTGTTGCCGTAAAATTCCGTGTCCTTGTCGGATTTGGCGGACGCCGCTTGTTTTTGGGCGGTCAGATTTTGCTCCACCAGCGACACGATTTTATCGTGCCTCGTTTTGTCGGCGGGGTTCTTGGCGTCAATCACCCGAATCGGCACTTGCTCCATATACTGATAAATCAGGCGGTAGCGGTATTCACCAGCACGGATGCCAAACGGGATGCTGATGTTGCCAATCGCAAACCAAAACAACCGACTGTTGAGCAACCCCAGTAAATACAAACTATCTGAACCAAGACAATACGCCGTGTTCGCCAGATAATTTCCATCACGGTCAATGCAGAAACGTGGTGCTTTGCAGATGTCGGGGAAAATAATTTTCGGGGCGTCAAAGATTTCGTAATACGACACGTCATCTTGGATTTCATACCACTCATAACGCCCCGGTTTTCGCCCAAGTTTTTCCTTGCCCGTCTTTTTAGGCGTCAGTTCCGCCTTCCACTGCGACAGATGTTCAAGGATGGCGGGATAATCTTTTATCCGCACGCCCCTTCGTGGGAAAATCAACCACTGCTCTTTCGGTTCAACGACGTAGCGGCGAATGTCTTCGCCACCAAGCACAGGTTTGATTAACTCGGCACTGCGCTTGTCCTTTGAAATCAATCGCTCTTTGGTCACAGCATCAATGACAAATGCGTCGTTAAATCCAGTTGTGACACCACGGAAAAATCTTCTCTGGACGAAATCACCCAGCGGCACTCCCGCCTTCATCACCTTTTCAAACACCGCTGTCTCTGAATCAGACTTCAACGACCACGCCGCCGTAGAAAATCTGTCGGGCGGAACAGTGAATGATTTTTCAGATATAAACGGCGTCAGGTTTGTGATTTTCAGTGACGGGATTTTACAAATCTGAATCCGTGGCGGCGAGTTGGTCACGCCTTTTTCAAGCAGCGGTATGCAAACATAGGTATCCTTGGCACTGGCGAAAACTGCCAACCCGCCGAAGTCCACCATTTGCAAGACCGTGCCGACTGATTTCAAATGACGGCGCAACGGTTCGCCATACGTCGCCCGAAGAAAACTGCTGGACACGATGTAACTAAACAACCCGCCATTTCTCAGGAGACCCAACGACTTCTCCATAAAATAGGCGTAGAGGTCTGCTACCCCGTCAAATGATTGGTAGTGCGACTCAAGATAACCTTTGATGTTGGATAGTGATTCCTGCCGCACATACGGCGGGTTGCCGACAATCACATCAAATCCGCCCCGCTGAATTATTTCAGGAAATCGCTGCTCGTAATCCATCGGATTCAGTTTGCGTTCCTCGTCGGCGGCGAACAATTGTCCCGTGGCAATGTCTGTGCCGATGAGCGAATTGCCGCACACGATGTTTTTATTTAGCGACGGTAACAACGTCTCGTGAAATTCCAACTGATGCTGGCGAGCGGAGGCGGTGGTTTCTTCCTCCAACAGTTTCAAGTAGAGCGAGAGTTGCGCCACTTCCACTGCCTGATGGTCAATGTCCACGCCGTAAATGTTGTTCAGCAAAATCTGTCGCCGCTGCTTCAACGACAGATGCCACACGCCATCATCTCGTAATATGCACCCCGCCTTGTTCGCCTTGTCGGGATTTGCGTTGAACCATTTACGGTGGTAGTCCAAGAGAAAATCATACACACCAAGCAAAAACGAACCACTGCCGCAGGCGATGTCAGCGAACCGCAGTTCGGCGATTTGATTGGGTGTCTTGCCATCAATCAGTTTGCCGATGGTATTTTCAACGATGAAGTTGACGATGTGTTGCGGGGTGTAATAGACACCGCCCGCCTTCCGCACTTCTGGTTTTTCCTCAACACGAGCACGTTTATCTGTCGTGACGATGACCTTGCCTAAAAACCGTTCGTAGATGCTGCCGAGAATGTGAATCGGGATGCTGTTGAAATCGTAGGGCGAATTGGTATGCGCCAACTTTTTGCAGATGTCAGCGAAGTCGGCGTCATCTACCTCAAAACTTTTGGCATCAAGGATTCGGTGTTCCTTGAAGACGATGCCATTGTAAATCCCGTCAAGTCGGCGGGACGTGGAAACGAAATCCTGCCACGCCGTTCCCTTAATGCCGAAGTTGGCAATCAGGTTTTCGGGATGAATCAGTTTGTCCTCCAGAAACCTGATGAAGACAAGACGGTCAATGGTGCGCTGCGTGATTTCCGTCAGGGTGTCGCCGTCAAGTTGCGTGTTGTTGTTCTTGAAGGCACGGGCGAGCGTGTCACGGTATCCGTCCAGTTCTTCCAAGAACGCATCGTCAATGCCCTTCGGCGAACCACGCTGAATCGCCTTGCCCCGTTTCTTGGGCAGCGCATCGGCGAACTTTTCCAGCGAACCATTGGCAACGGCATCACGGGAAACCAGATGGAAAATGAATGAGAATTTTTCTCGGTCGTGGTAGTCGCTGTAATGGAATTTTTCAAGACAGTGATTCAGGGCAGCATCAATGTCGGGTTTGTAGCGGCAATCCAGAATTTGGAACTGCTCAAAATCCGTCAGGATGGCAACGGGGGTCTGGGCATTCCATCCGTAGCGTAGGGTCTGAAAATAATTGTCCTTCGTGGCGATGTCGCCGTGTGGTTTCTTCGCCTCCACATAGAACCGCACATCCCGAAAATTCGGACTGATGTAAAATGCGTAATCCGCACGGCGTTGCGACCCGTGGATGTTCACGCCCTTCTCAACAATCACCTCCTGCTCAAACGGATTTTTCTGACTGTCGTGGTTCACGTCCCAACCCAGCGCAATCAGAAATTTGTCAATGAAGTCCTTGCGGACGGAACTTTCTTGGTAGGACGTGGACAGATAATGCGCCTTGTTCGCATCAAAATCTCGTGCGAGCGATTGCACCGCCTCAAATGCTTGCTCAAATGTGGACGCCATTCGTGCCAGCGTAACAATCACCGCCGAAAGCAGCAAGGGATGTCGTCAGGACACCTGTTCACAAAACCATTGCATCTTCGCCATTTGACGCAGGAGCGTTCAGGGCATTTGGGGCGGATGATTGCGCCCAAAACGAGAATCACGACCCAAAATCCGTTCTAACCGCCGTTCTAACCCGAAGGGCATTTTTGTCTGGAGATTGACCCTTCATCTGGTATTCAGGGGAAAATCAACAACCGAGAAAAACGAAAATACCGCCAATGAAATCAAGGGGAAATAAAGTTGCAATGGGGCAGATGTTGAAACCACACAATCTGCGAGAGGATGACCTCAAAGTAGCGTGTCTGCCAATTCCACCATATGCGCAACCGGGCTAAAAATTTTGCCTGATGACGCGGCGGAAGCAAGTTTTTTCACCGGCCCAGCAGCCAGTTCCAGCCGCGCCAGTGGTCGGGCTGCGTGGATTTGAAGCCGTCGCCGTGCGGTTTGTCCAA
>Ga0007854_10001168_pt1 | contig 16948 bp, 27 predicted proteins | sample CryBogCBH12Aug08_FD_60382 | JGI IMG/M metagenome (GOLD analysis project Ga0007854, IMG submission 60382) | Freshwater microbial communities from Crystal Bog, Wisconsin, USA - CBH12Aug08 | ecosystem: Environmental > Aquatic > Freshwater > Lake | place: Crystal Bog, Wisconsin, USA | collected...
CTCAACGCGCTCACCGAGATTTTGCACCAGGGCGGCGTGAGCGATTGCGACATGGAAAAAGGCATGGTGCGCTGCGACGTGAACATCTCCGTGCGCCCCGTCGGCACGAAGGAACTCGGCGCCAAGATCGAGATCAAGAACATGAACAGCTTTTCCGGCGTGCGCCGCGCGGCGGAATACGAGATCGCGCGCCAGATCGAAGTCTTGAAAACCGGCGGCAAGCTCGTCCAATCCACGCGCCGCTGGGACGACGTCGCGGGCATCACCGAGGAAATGCGCACGAAGGAAAACGCCCACGACTACCGCTATTTTCCCGAGCCGGACATGATGCCGCTCGCGCCCACCGACGCGTGGTTGGCCGACGTGAAGTCGCAAGTCATCGAGCTGCCGCTGGCGCGCAAGCAGCGGTTCATGCGCGATTACCAGTTGCCCGCCGGCGACGCGGAAGTGTTCAAGAGCAACGTCGCGCTGGGCAATTATTTTGAGGGCCTCGCCAAGCAGTCCAAGAATCCCAAGGCCATCGCCAACTGGATCATCAACAATCTGCTCGCCAAACTTTCCGAGGCGAACAAGGCCGAAGCCGAAGAACAGGCCACGCTGGGAATTGAGTTGGCTGACCTGAAGCTCTCCACGCTCGCGGACTTGAAGTTCAAGCCGGAGGCGCTGCTGGAACTCGTCGCGCTCGTCGAGGCCAAGACCATCAGCAGTTCCGCCGCGCAGCAGGTGTTCGCCGAGATGTTCGCCACCGGCAAGTCCCCTGCCCTCATCGTGCAGGAAAAAGGGCTGGCACAGGTCAGCGACACCGGGGCGATTGAAAAATTCTGCGACGAAGCCATCGCCGCGAACCCCGCGCCCGTGGCCGATTACAAGGCTGGCAAGGTCGCCGCGCTCAACTCGCTCAAGGGCCAGGTGATGAAGCTCTCCAAAGGCAAAGCCAACCCCGCCCTCGTCGGCGAAATTTTGGAGCGGAAGCTGAAGGGGTGAACCGGCGCGGAAGAATTATTCAATGCTTGGGATTGACCCCTTTACGGTGAAAGGCCACTCACAGGACAACGGCTAGTGAGGTTCCAGCCATATGTTGACTTATCAAACGTGTAGTAATAATAACAATCCCCCACGCGCCAGCTTCCCATTGCTCCGGCAATAACACTTGCGTTGCACACCACACTATTTTCCATAGTAATGCTGTAAATTGGCGAACCGGTATAACAGCGAAGCGCCAAGCGAATGCGGATTAAATCGAACCACGACATTTCCCCCCTGACGCGCGCTTGCGGACTCCAACAAAACACAAGCGAGGCAAATACGAGCAACAAGAAAACCGCCGATATAATATATTTTTTGCGCTTGGTCATGGTGCCAAATCGGAATCCCACCCTTCCAATTATCCGGCTTCCATAAACTGCCAGTGACTTGCCAAAGATTATGCAGATGACAAGCCAGGCAATATCTGCAAAGACCACTAATGCCTTGCACCAGACTGGAACTTCATTGAGCCAACTGACCTCTCCGGCGCTATTCCAAATTCTAAAGCTCAATTCCCCTAGCAGGCAGATGCCAGTGAATAGCAACATCAACGCGACCACATTTTTGAACAATATTTTAATAATTTCGATGCCGCCTAGCGATGAGTTCCAAAGCTCGTTCTCATAACGGAAACCCCGTGTCGCGCACCAACAGAGAGTTCCAATAGCAAATACCACGATTGGATTAAGAACGAACGCAGCGGCGAACGGATAAGGCACATAAACGGCATATTCGTGCTTGAAAACTACAAACGGGATCGGTGAGCCGAAGCCAAATTTTTGGAACGGCAATGAACACCACGGAATAAAGGCCCCCAGCAAACCTAACGCAATAGATGTTCCGAGCCACCAACTAAAGAAGTGCGAGTTTCGACGCTTAAATAACCAGCAAAACAAAACTGAAATGCCAGCTATAAACAGCAGGTATGCATAATTGCAAACCATGATGCGCAATGTGCCAAATACCGATCCCATAAAGCCATCACCATTTTTGCGCGTCATGAATGAAATGGTTCATTCCCGCTGGCTGCCCGTCATGCTGTTGATTGGCGTAAACCCTTTCTTGCCGTTCGCATGAGCCTCAAAACCGGCCGGCTCCAGCGCCGGAGGCGCGGTTGGCAATAGCCCGCAGTTTCAACTGCGGGTTTCGTGTTCCAAAACAAATGCAGTCCCGGAGGGACGGCAGAATCTTGCTTCCGCCTCTGCCGCCCCTCTGGCCACGATGCGCGTAGCGCCGCCCCAAAAAAAACTTCCCTCGCCGGGCGTTTGGCGTTAGACCTAGCGCATGAATCCTCCCTGCGACCTGCGGGCGAGTTACGCCAGGAAGGAGAAGGATATGTCTGAAAACAGCGGAATAAGCCGGAATAGCCCGGAAACAGGGGGTTTGAGGCACTTCTTTTCAAACACAGCGAGCCGGCCGGAACGGAGCGCGGTGAGTATTGTTTGAAAAGGCCGGTCGAGTGACTGTGCTTTTGCACAGGTGCGGCCGGGATGCCGCCGGACCGATGCAGGCCATTTGCAGCGAGGCAGCCATCAGTTCTTGGAGGGATCGCCACCCACGGCGGGGAGATGGACGAAGCCAGCGCCATGAGCAATGGACCAGTCCAGGGCGGCGTGGGCATCTTTGAAGCGCATGGGGCGCGAGCGGCGGCGGCCGGACCGCAATTCCACCAAAATGGCGTCATGACCGGGCGCGACGGTATAGAGGGTTTTGGATTGTGAAAAGGGTTGGAAAGCCGGTAGGTTTTGCGGCGGCAGATGGGCCATAGTCTTTAAGCGGGTTATGGTTCGTTTGTCAGCCGGCGGTTGTTGATAGCAGCCGCCGGCACCTTCAATCAAAAAGTAAATCTCACCTCAAGGCAATCATTTTTCTGTGTTGGCCCGGATGTGGATGATCTGGGCAAGCAGATAAAGCCAGGTTGCCAGACCAATGCCACAGCCGAAGACGGCCCAGCCGACGTCGGCGCCGCCTATGGCGCAAACCAGGCCAATGATGGCGATGATAATGCAAAACACAGCGACGCTAGTAAAGGAATCCGCCTGGCGCCGCAATTTTTCCACAGCGGTCCGATTAAATCGCGAGTCAGGCTTAAAAAAAATGGCCGGCTCTGGGGCTGGTTCTGCCGGCGCGGGCGGACTGAAATAATGCTCGCAGGACCGGCAGCGCATCAACGGGCCGACTGGGGCCACATTTTCAGAATCACACTTCGGGCATTTCATGGGCGGAAAAGTTATTCACATGGACAGCCTTTGTCCAACGCTCGCTGGCAAACTGTCCGGGACAAACCAAGAAAGGGAACATGGACAGAACATTCATTGAGAAACTAAAGGTCAGGATTTTGGCGATGCCGGAGGCCGAACAGCTTTGGTTGTCCGGCGAGCTGGCGGCAATCGTTTTGGCGATCCAGTATCAGAAGCAACAGCGACGGACGCGGCGTCAACCAAAGCCGTCAAACCTACTTCGACATCTTTGGATGAACTAGCCGGCTCGTTCAAGATGTGGGGAGAGGTGTTGATCACCACCTGCGGGCGCATGGGCCGTTGCCGGTTGCCGGCTTCCGGCGGCAGGACGATATTTTCCTGCTTCAGCTTTTCCAGGATCGCCTCGAATAAAAAATCCGTCTTCGTGAGCCGGGGATGAGATTTTAGCCAGGCGCGAATGCCGGCATCGGTGGCCAGATCAATATAGGCACCAATCTGCACTTTGTTTGCCGCGCGTTTATTCGCCACAACACTGTTAAACACCCTGCCCGAAAAAATGTAAAGAAATTTTGTTGACGATGGGTGTTAGACAGTATCTAATAGCTTTCAAGACGTTCAAACAATGACCCGCGCAAAATCCAAAAAGACCATGAAGAATCGCGTTACCCGTGAAGGCAAAATGTTGGGTGGCTATGTGCCCACACCCATCGTCCATGCCATCGAGGTGTGGATTGATCGCGACCCGGAAAGAGATGTCAGCAAGTTCATCCGCCAGGCCGCCCGCGAGAAGCTCCAGCGTGATGGAATTCCTTTTACCGAAACAACCCACCATCCGGAGGCCGCATGAGCGCGCAATTTTTAATCGTTTACGCCGGCGGCTATCTGGACATGAAGACAGATGTTTTTGTAACGGCGAAACAGGCCACGGTCTTCACCAGCGAGTCGGACGCTTGGTATGCCGCCTACAAGGCCGGACTGAATCCACTGCACTGCAACGTGGTTTCGCGTGAGGCCGCGCTGGAAAAGGAGGCGGCATGAACACCATCGCCGTCATGCAGTTGATCACCGCGTCGGCGGCGGCCTCGGCCAATCCCCTGGTGTTTGTGCCGGCGCTGGATTCGCGGCCGAAATTTTTCCTGTCCACCGAACCGTGGCCGTTCCATCAACCGCCGCCGGTGCGCCTGGTCACAGCCATCGCCATTGAGACGGTCAGCGTCGGCGGCGTGGAAACAAAAGTCCCGATGCTGCTCACCGGTCTGGTGAACCGGAAAAATCAGACGCTGCAAGGCTACAACTGGGGACTCAACTGACGGCGTGACGCCGACCAATTTTATGAACCATCAAATCAAAATCGAACATCGCGACCCCGCTGATCTGCGCGGTCACATTCACCCAACTCTCAAATCCATTCCCGAACTCGATGAAAAGAGCGAGGAATTTCTGGCGATCGCCGCAGGCATCGGCCAGCTCGGCATTCCGCAGCCGCTGAAAATTGACCCCGAAGGCCGGGTATTGGACGACCGCAGCCGCACGCTTCTGCGCTGCGCGTTCCGCTGGCAACTAAAATCCGTGCCGGTTGAAGTGGTGGAAAACACGAATGTGCCGCTGATTATCATTTCCGGGATTGCTCACCAGCGCCACCTGACCAAGAGCGCCATCGCGTATTTAACCGCTCCTTTGATCGACCAGGCATTTACTGCCGCCAAGCACAAACGGCTCGAAAATCTCGCAAATTCCCAATGTTTCCCGAAAGTATCCTCCGGAGACTCCCATAAGACCGCCGAGGAATTGGCGACGGAAATCGGCATCGGCCGGAACCTGCTTTTTGAGGCGCGCAAGGTTCACGAATTATTTGCCGATAAAAAAACCTACACGTTCAACCAGGTCGGCGGCGCGAAGGATGGCAGCATCGTGGAATGCACCCTGCGGGAATGGTTCGAGCCGCGCATCCTCAAGGCTCCCATCGGCGGCGAGCATGAGCAGAACCGGCCGCTCGGTCTCGGCGGCGTCATCGCCGGCATCGCGAGCGTGAAGGAAGGCAACAAGGGCAAGTTCGATCCCAAGGGCGCGAACCAGCTCGAACTCTTCACCAACGGTTTGAACGCACTGGCCGGCCGCGCGCTGAAGCTCTCGCCGGAGGCGATGCGCAAATCCGTCCGCGCGTGGCTGGATCAAGCCGGCGAGAAGTTCAATGACGAGCAGCTCGAACAGTTGGAACAGCTCGCCGACGTGATCAAGGCCGAGGCGAAACAACTTCGCAAAACCAACGCCTGATTTTTTACGGCCATGATTTCAGATCTTAATAATTTTTCCGGTCGCAGCCTAACTGATAACACTGGTGCGATTGCCGGTGCAGATAAAGGCACTGTGCTCGACTCGCCGGAAAATACTTTCGATGGCAAATTAGGTTCAGGCAGTCCCACGCCTGGTCAACGGCCCGCCATCGTCACCTCCGAAGCCGTTGACACTTCTGACGCCGGCGCGGACCCGACGCAAGGGGGACAGTCCGCCGCTTTCCAACTGACCGAGTTCCAACTCCACGAGGCGAACGAGCGCCGGCTGCTGCTGCTCGCGGCCATTCCGTTTTTCGACGCCGGGTTGAGCAACGTCAAGACGGCGGAAGCCATCGGCGTGGATCACGTCAAGCTGCACCGGCTGCTGACGCTGGGTGGCAGCGGCAGCAACGCCGAGCGCGCCCGCGCGCTGGCGGCCGGGCCGGCGTCGGTCCTCGCCCCGAAAATTTCCCCTGGTCGCGGCAGCAGCTTTGAAGCGCTGCTGCAGGTGCCGGAGATCACCGGCGAAATCAACCGGCTTTACATGGCCACGATGGGCGCAAGCTGCGCGCAGGCCACGAACGACCGGCGCACCGGCAGCATCGCCACCACGCTCCTGCGGCTCGCGGATTTTCCGAGCGTGCCGGCGAACCTCGCGGAAAAACTGCGCGCCGGCTCCAAGCCGAAATGCCTGGTGGATTTCATCAAGGGAACGTGGACGCCGGAAGTTGAGGCGAAGTATCGCGGCCAGAAACATTACGGCACGGCCACCATCGCCGGCCGGCGCGAACTCACCGAGGTCCTTGCGGACGGCTCAAAGGTTCCCCTGCAACCCGGACGGGTCTGGGTGTTTGATGATATGTCGTCCAACATCCCGTTCTGGTTCGAGGTTGATCCCAGCACGGCCGGCACCGCCGACAAGGGCACGCGGCAGCTCATCGAGCGCCACGGCTGCTGCCTCGGACGGCAGGGACTCTACGCGTGGGATTGGGCGAGCGGTGCCTGGCTCGGTCTGGAACTCGTCGGGCGGCTGCGCGATGCGTATCAGGCCAGCGACATTTTACGTTTCATCCGCAAGCTCGTGATGATCTATGGCAAGCCGGACAAGATCGTGATGGAGCGCGGCGTGTGGCAATCGCGCGCGATTTCAGGTTGGACGGTGCGCGAGAATGGCGACGTGGTGGAAAGCGAAGACGGCTGGACCGTGCCGGAAATCGCCGCCGATGAAACCGCGAAAATCAGCGATGGCATCCGCGCCATCGGCGTGGAAATCATCCACACCTTCACGCCGCGTGGGAAACCGATTGAAGGCGCGTTCAACCATCATCAGCGGCTCGTGCCGACGTTCCTGAAACCGGGCGAGGCCGTGAACATCGGCCGCCATGCCGGCGAGTTTGAGTGGAGCGCCAAGCAACACCGCCGCGCGAGCAACGGCGTGCTGCACCCGCGCGAACTCGGCTTCATCCACATTGACCGGCTCGCCGACGTGGCGTGGGAAGCGATGCAATGGGAAGGCGCGCACATGAAGGCCGGCCGCGATGGCAAACCGACCGAGATTCTCACGACGTGGTTGCAAACGTCGCCGCTGCCGCCGGCCACGGAACGCGACCTCGCGGTGTTCCTGCCGGAGAAGCGGAGCGTGACGCTCCGCAATGGTGTCCTGACCACCACCGTCAACAGCGACCCGCTGCAATTTCTCAACCCGGAATATTTCGCGGCGCTCGGCGACGGCGTGCGCGTGGACTTCGCGTTCGATCCCGCCGAGCCGACACTGGGCGCGGCCATCTACAACGAGCGCGGCTTTCTCTGCTGGGCGAACCACCTGCCGGCCGGACCGGTCATCAGCGCGCTGGATCGCAGCAACGATCCATCTGTCCAGCTCATTAAACGCTACAAGCTCGCGCATCGCACAGCGGCACGGATGCTCGACTTTCGTTCGCTGCGCACGGTCGCGACCGCCGAACGTCGCGACGGCAACGGCCAGGTGGCCACGGTGCAGCGCGGTGGCACCACCACGGCAGCGCCAGTGCCGACTGGCAGCCGGGAGGCTGGTGGCCGTCTGCAAAGACTGCAGCGGAATATTCTGACGCCGCCGACACCGGATCAATTTGCCCGCAAGCGCGAGCAGCTCGCCGCCTCGGCGGCGCGTTCGCGCGAGCTGGCGGGAATGGTAGAAACATAAACCGGCCGAAAGGCCACAACAGAAAGACGCAAGTGATGAGCGCAAAAGAACAACTCCGGGCCGTTCACGCCTGGAACAAGAAACACGCCGAAGGCACCAAGGTCATCGTGACCCTGGACTCCGGCGAGGAGAAACCCACCACCACCGCGAGCGAAGCGTGGCTGCTCGGAGGCCACACTGCCGTTGTCATGCTCGATGGCGTCAGCGGCTGCTACGCCCTCAACCGGGTTCGCCCGGCCTGAAACCAGAAACTGAAACCTGATCGAAAATTCTATGAATCAATCTGACGTCAAAACCATCGGTGAAGAATCCAACGCGCTGCGGCTCGATATGCCCACCATCACGGACCGCGTGCGGCAATATCCGGACGAGCTGAAGGAACTGGTCTGCTGGCTCGCCACCTACGTCCGCGAGGAATGCGCGCGGGATCTGGACATCCTCTGCGACACCGCCCGCAAGCTCGGCATCCAGTTCGACAAGACGACCTGGAGCAAGGTGCTGCGTGGCCGCTGGAACCGCGATGCCGAAGGCAACGCCACCGACAATCCCATCGTGGCGCTGACGAAGCTGGTCAAGGCCATCGAACATCTGCGCCGCGACTTTGCGCTGCGCGAGGCCGCCGGCAAGGTGCCGTTCGTGATGACGCCGACCGCCGAGATGATGTTCAACTTCGTGGACAAGAAACGCGCGCCCGACCGCGTGAACAAGTTCGGCATGATCGTGGGCAACACCGGCACGCAGAAGACCGCGACGCTGAAGGAATATTGCCGGCGCAACAATCACGGCACCTGCGTGCGCGTGGAAGCGCCGGAGACGGCCAGCCACACGCAGTTCATCACCGACCTCGCCGAGAAATACGGCTGCACCCGGCAGGCCAACTGGGACCGCAAGCGCAACACGATCCGCCAGTCGGTGAACGAACGCCGCACCATCATCGTGGAGAACGTCCAGCGCCTTTACGACGAGCGGCAGGGCAACAACCAGAAGGTGTTTTCCTACCTGCAAAAATTACAGGACGATACCGACTGCACCGTCATCCTCACGCTCACGCCGGTGTTTGAGCGCAAGCTGCGCGAGAAAATCGCCAATGGATATTTTGAGCAGTTCATCGGCCGCTCCGGCGGCGAGCGCGACATCCTGGTGCTGGAGGAATATCCCGGCGACGAGGACGTGCTGGCCATCGCCAAATCATTCGGCCTGGCGGACGCCACCAAGCATCTGCCGGAGCTGGCGAAGATCGTGCGGGAGTCCGGCCGGGTGCGCGTGCTGTTTGAGGCGCTGCAGGAGGCGAAGGTGCAGGCCGGCAAACGCGAACTCACCATCAACCACATCCGCGCTGCGCGGGGCGAGGATTGATATGAGCGCGCACCAACTTGTTTTGATGCCGTCCCGCGGCGTCTGCAAATCGGAGTTCCACAAAGTCCACGCCATTCGTGCCGATGGCACGCCACTGTGCGGGGGTGGCTTCATGGCGAAATCTGCGCCGGCGTGGCAGGCGGACATCGGCCCGGTGAATTGCGCGGCGTGTTTGCGCATCAAGGAAAATTCCATCAAGGGGGGGGTAAAATGAGTTTCACCTCCTCCATTCTCGAAGCGCGCGAGCAGCTCGCGCCGACGAAATTATTTTGCATCGGCTACGCCTGGCAGGACAAGGCGTTCGGCGAACTCGAAGGTTCCACGGTGGTGGATTCCATTGACTCGCAGATTGCGGTGCGCTCGTTCCGCAGTCGTCACCCGCACATCACCCGCGCCTGGGTGATTCAGGGAGGTGGCCAATGAGCGCCGCCGAACAAAAGAAACTGGTGGCCAATCTGCGCCACGAATTTTTTGAAGTGGCTGTCCATGACGAGCCGCTGGCCATCATTCTACAAGCTCAATGCGATTTGTTGCAGGAGGGCGATTTTGCCCGCGCACAGAAAACGACCCGCGCCATAGCGGCGCGGCTACACCAGCTCACGAAAGGAAAATAACCATGCTCACCGTCATCAAACATTTGCCGCGTCGTCCGCTCGACGCGAGCCAGTCCAACAACCTGACGCCGGATGAAGTCACCGCGTGGCTCGACGAGCGCGAGTGGCGCGAACAGATGCGCCGCCGGCAGCAAGCTTCGCTCAACGTAGCGTTCTGGCTCATCGCCACCGTGCTGCTCCTCGTCACCATCGGATTTTTTACCCACTGAAATTTATGACCACTGAAACACCGAAAGACCAAAAGAAACGCAAACACGAGATCGCGCGGCTAGAGGCCGTCATCGCCAAGGCCGGCGCGAGCATCGCCATCACCGAACTGGATTTGAAACGCCAGATCGAGAAACAGATCAACCGGCTCGCCGAGCTGCGTTTACAGAAGCTGCTGCTGGACATCGCCGAACATCCCGGCCGTCGCCACTCTAAATAATATTATGACCAAACAACGCATCAAAGTGCCGCTCGCGCCGGCCATCACCATCAACTCACGCGCCGAGGCCGAGCAGACCATGAACAGTCTCGCCGCCAGCGTGAGCGCCAAACGCAAGCTCGCCGCCGAAATGGACGCCAAGATTCTGGCCATCCAGAAAAGTTACGAGACGGGCTTCGACGTGCTTAACAAGGCCATCGAAGCCAAGACCGACGCGCTGCGCGTGTGGGCCGACACCAACCCTGAGGAATTTCCAAAGGGCCGCAAGAGCATCGAGTTCGTTTCCGGCCTGCTGGGTTTCCGCACCGGCACGCCCAAGCTGGCGCTGCTGAACCGCTCGTGGACGTGGGACAAGGTGCTCGCCACGCTCAAGGTCAAGACGGCCTTCTCCGGTTTCGTCCGGCACAAGGAGGAAGTGGACAAGGAGAAAATTCTCGCGCAGCACGCGGCCAAACAGTTCGCCGAACTCGACACCATCGGCTGCAAAGTCGTCCAGGAAGAATCATTCTTCGTCGAACCGAACCTCACGGACACCGAGGCAAAAATGTAACGCAGAAGTCAGTGGCGGCGCACGCAAGGCGCACGCTGACACTGACGCGGCCAATAGCCGTCCACTGCACTGATTTGTTGGACATTCCGAACCAAAAGACAAAATGAAAGAATCGAAAATAGAGTGGACAGATCACACGTTCAATCCGTGGATCGGCTGCACCAAAGTCTCGCCAGGCTGTGTGAACTGCTACGCCGAAACACTGATGGACACGCGATACGGTCGGGCTAAGTGGGGCAAAGGAAATCCCCGCTCGCGCACCAGTGCCGGAAACTGGAATGAGCCGAAACGCTGGAATCGTGATGCGGAAAAATCCGGCGTCCGTCAGCGCGTATTCTGCGCGAGTTTGGCGGACGTGTTCGATGGCGAAGTAAAAAACGAGTGGCGCGATGACCTCTGGCAACTCATCGAAGCAACACCGTGGCTCGACTGGCTGCTGCTCACCAAGCGGCCAGACGTGATGCTCGCCGAAACGCGGCGGCTCGGCCTTCCGAAAAATGTCTGGCTCGGCGTCAGTGTGGAAAATCAAAAGTGCGCCGATGAAAGAATCCCGACGCTGATTGAAACCGATGCCGCCATAAAATTCTTGAGCGTCGAGCCGATGCTTGGCGAGATAGACCTTTCCTACTGGCTGACTGAACCAATCCTGCCGAATCTGCAATGGGTCATTGTCGGAGGCGAGAGCGGTCCGGGATCGCGCCCGATGCAAGAATCATGGGTTCAGAAAATTCGCGTGGAATGTGAAGCGGCCAACGTCGCCTTCCTGTTTAAGCAATGGGGCGGCGTGGATAAACATGCCACCGGCAGACAACTCAACGGCAGGACTTTTGACGCACTGCCAACCGAGCGTGTGACTCGGATGTCCAACGATGGACTTGAGCCATCGTCACGGTCGAAAGGAAAAAATCTATGAACATCACAACTCACGGTGGAACAACTGATGCGTCCGATAAACAGCCAAGCGTAGTGACGATTGGCTCCAAGGACTTGTTGGGATGCCCGTTTTGCGCGTCCAAAAACATAACCGTCGAACAGCGAACGGTAGGATGGCGGCACAATGCCGGAACAACCCAACGGCTCGTCTGCGTGTGTGGCGACTGCGGCGCACAAGGCCCGGCATTTGGGATAATGAGCTTCGTCAATGAAAGCACGGCAAAACAATACTGGCAGCATCGCCGGGCATCATAACGCAGACTTGAGGCAAGACGCCGAAAGCGACGCCTCGCCCATAAAATGAAACCCCCTATTGAAACCAGCGGTGGAGCGCAAGACGCCAGCGTCTTTGCCTCCAAGGACTTGTTGTGCTGCCCATTCTGCGGCGTGACGCCGATAGCCTATGACGGTGACTATGTAGTGAACCATACGAGCGACTGCTACATCACTCATGTCACAGGTAATGTCTCGCATCACTGGCTCGTCAGGAAGCGAATCGCCAAATGGCAAACTAGGCAGCACAACGATGAGTCCTGCGGCGCATCGGATGCGTCCGCAGCGACGACTGGTTAGAGGTATCAACTGAAAATGAACTACTACAACGAACATGACCCGAAAGCGGCTGCTTGGCTGCGCGAACTAATCCGCGCTGGCGAAATCCCGCCCGGTGATGTGGACGAAAGAGATATACAAAATGTCAAACCAACTGAACTTGCTGGATATACCCAATGCCACTTCTTTGCCGGAATCGGCGGATGGCCGGAAGCCCTGCGCCTCGCCGGATGGCCAACCAATGAACCCGTCTGGACTGGCTCATGTCCCTGCCAACCATTCAGCGTGGCTGGCGAAGGTAAAGGCACAGCCGACGAACGGCACTTGTGGCCCGTCTTTTCCGAACTCATCCGCGCCTGCAAGCCTCCAATCGTCTTTGGCGAGCAGGTTGTAAGCAAGGCTGGCCGTGAATGGCTCGCCGGAGTATTCGCTGACTTGGAAGGAATGGGCTATCAACGGGCAGGAGCCGATCTGTGCGCTGCGGGCGTCGGCGCGCCCCATATCCGACAAAGACTTTACTGGCTGGCAGACGCCAACCGTGCAGGACGCGCATGGGCGCGACCGACACAATCAGAAAAATGGGGGAGTGATATTGTCACTACTCGGACAAGCTCGGCTGGCATCTTGGCCAACACCGAATGCGCGGGACTGGAAAGGCCAGAGCGGAACGGGGCGACAAGAGCGCAAGGGACACCCGGCGGACACACTAGCGAACTGTGCTGCGCTGGCGGGATGGCCGACGCCGATGTGGAAAGACTCACGCGGGAATCACTCGGACTCATGGGGGCAGGTTATCAAGCCCATTGGCTTGATTGCGACCTTCTGCCATGCCTCGACGGGAAAATCCGCCGCATTGAATCCGGCACATTCCCGCTGGCTGATGGGATACCGGGGCGCGTGGGACTCCTGCGGGGCTACGGCAATGCAATCGTGCCGCAAGTCGCGTCCGAATTTATCAGCGCGTGGCTAGATACCTCTAACGCTCCGCATGAGCCACGCGGAGACTGACCTATGGACAACCTGAACCTTTACGGCAAACTGAAAGCGCCCAACCGCGTTGGCTTGATGCGGTGGTTAGGTGACTGGGTTTCGGTCGCGGCATCCAATAGTGCTGCGAGCGAAGCCCGGTTCAATTCCGGGTCGCTAACCGAGGACTGGTGTGAAGGGAGCGGCGTATCATCGCGCCGTGATATGTCCCGCCGAAAATGTCGGCGGGTAACTCTGGTGAGACAAATGGTTCGGGCGGCACGTCCGATAGCAACGCGGCGGAATCCGCGCCAGTGCGCTAAGTCACCTAACCATTGATTCTATGGAAAAGTTCCGTATATCATACCCGGCTGGCAGTGTGCCGGCTTTGTTGCAGGCTGAATGTGAATTTCGTCACTTCAAGAAAAACACGTTCAAGGCTTACAACACCTGGTTGATGCGGTTCTGGCGGTATCACGAAAAAAAATCGGTGTGGGATTTCCGCGAGCCGGAGATTAAAGAGTTCTTGGCCACGCTCCGCCACGGCTCGGCGAGCGCGCAAGATCAGGCGTTCAACGCGCTGATTTTTCTTTACAAGCACGTCCTCAAAATCGAGCTGGGCAAGCTGGATGAAATTCCGCGCGCGAAGAAGTTTAAGGGCATCCCGGTGGTGCTGTCGCCGCAGGAGGTGCGGGCGATGCTGGCGCATCTGTCCGGTGACGAGCAGTTGCAAGCCGAGATTCTTTACGGTTCGGGAATGCGCCTGATTTTATTAAAATGAACAAGCACACCGGCAAAATTTCACCACAGCTCCGGTATTGGCGAAAGCAGGTGTTGCTCAATACGGCGGAAGGGCTGACCTGCAAAGGCACCGCTCGCAAACGCCGTCCAAATAATAATCTCCTTCAGGAATTGTTGGCGGCGCGGCGTGAGCGCGGCCTCAAAGCATGGAACGCGCGCGTCAACCGGCTGCGCGCCCTCGGTCTAACCACGCGGGGAACGACGCGCATTTATGCTGTTCGCCGGGGCGATGCAATGCTTTTGAAATGGCAGGTGGATGATCTGGCTATCGCCCTCGCGAATATTTTTCACAGTCTCCCCAAGGATGTGCAGGCCCGCGCACTGGAGCTGGAGTCCGCCTTGTCCGTCATCCGAAAACAACTCGCATGATCACCGACCTGCAATTCATCAAATTCCTGTCCACGCTCCGGCTGGACCAGCGCAAGCGCAATCCCATCGTGCTGACGGAATGGGAGCAGCATTTCTTTTCCGGCTGGTGTGTGAGCAGCCAGTCGCCGGCGTGGTTCACCGGCGATCTCAAGACCGGCCGGCGCGCGGCCGTGGACCGGATGTGGCGGCGTTACGGCGCGGAGATCGGCCTCCCGCATCCGCTCGATACGGTGACGGAGCGGCCGCCCATTCCCCAGGCTGATCCGACCGGCTGCGAATACCTGGTGAAGGATGCCGGCAGTCCGCAGCGCCGCTGCAACGAGCCGGCCGAGTTTCGCGAGCCGGGCCGGCTGCGCTATTGCAAGATGCACGCCGAGGCCGTGGAGATCGCCATGAAGCGCGCGAAGAAAAGTTTTTGCCTGGTCAAATTCCCATGAGCTGCGCCTACAAATTCAAATTCACCGCCAGCCTCAAAACCGGCCAGGCCAAAACGATGGTGCGGGAAACCTATTCGTTTCCCCGCCGCGATGCCGAAAAGAAGCTGGCTGAAATGCGTGCCCAAAAGGAACTGCATCCCGGCGAGGTTCGTTTGAAGGATCTGTTGGAACAATGCCTGGAGAATTCGCGCGCCAAGAAATTCACCATCACTCTCGAAAGGGAAAATCCATGAGCTGCTTTCGTTGCGGAAAAGAACTGCCGGAAGGCGTCGTTGAATGCGAGGGTGACTGCGTCACGGCCACCAATGAAAACTCGCAGGCATATCGCGAGCTGATGGAATTGGTGAAACCGGAAACGCCGGTGCTTTGCCTGCAGATGAATTTCAAACCGGACCCGGCCGTGGTGAACAGTCCGGAAAAACTCGCGGAGTTTAATCGCGCGCTGGAACGGTTCGTGACGGCCGTCTCGCTCGGCTTTCAAAACTCCGGCTTGAACAAGTTTTGTAAACGTGTGGACGAATGAACGCGCAGCAACATCAAAAATATATCCGCTGCTGGATCAATGTGGTCCGCGCGAACCATTGGGTGATGCGCAAGGGCCGTTTGGTGGACGACGCGGTGCGCGGTGATAAATCCGAATGGCATCAGCTCGTCTGGACCGCCGCCGAGAAAATTGCGGTCGGCGAACAGCGGGCGGTCGTGGTGGATGATCTACGCAAAGCCTGCCACGTCGTCGCGTTCGGCCGGGCGAAGTCCAGCAAGGCGCTGACGAATGCGGAATTTAATTCGTTGCTGGTCCTGTGGGGCAATGAGCGGCCGCGCAGCGAGGGCGGCCTGGCCGGGCTGCTGATTGAGCCGTTGGATCTCGCCAGCATCACGGCGTGGCGCAAGCCGGAAGTGGGCGAGCGCGAGGGCATGGTCCGCAAAATCAATTCGCTCGGCGTGCCGGAGGCCGTGGTGGATGGCGTGTGCCGCCGGAATTTTCCGTTGGTTTACACCTCGCCGTGGTTTGAGGATTTGCCGCTGATCAATCTGCGGTCGCTGGTCAGCATCTTGATTGAGATTAAGCAGCGGGAAGTCCTTGCTGACGGCCACCATGAAGAGGAACCGCAACCGTTTTGAATTATGAAAATCACCTTCACCGAATACGATGGCTGTTTCAATCTCGACATGACCGCCGAGAATTTGGCGGAAGCGGCCACACTCACGCGCTTCGGCATGAACCGCACCGGCAAATTAAATTACTGCGAAACGACCGTTGATAACGGCGGCCAATTTCAGGCGGGCATCGTCTTCGCCAAAAGCAAGCGCGCCAACAACAACGTGCCGAAAAGAAAATGAGCTTTGAATATCATCCCTGGAATTTTCTCGTGACGCCGGCGTTGCTGGTGAGTTGCGGGAGCTGCGACGCACCGGGCTGCGATTCCGAGCATTGGCGGGTGACGCTCGGCTGGTTTGTCTGGTCGCTGCATTTTGATTTTTCCAACGAACACGAATGACGCCCACGCCGATCATCCTTCGCGATCCGCAACTCGGCTTGTTCGAGAGCAAGCCGGGCGACGCGAATGTGGTGTGGCTGGAATGTTTTTTGAAACAGCACGCGCGGTGGATCAAGGCGGCGGCGATCCTGCAGTTCCACGGCCGCGAGGAAACCGAGGATCAGAAACGGCTGCTGCGGTCGCTGGCCAGCGCGAGCGAATGGATTATCAGCGGCCAGCAAGGCTATAAACATATTGAGCACGCGTCGCCGGAAGAGATTCATCATTCCAGCTCGCAGCTCATCAGTCAGGGCAAGAAGATGATCAAGCGCGGCATCGCCCTGCAGCGGAACGGCCACAAGTTACTTGGATGATTTTTATGATGGAACAATATAAAGCCTGGTATACGCATTACATCGTGGACATCTGGAAAGGCCACGAGCGGAAATTTCCCGGCGTGCCGGGAATGCAGGTGGAAATCGGCTGGCGCTCGCCGGTCGTCGCGCCGGACCATTACGCCGCGCGCAACGTCGAGGCGCGGGCCTGGTTGAATCTGCGCACGATCCATGATGTCGCCAGCGCGCAGGCAAGCTGTGTGAGCATCCACCGCCGCTGGCTCAAAGAAGTCGGCGAAGAGATCACGGGCGAATGGATTGAGGCGCGCACTTTAGACTATGAAGCCGACCGGCTTGCCCGGCTGGTTTCACAGCACGATATTTTTGACCACGAAAAAGACTCCTGCCAGTCCGTGGTCAAGGCATTGCGCGAGTATGCGGCCGCACT
>Ga0007854_10001169_pt1 | contig 16933 bp, 13 predicted proteins | sample CryBogCBH12Aug08_FD_60382 | JGI IMG/M metagenome (GOLD analysis project Ga0007854, IMG submission 60382) | Freshwater microbial communities from Crystal Bog, Wisconsin, USA - CBH12Aug08 | ecosystem: Environmental > Aquatic > Freshwater > Lake | place: Crystal Bog, Wisconsin, USA | collected...
ACCGACTAGTGCATATCGCGGTCGCCCAGCATAAGCTGGATCTGATTGATCTGCCCCAAGTGATAGACCATGTTCCAGTGGTGCATACCGAGGACGTCGGCCATGGTCATGAGGACACCTCCGCCAAAGGGCAGACGCATCTCGTCTTCCAAGGCACTATCGGGAAACGATGCGATAGCTTGGCAGAGTTCAGAAGTCGTGTTTCTCGCCCCTTCAACACACTTTTCAATCGTGTCGTAACTTTTGCGTAAGCGAAGAGTCTCCCGCCGAGCATGTTCATCAAACTCCGGCGGCTTACGATCTCGAACGATTTGAATAAACCAGGTTCCAGCGGTAGCCACTTCTTGCATCTGACTCAATACGTGTCGAGCTTCTCCCATCGGAATCCACTCCAAACGGTCGGGCGGGACAGCCAAAGCAGCACGACACACATCGTCGAGCGCTTTTTGGGTCGCCCTAACTACTTGGTCCTGATATCGCATAGAACGATTCTAGCGTAAGTGATGGCTAGATTCGTACCATCCCTTTTCGGCTCTTGCCTTAATCTCGCGCATAACCCGGCGGTGGACTGCTTCAACGATCGAATCAGTCCAAAGAACCCAATAGAAGTCAGGTGATATTCGAGAGCGATACCAACTTGTACCTATCAATTTCGTTCGCCCACCTTGCAATGGCTCCATACGAAATTCGCCCTTTTCGCAAACGAAGTAGTCGTTCAGGTGTTGAGGGTGAACCTCGCCGAAAGGGTTCGATTCCTTCATGGATGGTGGGGTCATGAGGACATCAAACGTGAGATTTTTGGCTGGTTGCCAAATCGATACTATCTCAGGCATGTCACCGGTTGAAAGGCGACATATTCGTTGCCCACCGACACCTTCAGCCCCCAGAAGCACCTCAGTTGGATAAGCAATCCCAAGTCGAAAAAGTAACTCTTTGGGCGGCGGCAACTTCCCTAGTCTCCCGACATACTGCCACACGACTCCAGGAGGAGCTTGAATGATCAACTCAGTCGATTCAACATGCTCATTCGCAGGTAGGGGACGAATGGCCTCACCGGACAATAAGACCGGCACAGCCCCCAGCGCCATCACCACCGTAACAGTTCGATGCCGCCAATTGCGGATTGCAAGCTGAAGATGGTGTCCGCCGACTGCCCCAAGCACTGATAGAGGAATCGCCAACGGAGCAGCCATTGCTAGACATACCAACCCCTCGATACGCCAAACAATCAAACCAATTGATGTGAATGCCAGGGCCCACCACTGGGCCTGAAACGGCTGGCGCATCGGTTTCCAAGTTTCTACTTCCACGAGAAGAGACGCAATTCCACCCAACAAAACAGGGATAAGTGTAAAGACCGTCCAACCATATGCGTACTTGGAGCCAAATGCTAGGACAATCGAAAGGACAATTACAATCGAAACGAGCGCCGCAGAGGCTAAGCCTGCCTGCCACGGTTGCAACCCTTTCAAGACTTTATTCTCGTCCATATTTCACATTATATCGAACTTTCAGAATTCAATGAAACTTGTGCTCCTCTCTAGCGATGACGGCATCAATATTGCCATCCAGAGAGTCTTCGCCTGATTGCCATTGTCAGATTATAGGGTGCATCTGTTTTTTGCCCAACAATAAAAAATCGGCCCAAGGTCATAGACCTTGGGCCGAACCAGTTTGAGCCAAGAAGACTTACTTCGGGAAAATGCTCAACCCAGCATCGTTCCAGTCACCCAAGAACCGCTTGAGGCCAGCATCTGTCAAAGGATGCTTGAACAGCATTCCCATGATCTTAAACGGCATGGTTGAGATGTGAGCACCGGCTTCAATCGCTTGGACAACGTGCAGCGGGTGTCGGATCGAAGCAACCAGAACTTCGCTGTCGAAGCCGTACGTCTCGACCATTTCAACAGTCTTGGCCACTGCGACCATTCCATCGTCCGAAATATCGTCCACTCGGCCGACAAAGTTGCTGATAAAGGTGGCTCCAGCTTTGGCCGCCAATAGGGCTTGCGAAACTGTGAACACTAGTGTCACGTTCGTCTTGATTCCTTTGTCGGAAAGCGTATTCACCAATTTGATTCCTGGCTCGATGAGAGGAACCTTGACGACAATATTTGGATGCCATGAGTGAATCTCAAGAGCTTCCTTCAGCATAGTGTCGTAGTCAGTTGCAACAACTTCAGCGCTGATTTCACCATTGGGAACCAGTTCACAAATCTTGAGAACGGTCTCTTTGAATCCGTGGCCAGACTTTGCAATGAGGGTTGGATTGGTGGTGACTCCATCAACAATTCCCCAGTCTGCAGCTTGCCTTACTTCTTCGATATCGCCGGTGTCTACGAACAGCTTCATAGGCCTTAGTCTACTAGAAATACATGGTACGGTGACCTTAGCCTGGCTCAGCAATGTCATCAAACTTTAATGCATCAAGTTTCAATTTTGGGCCTCATAAGTTGGGCGATAACCGATCCGCCAACAGGTTTCGCTTGCAGGATCAACCGAGAGTCACGCTATCCAATAAGGCCACGAGCCTGGTGGACTCAGGTGAAAGTGGATTCACCAAAACTTTAACCGTCATTCCTTCGGTGAAACTCGAAATCCTCGATGGTGCGACCTTTGCCGTTTGGGTGGTTCTTACTCCAGGCCGAATTTCATAAGAATAATCGATCTCCTGAAGTGGAAGCTTTCCCATTAGGATTGGGCCAATTCGAATAACTATGGCTTCCGTCGCTTCCCAGTCCCTCAAGGATACAAAATCCGTTCTTGACTGAAAGGTTCGAGCCAACCAAAGGAAAAATGCGATTCCGCCAAAGAACAAGATCCCAAGAAAGTGCCTGCTCCGAGAGTCGTCTATCCGCTCCTGACTAACTCGTCCCAATACATGAACGGCTGGTTTGGACGGCAAAACAGTGACTTCGGAATGCTCTCCCTCATACAAACTATCAAATTTAGCTAAGCTGACTGATTCCTCACCATCGTACGCAATCCCGTTGTCGAAGTAGCGATAATCAATGTCGTAACTGGTTGATTTACCGCGGGTTCTCCACTTCCGTGTCACAACGCCATCAACAATCTTGCCATGGTCCTTCAGATTCTGGAGCTCGGTTTTCTCATTCCAAGCGATACCAAACCCCACGCACAAAATAGCTCCAAGAACTGCTAGGAGGATCCAAATGCCATTAATGTAGGATTTGGAGAACTTAACTTTTCTTGGACCTAAGGGAGATATGTCAACGATTTCCATAAAAGGTTCTAGCCAGACGCAGCCATTTGGTCCTGCTCAAACATAAGACTCTCTTCGCCACGCAGCTTAGATTCACAATATATTCGTTCCTCGTTCAAATGAGGATTCAACGTCTGCCAAGTGCTTCTTAATCGGTCATCCTAATAGTGTGGGATCCAGTCCATTTGACACCATCGTTGCTCCAATTACCGGCACACAACCGGCTGCAGTAGCCTGGATTCGCCTGTCAGGGTCGGAGGCTTGGTCCATAGCTGCACAGGTCTTCCCAAACTGGCCACCCGAACCGAAATCTCACCAAGCTACTTTTGGTATTTACAGTCACGGAGACAGCGGACTCGTTCTTCCATTTGCTGAGAATCAGAGTTACACCGGAGACCAGTCAGTGGAAATGTCCATTCACGGGTCAACGGTCTCTACCCGTAGGCTGGTGGAGCTTTGCATTGCCCATGGTGCTCGATTGGCAGAACCAGGAGAATTCACCTTGCGAGCATTTCTAAACGGTAGGTTGGATTTGACTCAAGCTGAAGCCGTTCGTGACACGGTTGATGCTCAAACGGACTCCCAGCTCAGGGCAGCCAATCTCAATCGAAAGGGCATTCTGAAACGAGCCGTTGAACAGATCAGGGAAGCTGTCCTAAAGATTCTGTCTCAGGTCGAAGCCAGTGTCGACTTTAGTGAGGAAATTGGAGAACTCGATCACCAGGCTGCTGCCACCGCAATTCAAAAGCAGATTGAAGAGATTGATCACTTATTGGCGACGGCCGATACAGGACGAATCCTAAGACAGGGCTATCGAATTGCTATTGTTGGAGCGCCAAATGTTGGCAAGTCTTCCCTACTCAATGCCCTACTCGGAGAAGACCGAGCAATCGTCACCCCCATTGCTGGAACGACTCGAGACTATGTCGAGGAGCGCCTAGAGATTTCCGGATTGCCGATCGTTCTTATCGATACTGCGGGGATTCGAGAGACCACAGACCTTGTGGAGGAGATAGGCATTCAACGAACTCTTGCCATGGCCGCTAATGCCGATGCCATTTGGTATCTGTATGATGCTGGGACCGGTTGGACTCAATCCGACGAAGAAGCCATCACCAAGCTGGATCGCCCCACAACAATCCTTGCGAACAAATGCGATTTGGCGACGCCCAATAGGGGAATGCCAATTTCTGCGATGACCCGAGAAGGTCTCGATGAGCTCTTGCATTCAATTCGAACTGAAGTCGAGAACTCATCCGACCAGCCCCTTATTAACATGAGGCACCAACCTCTGCTGATCCAAGCACGCAGTTCCCTAACTGACTGTTTGACTTCTATGAAGAACTTCGCGCCCGATGATCTCCTTAGTGTTCTCCTTACCGACGCAGCCGTTCATCTCGGGGCTATCACCGGAGAAACGGCTTCTCCGGACATGATTGAACGAATTTTCCACGATTTCTGTATTGGAAAATAAAGTGGAACCCAATCGGCCAATTACTCGTTGAATCTTATAACAATACATGACTTGATAGTCATAGGCTCAAATAAATATGAGACTCGAGAAGCTAACCATCATGGCCCAACAGGCCCTGGAATCGGCCCAGACCCTCGCCGAGAAATACAACCATCCCAACGTGGATTCAGAAGAGCTTCTTCTGGCCATGCTCAATCAGGATGGCGGTGTCACTCGTCCGATCATTCAGAAGATCGGAACTGAACCAGGCCTTATTTCCCAAGAGGTGGAAACCGAACTCAGCCGGATCGCCAAAGTGTCTTCCGGGCCATACGGTCAGTCGATCACAGCTCGCCTTCAACAGATCTTTACCCAAGCATTTACCGAGGCTGACAAGCTGAAGGATGAATACGTTTCCACGGAGCACCTCCTCATTGCCATTTCAGATGAGAAAGGTGAATCCGGAAAAATACTTCGAGCTCAAGGAATTAATCGCAAAACATTGCTTGCTGCCATTGAGGAGATTCGTGGTGGGAGACGTGTTACGTCTCAGAATGCTGAACAGCAATATCAAGCCCTTGAGAAGTACGGTATTGACCTCACAGCGCGAGCAAGAAGTGGAAAGCTTGATCCCGTAATCGGAAGAGACGAAGAAATCCGCCGCGTCATTCAGGTCCTTAGTCGCCGAACCAAGAACAACCCAGTCTTAATTGGTGAACCAGGTGTTGGTAAGACGGCCGTTGTCGAAGGATTGGCGCAGCGCGTGGTAAGCGGCGATGTTCCGGAAGGGCTCAAAGACAAATCAGTAATTGCTCTTGACCTTGGCGCGCTTGTAGCGGGTGCCAAGTTCCGAGGTGAATTTGAAGAGCGCCTCAAATCCGTCTTGGAAGAGATTAAATCCTCAGACGGGCAGATCATCTTGTTTATCGATGAACTGCACACACTGGTGGGAGCAGGGAAAGCAGAAGGTGCTATGGATGCCGCAAATATGCTCAAACCGATGCTTGCCCGAGGTGAACTGCGTTGTGTGGGCGCCACAACCCTGAACGAGTATCGACAATACGTCGAGAAAGATAAGGCACTGGAGCGTCGATTCCAGATGGTGATGGTTGAAGAACCTTCAGTCGAAGAAACTATCAGCATTTTGCGTGGCCTTAAGGAGCGATATGAGATCCATCACGGGGTCCGCATCACAGACTCTGCTTTGGTTGCCGCTGCTTCCCTATCCAGCCGTTATATCAACGGCCGATTCCTGCCCGATAAAGCCATTGATCTGATGGACGAAGCCGCTTCACGTCTCAAGATCGAGATCGACAGCGTCCCTGCTGAAATCGATGAAGTCGAACGCCAAATCATTCAATTGGAGATTGATCGTGAAGCGCTTCGTAAAGAAGAGGACGCTGCAAGTAAGGAACGTCTACAAGCCACCGAAAGAAAGCTTGCCGAGCTGAATGAAACCGCAAGCGGTCTACGAGCGGTTTGGCAACGAGAGAAGGAAAAGATCGAAGCAGTTCGAAAGGTGAAACAAGAAATCGAAGAGCTACGAAATCAACTTGAGTCAGCAACGAGGGACTCTGATTGGGGCAAAGCGGGCGAGATCCAGTACGGTCGAATTCCAAAGCTCCAGCAAGTGCTGGAATCAGAGACTGCCGAATTGGAAAAGATCCAAGAAGGCGGCAAGATGCTCAAGGAGGAGGTCGACTCCGAGGATATCGCCGAGGTCGTTGCCAAGTGGACAGGAATTCCCGTTAGTCGGTTGGTTCAAGGTGAAATGCAAAAACTCCTTAGCATGGAAGAACGGCTGCATACCCGAGTCGTAGGGCAAGATGAGGCAGTCCGATCACTGTCTGACGCCGTCCGACGATCTCGGTCTGGCTTAGCCGACCCCAATCGGCCGACCGGATCATTCTTGTTCTTGGGACCAACGGGCGTTGGTAAGACCGAAACGGCCAAAGCGCTCGCCGAATTCCTCTTCGATGACGAGAAGAGTCTTATTCGTATCGATATGAGCGAATACGGTGAAAGACACTCGGTTGCCCGCCTCATTGGTGCACCTCCGGGATATGTGGGATATGAAGAGGGCGGTCAGCTCACCGAAGCGGTTCGTCGACACCCATACTGCGTTATCCTTCTCGATGAAATCGAGAAAGCTCACCCTGAGATTTTCAACACACTTCTTCAGGTGTTGGATGATGGGCGGTTGACTGACGGCCAGGGACGGACAGTGGACTTCAAGAACACCGTCATTATTCTAACGAGCAACATAGGGTCTCACTACTACAGTGACCCGATCTCCAGCGAGGAGAGCTTCGACGTCACCAAGCAAAAGGTGCTTGACGAAGTTCGCATGCACTTCCGCCCCGAGTTCATCAACCGATTGGACGATATCGTGGTCTTCCATTCGCTCGGTGTCAATGAGATAAAGCAGATTGTAATGATCCAATTGCGAACTCTTACCGATCGCCTTGCCGAACGCCGAATCAAGGTGTCGTTGACCGACCATGCGAGCCAACAGTTGGCGAGTGCAGGTTACGATCCGATCTATGGAGCGAGGCCCCTGAAACGTGCCATTCAGCGCGACGTAGTGAATCCGCTTGCGCAAGCCCTTTTACGCGGCGATATCCGAGAAGGCAGTTGCGTCGAGATTGATTACCGCGAAGGATCGTTTGTATTCGAAAACCTAGCAGTAAACGCTTAGGATTACAATTGATTCTAGACTCTTTCCCCATCAACTTCGGACACTTGATGGGGAAAGGCGCGGTTGCCTGAACTTATTTGAGTGCAGACTGAGATAGACATCCTCAACCCCTGATATGGGTTCAAAGTTTTAGCCCTTTCTTCCCCATTCAGAACATTCATTTGAGGCATTTTTGCCTGCCAATCCGTAAGAACGTTCCAAGCGCTGGCCATTTTCTGCCCGTCCGAACGCATTTTCGGCAGACAATGGAACTGCATCCCCCCGTACAGACATAAGAGAAACATATACTTGCACCTTCGCAAGGAGACTTCGGCATTCATGAACTCGATAAAAACAGCATCACTCGCGATCCTCGCCCTCACTTCTGCCTTTGCGGTCGGGGCGGATCAAACCGATAGCAAGAAAGAGGAGAACGATAGCAAGATCTCCAGCTACAACTCGGCGCTCAAAGAGCTCAAGCGAGTAGATGGACCGATGCCACTGTATCTCCGCAAGAAAGAAGTGCTCATTGAGATCCCAGAAGACAAATTAGACAAGCTGTTTATCATTCAAGCAAGCCTTGAGACCGGACTGGATTCTGGCTTCATGAGTGCAGGGATGCCGCTGGGCGGCAACGACGTGGACGTTTTCAAATGGCATCGAAACGAGGACCAAGTTTGGCTCATGCGTCCACACATCAACTATCGATGGGACAAAACCGACCCGTTTTCCGTAGGAGCCGAACGGACATTCCCAGAAGCCATGCTTGGTAGTTACCGAATCGAGCAGCAAAATCCTGAGAAGAAACTCCTCCTGGTCAACATCTCCAATCTATTCATGGGTGATGTGTTCCACCTGTCTGAAATGGTGATGAGTGGCTTGGGTGGCCCCTACATGATTGATCGCGAGAAGACAGGAGTCGACAAGGCGAAGGGGTTTGCAGACAGCATGGTGGTCGAAGAGAATTTGCATTTCTTCAATCCAAGAGGCTCTGAACCGAGTCCCTTGGCTGCCCTTTTGGGCCTGGGAGGTGAGAACACCCTGGAGGATAGCCGAAGTGCTCCCCTGAAAGTGGTCTACACGATGTGGTACCGAAAGGACGACGGGTACAAGCCCCGATTTGCCGACCCTCGTGTTGGCTATTTCGACGAAACGTACTTCGACATGGATCGCTACCTCGATACCGATCGAACCACTCGATTAATCAACCGGTTCCATTTAGAGAAGAAAGATCCGTCAGCCAAGTTAAGTGATCCAGTCAAGCCGATCACTTGGACAATAGACCCATCCATTCCAGAACCTTATCGCCCAGCGGTGAAGGAAGGCATTCTACGCTGGAACAAGGCCTTTGAATCTGCCGGATACAAAAACGCTATTCAAGTTCAGGATGCACCCAAAAACGATCCGGATTATGATCACGCAGATGGTCGTCTAAACGTGGTGCGCATGGTGGTTGGACCTTCCACACCATTCTCAGCAATCTCGCTGTTCCGTACCGACCCTATTTCGGGGGAGATCCTCAACGCAAGCATTACGATTGATGCCAATGTGGTCCGAGATTTGATGCAAGAGCACTTCCGAAATCAGGAAAGCGTTCTCCACCCTCAGGTCTCAAAAGCGATGCAAGTTCTCCTGCGGGACCCAAGTCAAACTGAACCGGACGATTGGACCCTCTTTGCCTCGCAGGAAGAGAAGCAGAAGAAACTCCTTGAGCAGAAATTTGCCAAATACGGTTGGACAAGCCACCTGTGCGAGTATGAAAACGAATTGAGCTCTGAATCGCTCCTCAGTTGGGTCGCACTCCAAGCCACTCCTCACAACATCAATAAAGAAGAATATGTCAAGAGCTTCTTAGCCATGTGCATTAGCCATGAGGCTGGCCATTGCATGGGTCTCCGGCACAATTTTGCTGGTTCAACGAATCTGACGACCGCCCAGCTTGCCGATGATAAGATCACCTCAGCGCAAGGCATCAGTGCGAGTGTCATGGACTACATGCCACCGAACGTCATGGCCGTATTAAAGGGCAAAGGCAACTTCTACAGCCCAACGGTTGGAACCTATGACGAATGGGCAATCAAGTACGGCTATGGATCCATTGATGCCAAAACACCGCTTGGTGAAAAGTTTGCTCTATCACAAATTGCAAGCCAGTCAGGTTTACCCGGGCATCAGTATATGCCAGATGAAAACGTTGACCGTTGGGATCCGTATGCAGTTCGATTTGACGGCGCAAAGGATCCTCTTGAGTTCAGTGACCATGTAGTGCTGTCTCTGAAGAAAGCAAGACAATTTGCGATTGAGAATATGCCCAAGCCGGGCCAGAGCTATTCGACCCGTACGATGCTCGTCCTGAACTCGATCCTAAAAAGCTTCCGCGAGGCGCGAAACGAAGCTCGCTTTGTAGGCGGCATCGTTGAAAGCCGAAACTTTAAGGGAGACCAAAAGGAACGCCCTACCCTGCAACCCATCAACCCTGAAGTGCAGAGACATGCGATGCACCTGTTAGTCAACAACTTCTTGGAGCCATCAGCATTTGACCTTCCTGCATCTGTGTTGAACACCTTGAGTAGTGATGAGAATGGATCGGGTTGGACCGCTCCTTTGCGAAGTTTCATCGGAATGCAGCAGAGCAATTTGCTTGCCTTACTGATGAGCGCAGGAACGACGGATAGAATTGCGGAGAATAGCTATAAGACTCCTGCCGAATATAAAATCACCGAGCACTATGGCCTGCTTACTGGAGCGGTATTTGCCGATTTGGGATCGAACAAGCCGATTAAACCTCTACGCAGGGACCTTCAGCGCTACATGTTAAGTGCCTTGATGACTCAAGCTGGCGCCCCTCAGGGAGCAATCAGCGATGATGTACGCGTGATAGCCAACGATTCCCTTAGACGGCTCGATGGTCGAATGATTGTCCAACTTAAAGCCACGAAGGGACTGGATGAAATCACTTATCTGCATTTAAAGGACAGCCACGACATGCTTCAGCGATTCTTCGCCCGCAATGTGCTGTCAAGTCGGTAATCTATTGGGGCGGATCGTGTGATCTGCCCAATCCATGGACAATAGTCGATTCTCCTTGTCTTCCGAGGAAATGGTTCGAGAGCTTCGAGCCACTATCGACCGTGCCGTCATAGCTAACTGTGGATCAACGGTTGCCAAAAAGCCGTCGCACAGAATCAAGTTCTCTTGGCCGCCCCATCCGGTTAGCTATAGCTTTCACGTCCTCACAACGGACTGGACAGGAGACGCTACATTTGAAGCGCATGGAGAGACGTTTGCGGTGAAGGTGGCTAAGACCCCTCACGGGGTATTCGGTCGATGTGAGGAGCTCTGGCATGAAGATCGCGGATCAACCGAAGAGCTCATGCTGATCAACCTCCGAGTAAGTTGTGAGCCACTTCTTAAACGGCAACTCGAAATCAATCGAACATTGGAGCAGTCAGGAAGATTTGTGGGGCACGTTCGTGAGCTAGCCCCTATAGATCTCATCAAACTGCTTTACAGTGAGGATCGAGATGTTGCTAATGAAGCAAAGACAGAAATTGAGACTCACGCAAGCAACCATGTCTTCTTTGATTGTCTCATCGAGATTTTGAACGACCGAAAGCATCCCAACCGGCGTTCAGCTCAGTGGTGCGTCTTGGATCTGTTTGAAGATCTTCCAAGTTATTGCCATTCACCTGAAGACGAAGTACGTGCGGTTGAAGCGATGAAGCGCCTCATATGGGATGCTGAAGACGACTATGCACGGACAATTTACAAGGCAGGAGTAGTCCTCGGTGGACATATTCCCCACCGCTTTGGTGGTCCAACCCTTTTGGCATGCTTGTATGCCCCCAGCAAGATTGGTCGAAGAAGTGCGATACATGGTCTATTTCACGTTGTGGAATGGCTGCCCGAAATGAAAGATCAAGTGGTATCGGAACTGCAGAATGTGGCCAATGTTGACCCCGAACCCGCTCTAAGGGAATTCGCCAAGTTGATGGCGCGGGACATCGATGCCGGTAACGATCACATTCAAGAACCCATTTTTCCTGACGAAAAGTAAGCCACAAGCTCCTAAGCAACTCGCTAAACTAAAGTGTGCTGCCTTCGTTCCAGTTCATCTTCCATTCAGACAATCTTGATCCGATTCTGAACTCATCAAAACTTGATGGAGCAATCGTTTCTGCCACCGTAACTGATGTCGAAGGTCATGTCCTTTTTGAACGTCTTTCGGGCACTCATGTCGTTCCTGCAAGCAATCAAAAGCTGCTTAGCAACGCCTTCGCGCTGTGGGAACAGGGAGGGACCTATCGGCCCAAAACACAATTTTGGAAGGAAGGAAAGCGTCTCTATATCGAATCTGTTGGCGATCCGTTGATGACCTATCTGCAGCTGAAGGAAGCCAGTCAGAAACTCACTACCAATCCGTTTCAGGAGGTCTTGGTGCATGAGGCCTATGCGCCCAACATTCCTGATAGTTGGGAAATTGACGACTTACCCAATCGCTATTCTGCAGGAGTCACCGCCTTCAGCTTTGACCAGAACAGCTTCACTGCCTGGGCAAAGGGGGGACAATTCAAACTCATACCAGAGGCATTTGGTGTCCAGATCAAGGTGATACCGAATCCATCAAAACTGCGAATCGCTTACGACCCATTGCTTCGCAAGATGCTTGTAACCGGCACGATCCCAAAAAAAGATCAACTGTTGGATACTCTGGCAATTCCCTTTCCCGACCAAGCAGCTGCGTCTATCTTCGGAAGAGCTTTTATGGCAGTCTCAGAGGTTCCAAGTCGAACTCCAGATTTGACCATTGAAGGAAGTCCTGTGAGTGAGATGATTCGCCAGTGCTTACCCCCCAGTGACAACAACATTGCCGAGAATCTGCTCTTAATCGGGGCCATGAAAGAAGGACCACTTGGCACTGATGTCTATTCCACCGCACGTATTCGATTGGAAAGGTTCATGAATAGGGTGGTCGGCACAGCCCCGGATGATATTCACGTTTTTGATGGAAGTGGCATGAGTCGCCACAACTTTGTGACCACTCGAGCGATCGCTAAACTACTCGCCTGGTGTGATGCTCAGCCCACTTCTAGTTTTTGGCACGGCGCTTTGGCGCATTCAGGCACCGGAACACTGTCCCATCGCCTGAAAGGGATCAACTTTGAGGGCAAAACGGGAAGTTTAGATATGGTCTCGTCCCTTTCAGGTTACGTCACCACAAAGTCAGGCAAACGACTAGTCGTGAGCCTGATCATGAATCAATACTCTTGTTCCGGATCAGACGTTCACGCGATTCAGGACCAGTTTATCCAAGCTCTTTCCGAAGACAAGCTCTAAGCGTTCTTCTGCACAAACGAAGGGTAAGTGCTTTCAATGACAACTGGCGTTTCCGACTCAACCCGGCCTGATTCCTCTGCCGCGACAACTGCTTTCAGGGCGATCAAAGCGACCTCAATCTGTCCTTCTTCTGGCTCACGCGTTGTGAGGAACTGGCTCCAGATTCCTGGTTTAAAGAAAAAACTCACGAACGACTGATTTCGGAACTTGCCTGCAATTCTCAAGAGTTCATAGGCAATTCCGGAAATGATTGGAAGAATAGCGATCTCAATCAAAACCCGCACGGTCGTATCAATGAACTTACTATCGGTCTGGTGTCCAGTAATCGGATATCGCGGCACAAACGTAAATACGATGAGGCTAAGGATCAGAACAATAATTGCAAAACTCGTCCCGCACCTTGGATGCAATCGAGTCTGCTTGAGGCAGTTACCCATCTCTAAGGTCTGGTCGGCTTCCATCGTGTTGATCGCTTTGTGCTCGGCTCCGTGATATTTGAATAGCTCTCGAATATCTTTTAATGTTCCCAAGAAACCGATATAGCCCAAGAAGATAACAATCTTGATGAGCTCAGCCATGATGTTGATAAAGGTTCCGTTCTTCTGACCTGTTGATCGTGAAATGGACTCCGCAACAAAGTTGGGAAGATAGACAAAGATGCCCATTCCGAGAGCCAAACTGATCAGTAGGGTGACAGCAATTGCCCCCTCCTGGACTCGCTTGCTAGGCAAACCCAAATCGGCAGCCGTTGGAGCTTCACCATCTACCGGAGCCTTATCTCCCAGTGCTTGTGCCACTTCAGTGGGATCCTGATAGGCCGGATCCAATTGAATGCTGGATGCAAACTTCAGCGCTCTGGATCCAAGCGCCATGGAATCCAATAAAGCCAAGCTCCCGCGAAGGAACGGAAGCTTCAGCCACTTCTGCCTGCCAATCCAAGTTTTCTCGACTGCTTCAACTTGTAAAACAATCTTTCCATTCGGGGCACGACAAGCCACAGAAAAAAAACGGGGTGATCTCATCATCACGCCCTCTACTACGGCTTGGCCGCCATATTGCAAATACTCGCCCTTCGGCATTCCAAAAGGATACCGCGTTAGGACCATTTCCCTAACGGGGGTTAAGATTTACAAGAAATTCACCGATCTTCTGCCCGTAGCGTGTAATTCGCATGTTAGAAAACGTCTACCATATAGGTGCGCAATCCGCACAAGGGGGCACGATGAAAGCTGGATACTCTCCAGATGGACTCCGGCTCACTGAAGAGGAAGCGTACTCTCTGCTAAGTTTGTGTCTCACAAGCCCAAACAGATTGGATGCAACCTCAGAAAAGGCGTTGCGAAAGCTGGCTGAATATTGTACGACTCAATGCAATCTATTAGATAATAATCACGTAAATCAAGAGTACGACAAGCTAGTTGAGAGCGCCAGAGCCATATAAGACGGGGGCAATTTTGCCCTCGTCTTTATTTTTGTCCGGCCTCTTCTTCCCTTTAGATGTCAAGGCATTCAGAATGTTTCTATGCCCACCATTCGCGATGTTTTGATCGCCTTGGAGCAAATTGCTCCCAAACGGTTTGCCCTTGGATTTGACAAGGTTGGCCTGCAAGTTGGCAGTCCGGAACAAGTCGTGACCAAGGCGGTAGTTTCTTTAGACAGATCGATAGGGGCGGTGAAATTTGCTTCCGAATTGGGCGCAGAACTCCTCCTCGCTCATCATCCGCTGATTTTCAATCCTATGGATTCGGTGGACACACGTAGCCATCAGGGCCGAACTGTTGTCAAGTTGATTCAAAACGGAACGAGCTTCATTGCTGCTCATACCAATTGGGATGCAGCCAAAGGAGGCATCAACGACACTCTTGCCCAGTTGTTTGAGCTGAAGGATGTCATCCCGTTTGGAATGGCGGCCGAAGTCCGCCAGTTCAAGTTGATCGTCACGTGTCCTGACTCAGACGTCGAACGGTTGATCGATGCAGCATCCGACGCTGGAGCAGGTGTCATCGGTGCCTATCGCCGATGTGCTTTTGTCGGTACAGGGATTGGAACCTATATCGGTGACGAATCATCCAACCCGACCGTTGGTACAGCTGGCGAGCGCGAGCAGGTAAACGAGTCGCGAATCGAGATGATTGTTCCAGAGGAACGGGCGAATATTGTCGAACGCGCCATTCGAAAAGCTCACTCCTATGAAGAACCGGCCTATGAGTTCTTTGCTCTACGCGGTAAAAGAGAGCAACCAGCCGGTCGGTTGGGCACACTTCCCCGCCCCATGAAACTTTCTGAGTTTGCAGCGCTGGCTGATCAGCTGCTCGAAGTTCGATCTTGGACTTGGGGAGATCCGAACCGCACGATTAAGAAGGTTGGATTTACCGGAGGGGCAGCAGATACCGATTGGATGGATGCTCAACGGGCTGGAGCCGATCTATTCATGACCGGAGAGATTAAGCAGCACATCGCTGTCGAAGCCACCGAGTCTGGCATGACTCTCGTTGCCGCTGGCCATTACCAAACCGAACAACCCGGGACTGCTGAATTGTGTAACCGAATGAAATCAGCCCTTACAGATGTTGAATGGCATTTGTTCACACCACCTATTGGACTGCATGGTAGACCATTTTAGAACCCTCATAGGAACGAGAAAAAGTAGGGCTGAGACAAACTCCCGCGGTCAGCGGTAAATAGGAAATCTTTCGGTAAAAGTGGTAGCCCGGACGGGACTCGAACCCGCGATCTTCGCCGTGAAAGGGCGATGTCCAAAACCACTAGACGGCCGGGCCGAAAGACTGTTAAGTGTGGAAGAAATGAGACTCAAAACACAAGGGTTTGAGCCTGTTTTGAACCAAAACCCCTTTGAAATCACGAAATGATTGGCCTAATCCAGTCTCGAATAGGAACCAAACGTATCTTCTAAGACTGGTCGCACATCGTGTGCAAGGTTGCGAACCGTCCTGGTTCGCGAGGAGAATTGTTTGGCAAGAAAAGCGGCTCCTAGCCGCTTTTCTTGCTTTTTTCTTAGGCGTCCATCCAGGACGCCTAAACATCAGATCGTCAGTCGACCAAACAAATCTACTTGTCTAGTGACTGCGGATTCGTATCCGCATTGCTTGCCGAAGCATGTTCGGCATGCGATTTGTGCTCGGAACTTCCACTGGATTTCTTTGTGGAGGTCTTCACAACTCGACGAGCACCTTTATAGTGGTTCTGATAGTACGGATCGTGCAGGCTGCTGAACGTGACCTTTCCTGCTCCACTGCTGGCGTGGATAAACTTGTCGTTTCCGACATAAATGCCAACGTGACCAACGCTGTGTCGATGACCGCGAGAGGAGAAGAAGACTAAATCGCCCGGTTTGAGATGTCCCGAAGAAACTGGCGTTCCAACATGAGACTGCTCGCCACTGGTTCGTGGAAGGTTCACGCCTTGACTCTTATACACCTGCCATGTCAGACCGCTGCAGTCAGTTGCCGATCGAGAGTTGGAACCCAAGCTGTATCGGGTACCTCGCATGGCCACTGCTCTCTTAATGATAGGATTCGCTTTCGTATCGCTATCGAGGAAAACTGTTGCTTCGTGCCCCGATCCGTGTCGGCGATGGCTGGATCTCCGAACCACACGTCCCTCACCGTCATCGTCTTGGTGGCGTCTCGAAGGAGATTTGCGGGCATTCAAGAAATCTCCGCGTACCCAACCCTCCGTTCCTCGAGGAAAACGAAGTTGATACCAGGCTCCGTCTCGATCCAAGACTACAACCTTGGTTCCAGAATCAACTGTTGTGATCCGATCAGCATGAAGGCCTGGCTCGCGTCGGATCGTCACACCATCAGTGTTCACAACCGCATAGCGACCACGAATACGATTAATCTTCGTTTTGGAACTACCCTTGGAACTAGACCGTGCTACTCTCTCTTCACCTGAAGAAGATCCATCTACCGGCACGAGAATGTGCTTACCCGGTCGCAATCGATTCCAATCCACACCCGGATTTAATTGGTGAATGAGCTTGATGGATACGCCAAGGTGATGGGCGATGATCCAATCTGTGTCGTCTGAAGAAACTTTGAATGCCCTGGTCGTCAAATGGCCCGACGTGTGAGATGGCTTTGACGAACTGACATGAGCTACCGTTGATGATCCGGATGAGGGGATATGAAGGACCGTTCCGTTATGGACTCGGTTCCAGTCATCAATTTGGGGATTTGCCTGATGCAGTTTGTGAATCGTGGTGTTGAACTTACGTGCG
>Ga0007854_10001170_pt1 | contig 16929 bp, 20 predicted proteins | sample CryBogCBH12Aug08_FD_60382 | JGI IMG/M metagenome (GOLD analysis project Ga0007854, IMG submission 60382) | Freshwater microbial communities from Crystal Bog, Wisconsin, USA - CBH12Aug08 | ecosystem: Environmental > Aquatic > Freshwater > Lake | place: Crystal Bog, Wisconsin, USA | collected...
GAGCAAAAGACGCTGCCAATTCTTGATGTAACAAAGCGTGCTGCTATTATTGACAACTTTGTTGACAATGTAGAAGTTTGCCGCCGTGCAAAGAATGACATCAGCACTTTCCGCACTGTTAAGAGCGCCAAAGCTGCTAAACTATCTGCTACATTTGTTAAGGAAGCCCTTGACGACTCATTCGGGGATAACATAAACTGGTTGTAATATGACAATCAACCCTTTGGAGAGATTTCGATTCGTCGGGGCTGTAGAAGATGATACTCAGCCTGAATCAACAAAAAGTAACTCAGGATTAGCTAATGAGCTACAGACTCTTCTGTGCGATGTAGCAACATTCTATCATTTTGTGCATGAATCGCACTGGAATGTAAATGGCCCTGATTTTTATCAGTACCATAAATTCTTTGATGAGATTGTAAGCGATACTTATGAAAGTATTGACCCTATCGCAGAGAATATTAGAAAGCTTGGCGGCAAGCCAGCGTATCGTATGACTGAGTTAGTAAAAGGTTCTAATCTAAAAGTGCCTAATGACAGTGAAGACTTTGCTATTAATTTAGCAAAAAATATTGCTAATCTTAACAAGCAGATTATTGATGAGTTAGTCGAAACATTCGATACTGCTAATAAAGAAAATGAGCAGGGCGTCGCTAATTTTATTGCTGAGCGCATTGATATGCACCAAAAATGGCAATGGTTCCTTAATTCATCTATCGGTGCGTAATGGATTCAACATCAGAAGTTATTTCTAAAATCGTTGCTTTGCTTACCGCAGTAACTACTGAGCAAGAAGACATTGCTTACAGCATTGTTTTCGAGATGGACCCAATTGAGCTCTTTAGCGCTCTTACCGGTGTCTTATTAAGCGTATTCAATAAATTATCTAGTATCACAGGTGATTCTGTAGAATATTATTTGCAAGAACTAGGTAAATTAGCTTTTAATATTAATCCGAATGAACACTGAAGAAACATTACCAACTGGCGTTACTTTAAACGCTAACCATGAAGATCTACTCTCTATCGAGCTAGAATACGAAATCGTTAATAGCACTGTTTGTCAAAAATGTGATTGTATTTTTGAAAGCATATTATTTACCAGTGGTAACCGGCATGAAGGTGCAATAAGAATTAATAATAATACAAATTATTCATGGAAAAATTCGTTGCCCAAAGATAGAACCCGTTGTTTGAAAATTCTTGATGAGAATCTTCAAAAAAAGCTTGACATTCATAACAAAGGACACAATAATGATTAAGTACAGCATTAACCCAAGCAAAGATGCAAAAGCGATCAACAATGCCAGCCCAACATCACCAATCGAACAGTCAGGTGATTCTGAGCAGGCAAAAGGTGCTTATGATCTTGACTCGGGTGAGCAAGACGACAACTAAGGAAAAAATAAAGTGACAGATTACCAGCCTGTAGTGCATATCGTCATTCCTGACACCCAGGCCAAAGATGGTGTACCAACAGACCACTTAAGCTGGATCGGCAACTATATTGTCGAAGAGTACCACAATAAACTTATCAGAATTATCCATCTTGGAGACCATGCTGATATGCCTTCTTTGTCTGCATATGACAAAGGCAAGAAAGCGATGGAAGGACGCCGTGTCATCAAAGATATTGAAGCTGCGAATGAAGCTTGGCGAATTCTTAATCAGCCTCTTTACGATTACAATAACAATCGTAGGCAATCTAAGCATGCTATTTGGAATCCTGATCGCTATATTCTTCTTGGTAATCATGAGGATCGTATTAATCGAGCCACTAATAATGATGCTCAAATTGATGGTTTATTTAGCACGGATGATCTGGACTACGAGCGTACGGGCTGGAAGGTTTCTCAGTTCAAAGAAGTTCTTTGGCTAGACGGTGTAGCTTACAGCCACTTCTTTTACAATCCAATGACCGGTAATCCATACGGTGGGAATATTGAAACAAGATTAAAGACAATTGGTCATTCTTTCACCATGGGTCACCAGCAGACACTCATGTATGGCCTACGCTTTGTTGCTGATAAGAGCCAGCATGGTCTTGTAGCAGGAGCTTGTTACCTACACAATGAGGACTACAAGGGTCCGCAAGGCAATGCTCACTGGCGTGGAATTATCGTGAAGCACCAAGTCCGAGAAGGACAATATGATCCCATGTTTGTTTCATTGGATTATCTGTGCAGACGCTACGAAGGCATGAGCCTAGAACGGTTTAAAGAGCTAAAGTATCCGCATATGTAGTATATGAATACTTCATCTTCAAGAAGAAATTTTAAATGTGTTTTTAATCCTTATGTAACAAAGGATAATCACGATGCGATCGTTCGATCGGTTATTTCTCAATTTGAAGGGTATGGAGCTGATCCAGAAGTTACCGTAACTGATGATGGATTCATTATAACGCTAACTGTCTCTGATGATCTTAGCCCATTAGCTATCCGTGACAAGATTTTGTGGAACCGTTTTATTGAGCGTGTAACTACACAGGATTCTATACGTAAAATTCAAATTGTTCGTTTGCCAAAATCATCCAAGGACGTAAACGAAGGCACGGTTGGTGCTTTTGGCCCCAATGCCACAGCCACTGGTGACACAGGCGTAAACGAAAAACTTAATATAGACCATCCACAAGTTAGCTATATTATTGGTGATACAGAGCTTGGTAATGTTGCAAGCTTGCGTTATGCTGACCCAACTGGGGATATGCTGCCTGCTACATTGGGCCCAATCACAGAAGATGGTGGTCCAGTCGATGAGAATTTAATCAGCGACATCACAAAAATGGATAAACCACACAAAAACTTAGCAAAAGTTTTTATGGGTTTCCGTCGTGTATCATTCCAGAGTGATACAGGTGATTCTTTCACATTGAATACTGTCAATGGGCTAACAGACGTTAACGATGTTAAGCGTTTGACTAAAACAGATCCTGATGCTGCTCTTCCTGGTACGGGGTTGCCAACTAGATTAGACAGTAGCTTTAGAACAGAAGTAGGCAATGCTTCATCCACTGCTATGGGTGAAAAGCGTGTTGAAGACTCTGCATCGGCAGCACCATTGGCTACTATTAGTGCAAGCGTGCTTAATAATGATGAACCAGAGGAAGAGGATGCGATCAGCTCCTTAGATATACCACAAAGCCATGGTGGGGCACGATCGGTGCCTGATAAACAAGTCCGTGGATGGTTCTCCAGCAACCACTTTGGATTAAATGAAACTTACGATTATATAGGTGATGTAGATGACTCAAGTTATTTCTAATTACAAGGTATACTCTGCTGGCGAAACCGCTCCTGCTTATGTTCCTGGTGATTTTATTCTTGTTTCAACCAAAGGTATATTAGCTAAGTTTATTCGCCTTGGGCAAATCATTCGCTACCACGGTAAAATGAAACCATTCAGTCACTGGAACCACGCTGCTATGGTCGTTGACACTGATGGTACCATAGTAGAAGCAGTAGGCCGTGGCGTTGTTTATAGCAACGTCAGTGAGTACAACGATGTAGAATATTACTATGTTAAAACCAAGTTAAACAAACAAAGCCGTGAACAAACTGTCGCTGCTGCCAAAAGTTTTATCAAAGACAAATACGGATGGGTTACAATCATCAGTATTGCTTTTGAGCTTTTAACTGGTATTAAACTACAATTTACCAATAACAACACTATGATCTGTAGTGCTGTAGTAGGGCAATCCTTATGGGCTGGCGGAATCATCTTTGATACCAATCCTTATCAGATTATGCCAGCGGATCTTGCGTCTGCATTTAATATAACTTGTAATAAAACACAAAAAAATGCATAAAGCTTGACTTATAGCAAATTTGCTATTATCATGAAAATATGAAAAAAGTAACAATTACCATTATTTACGATCCTCGTGATAATCAAAGCGATGAGCTAGCAAGCCAAGAGATCAGTGAAACAGTATCTGGTCTATTGAACAGCCTGCGCACTCAGGTCAATGGTGTTCAGGTGGCCGTAAAGTTCCAAAACCAAAAGGATAAAAATGACAATTAATTTCAACAATGTATTTGAGACAACTGCCGTACGCAACGTAGTACGTGGTGCTGTTTCCAGTGCGGTTGGTGCGCTTGTCGCTTGGGGTACCACTAAGTGGGCTAGCCTAAGCACTAGCAACCTTTCGTACCTGGTCCCAGTGTTCACGACTGTTTACTTTGGCCTTGTTCACTTCCTTGAAAAGAAGTACCCTAAGCTCGGTTGGTTGCTTGGTGTTCTACCAAAGGCTACGCCAGTTTTGATTGTGCCAACAGTTAAGCCTACTCCTGCTCCAGAGCCTACTCCTGCACCAAAGCCAGTGCCTGCTGTTACAAAGGCCACTGCTCCTGTAAAGAAGAAGGTTGCTGAGAACGACCCCGTTGCTAAGAAGGCGCCGGTGGCCAAGAAAGCTGCTCCCAAGAAAAAGTAGTTTTTAATCCGGGGTAGCTCAGTGGCAGAGCAGGGCACTGTTAATGCCTTGGTCGTAGGTTCGAATCCTACTCCCGGAGCTTTGGCCTTGTAGCTCAGTTGGTTAGAGCGCTACCCTGTCACGGTAGAAGTCGTGGGTTCAAGTCCCATCAAGGTCGCCAATGGGGGATGGTGTAATGGCAGCACATGAGGTTTTGGTCCTTTGAGTCAGGGTTCGAGTCCTTGTCCCCCAGCCAGCCGGGTAGGTGCTGCGTTGGTAGCGGCAACAGAGCTTATACCTCTGTGGTCATTGGTTCAATTCCAATTGCCCGGACCATTTAAAAGTATCAACATATCACCTAGTAATTATAGGGCTAGTTGCCCATTGTCCAGCGGTTAAATACCAGAATACGGAGATATCATGACATCGATGTTCGATCACGATGATTCAATCAACCTAGCTTATAATGCAAAAATGGCGGGTAAGCAGCTAGTTGCTGCAAAGCATGAATTGCTTAGCAAGACTGGTGAATTTTTGTTTCTAGCTCACAGCGATCGCGAATTCGCTATGCGTTGCCAGTTTGTTGAAGAGGACATCGAAAAGATTGCTCACCGCAAGCTTGCTAGTCTTAGCGATAGCAAGGCTAAGCTGGTTCGTGCTGCTTACGATGAGTGGCAGATTCGTCATGCCAGCTGTTCAATGTGCCAAACTAAAACGGCGATGCCTATGGTAGAAGTTTTCCCAGCTGGTCAAACTCACCCATATGAGTCTGTCCGACAACTAGGCTACGGCAGCACTAACTTCCAAGGCCCTGACCGTGGTAACGATGGCGAAGAAGCTACTCGTTGGAGAAAAAGCATGGCTGGGCTCCACACTCAAGCTGCAAATGATCATACGATGGCTGCAGAAAAACCAGGAGTTGGTGAGACCGCAGAGGGTCACAAGCGTGCTGCTGAGCTCCACACTCAAGCTGCTGCTCTTCACAGAGTGGGACGAGGAGTGCCAAACGAAACGCTTGACAGTGCGACACAGGAAGCAATCGAAGCAAGCCATGAAGCTGTTGGTACTAAACCAACGAGACAATTTGTCCCCAGCCAAAATATTGATATGCGTCGCACGCCAACTCTTGCACCGCCAACTCTGTGATCGCTATCAATAAAAATGGCCAAGATATTCAATAGCAAATTAGCCGCCGACGCATCGTCGTTCGGTAATGAGTCCCCACCCGGGATGCATGAAACATGGGCTCTTGGCAGTATGACTGACGAAGATTTTGAAAAGATGCTGGGAGAAGCAGGTGAGCCTGTTGAAACACAAAAGCCTGTTGATGAAAATGAATACTACAATGCGATAGCCGAACAAATTGCATTAAATAAAACATTACCAACGCACGGTAAACGTCATTGTGATAGCTGTGCGGATCATGAAGCTTGTAAAAAAGCGCCAATTCCTCAAGAATGGATCGATGAAGCTGCTGCCCAGGGTTTTACTCCGGACAATATTGATGTACAAGCTAGTTACCGTGAAGATCCACACTGTTTTGGTTGCAAAACACGACCAGGTTCACCTTCATTAGCCCCTGGGGAAACAACCATCGACAAAGGTACTGATTGTGAAGGTATATACCCAAAACAATATCAGGATGAACGTCTTTTGGTAGATTTGGAACGGCCATTATGAACCAAAGAATGGTATTTAATTCATCAGTAATCAGTGATGATGACGACCGTGGTACAACAATATTGCCTCGTGCTCAAGAAGCACAACAAGTGTATGGTGACACTCCTGAGTTTGACCCAGATGATGAGCGTGTCCAACTGGACCCAGATGTTGGTGGAGATATCTCTACCGAGCATGAATTATGGCAACAACAAGAAGAACAAAGTGAAGATGGTGGTATAACTGCTGTCGATGATGACAATAGCGTCATTTGTCCAACATGTGGTGGTGAATCAATAGCAAACCATCCAGACGTTCAAACATTCGCTCCTGATAAGTCTTGGGGAAATCCTTCTGACGTATGCCCTACATGCCAAAATACTGGCACAGTGTGCGCAGAGTGCCACAATGGTGAGCGCGAAGGTTATGACGTACACGAAAGCGATGATGAAAAAGTAAAAGTATGCCCAGTATGTGAGCAGGCCTATGGTGCCGGAGGCAAAGTCGATACAGAAGCAAAAGGCAATGGTGAGGACCACGAGTGGCGCGGCGATGTAGGAAGCTCCACCGCTCATAATGATCATGATTTTAGTTTTCTTGATGATGAAGAAGTACCAGAGCCAACAAGTAAAGACTTCGAACCTAGTCAAGAAGAAATAACTGGCGAAGAAGCTGGTGGTGAAGACGACGAAACCGGGGCAGCACCAGACTTTGATTCATCAGGCTCTTACATTCCTGCAAGAGTGGTTAGCACTAGAAGAGGCGGATCGTTATACACCACGACAAATGATACAGAAGCACCAGCCAGTAAAAAACATCAAGCAAGTTGTAAACTATGTGACCAAGATGGTAAAATAGTTAATTCAGATGAAATTGCTAGACGTAATAACCAAGCAGTTCCTATGATCGCTGAAATAAGAAGAACCACACCTGACCACGCAGAGCGCGATAAAAAGATTCGTAGCCTCATGGACGGATTATATACTTGCAATGGTGAAGAATGAAAATTCTACGTTATTTAAAACCAGAAAACTATGGATACCCCGCAAGCGATGCGGACTGTATTGTTAAGCACCTTCGCGATACTCTAGACTCAGAGTTTATGCCACCGCATTTAAAATCTTTTCTGGACAGCGCAGGTTCTTGCTCAGATTTCCCAAGAAGTTTGAAAAAGAAGAATGCTGCAGAACAAGAAGCTGCTGAGCAAGACTTCGCGACTCTACAGTCGGGTGGAACTTTGGACGATGATGCTACGACCAATGATAATGCGACAGCTTCAAAGATAGTAGTTCTTGGTAAGAATTCTGCTGTTAACTGTTGCCCCGGTCACGCCGATCATTTACGAGACCTTGATGCTCAGCACCGTTGGTTAAGCGATTTAATTTCTCCTATTACAGAACCCATGGACAGTGATGCTTTTATACGTTTGCGTCAATTAAGTGCACAGCTCAAAGCTTATAAGCAATCAAAACGTAAAGGCAAAGAAGAAGAAACTAGAGCTGCACTCGCTGAAACTAACGTGCCACAAATTCGTGTTATTGGCCCTGACGACTCCACCAACGATTTCTAATAATAAACGGATAAACAATGTTCAAATTTGTTTTTAATAAAGAATCAGCAAAGGGCAAGGATAAGCCTCGCCGCACTGTTGGACGCATTGATAGCCCAGAAGCAGCTGAAGAAGCACGTAGAGCTAAAGACGCTGCCGAAGTTCGTGCTGGTCTAGAACTTACAAGAGTAGATAAGCTAAAAGATCTAGAAGAACCATTCGCTATTAAAATTAATGGCAAATATGTAGTCATTCATCGCCATGACCTCGAAGATCTCGGTCTCCCAGCGTTAGACATTACAGGTAGACCATACGTACATGCTTTAAAAGAAGGTCTAAGAAGAAGCAGCGACTACGTAAGTAGCAGAATCCCTTATGATCAGGCTGCTGCCGATCCTGAAGTGGAAGCATCTTTAAAGCGTTTCCGCTTGCGAGCACCTTATAAGACTGCTGATCTTTCTAAAAAAGGTCTAGAAGTATTTGATCCAACAAACAATGCACCATTGCCAAAAGAGATACAAGAACTGCGAAAGAGTGTTGAACTAGCTCGTGCCACAAAGAGATTACGAGCTTTGACTTCTACTGCCACTGAATTACCTGAGCAAATGACCTATGATAAAATCATACGTTCTCAGGCAAACGTGCGTGATTCTGTCCTCGGTGCTATGTTCACTGACAGATTCCAATATCTCCCAAGCGAAGCACACCCTAATTCTTTGTGCGTATGCGGCAAAAGTTTGTACGATGAGCATGGAATTCTGACCCACGGAACGGTTGCAGATCATATCGCTAGCAACGGTAAGACTGAGTTACACGCTTTTCAACCAGCGTATGAACTCAATGGTGACAAAAGCTTACTAAGAGGGTCATCTGTGCGTTATGCAGATTCACCATTGCTCGATGCTTTTGTGCCTGGTGTCAGCACAGAAGGTCGTTATGGCTTGGTACACCAATCTGATTTATCTTCCAATGATAAAGGTTCTAGTCTTTATAGCGTTAGAATCGGTGCTAACCCATTTGTTATTCACCGCGTACGTAATATTGAAACAACAATAGGTCCAGGTAATATTTTCCAAAAGACTTATCAACCTGCAGAAATATGCTCACGCTGTCAAAATACTGGTTTAGATAACACTAATCAGCGCAATTTTGATTTGCCATGCACAGACCATGAAGAAGGCAATGTATCTTCGTACGGAATTATCTACGACAAAGATGGCAACGCAATCAAAGTAGTACCAAACTATGTTGGCATTGGCAACGGAAAAGTTAGGCTTATTAACCCGGCACTCGCTAGAAAGTGCGCCAAGTGCGATGGTTCCAAGAAATTGCAGGTTCGTTCTAATTTTAGCAACGCTGTGCATGAGATCGATTGCCCTGATTGTAACGGCTCAGGCGTCAATCTACAAGATTTCACAGAACAGAGCGAGCACCCTTGTCCTGGTTGTAATGGTTCGCTTATAAAAAGAACAACATCATACAACGTTTGTAAGAAGTGCCACGGTAAAACACAAGGGGCTACCTACCGCACACCAAGAAGAACGTATACTGAAGTTGGCACCTTTGCTGGCAACCCATTAGAAAAAACAAGCCTCAGTGCCCCTAGTGAAGTAAGAGACTCAACGTCTAGCATTGCTTTAAACCCAGCACTGCATGGTAACACTAGTGTCGATGGTTGGTTGAATCCAAACCCATCGTGTTTAGTCTGTCATGGTGATAAAGAGTACCAAGATAAAAGAAATGGCATGCCTTGTAACTGTAGTATCGGTCGTGCTGATGAAGCTGAGCAAGGAAGACTCGTTGCCCCAAGCCACATGCGTTTTGTCGATAAAGATAGTTTAACAATCCCAGTATCTATCATGCAGATGGCAATGGCGCACCATTATGGGTCTGACGCTTCTGCGTGGCCTCACTCTTTTGAAGGTTTTGAAGACATTGGTAGAGCGCTACGCAGAACTTCTTTCAGCAGTGAGAAAGCTCCAAAAGTCTTGGGAGAAAGCTATGTTGTTAGACCATACAAGGGCGCCAATGTTTATGGTGATTCAAGAAACCTAGAAAACTTTGCTGGCGTTATGAGCCCTGGCGTCAATGATGCTACTGGTATTATACAAAAAGAGATGCTACGACGCAGCGAAGCACGCAAGGGTTCAAAGAACTATGAGTTTAGAGAATCATCTGCTCAGCTCAATGATCTCGCTGATTTGCTTGTTGAGCACCTTCCAAAATTAAAAATTAGCACCAGCGTTCCAACGTATGACCCCAAGCGTGTATACGATGTTGATCCACACTCGGCTATTACTAGAAAGAATGTTGACGACCTACACCCAGAAGTAAAACAAGTTGTTCCTGATATCGAAGATGCAATGAATGCTGTAGTCGGTGGCAACAAAGAGGGTTATAACTCATTGCTCGATACTATGTATATTAATGCATCGCGTCTTAAGCAATCAACAGAGGGCACAAGCCAGCGTTCAAGCGCAATGAGTGATTATTCTGATGCAAGAAAGAAATTGCTAGAAACTATTGCTAAAAATCATGGCAGCGATAAAGCTGCAAATATCGACAGCGTTCTTAACAGGCTACCAAGAGTAGGAAGAGTTTAATACAATGTCAGAAAGAAAAACATTCAATTCAAAGATGGCAGTTGTATTCTGGAAACAGAACCGTAGTGCCCCTTTTATTCCTGGCAAAGGCATGAATGTTGATCCTGGTGCAGGTGCTGGCGATGATGGAGGCTCTTCGTATGATGGCGGTTCAATTGGTTCAACAATTTGGACAAGTTTAGAGAGTAGAGCAAAAGAGTTCGCTAGTCGCCCTGATGCTGATAAATTACCGCACCAATACAAGTACGATCCAACCATTGCTAAGGGTATGAAGCGACGAGGTTTACTTTCTAGAAGGAAAGAGAGTGAATCTAACCCATATGGCATGTCAGACGAAAAGATTGAAGAAAAGAATCATTTTATCCGACACTACAACAATGTTAATAAAATAAGAGCTGCGTTCCGCCTTATTGAAGACGCTGTTCGTGGTAAAAGTAGCCCATACTTGTGCCCTACCTGCAGAGGCAAAGCTAGCCATAGCAAACCATGTGTTGACTGCGGAACCAGCGGGTACCGCCACGATGCTCTTTCCAGCGATCTTTATGATCTTAAAGAAAATTATGCTATACACAATGCTCTACTCAGAGAGCACGAAGATTTCTGCACCAGTGAAGGCAGCCCAAACTGCCCATTCTGTCAGCACCCTTTAATCAAAGATGAACGTGATAAAATCCAAGTTGATCCAATGACTGGTCGCAAAAAGAGTAGACTACTTAAAAAGTTTACTCACCTTCGCAGCGGATCTTCGAGACAATTGCAATATTTGCTAGCGCCACGAGGTCTGGTTGATCAATACACTCCTTCTGATCCAATCATGTCTACCGTCGGTGGAGAACCTGGCAGCCCATTACAAAAAGGTGACCGCGTTCTTATTGTAGCTCATGATACAGAAACACATGGGTATGTTAGACCAATGAAATGGCTAACAAGTATTATGCCTACCAAGAAAGAAGAAGAGCGCTTATCAGAGATGCAAAAAGCAGAATGGCAGAGCGAAGCTTATTTTGCTCCTAAACCAGTAGTTGGTACACGGCCTGAGGTTCACTCTATGGACCCTTCTGCTCATGGTGTTATTGTCAAACACAACAATGGCCTCGTTGACATCGTTGCTTTTGTCCGACCACGCAAAAGTATTGTTGAGAATCTACGAGAGCGTGCTCTTGGGGCACGCCCAAAAACGATGGCCTACAGCCTTTCTGGTGAAGACCCATCACCATTCATGACAAATGAAGATTTTGATCAGCGTCCGAACGAAGACCAAGCAGGGCCTAAGGATAGAATCCGTAACTTTATCGGTCATATTCATCAATCCATTGCGCCATATTTGTACGGCCCACGTTCGTCGGTGCCATCCGGTGAATGGCAAGCTCGATTGATAAAAAATTATGATCCAAAAAATTGTGTGCGCATGACCAATGCAACAGAGGCTATACCTGCCTGGCAAGGCGTAGCGATGGAGCCACGCAAAGCAAAAGATTTCCCTTTTTTGTCACGTTCTCCGGGTTCAGAAGACAGAACTGTTTTTGCACACATCGGCTACCGTACTAACACTGGTATCACCAGAGAGCGTTGGATTAGAGCGCAAGCGCAAACAGCAGATTTTGATCTGCAAAAAGCTCTGACTGATTTTGGTCGCCATGTTAACTCAAATATTAAATATGATAGCAACGGTGTACACTACCCAGATGGAATCCCTGAGGACCATCCAGAAAGTTGGGTGCTCCAAAGAACTGGCCTGACTACTGCTGAGCCAAAGACTAAACGCCGCAGCCGTGACGGGTTTAGAGAGCCAACAGCACCACCGCCAGGCGCTGGAGAACCAAAACTATTTGTTGATATTCCTGATACAATTGACCATTACGATATTAATAATCCTGAAACTAGGAAGATGGTTACAGATTCCATCAAGAATCATATCCATTCACAGTTTGGTGATGAAGGCGTTAATAATTTGAGTGGTGAAGATCTTGAGCACGCTGTACAAAACTTTCATGCCAAAGGCAAAGGAATAATTGACAGCCTTGAAGCATTAAAGGACCTTGATTCTAAACGCCCAGCTGAAAATCAGAAATGGCAAAATCTATCAACCAATGATGAAGGTGAAAGCTCTTCATCCTATAACTTCTAGGATATATTATGGATAAGAAAGCTTTACAAGCAGAATCGCCGGTTTCCATCGCGCGCGGGTTCGAAGGTTACCCAGAAGCTGACCAAGTCAGAAAGGGCAAGCCATGTGCCGTATGCGAGTTTGGCCCCAATGACCCAAAGCTTGGTGACATTATCCCTGCAAAGACAATGGCTGATGGCACTGTGGTATATGTTCACCAGGGATGTATTGGTACTCCTAGATTCCCTAATCTTGTTGAATCTTACAAGAAAGAGCCAGAAAACATATGGTCTTTTGCTTCAAAATATAGATATATTAAAGAAGCTGATGATCATGAATTGCTGCAGTCGACTACACCAATAATAAAAACAAAGCAAGAAGCGCCTGCGCAGCGCCCTGATGCTGGCTCAGCGTATGATGAAACTGGTACGCCAGTACCGCCAAAGAAATAGACAATGTAATTGACCATTTTACGTACCATAGAGTATGTATCCATATGTATAGGAGAAATTAATGGAACCCCGTTTTAATATACGAGTTGCTGACATGCAGGGCGGAGACCCTAACTTCCAAGACCCAAACCAAGAGTGGGTCGGTGACATGAACAGCAACGTTAACGATTTTAATCGCAACATGAATGCTGTTCAAACGGAGCGTGCTGGTCTTGCTGCTCAGCTAGACAAGAACACTCAACAGCGTGGTGAGAGCATGACGCATAACCCAGCTCAAGATGAGATGCTTATGGTTATGGAACCAGGTGTTGCTAACACACCAGACCTTTCTGAGATCCCAGCTGGCGCTAAGCCGCAGCTCGGTCTTGGTGCCAGCAAGCTTGCTGCTCAGGTCGATGGGTTCAATAATGCTCAATCTCGTGCTGATTTCACAATGGGTGTTGTTGCTAACGTTGGTGCTGGAACGCTCGTTAACTCCCGAGTTGTTGTCGAGACTCCTACCACAAAGATTGCTGGCACAGTCCTTGCTGTTGGCGACCGTGAGTTCGCTGTTGTTTGGGATGACCGTACTGCTAGCGTAGAGCGCAAGAGCGACTACGAACTGGTGGTTGCTGAGTAAATAATATGTTTAAAACACGCAGAACTAAGATCGTCTCGGCCCCGGTCGAAGAGGTCCTTGAGGTTAGTGCCCCAGAACCTGTTGTAGAGCCAGAACCAATAACTGTTTATAATATCGAACGTTTGTCAGTATTCTCTGATCGAGATGATTATGCACAAGGCGAATTATACGACAGTAATGACAATGTGTACAAATATTTCTGGGATAAAAAATTAAAACGTATTAGCTCTTTAACCAGCAATATAAAGATTGATTATCTAGCTTGGAACCTGTGTGATCAAGTATTAAATAAATACTTTGTAAGACCAGAACCAGTCAAGCAAGAGCAACCAGTCGAGGTAAAAATCGCTGAAGCATTAAAAGTAGCCCTAGGTCCATTAGCTAATAATATTAAATCATTGGAAAGCAAAGTTAGCAACATAAAAACGGCGCCACCAGCTCCTGTACAGGCTGCGCCAAGACCAACAGTTGCTCAATCAATGCCTGTGAGTGATACACCAGCCATTAATGTTGCTGACAATGATATTAGTACCAATGCTATGAGGTTTTTACAACAGGCAAAGGGCGATGATCTAGGCATTGATTATATGAGTCTTTAGGAGACATTATGAATTTCGCAGAGGGTAAAGGCCCCAAGCAAGTAAAGAAGCCATATATACTTGGTAATTTTAATACAATCTATGGCAATGATGGCGCCCCTGGCATTACAGTGTCGGGCAATACCTATACCGCGTTTCAAAATTCCAATACAGCTAGTGGCCAAACTTGGACTGGTGGTTTGGTTGGTAGCATCGTTCCTGGTCTTAACATTAACGTTAACGGTAACAGTACCACTGATGTTGGCTTTGTATGCAGCCCAGGATCTAACGAAAGTGTCCAAGACATCCAATCGCCATGGGTGTCATTGTCTACAGATACATATTTCTCTGGTAGCTGCAACGTTTATTTGCAAGGAACATCAAACCGTTACCTCAACACCACAGTTTACAGTGGTACCAACTGGATTACGATTACTGGAACATCTATTACAGGCTCCAATTCCACAGCGACTATCACATACAGCGGTGCTGCGCCCATTTACAATGCCTATAGACTAATTGCTAGCGGTACCACTGCAACTGGTATCATCAACTGGTCCATCGCCGGTATGTTTACCGACTTGAGTGCCATGAGCATCGGTTCGAACTCTTCTGATGCTAATGGTAATATCGGTCAGCTTAGCATTCAAGGACCACGTTACCTTACAATTTCTGGCACAACATCAGGAACAGTTGGTTCAGTAACATCAGTTACTAATGGTTATGTGCCATACAGTGCTACTCACAACACTGCTGACTACGTTGGACCATAATAAGGAGATATGTTATAATGGAACGTGAGCAAAAGATTAAGACAGCTTCAACGCGTAGAATTGGTGCCAACTTTGATTTTAATGGCAATCCAATCATTCAAAATGATGGTGGTGGTGTTATCCGCTTCAGCGGTGGCCCTAGCTTCTACTCGTGTGGTCACCAGGCGATCCCTGGTGTTGACGCTTGCAGCTGCGTATCATACTAGAAAGATAAATTAAATGGCTTCCAAGGACTGGAGCGCTTCTTCTGAGCTGAGTCGTTTACGTACGGCTGGCATCACGGGTTCAACCAACCCTGTAAGAAAGCGTATGGAAACACAGAGTATGTTGCGAAACGTTAAGAATGGTTCGCTCCTTGATGATGTCATGCGGATGCCAACTGAAGGCAGAAATAGATTAAACAATCTTAATGCCAATGGCCTTAATATGGAAGGCATGGCCAAGACGCTTGGTCGCACAGCTGCTGCTACTGGTAGCGATGCTCAGTGGGCCCTGCCAAAGCTACACGACCCATTTGAATACTGGCGTGAGCGCACGTGGTGGTTCAACATGGAAGACCCCGACGAACAAACACGTAAGATCCGTGACTGGGCTCGTCTGCTTTACACGACCCACTACCTAGTTCCAAGCCTTATTGATATTTACACTCGTTATCCTCTATTGGACGTAGAACTAGTACACAAAGACAAGCGCATTAGTAACTTTTACAATGAGCTATTTTTCGATGGCCTAAATTACCAAGAGTTCTTGTTTGACCTCGGTCGTGAGCACTGGACTGTCGGTGAAGTCTTTGCTATGGGGTCATGGCACGACGGTATTGGTGCTTGGGAAGAAGATGAAATCATCAATCCCAATGACGTTATTGTTGCCAAAAACCGTGCACTGCGCACTTACAATTATCACGTCAAAGTTCCTCAAGAAATTAAAAAACTTATTGAGCGTCGTGAGCCAGCGCAGGAATATCAGATGCTTATGCAGTTGTACCCAGACGTTGTTGCGTGGGCACGACAAGACAAGGAAATTCCTGTTTCTGATGTAATTATGAAGCAGATTAAGTTCAAGACCAACCCATGGAGTGAACACGGTACGCCTATTCTACTTCGTGCCTTCCGTATGCTAATGCTTGAAGAATCATTGAACGCTGCTCAAGATGCTATCGCAGACCGTTTGTATTCTCCTCTTATCCTCGCTACCCTTGGGCTCCCTGACGTAGACCAAGATGGTCCATGGATTCCAGACGCCACTGAACTACAGGCTTTGCGTAATGACCTCGCCATGGCCATCAACAGTGACTTCCGTTTGATGACCTACCACCATGGTCTAACTATCCAGAATGCTTTTGGCCGTGAGAGTATGCCTAGACTTGACCAAGACTTCTTGCGTGTTGAGAGCAAGGTCATGCAGGTATTCGGTATTGGCGCTGACCTTCTCCAAGGTGGTCAGGGCGGTACATACGCTGCTGGTGCCCTTAACCGTGAACTTATCACACAGATGCTAAGCACCTATCAGCACAAGATCGAGCGTTTTATCCGTGAACGCATGGAACCTGTTGCTGAGCGTCAGGGCCACTACGAGTACCACAACGTAAATGGCCAAATGGTTCCTGTCATGGAAACCGTTCTGATGGTCGATGAAGAGACCGGAGCTGAGTACGTCGAAGAGCGTCCAAAGCTTGCGCTGCCAGAAGTTCGCTTCCGCAGCATGAACCTCAGAGATGAGACAGTTGAGCGTGGCTTCTTACAGCAACTAATGGCTGCTGGGTTCCCAATCTCGCTTGGTACTCTTTCTGTCAATATTCCGATCGACTTTGATGATGAAATCGAAGCTCGTAAAGAAGAGAAGATCAAAACAGTTATTGCTGAGCAACAGTTCAAGCGTGATCTATTCAATAGACTATACACGCTTCAGCTACCGATTCCACCAGAATATGTACAGGAATACCAGGCCTACCTCGCGATGTTGGAGGACCCGGCGATTGCTGCTCAGCTTGCTCCTGGTGCTATGGCTGGATTGGTAACACCACCAGCTGCACCAAACATGACAGGTACGCCAGCAACGGCTAGTGATGCAGCTTTGCCATCACAAATTTACCCAAGCATCACTGGTCAGCAACAGGAGCGCCAACGACCAGAAGAATCATATGATCAACGCAAATCGCAGCCAAAGCCCAACAAGAAGG